>Ga0206119_100385_pt1 | contig 16048 bp, 12 predicted proteins | sample 3A50Ametagenome_FD_148608 | JGI IMG/M metagenome (GOLD analysis project Ga0206119, IMG submission 148608) | Enriched microbial communities from leaf-cutter ant dump, University of Wisconsin, Madison, United States - 3A50A | ecosystem: Environmental > Terrestrial > Nest > Insects nest > Nest dump...
TGACCACTTCCCCCTCGTCGTCTGGCAGACGGGCTCGGGCACCCAGTCCAACATGAACGCCAACGAGGTCATCTCCAACCGGGCGATCGAGATGCTCGGCGGCGTCATGGGCTCCAAGAAGCCGGTGCACCCCAACGACCACGTCAACATGAGCCAGTCGTCGAACGACACCTATCCGACGGCCATGCACATCGCCTGCGCCGAGCGCATCGTCCATGACCTCCTGCCGGCCCTCAAGCACCTGCATGCCGCGCTGGAAGCCAAGGTCAAGGCCTTCGACCACATCATCAAGATCGGCCGCACGCACACGCAGGACGCCACCCCGCTCACGCTCGGCCAGGAATTTTCCGGCTACGCCGCGCAGGTCGCCTCCTCCATCAAGCGCATCGAACTGACGCTGCCGGGCCTTTGCGAGCTCGCTCAGGGCGGCACCGCCGTCGGCACGGGCCTCAACGCCCCGGTCGGCTTTGCCGAAAAGGTCGCCGACCAGATCGCCAAGATCACCGGCATCGCCTTCAAGACCGCGCCGAACAAGTTCGAGGCGCTTGCCGCGCACGATTCCATGGTCTTCTCGCACGGCGCGATCAATGCGGCCGCCGCCGCGCTCTTCAAGATCGCCAACGACATCCGCTTCCTCGGCTCCGGCCCGCGCTCGGGCCTCGGCGAACTCGCCCTGCCGGAAAACGAGCCGGGCTCCTCGATCATGCCGGGCAAGGTCAACCCGACCCAGTGCGAAGCCCTCACCCAGGTCTGCGCCCAGGTCTTCGGCAACCATGCCTCGCTGACCTTCGCCGGCAGCCAGGGCCATTTCGAGCTCAACGTCTTCAACCCGCTGATGGCCTACAATTTCCTGCAGTCCGTCCAGCTCCTCTCGGACGCCGCGATCTCCTTCACCGACAATTGCGTCATCGGCATCGAGGCCCGCGAGGACAACATCAAGGCGGCGCTCGACCGTTCGCTGATGCTGGTGACGGCGCTCGCCCCGAAGATCGGCTACGACAACGCCGCCAAGATCGCCAAGACCGCCCACAAGAACGGCACGACGCTGCGTGAGGAGGCCGTCGGCGGCGGCTACGTCACCAACGAGGAATTCGACGCGGTTGTACGCCCGGAAAAAATGATTATGCCGGGTTGAGGGATTTTCTTCAGGCATTCCTGATGAAAGGCCGCAGATCATTGAATCTGCGGCCTTTTTTGTTCTCGCCTTGCCGCTGCGTCATCCGCAATCGTTAATCATTCCCAAAGCATTTACATCGTATTTTACGGGTCGGGAGCGAATACGCGAGATCAGGAGCAGCCGACATGAACACGGCAGTTGCGCAAAAGGTTCAGGTGCCGGACATCGCAGCACAGGTGACCTATGCCATGCGCATAATGGGCGTTTCCCCCATTCCGCGGAACTACGAGCTGTTCTACGAGGCCTATATCGGCTCGAACCCGAAGCTGACGCGGGACCTCGCCGCCCTCGGCAGCAAGGCCTCGCAGGAGGAGCTGGACGAGATCGGCGCACGCTATTTCGGCCATCATCACGGGGCGAACGCCATCGACGGCGCGCACACCAAGATCGCCGGCGAGCTGGAAGGCCTGCTGCGCCTCTTAAAGCAGGAGCAGACCTCGCTCGAAAGCTACAACAGGCTGCTCGACGAGACCTTCGTGCGCATCAGCGGCAAGAGCGCCAACAGCGTCGACATCATCAAGAGCGCCATCGGCGTGCTGACGGAAGCGACGGGCGACACCATCAGCCAGGGCAAGGAGATGGTGGAGAACGTCGCGCAGAAATCGATCGAGATGGAGAATGTCCGCAAGGAGCTCGACGAATACAAGCGCATCGCCAACACCGATTCGCTGACACAGCTCTCCAACCGGCGGGCCTTCGACGACAAGCTCTCGGCGATCTACAATTCCACGCTCTCGCGCAGCGTCACGGCGCTGATCCTCGCCGACATCGACCATTTCAAGAAGATCAACGACACCTACGGCCATCCCGTCGGCGACAAGATCCTCGCCTCGCTCGGCAGCCTCATCCGCACCAGCGTGCGCAAGGACATCCTCGTCGCCCGCACCGGCGGGGAGGAATTCGCGATGATCGTGGAAGGCAATACCGAGGAAGAGGCGATGGCGCTCGCCGAGCGCATCCGCACCGCGCTGGAGCACACGCCCTTCAAGAATTCCAAGACCGGCGTGAACTACGGCCCGATCACCATCTCGCTCGGCCTGTGCATGGCCTCCTGGGCGGAAGGGCCGGGCGAACTCTACTCCAAGGCCGACATCGCGCTCTACTGCGCCAAGAACGCCGGGCGCAACCGCACAATGGCCTTCGAGGACGGCATGAAGAAGGACTTCGCCAAGAGCTGGCTGATCTACCGGAAATAGGCCGGCTTTCTCCGCCCCCTCGAACGGCGCCGCGAGGCGCCGTTTACGTTTGGGGCGGCAAAGTGTGCAATCGGGCGGAACCGTGGCAGGGCTCGCGCGTTCTTGCGGCACGGAGGTACGTGCCATGCAAACCGGATTTTTCGAACTCACGATCATCACCGCCCTGATGCTGAGCAGCCTCGTCTGGATCCAGCCCTTCTAGCGCGCGAACAGGAATCCGCATGCCGGGACTGGCCGCCTTTCCTCAGGCGGCGATGCGCCGGCCGTCCTCGGCGAGGAAGGCGACGATACGGTCGATCACCGGCTCGGCGGAGACGATGCGGCGGTGGCCGAAGCCGTTCGCCCATTCAAGCGTCACGTTCGGCCCGGCAGCGGCATAGCGGCGCGCGTGCAGGGCCGGCACCTCCTTGTCGTCCTCCGCATGGAGGACGAGCATGGGGATGGCGAGCCGCCCCGCCCCGTTCGCCGCGTCGAAGACCGAAAGCGGCGCGCCGGCGATCCGCTCCACATGGTTCTCCAGTGCCCCTTGCGCCTTCGGCCCGAGGCGCAGCAGGCGCCCGAGGTCCCGGAAGAGCCAGGTCATCTCGCTCGGCGAGCCGATGGTGACGAGCCGGCGCGGCCGGTGCGCCGGCACGCCCGGCACCAGCCCGAGCGCCGCGCACGCGAGCGAGGCGCCGCCGAAGGAATGGCCGCAGAAATGGTCGAAGCCGCCGAAGCGCTGCCAGGCCGCGTCGATCGCCCTCACCGCCATCGGCAGCGTCAGGGTGCGCCCCCGCGAGGCACCGTGACCCGGCAGGTCGAGCGCGACGACCTCATGGCCGGCGGCGACCAGCTCTTCCGTCAATGCCGAAAGATAGGCTGCCCGCGAGCCCCAGCCGTGCACCACCAGCACACGGCCGGCGAAGGGCGCGCAGGGCCGCGCGGCAAAACGGTGCGCCACGGCCGTGCCGCCGTCAAAGGAAAGCGGCACGCGCTCGGCCTGATGCATCCAGCCTTCGGAGCGGGCAAGCAGCTCCCTCTCCTTCACACTGGCCGGCCGGCGGCGCGGCGTCGTCGCGAAGAGGCGGAAGGCGGCGCGCCCGGCCGCATAGGGGGAAATCGTCGACAGGCCGGCAAGCGCGAGCCGGATGACCTTCAAGCCAAAGGGTGCCATAGTGGGAATCCGGAAAAATGTTCAATGCTGAACAATAAAGTACAACGATGAACGAAAATCAAGCCTTCCCGTGGGATCATCCGCGCTTTCGTAGCTGGATCGGCGTGGCGCGGGCCTGCCAGCTCATGCAGCAGGCGATGACGCGGGCGATTGCCGACCTCGATATCAAGACCCCGCATCTCGACATCCTGATCAACCTCTACCGCTTCGACGGCATCTCGCAGCAGGAACTGGCCCGCAAGCTGCTCGTCGGCCGCTCCAACATGAGCATGCTGCTGCCGCACCTGGAAAAGCGCGGCCTCATCGCGCGCAGGCCGGACGCGAAGGACAAGCGCGTGCTGCGCCTCTCGCTGACCGAGGCAGGCCGCGAGCTTACCGCAAGGGCCATGGCCATCCAGACCGGCCTCATCGAGCGCACCCTGTCGAAGACCCCCGCGGATCGCTGCCTTCAGGTCGCCGAAGCGATGGAGGACATCATCGGCATCCTCCAGACGATGGAAGACGACGAAGGCTAGGCCTTCGCCACGGCATCGGCCCGCGTCGACCGCAGCGACAGGAATTCCCAGACCGCCACCGCGAAGAGCACCGCCGAGGCCGCCATGAAGAGCTGGTAGGGCTCGACGGCGGGGGCGAGCGCCGACAGGGCGACAAGCGCGCCGATGCCGACGAGGTGCGAGAGCGGCGCGCGCCCGCGGATCGCCGCCTTGAACCAGATATTGCCGAGGAGGAAGACGGCCGGCCCGCCGAGGATGGCGCTCGCCGTCCTGAAATCGACATGGCCATGCGGATGGGCGAGCGTGAATTCCTCCGCGACCGCCGACAGCACGATGCCGGCGACGATGGGGATATGGGCATAGGTGAAGGCGAGCCGCGCGACGCGGCCCGGCGTCGCCGTATGCTCGATGAGGTGCGCCGCTTCTCCGTGACCGAAGCGGAAATAGATCCACCACATGGTCGCCGTCGACGCGAAGGCGACCGCGAGGAGAACGACGGTGAAGCCGTCGAGCAGTTCCATCGCTGCGACGGTGCGGCCGGTGACGAGGATCGTCTCGCCGAGGCAGATGATGACGAAGAGCGCGCAGCGCTCCGCCATGTGCTCGCCGGAGACCTCCCAGTCGCTGACCGTCGAGCGGCCGAGCCCCGGCACGACGAAGCCGAGCGCCGGCGAAACGTATTCGATGCCGAGCGCGACGAGCCACAGCGCCAGCCGCGCCTCGTGCCCGGTGAAGGCGCCGGCCAGCCAGAAGGCGGCGGACAGCAGCGTCCAGGCGGTGATCCGCATGAAGTTGCGGCTGTTGTCCGGCCAGTCGCGCCGCATGGCGAAGGCGGTGAAGGCCGAGCGGCCGACCTGCATGGCGGCATAGGCGAGCGCGAAGAGAAGGCCTCCCGCGCCGAAGGCCGTGGGAATGGCGATGGAGAGCATCAGGCCGAGGAACATCAGCACGAAGAGCAGCAGCCGCACCGGCGCCTTTTCCGGGTCCAGCCAGTTCGTCACCCAGGTCGTGTAGATCCACACCCACCAGACGGCCAGCATCAGCAGCGCGGCCTCGACGAGGCCGAGCAGCGAATAATGCGCCGCCAGCGTATGGGAAAGCTGGACAATGGTCAGCACGAAGACGAGGTCGAAGAAGAGCTCGGCAAAGCCCACCTTGTCTTCGCTGGCCGTGCCGCGCGCCCTCAGATAGGCGGAAGTGGAGAAACGGTCGTCGTCCATCGCCGTCATGGCGGGTCCTTTCGCTTAGAGGCGCTCGAGCCGCCGGTCCGGAACGACCCAGACGAGCGCGACGGCGGCATAGACGACATAGGAGATCGTCGGCGAGACGAAGGCAAGGCCGATGGCGGCAAGGTAGAGGACCGGCGACAGCCGGCCCTTCAGGTCGCTGCCGAATGCCGCCCGCAGCCGCGCGCCGTCGGGATGCGCGGCGACGACGAGCACCTGGAGGATCTTGTAGGCGATGGCCGAGAGAAGCAGCACCACGCCGTAGAGCGCGGCGGGGATCGCCGTGCCCGGATTGTTGCCCATCCAGGCGGTGACGAAGGGAATGAGCGACATCCAGAACAGGAGGTGCATGTTCGCCCACATCACCCCGCCGCTGGCATTGTCGCACACCGTCAGGAGGTGATGGTGGTTGTTCCAGTAGATCGCGACGTAGACGAAGCTGAGGAGATAGCCGAGAAGGACGGGCGCCAGCGGCACGAGGGCCGCGAAGGTGGGCTCCTTCGGCACGGTCAGTTGCAGCACCATGATGGTGATGATGATGGCGATCACGCCATCGCTGAAGGCTTCCAGCCGTCCCTTGTTCATGCGCGCCCCGCCCTTGCCCGATAGCCTCTATCGACAGAGGTGCCACAGGCGCTTGCCGATCGTCAATTCGCCTGTTCATGCGCCTGGCGCTGGCGCTCCTCCTCGGCCACCGCGCGCTGGCGGCCGGTGCGGGCGGCGACGATGTCGGCTGGCTGGGCATTGCCGCGCACGAGCTGCCGGCCGGCATAGATGCCGCCGACCGTCTCCAGCTCCAGCCGCCGCCGGTCCACATCGCGGAACTCCTCCACCACGTCGGCCGCAAGGTCCTCGTCCTCGCCAAGCGCCTTCAGCGTCTCGCGGCTGAAGACCAGCGCCGATTCGAAGGTCTCGCGGATCTGGAAGTCGACGCCGGCATGGATGAGGTCGAGGGCGTGGCCGCGGTCGTAGGCGCGCGCCAGCAGCGGCACGAGCGGGAACTCCTCGCGCACCACCTCGGCGGTCTTCACCGCGGCCTGCCTGTCGTCGAGGCAGATGAGGATCGCCCTTGCGGTCGCCGCGCCCGCGGCATGCAGGATGTCGATGCGCGAGCCGTCGCCGTAGTAGACCTTGAAGCCGAAATCGGCGGCGTCGCGCACGAACTCGGCATCCTTGTCGATCAGCGAGAGCGTGTAGCCCCGCGCCAGGAGCGGCTGGCTGACGATCTGGCCGAAGCGCCCGAAGCCGATCATCAGCACCGTGCCCTCGACGTTCTCCGGCAGCGTCAGCCCCTCGGTGGACGGCGGCTGCTTCGGCACGAGCCGGTCGTGCAGGATGACGAAGAGCGGCGTCAGCACCATGGAGATGATGATCGTCGCCGTGAGGATGGCGTTCTCCCGCCCGTCGAGGATGCCGGCGGAAACGGCGGCGGCGTAGAGCACGAAGGCGAATTCGCCGCCCTGCGCCATCAGCACCGCGCGCTCCAGGCTCTCGCTGTGGCAGGTGCCGACGAGGCGCGCGACGATGTAGATGAGGAGCGATTTCGCCAGCATGTAGCCGATGACGCCCGCCACGACGAGCTTCCAGTCCGCGGCGATCACCGAAAGGTCGATCGCCATGCCGACGCCGAGGAAGAAGAGGCCGAGCAGGATGCCGCGGAACGGCTCGATATCGGCCTCGAGCTGGTGGCGGAACGCCGATTCGGAAAGGAGCACGCCGGCAAGGAAGGCGCCCATCGCCATGGAAAGGCCCGAGACCTGCATGGCGAGCGCCGAGCCGAGCACCACGAGGAGCGCCGCCGCCGTCATCACCTCGCGCGCACCGGAGGCCGCGAGAATGCGAAAGAGCGGATTGAGGAGGTAACGCCCCGCCAGCACCAGCGCCACGACGGCACCGACGGCAATGCCGATGGAAAGCCAGCGGCCGGAGGCATCCGTCGCCGCCGCGCCCGTGCCGAGCAGCGTGACGACGGCGAGCAGCGGCACGATGGCGAGGTCCTCGAAGAGCAGGATCGCCACGATGCGCTGGCCCTTGAGCGTGGAAAGCGTGCCCTTCTCCTGCAGCATCTGCATGACGATGGCCGTGGAGGTCAGCACGAAGCCGGTGCCGGCGACGAAGGAGGGAACGAGCGGAAAGCCGAAGGCGAGCCCGATGCCCGTCAGCGCCGCCATCGCCCCGCCGACCTGGATCGCGCCGAGCCCGAAAATGTCCTTGCGCATGCCCCACAGGCGCGAAGGCTGCATTTCGAGGCCGATGATGAAGAGGAACATCACGACGCCGAGCTCGGCGACATGGATGATGGCCTGCGGATCGGCGAAGAAGCCGAGGCCGAAGGGGCCGATCGCCAGCCCGGCGGCGAGATAGCCGAGCACGGAGCCGAGCCCGATCTTCTTGAAGACGGGCGCTGCGGCAACGCCCGCCGCCAGGAGCACCACCACCTGGGTGAGATCGTTCGCGTTCGCTTCGACTGCCAAAGGTCCGTCTCCGTTGCTTGCCGGTGGACGCAGCCCTCGGCGGCGGCCCTGCGGTTATCGCGGCTTTTCGGATATATCGCGGCTCATGCCCTTCTCCGCAAGCTCGCGCTCGTAGCCGGCGAAGAGCCCGGCGCCCTTTTCCCCGAGTTCGCGAAGATAGGACCAGGTATAGATGCCGGTATCGTGCATGTCGTCGAAACCGATGCGGACGGCATAGTTGCCGGTGGGCGTCATGGAGAGGATGGCGACGTTGCGCTTGCCCGGCACCGTCACCTTCTGCCCCGGCCCGTGCCCCTGCACCTCGGCGGAGGGCGAGAGGACGCGCAGCAGCTCGGCGGAAAGATCGAAGGCCGCGCCGTCGTTGAAGGTCACGACGAGGCGCTGGCGGTCCTTCGAGACGCGCAGTTCGGTCGGCCAAAGGTCGCTCATGCCGGTTCCTTTCTTCACGATTTCGCGAAGGACTATGCCGCAAGCCGGGGATGTGCAAGGCTGAAAATGCTGTCATAATTGCCGCACCGGCTTGACGGAGCGCCCCACGCGCACGACATGTCGGGGAATGGAGGACGTGCATTGAATTCGTTTACGGGACAATGGAACGGCGCGGACCGCGTCGCGCAATCCGACACGCCGATGATCGATCCCTTCGGGCGCGCGATCACGTATTTGCGCGTCTCGGTGACGGACCGCTGCGATTTCCGCTGCACCTATTGCATGGCGGAGAACATGACGTTCCTGCCGAAGAAGGACCTCCTGACGCTGGAAGAGCTGAACCGGCTCTGTTCCGCCTTCATCGCCAAGGGCGTGCGCAAGCTGCGGCTGACCGGCGGCGAGCCCTTGGTGCGCAAGAACATCATGCATCTCGTGCGCGAGCTCGGCCGGCAGGTGCATGACGGCCGCCTCGACGAACTGACGCTGACGACGAACGGCTCGCAGCTTGCAAAGCACGCCGCCGAGCTTGCCGAATGCGGCGTGCGCCGCATCAACGTCTCGCTCGACACGCTCGACACGCAGAAATTCAAGGCCATCACCCGCTGGGGCGAGCTCTCCAAGGTCATGGAGGGCATCGACGCCGCGCAGGCCGCCGGCCTGAAGATCAAGATCAACGCCGTCGCCCTCAAGGACTTCAACGACCGCGAGATCCCCGAGCTGATGCGCTGGGCGCACGGACGCGGCATGGACCTGACCCTCATCGAGACCATGCCGATGGGCGAGATCGAGGAGGACCGCACCGACCGCTACATGCCGCTGTCGGAAATGCGCGCGCGCCTTGCCGAGGACTTCACGCTGACGGAGAACGCCTACCGCACCGGCGGCCCGGCGCGCTACGTGACGGTCGAGGAGACCGGCGGGCGCCTCGGTTTCATCACGCCGATGACGCACAATTTCTGCGAAAGCTGCAACCGCGTCCGCCTCACCTGCACCGGCACGCTCTACATGTGCCTCGGCCAGAACGACGCGGCGGACCTGCGCCTGCCGCTGCGCGCCTCCGAGGACGACGCGCTCCTCTCGCAGGCGATCGACGAGGCCATCGCCCGCAAGCCCAAGGGCCACGACTTCATCATCGACCGCCGCAACCGCCCCGCCGTCGCCCGCCACATGAGCGTCACCGGCGGCTGACCTTTCCTCTTCAGTTCCCCGAACGAAAACGGCCGGGCTTTCGCCCGGCCGTTCCGTTTTCGCAAACCCGCACCGCCTATGCGGCGTAGTGCTCGCCGTAGCCGTCGCCCGGCCGCGCTTCGAGATCGCGGGTCTTGAAGTGGTCGATCTTCTCGTTGAGCGTCTGCACGCGGCGGCGCAGGCCGTGGATCTCGGCGGTGTTCTCCTCCACCATCGCCGCGTTCTGCTGCGTGATGAGCTCGACCTGGTGCACCGCCTGGTTCACCTCGTTGATGCCGTCGTACTGCGCGGCGGCCGCTGCCTCGATCTTGCTGACGAGCGTGTGGATCGAGGAGATATGTTCGTTGATCACCGTCAGCGCCTCGCCGGTCTCGGTGACGAGCGAGACGCCATTGCGCACCTGCGCCGAGCTGTCGGAGATGAGGCCCTTGATCTCGCGGGCAGCCCCCGCGCAGCGCTGGGCAAGCTCGCGCACTTCCTGCGCGACCACCGCAAAGCCGCGGCCGGCCTCGCCCGCACGCGCCGCCTCGACGCCGGCATTGAGCGCGAGCAGGTTCGTCTGGAAGGCGATCTCGTCGATCACCGAGATGATCGTGCTGATCTTCTCCGAGGACTTGTTGATCTGGTCCATCGCGTCGACCGCCTTGGCCACGACCTCGCCGGAGCGGCGGGCATAGTTGTGCGTCTCGTCGACCGAAACGGCGGTCTTCTGCGCGCTTTCGGCCGTCGAGCGGACGATCTCGGTGAGCTGGCGAAGGGCGCGCGAGCTTTCCTCCAGCGCGGCGGCCTGCTGCTCCGTGCGCCGGGCAAGGTCGTCGGCGGAAACGGCAAGGTTGCCCGTGCCGCTGTTGATCTCCAGCGTCGTGGCGCGCACGTCGGAAAGCGTCACGCGCAGCGCCTCGACGGCATTGTTGTAGGTGCGGGCCATCGCGACATATTCGGCGGCCAGCGCCTCCGTCATGCTTTCCTCCAGATTGCCGGCGGCAAGCTGGCCGAGCACCTCGGAAAGCGCCGTCAGCGCCTCGGTCTGCTCGGCTTCGATGCGGGCGCGCTCGCTGGCGCGGCGGGCCTGCTCCTCGGCCGTCAGCTGGCGCTGGGCCTCGGCCTCCTGCTCCAGGCGGATGTTTTCGAGCGCGGCATCGCGGAAGACGGCGACCGAGCGCACCATGTCGCCGATCTCGTCGCCGCGGTTGCGCCCGTCGATGGAGATGTCGAGGTCGCCGCTGGCAAGGCGCGACATGGCCTCGGTGACGCGCTTCAGCGGCCCGCGCAGGGTCTCGACCAGCATCAGGCCGCCGATGATGGCCAGCAGCGTGCCGGCGACCATCGCGATGATGGAGACGTTGGCGGAACGCTGGCTGTCCTTCTTGCCGGCCTCCTGGGCGCTGGAGACGAACTGTTCGAGCGTCTGGCTGGCGCTTGCGACCGAGGCATAGGCGGTTGCACGCGCGGCCTGCCACTTCTCGCCGACGGCGATGAGGTCGCCGCTGCCCTTCTCGATGCGGGCGAGCGACGGCGCGAGCTTCTGCGCAAGATCGCGCAGCGCCGCATTCTTGCCGCCGAGCTTGGCGAGTTCCGCCGCGCTCGCGCTCACGGCCTTGATGTCGGCCAGGATGGCGTCGCGGCTCGCCTCATCGAGCTTGCGGTGCAGCTCGCTGATATGCAGGCGCGTTTCGTCGATGCCCTTGAACGTGTCGCCCATGAGCGTGATCAGCGTCTTGAGGAGCGCGATCTCCGCATCCATGCCGACGAAGCGCTTGGCGGCGGTGTCGGAATTCTTGCCGGCTTCCTTGACGAAATCGGCATCGAACTTGGAAAGGCTCGTCAGCACCGGCACGAACTTCGCCTTCTTGGAATCGGCGTCGTCGGTGCCGGCAAGGATTTCCTTCACCGTGGCGATTTCCGTTTCGAGCGGCTTGATCTTCTCCAGCGCCTTGGGCGAGGCGATGGCCCTGGACTCGTCGAGCTGCTTGAGGAGCTGCGGCAGGTAGGTCTCGGCCGCCTTCACCTTGTCTTCCGGCTTCATCGCGAGCGCGACGGGCTTGCGGAACTTGCCGATGCGCTCGGCGAGCCCCTGGTAGGCAGCGGCATCGAAGAGCAGCGCCTTGGCGAAGGCTTCCTTCTCGCCCGATTCGGCACGGATGACGCCGATCTGCTTTTCGGCGAACTCGCCGTCCTTCGCCATGGCCGCCAGCGCCCCTTCGAGCTCGGCGGTGACGGTGTTGCGCTCCTGGTCGATGGCCCAGAGCGTTTCGGTCTCGCCGCGCATCGTGGCGGCGAGCGAGACGACCGAGGCGATCTTGGCCTTCTCCGCCGCGTCGGGCAGGAGGGCGTCGAGGGCGCGGATGCCCGCTTCCTGCTCGTCGATGCGCGCCTGCAGCGCGTTGCGGGTCTCCTCGCCCGGCCGGTCCGCGAAATCCTGCAGCCCGGTGCGCAGGTTCTGGAAATGCGACAGGCTGTTGATCGTCTCTCGCGTCACCGTCATGTGGCCGTTCAGCGTGCTGGCCGTGAAATAGCCGACGAGGCCGATGCCCGCGATCAGCGCGACGAGAGGGATGACGAAGAGCAGCACCTTGGTGACGATGCGGCGCTGCTGGAGCAGGCGGTCGATGAAGGACATGGTTTCCCCGGCATTTATGGCGGCCAAATCCCCGTGGGTGCCGGTCAAAGCGGACATGGCCGCGAATGCTCGCCCTGCGAGCGCGGCCGTCCTGTCGTTGTCGGGGCCTGCCGGCCTTCCACCAGGCGGCGCGCCCTCACCCGTCGCATCATGCGAACGCTCATTGGGGTAACGCAACGATAGGCGCCGAAACTTAATGAAACCCTTCGGGGCGCTAGTGAGGAACTGCGGTTGCGGCAAGGCGCCGCACGTTCCGGCATCCACCCCGACCGTTCCCGCGCGTTCGGCGATGACATGGCCCCCGCATTCGTCCTATGAGAGTGGGACAGACGCACGGAGCCATCGATGAACCCCTCCCGCAACGCCACCGGCGCGCTTCTCATGGTCATCGCCATGGCGGCCTTCACCTGCAACGATGCCCTCGTCAAATCCACCACCGGCGCCATGAACACCGGGCAGATCCTCTTCGTGCGCGGCGCGATGACGAGCGTGCTGGTCGTCGCCATCGCCTGGTGGATGGGCGCGCTGCGCTCCTGGCGGGTCATGCTGCAGCCGGCCCTCCTCCTGCGCCTTGCGGCGGAGATCCTCGCCTCGATCACCTATATTTCCGCGCTCGGCGCCATGCCGCTCGCCAATACCGCGGCCATCCTCCAGTCGCTGCCGCTCGCCGTCACGCTGGGAGCGGCGCTCTTCCTCGGCGAAAAGGTCGGCTGGCGGCGGTGGCTGGCGATCGCGGCCGGCTTCGTCGGCGTGCTCATCATCATCCGCCCGGGGCCGGACGGGTTCTCCACCGCCGCGATCTACGTCATCGCCTCGGTCATCGGCGCGGCGACGCGCGACCTTGCCACGCGCAGGATCAGCAGCGACGTGCCCTCCATCTTCGTCAGCGTCATCACCGCCATCGCCATCAGCACGGTCGGCGGCCTGCTCGTCGCGCCGATGGGCGGCTGGCAGCCGATGGCGCCCGACGTGCTCGCAAGGCTGGCGCTTGCGAGCGTACTGCTCCTCATCGGCTACCAGACGATCGTCAGCGCCATGCGCACCGGCGAGATCTCCTTCATCGCGCCCTTCCGCTATACGAGCCTCATCTGGGCGATGGGCATCGGCTTCCTGTTCTTCGGCGAATTGCCGGATTTCTGGATGGCGACGGGCGTCGCGATCATCGTCGCCTCCGGCCTCTACACCTTCTACCGCGAGAACCTGCGCCGCACGCAGGCGGTCGCGGGAAGCTGCGTGCCCGAAGCGCCCTGACGGCTTGCCGGCGGGCGCCGCGCGGACTAGACGGAGGCAGGAGGAAGGCGGCGATGGCGACGACAGAAGACATACCGGGCGTGATCCTGGCGGGCGGGCTCTCCTCGCGCATGGGCGAGGACAAGGCCCGCATCCGGCTCGGCGGCGTCTGCCTTCTCGACCGCGCCGCCCGGCGGCTCGGCCCGCAGGTCAGCGCCCTTGCCGTCAACGCCAACGGCCCGGTGCTCTTTGCCGAGGGCGAGGAGCTGCCGGTCTTCGCCGATCTCGACACGGCCCGCGCCGGCCCGCTCGGCGGTATCCTCGCCGCCCTCGACCACGCCGGAAAGCACCATCCCGGCGCCAGCCATGTGGCGACCGTGCCGATCGACAGCCCGTTCTTCCCCGCCGATCTCGTCGCGCGGCTCGCCCGCGCCGCCGACGGCCCGGAGCGGATCGTCGCGGCCCGCTCGGCCGGCGGGCTCCACCCGGTCTTTGCGCTCTGGCCGGTCGCGCTTGCAGGCGACCTTGCCGCCTGGCTTGCCGGCGGCGGGGCGCTGCGTGTGCGCAGCTATCTCGAGCGCCACCAGGCCCGCGAGGTCGCATTCTCTCCCGTCGAGACGCCGCGCGGCCAGCTCGACCCCTTCTTCAACATCAATACGCCCGACGACCTCGCCGCGGCGGAAAACTGGCTCTGGATACTGGAACGATGACACAACCGAAGGTCTTCGGCATCGCCGGCTGGAAGAATTCCGGCAAGACGGGCCTTGCCGTCCGCCTCGTCAGCGAACTGGTCGCGCGCGGCTATCGCGTGTCGACCGTCAAGCACGCCCACCACGATTTCGACATCGACAAGGTCGGCGCCGACAGCTACCGCCACCGGCAGGCGGGCGCCCACGAGGTCACCATCGTTTCCGGCACGCGCTATGCCATCATGCACGAGCTGCGCGGCGCGCCGGAACCGTCCTTCGCGGAAATCCTCGCGCGCCTTGCCCCTTGCGACATCGTGCTGATCGAGGGCTACAAGCGCGAGCCCATCCCCAAGATCGAGGCCCGCCGGCTGGCCGCCGCCAACCGCACGCCGCTCGCTCCCGAGGACCCGCATATCGCCGCCATCGCCGCCGACCACAGGGTGACCGACACGGCGCTTCCCGTCTTCGACCTCGACGACACCACCGCCATCGCCGATTTCGTGGTGCGCATAACGGGACTTGCGAAACCGGCATGAAAAAGGCCGCGGGATCGTCTCCGCGGCCTCGATTGGATGGCAAATGCTCCAAACGTCTCCGCCGTCCCTCGAACCTCTCCGTCGTTATCCCACTCCTCCATCGCCACCCTCCACCTCTCCGTCGTCATCCTCGGGCTTGCCCCGAGGATCCATACCTCATCATCCTCGGCGGGTGCTGCGTGGATCCTCGGGTCAAGCCCGAGGATGACGACGGAGGGGTTGGGCAGTCTGCAATAGTCTCCAACAGTAAGCCGAGGCCGCGGCAAAAAACCCGCGGCCTCTCTCGCCAGACCCGCTCAGTCGGCGCGGGCGACGGGGCGTACCAGCGTCGTCACGCGGCGGATGGTGACGCGGCGGTTCTGCTGTTCGGCGGCCTGCGTGCGCACCTTGAGGAAGCGCTCGCCATAGCCCTGCGTCTGGAGGTTTTCCGGCGGGATGCCGTAGACCTCGGTAAGCAGGTTGGCGACCGAATCGGAGCGCTCGTCGGAGAGCACGAGGTTCGACTTGTCGGAGCCGACGGCGTCCGTATGGCCTTCGATGAGGAAGGTCTCGCCCGGATCCTTGTCGAGGATCTTCAGCATGGCCTCGGCCACCTTGCGCAGCGTGCGGGCCTGCGACATCGGCACCTCTGCGCTGCCGGTGGCGAAGGTGATCGTGTCGAGGTCGATGCGGCGCACCTTGTCGCGCAGGCGCGCGGAGTGCTTCACCTCGTCGATCGTATAGACACGCTCGACGCGCTCGACCGGCGGCTCGGCGAGGAAGTCGTAGTAATCCCTATCGGGCTCGCTCGACGTATCGATGATATAGTCGCTGACGGGGATGCGAAGGCGCATCGGCGGCAGCTCGTAGCCGACGTCGATCAGGTCGGGACGCGGTGCGTCGTCCTCCAGTTCCGGCGCGTAGACGAGGATGTATTCCCGCCCGTCGCGGCCGACGCGCGAGCGCTGGATGACGTCGCCGTAGCGATTGTAGATCGTCACCAGCTTGACGCCGCCCGGCCGGACGATCGTCTCGCGCACCCGCCCGCGGGCAAGCTTGTCGTAGTAGACGTCCTCGGAATCGCGGCGAAGGCGCGGCCGGTCGTCGCTACGCACGATCAGCCGGTCGCCGACCGAAAGGACGGTGCGGTTGTCGACCTTCTCCACGACGTTCACCTTCGTGACGTTGCTGCTGTTGTCGACATTGTTCACGGTCGTGTTGTTGTTGACGATCGTGTTGTTGATCACGGTGTTGTTGACGATGTTGGTGGTCGCCGGCACCTCGAAGGCGGGCGCCTTGTCGACGCGCTGGCCCTCTTCCTTGATCGCGGCCTCGATCTTCTGCGGCACGGCCTCGCGCACGTCCTCGGGGATCGCCGCCTGGGCCGAATCGTCCGATTCGGGAAGCGGGACCTCCTCCTGCGCGCGCTGCTCCTCGCGCCGCTTGCGGCGTTCCTCGCGGCTCGCCTGGCCGCCGCTGTTGTCGGCGTCCTTGTCGCTGTCGAGAACCGCAGCTCCGTTCTCCACCGGCAGCACGACCGTCTCGTCGGTCTGGCCCGGGTCCTTGGCGATCTCCTGCTTCTCGTCTTCGCTCAGCGTCTCGGTGACGGGCGGAACCGCCTCCTTGGCCTCGGTCTCGCCAGCCTGGCCTTCGCCCG
>Ga0206119_100392_pt1 | contig 15807 bp, 14 predicted proteins | sample 3A50Ametagenome_FD_148608 | JGI IMG/M metagenome (GOLD analysis project Ga0206119, IMG submission 148608) | Enriched microbial communities from leaf-cutter ant dump, University of Wisconsin, Madison, United States - 3A50A | ecosystem: Environmental > Terrestrial > Nest > Insects nest > Nest dump...
ACCGGCACGGACCATGTCGACGGCAGGGAGCAGCCGAAATGAGCGGGTGGCAGCAGCATCTCATCATCGCGCCCATCGTCATCCCGCTCGTCGCGGGCGCGCTTCTCCTGTTCTTCGACGAGCGCGAACGCGTGCTCAAGGCGATGATCAGCCTCGTGTCGTGCCTTGCGCTCGCCGCCGTCGCCATCAGCCTGTTCCGGCTTGCCGGCGGCGCGGAGGGCTTCGAGGGCGTCTACCTCCTCGGCAACTGGCCGGCGCCCTTCGGCATCGTGCTGGTGGTGGATCGGCTCTCGGCGTTGATGCTCGTCCTCGCCTCGATCCTCGCCATCCCGACATTGGTTTATGCGCTTGCCCGCTGGCACGCCGCGGGCGCGCATTTCCACTCGCTGTTCCAGTTCCTGCTGATGGGCCTCAACGGCGCGTTCCTGACGGGCGACCTCTTCAACCTCTTCGTCTTCTTCGAGGTGATGCTGGCGGCGTCCTACGGCCTCTTGATGCACGGCTCCGGCTCCATGCGCGTCAAGGCGGGCATGCATTACATTGCCGTCAACCTTGCCGCCGCGCTCTGCTTCCTCATCGGCGTCAGCGCCATCTACGGCTCGGCCGGCACGCTCAACATGGCCGACCTTGCGGTGCGCATCGGCGAGATCGAGGGCGAGCGGCGCATGCTCTTGGAGGCGGGCGCCGGCATCCTCGGCATCGTCTTCCTCATCAAGGCGGGCATGTGGCCCCTGAACTTCTGGCTGCCGGGCGCCTATAGCGCGGCGACAGCGCCCGTCGCCGGCATCTTCGCCATCATGAGCAAGGTCGGCATCTACGTCATCCTGCGCCTGTCGCTGCTCGTCTTCGGGCAGGGGGCCTCCGCCGGCCTCGGCCTCAACGTGCTGCTCTACGGCGGCATGGCGACCATCGCCTTCGGCACGATCGGCGTTCTGGCCTCGCAGGCGCTCGGACGGCTTGCGAGCTATTCGGTGCTCGTCTCCTCCGGCACGCTGCTGGCCGTCCTCGGCCTCAACAACGGCGTGGTGACGGCGGGCGCGCTCTTCTACATGGTCAGCTCCACGCTGACGATCGGCGCGTTCTTCCTGCTCATCGAGCTGGTCGAGCGCGGGCAGGATGCCGGCGCCTCGGTCCTCGCCGTGACGATGGAAGCCTATGGCGATGCCGACGAGGAGGAGGAAGAGGTCGAGGTGGGCGTCACCATGCCCGGCACCATCGCCGTGCTCGGCACCTGCTTTGCCGCCTGCGGCATCCTCCTGTCGGGCCTGCCGCCGCTTTCCGGCTTCGTGGCGAAGTTCGCCATGCTGACGGGCATGATCGGCACGGGCGTTACGGGCGAGGGGCCGATCCCGGCCTCCGTCTGGTGGATCGTCGCCCTCCTCATCCTGTCGGGGCTCGCCGCGCTCATCTCGATGACCCGCGCCGGCATCCGCACCTTCTGGGCCTCGATGGAGGGCACGGTGCCGCGCGTGCTCGTCATGGAAATGGCGCCGGTCATGCTGCTGATCGCCCTGACGCTGGCGCTCACCGTCAAGGCCGGCCCGGCAATGACCTATATGGAGGAAACGGTCCGCAACCTGCATGAGCCCGCCGCCTATATCGATGCGGTCATGAACGCACGGCGCGCCGGCGTTGCCGAGCCGAGCGGGCCGGACGGCGGGGGAGGGATCTGACATGCTGCCCTATCCGCTGCTTTCCGCCTCGCTCGTCCTGATGTGGCTTGCGCTCAACGGCTTCACGCTTGGCCATCTCCTCCTCGGCTGCATCGTCTCGGTCTTCGCCTCCTGGGGCATGGCGGCGTTGCGCCCCGCCGAGCCGCACTTCGGCAAATGGTATCTCCTGCCGAAGCTCTTTGCCGTCGTGCTCTACGATATCGTGCTCTCCAACATCGCCGTGGTCTGGCTGATCGTCACCGGCGGGCGGCGTGAGCGAAGATCCGGCTTCGTCACCGTGCCGCTCGACCTCGAGAACCCCATCGGGCTGGCGGTGCTCGCCGTCGTGGTGACGAGCACGCCGGGCACGGCCTGGCTCGAATACAATTCGGTGCGCCGGACGGTGCTGATCCACGTCCTCGACCTCGTCGACGAGGCGGAGTGGCAGCACCTGATCAAGACGCGCTACGAGGCGCTGCTGATGGAGATCTTCCGATGAGCCACACGATCCTCCTCTGGTCCGTCGCCTTCGCGCAGGTGTGCCTCGCCATCGCCATGGCGCTCGCGGCGCTGCGGATGTTCCGGGGCCCGCGTGCCCAGGACCGGGTGCTCGCGCTCGACACGCTCTACGTCAATTCCATGCTGCTGCTGATGGTGTTCGGCATCCGCACCGGCAAGACGATCTATTTCGAGGCCTCGCTGGTCATCGGCATGCTCGGCTTCGTGGCGACCGTGGCGCTCGCCAAATTCCTCATGCGCGGGGAGGTGATCGAATGAGCACGATGGAACATGCCGGCGACCTGCCGGGCTGGGTGGCCCTTCTCGTCTCCGCCTTCCTCGTGATCGGCGCGGGGCTGACGCTCGTCGGCACGATCGGCTTTGCCCGCCTGCCGACCTTCTACGAGCGCATCCACGCCCCGACGCTCGGCACGAGCTGGGGAACGGGCGGCATCGTCATGGCGTCGATGATCTTCTTCACGGTGCTTTCGACCCGGCCCGTCGTGCACGAGATCCTCATCGGCATCTTCGTGACCGTCACCACGCCGGTGACGCTGATGCTGCTCGCCCGCGCCGCCCTCCACCGGGATCGCTCGGAGGGCAATCCGAACGTGCCGGCCGAAGCGCCTGCTGAGGATCCCGTTCCCGGCGAGTGACGCTTTCCCGCGAATTTTTTTGCGCCGGCCGCGACCCCTCGCGGCCGGGCGAAACGGTGGCTCGAAGCGGGATCGTCACGAGGATTCTGCTGTCCTCCAAAGACATTGTTAACCTTCATTTCCTAACCATCTACGCATCCCTATCGGCAATGATCGTCGAGTTTGCAGGTTCATGCGTATTTCCAGAACAAACTTCTATCCCATCCTTGAGACCGAAGGGGAAAACGACGAAAGCGCGTCGTATTACTCCTATGAAAACAATGATTTGCCCGAAGAGGCCATAGAGGCCCCGGTCTGGCATGCCGAAGGCGAGGCCGTCGCCAACGACGAAGCCTACCGGCCGCGCTTCCGCTCGCCGGCGCTGCGCAGCTACGATCCCGGCCAATATGCCGACGGAAGCTGGGAGAGCCATTTCTACATGGCCCCGAACGTGCGCTTCACCCGCACGCCCGACAAGATCGCCGCAAGGATCGAAGAGGCCGCGGCCGAAGAAGGCATGACGGCCGAGCAGCCCGTCGCCGAGCAGCCGGCCGCGTGGCAGGAGCCGGAGGCCCAACCCTCGCAGCCCCCGCAGCTTTCGCAGGCGGAACTGCTCCAGCGCCTGCGCGAGGCTCTGGACGACCGCCGCCGCCGCTTCGAGGCGCAGCAGCAGGCCGCCGTTGCCGCGCCGGTCGATCCTGTGCCGCAGTTCGTTCAGGCGGTCGTTTCCGCGGCGCGCAACACCGTGCCCGCCGACGCGCCCGTCGCCTACAAGCCGGCCGTGCCGCCGCAGATGCCGGCCGCGGCGCCGAAGCCCCTGCCGGTGCTCCAGCCCGTCGCAAAGGCAGACGCGCGCACCACGGTCAGCCGCTTCGCCAATCTGTCCGACCATGCCTTCTTCGAGACGATGGTTCCGGACGCGGTTGCAAGTGACCTGCCGGCAAGGCCAGCGGTCACCGTCATGCGCATGCCGCTGCCCGCTCCCGCGCCGGCCGCAATCGCCGCGCCCGCCCTTCCGGTCGCGGCAGCGCCGAAGGCCGAGAAGCGTGAGGAACCGTCCTCCATCGCCTCGCTCTTCCGCGTCGTCGATTGCCGTCCGCCGGTCGCGCGTGCGGCCGTTGCGGAGCCGGTCGTCGCCGTTCCCGAGGTGGCGGTCGAACCCGCCGCCGAAACGTCCCCCGTCGCCGAGCCGGTGCCGGCCGTCGTCGAGAGCAAGCCGGCTCCCGCGGTCGCCGTTGCCGAGCCCGTTCGCGAAACGCCGCCCTCGGTGCTGTCGCGCGCCCGTCCCTTCCAGGTGACGATGGCGACGCCCTCCGGCGATACCTACGAATATCCGCCGCGCGAACTGTTGCAGGAACCGCCGCGCACGGTCGGCTTCGTGCTGACGCAGGAGCAGCTCGAGCAGAATGCCGGCCTTCTCGAAAGCGTGCTGGAGGATTTCGGCGTGCGCGGCGAGATCATCCATGTCCGCCCCGGCCCCGTCGTCACGCTCTACGAATTCGAGCCGGCGCCGGGCGTGAAGTCCTCGCGCGTCATCGGCCTTGCGGACGACATCGCCCGCTCCATGTCGGCGCTCTCGGCTCGCGTCGCGGTCGTGCCGGGCCGCAACGTCATCGGCATCGAGCTGCCGAACGCCACGCGCGAGACGGTCTATTTCCGCGAGATGATCGAGAGCCAGGATTTCGCCCGGACCGGATTCAAGCTGCCGATCTGCCTCGGCAAGACCATCGGCGGCGAGCCCGTCATCGCCGAGCTTGCGAAGATGCCGCACCTACTCGTCGCCGGCACGACCGGCTCGGGCAAGTCCGTCGCCATCAACACCATGATCCTGTCGCTGCTTTACCGCTTCCGCCCGGAAGAGTGCCGCCTGATCATGGTCGATCCGAAGATGCTGGAACTGTCGATCTACGACGGCATCCCGCATCTCCTCACCCCCGTCGTCACCGATCCGAAGAAGGCCGTCATGGCGCTGAAATGGGCGGTGCGCGAGATGGAGGACCGCTACAGGAAGATGTCGCGCCTCGGCGTGCGCAACATCGACGGCTACAACAACCGCGTCGCCGCCGCGCGCGACAAGGGCGAGACGATCTCGATCAGCGTCCAGACCGGCTTCGACAAGGGAACCGGCGAGGCGATCAACGAGGAACAGGAACTCTCCCTCGAGCCTATGCCCTATATCGTCGTCATCGTCGACGAGATGGCCGACCTGATGATGGTCGCCGGCAAGGAGATCGAAGGGGCGATCCAGCGGCTCGCCCAGATGGCCCGTGCCGCCGGCATCCACCTGATCATGGCGACGCAGCGCCCCTCGGTCGACGTCATCACCGGCACGATCAAGGCGAATTTCCCCACGCGCATCTCCTTCCAGGTGACGTCGAAGATCGACAGCCGCACCATTCTCGGCGAGCAGGGCGCCGAACAGCTTCTCGGCCAGGGCGACATGCTGCACATGGCCGGCGGCGGGCGCATCGCACGCGTCCACGGTCCCTTCGTCTCCGACGAGGAGGTCGAGAAGGTCGTGCTGCACCTGAAGGCCCAGGGCCGGCCGGAATATCTGGAGACGGTGACGGCGGACGAGGAGGAAGAGGAAGACGAGAAGCAGGCGGCCGTGTTCGACAAGGGCGACGTGGCGGCCGAGGATGGCGACGATCTCTACGAGAAGGCCGTCAAGGTCGTCATGCGCGACCGCAAGTGCTCGACCTCCTACATCCAGCGGCGTCTCGCCGTCGGCTACAACCGCGCGGCATCCCTCGTCGAGCGCATGGAGAAGGAGGGCCTCGTCGGCCCCGCCAACCATGTCGGCAAGCGTGAGATCGTCAGCGGCGAGCGCGGCAGCTTCCAGCAGCCGGATGCCGGCGACGACGACTGAGACGGTCGTCCGCGGCGATTGCCCGATCACCGGGCAATTGTCCTACTTATTTGAATTGGATGGTTTTTTCCGATCCGGCGCGCGAAAGCGGGCCGGATTTTTACCCTGTCCACGAGAAATTTCCGCTTGCTGCTCCATTTAATCGATTTGGCTTGCGGCGGGCTCCGTGAGCCCTGTTGCATATGGCGGACGATGTGTGAATAGTGCCGCCAATGCCGCGAAATCTGCGGCCAAGGAGGACAGGAATGGCATTGATCACCATGCGGCAACTGCTCGATCACGCAGCGGAGAACGACTATGCGCTGCCCGCATTCAACGTCAACAATCTGGAATATGTCCAGGCGGTGATGCGTGCGGCGGATGCGACGGATTCGCCGGTGATCCTCCAGGCAAGCCGCGGTGCGCGCTCCTATGCGGGCGATGCGTTCCTGCGTCACCTCATCCTCGGCGCCGCCGAGGAATATCCGCATATCCCGGTCTGCCTGCACCTCGACCACGGCGACCAGCCCTCCACCTGCATTTCCGCCATCACCAACGGCTTCACCTCCGTGATGATGGACGGCTCGCTGCTCGCCGACGGCAAGACGGTCGCCAGCTACGATTACAATGTCGGCGTGACGGCGGAAGTGGTGAAGATCGCCCATGCTGCCGGCGTCTCGGTCGAAGGCGAGCTTGGCTGTCTCGGCAACCTGGAAACGGGCGCCGGCGACAAGGAGGACGGCCACGGCTTCGAAGGCAAGCTCTCGCGCGACGAGCTCCTGACCGATCCGGACCAGGCGCTCGACTTCGTCACCAGGACGGGCGTGGATGCACTCGCCGTCGCCATCGGCACCAGCCACGGCGCCTACAAGTTCACCCGCGCGCCGGACGGCGAGATCCTGTCGATCGAGACGATCGCCAAGATCCACGCCAAGCTGCCGAACACGCACCTCGTCATGCACGGCTCCTCCTCGGTGCCGCAGGACCTCCAGGACCTCTTCACCGCCTATGGCGGCGAGATGAAGCAGACCTGGGGCGTGCCGGTCGCCGAAATCCAGAAGGGCATCCCGCTCGGCGTGCGCAAGGTCAATATCGACACGGACCTGCGCCTTGCCATGACCGGCTCGATCCGCAAGAACTTCAAGGAAAAGCCGGACAATTTCGACCCGCGCAATTACCTGAAGCCGGCCACCGCGCGCATGATGGAAGTCTGCAAGGAGCGCTTCGAGGCCTTCCGCACCGCCGGCAAGGCATCCAGCATCCGCGTCAAGCGCCTGCCCGACATGGCGAAGTTCTACGCCGCGCAATAAGCGCCGTCGGCAGCCTCCGTTTCCTCCCGGCCCCGCCGGGAGGCCCCTGCCTTTTTCTCATGGCCCGGCGGCAGGAATCCGTTGCGGGCAACCGTCCCTCCTCGTAAAAGATGGCGACCCGGACGCGTCGGCGCTCCGGTAGAAGGCGATCGAGCGAGGACGACATGAGCGTGGAACAGGCCCTGACAATCGCAGACCTCAAGGAACAGGCGCGCCGCCGCGTGCCGAAAATGTTCTTCGACTATGCCGATTCCGGTGCCTGGACCGAAGGCACATACCGCTCCAACGAAGACGACTTCCACAAGATCAAGCTGCGCCAGCGCGTGCTCGTCGACATGACGAACAGGTCGCTGGCAAGCGAGATGATCGGTGAGACGGTTTCCATGCCCATCGCGCTGTCGCCGACGGGTCTCACGGGCATGCAGCACGCCGACGGCGAGATGCTCGCCGCGCAGGCGGCCGAGGAGGCAGGCGTGCCCTTCACGCTGTCGACGATGAGCATCTGCTCCATCGAGGACGTGCGCTCCGTCACCGCGAGGCCCTTCTGGTTCCAGCTCTACGTGATGCGCGACAAGGATTTCGTGCGCAACCTCATCGGCCGCGCCAAGGCGGCCGGCTGCTCGGCGCTGATCCTGACGCTCGACCTCCAGATTCTCGGCCAGCGCCACAAGGACCTGCGCAACGGCCTTTCCGCCCCGCCGAAATTCACGCCGAAGCACATCTGGCAGATGGCGACGCGGCCCTTCTGGTGCCTCGACATGCTCGGCACGAAGCGCCGCAGCTTCGGCAACATCGTCGGCCACGCCAAGGGCGTGACGGACCTCTCCTCGCTTTCGTCCTGGACGGCCGAGCAGTTCGATCCGCAGCTTTCGTGGAAAGACATCGAATGGATCCGGGACCTGTGGGGCGGCAAGCTGATCCTCAAGGGCATCCTCGACGAGGAGGACGCCCGCATGTCGCTGGAGAGCGGCGCGGACGCCATCATCGTCTCGAACCACGGCGGCCGCCAGCTTGACGGCGCGCCGTCCTCGATCAGCATGCTGCCGCGCATCGTCGATGCGGTCGGCGATCGGATGGAAGTCCATCTCGATGGCGGTATCCGCTCCGGCCAGGACGTGCTGAAGGCGCTCTGCTACGGCGCCAAGGGCACCCATATTGGCCGCCCCTTCCTCTACGGCCTCGGCGCCGGCGGCAAGGCCGGCGTGCGACGTTCCATCGAGATCATCCGCAAGGAGCTCGACACGACCATGGCGCTCTGCGGCGAGCGCGACGTGAAGAACCTCTCGCGCAACAACCTGCACAAGGACGTGTGAGGCCGTTTACACGATCTCGCCGTAAAGCGTGCGTTCGAGGGCGGTCACTTCGCTGGCGAAGCGGCGGTATTCGGCGCGCTTGAGGGCGAGGAAGACGTGGTGCAGGCGCTCGCCGAGGGCGTCCTTCAGGAAGGAAGAGCCGGTCGCCGTCTCGATGGCGCTGCGCCAGTCGGGCGGCAGGTCGTCGCTTGCGGTTTCGGCATAGGCGGTCGTCTCGGGGCCGGGATCGGCCTTTGCGAGGATGCCCTTGCGCATGCCGGCAAGGACCGTCGCGCCGACGAGATAGGGATTGGAATCGATGCCGGCGGCGCGCTGTTCGAGATGGCGGCCGGCGGGCGCGCCTGCCGGAATGCGCACAGCGACGCTGCGGTTGTTGGTGCCCCAGGTCGGCGTGGTCGGGGCATAGCTCTGAGCCGAGAAACGCCGCCAGGAATTGAGATGCGGGGCGAAGACGAGCATGGATTCGTGCATCGTCTCGAGAAGCCCGGCGACGGCGTGTTTCAGCAGCGGGGCAAGCGTTTCATCCCGGTCGGCGAAGAGGTTGTTGCCGGCCGTGTCGGCAAGGCTGGCATGAACGTGCATGCCGGAGCCCGCGCGTCCGGCGAAGGGCTTCGCCATGAACGAGGCCATCATGCCGTGGCGCAGGGCAAGGGCGCGCAGGAGGCGCTTCAGCATGGCGAGGTCGTCGGCGGCCCGCAGCGCATCGCCGTGGCGCAAGGTCAGCTCGAACTGGCCCTGCGCATATTCCGATATCATCGTCTCGACGGGCAGGCCCTGCGCCTCCGCGCCGCGATAGACGGCGTCGATGAAAGGCTCCAGCCGGTCGAGTTCGCTGACGCCGTAGACCTGGATGCCCTCCGGCCGTTCGCCGGAGAGCGGCAGGCGCAGCGGCTGGAAATTGCCGTCCGCGGTGCGCTCGCGGTCGAGAAGGTAGAATTCCAGCTCGTAGGCGAGGATCGGGTGGAAGCCGTCGCTCTCAAGGCGGTTCACCTGCTGGGCGAGCGCATGGCGCGGATCGGCCGCCATGGGCGTGCCGTCGAGCTCGAAGAGGGCAAGCCGCACCTCGCCGCGCGGCGGCGACGTCCACGGCAAGGGCACGAGCGAACCGGGTATGGGCCATGCCCGCCGGTCCGCATCGCCGTCCGACCAGACGAGGCCGGTTTCCTCCACATCCTCGCCGGTGACGTCGAGGCCGAGGATGGAGCCCGGAAGATGCCGCCCGGAGCGGAAGATCGCCAGCAATTCGTGCCGCCGGACGATCTTGCCGCGGGCGATGCCGTTGAGGTCGATCAGCACGAGGTCGAAGGCGCTGATCTCCGGATGGGCGGCAAGAAAGGCCTCCGCCTCGGCGATGTCGGCGGCTTCGGGCGGACGGGCGGCAAGGTCGCGGCTCACGCGGCGGCCCTCCGCTCGGAAAGGCGGCCGAGGACGGTCGCGAAGGCCGCGACGAGCCCGTCGGCCTGGCTCTCAGAAAGGGCGGGGCTGACGAGCACCATGTTGTGGAACGGCGTCAGCAGGTAGCCGAGATTGAGCATGGAAAGATGCAGCGCCGCCTCGATCGTGTCGGACGCGGCCGCGCGGGCCTCCGCGGCATTCCTGACCGGCAAGGGCGAGAAGACGACCTCCAGCCGCGCGCCGACGCGCGAGACGGTCCAGTCGAGCCCGGTGGCGGCGATGGCGGCGGTGAAGCCGGCCTCGATGCGGTCGGCATTGACCTGCATTCTGCCGTAGGCCTCCTCGGTCATCACCTGTTCGAGGCAGGCGCGCAGGCAGGCAAGTTGCAACGCGCTGCCGGAAAGCGTTGTGCCGATGCCGGAATGGCCGTGGCCGCTCTGCTCGCGGCGGATGACGTGCAGCCGGTCGGAGATCGCCTGCGTCATGCCCCAGACGCTGACCGGAACGCCGCCGCCGATCGGCTTGCCCATGACCATGAGGTCGGGTTCGAGCCCATGTACCGCCGTATAACCGCCGAGGCCCGTGGAGATCGTATGCGTCTCGTCGATGAGGAGCAACGTGCCGGCGGCCCGCGTCAGCCGGCGCAGCGCGTCGTGGAAGCCGGGCGCGGGCGGGATCATGCCGCAATTGGTCATCACCGGCTCGGCGAGCACGCAGGCGATGTCGTGGCCGGCAAGCGCCTTTTCCAGCGCCGCCTCGTCGTTGAAGGGAATGGAAACGGTGAGTTCGCCAAGGTCGCGGACCTGGCCGAGCAGGTTGCGGCGCGAGACGGTCCTGCCGTCGACAAGATCGACCAGCGTGTCGTCCACCGCGCCGTGGTAGCAACCGTCGAAGACCAGCAGCTTCGCCCGGCCGGTGACGGCGCGCGCGACGCGGATGGCGAAACGGTTGGCATCGCTCGCCGTCGCGCCGAGCTGCCAGCGCGGCAGGCCGAAGCGTTCGACCAGCAGGTGGCCGACGACGGCGGCGTCCGAGGATGGCAGCATGGTGGTGAGGCCGCGCGTGCCGGCATTCCTCAGCGCTTCAAGAACCGGCGCGGGGCCATGGCCGAACATCGCACCCGTATCGCCGAGGCAGACGTCGACGATGCGGTTGCCGTCGAGATCGACGAGCTCGGCCCCGCTTGCCTGATCGACGACGAGGGGAAAGGGCGTTGGCCAGTCGAGCATCCAGTGCTGCGGCACGCCGTCGAAGAAGCCGGAGGTCGCCTCGTCATGTGCGGCTGCCGAGCGCGGCCGTTTTGCGCGGAAAACCTCCGCTTCCGCCTCGATCAGCGCGCGGGCGCGCGCCTCCAGCTTCTCCCTCTCCATCCCGTTCTCCAGCCGCTCCCCAAAATGTGATCACATATTGGTTGATGTGATTTCAAGTGTCAAACGGCAAGATGACCTACAGCGAGCCGACGATGCGCAGCCAGTCGTGCACCGTGGCGGCGGCCCGCCGTTCCGCCGAACCGCGGGCGAGGGGCTTCCTGGCGTCCAGGCCGCGCACCTCGCTCGGGCTCATGGCGAATTGCTGGCGGAAGGCGCGCGAGAAGGCGGAGATATCGGCAAAGCCGCAGGCATAGGCGACCTCGCCCACCGTCCGCTTGCCGTCGTCGACGAGCATGTCGAAGGCCGCGCGCAGACGGCGCGTGCGGATGTGGTCGGTGACGCCGCCGAACGGCTCGAAAAGCCGGTAGAGCGAGGCGCGGGAGAGGCCGAAGACCTTGCAGAGATGATCGGGGTCGAGATCGGGCCGGGCGATGTTCTGCTCGATATAGCGCCGGATTTCCATGATGGCCGCGCCGCGCACGGTCGGCGAGGGCTGGTTGCGCGCGGCGACCTGCGGCGCGATGAGCGTGGCGACGAGATTGGCCGTGGCGGTGACGATCGCCGGGGCTTCGGCCTGGCTGATATCCGCCAGGTCCTCGAAAAGGGTGCGCAGATGGTTGCCGATCAGCCGGGCCGGACTGGTGGAGCGCTTGAGCACGAGGCCATGCAGGGCATCGTTCTGCGCCTCCCTGCTGAAAAGCAGGTGGCGGGGCAGGACGAGCGTGAGGTTGCGGCAATGCGGCGTTTCCGCATGGAGCGGGCGGGAAAGGTCGAAGAAGGAGACGTCGCCCGCCTCCACCAGCACCGTCTCGTTGCCGATGGTGCGCAGGTCGCTGCCTTCAAGCGTCACCTGCACGAAGATGAGGTCGAGCCCGCTGCGCGCGATGCGGCCGGGATCCCGCGAGAACGTATAGGTCGTGCCCACCATGTCGGCGGCGAAGAACAGCGCGGGACCCATGAAATAGGAGGAAAGGCGGGTGCGGAAGTCGGCAAGCCGCTCCGGCGTCTGCACCGTCGCGCGGAAGATCGGGTCGAGCGTCTCGGCAAAAAGCTGGCTCCGGCGCCTGCATTCGGGGCCGGCTTCCACGACGATGGCGTTCGAGGGCAACTTGTCTTCGGTGCTCATGGCGCTCGCGATGTTCGAAAGAGACACATGACCGATTCAAGGGGTGAAAAGGCCAGAAGTTCCCGGGCATCTGCCCGGCTGCCGGGCAGGTATGTCTTTGCACTCTGTATCATTCTTTTGACGCCTCGTCTCATATTGAGGCATCGGGCGCGCCTTGCGATTGACAGGCGAAGCCGGCTGCAACCCCATGGAAAATAATGGGTCCATTCGGATCCGCGGCGCGGCGGAAAGGCGCCGGATAGGGGCATGGCAGGCATGGATCAGGTTGCATTCGACGGCGGTTCGGTGGGGTTCCGGGTGTCGCCGGACGAATTTCTTCGCGCGCCGCAATTTGCGGCCGCGCGGGATGAAGTGATCGAAGGAAAGCTGTCGCTCTATGAAGGCAGCCACCTGTTCAACCGGCTGATCCTGGAAGAGGGCCGCCTGCTGTGTCATCTCGCAGCCCTGTCGCTCCATGCCGCGCAGGACATGGCAAAGCCCGCGACCTGGCTGACGCTGGGCCGCCTGCAGCGCGAGGTGACGGAGCTGGGCGTTGCAAGCCGCAACCGGGTGGAGGCGCAGGTCTCCTGTCTTCGCAGATACGGTTTCCTCACGCAGCAACCCCACGCCTCGGATCGCCGCGTCCGTCTCCTCGTGCCCAACGAGGCGCTGCTTGCACGCGATGCCGGTGTCCTGGGCGTGCTTTTGAACGGGCTTGCGCTTTTCGGCCTGTCGCCGCCCGCCGGGCAGCCGGGCGCGCCGGATGCGACGCTGCACCGGGCGCTGCGGCGCGCGACGCTGCCGCGTCTTCCCGCCCTCAGCCGGCTGATCCGCCGCCACCTGCCGCTCGCGCCCTTCTTTGCCCATGACTGCGGCTACATGATCCTGCTGCTCCTCCTGCGCGGCGCCCGGCAGAACGGTGATGGTGGGATCGCGACGGGATACCAGTGGCTCGCCATGCAGACGGGCGTGTCGCGCACCCATGTCCGCCGCCTTCTGGAGGGCGCGAGGAGCGCGGGCCTGCTGACGATGGAAACGCGCGGCGGCCATGACATAAGGCTGGCGCCGGCGATGTGGCATGCGGCGGACCGCTGGTTTGCCGACCAGTTCGCCTTCATGGACCTCCTGCTGCGCGAGGCGCTTGCCGCCTAGCCGGCGGCGATCCGGAAGGTCGGGATCTGGTCCGGTATGTCGATCATCCGCGCCGTATCGCCCGGCCGGGCATCAGCGGACGCCGGACTCGACGATGCCCCTGGTCAGGCTTCCCGTCGCCGGATAGAGCGGGATCAGGCAGGCCTGAAGCGCATGGTAAAGGTCGCCCTTGCCGGCGAACAGAGTGTAGCTCGGGACAAGGTCTTCCGTCAGCTCTTCATGCCAGCCGCCGCGATCCTGATCGAGGAAATGGCGGGCGATGCCGTCCCAGATCCTGCGATACCACGTCTCATGGAAATCGTCCGGCAGGTGTTCGCACAGGAATGCGGCAGCGCCCGCGCCTTCGGCCATGGGCCACCAGAGCTTGTTGCGCTTGGCCGGTTCGTCGTTCCAGTCGAGCGTATAGAAGAAGCCGCCCTTCTCCTTGTCCCAGCCAAGTGCGATCGACTGTGCGAAGAGCGCCTTCGCCGCCTCCGGCATCCATGCGTGCCTGCCGCCGCTGAGCGCGTGGAGCTGAAGGATGAGGCGGGCCCATTCCAGCCAGTGGCCAGGCGTGGTGCCGGACGGGCGGAACATTTCGTTGCCCTGGTAGCCCTTGTCGAGCACCCAGTTCTCATCGAAATGCTCCGGCACGCGGAAGCCGTTTTCGCCGGCGCGACGGCGGACGATGAGATCGGCGATGCTGACGGCCTTGTCGAGATAGCCCTTCTCGCCGGTCGCCTCGTAGGCGGCCATCAGCGCCTCGGTAAGGTGCATGTTGGAGTTCTGCCCACGGTAGCCCGGAACGGGCGTCCAGTCGGCTTCGAATTCCTCGGCGATGGCACCGTGCCTGTCGTCCCAGAAACGGGTTTCCAGCACATCGGTGACGTCGGCGATCATGCGGTCGGCGTCCGGATGGCCCGCGACCTTGGCGCTGGAGGCGGCGAGCAGCACGAAGGCGTGGCCGTAGCCCTGCTTGCTGGCGTCGAGCAGGCCGGCATTGTCGAGCGACCAGTGGTAGCCGCCGCGCTCATGGTCGCGGTGCTTCTCCCAGAGATATTTCATGCCGTGGTCGACGATGTCGTCGGAGCCCGGGCGGCCGAGCAGGCTGCCGATGGAAAAGCAATGCACCATGCGCGCCGTGGAATGGATGCCGCGCACCGGATTGCCCGGGTTGATCGGCCGGCCTTCGGCATCCAGTTCATGGAAGCCGCCGAGCGGATTGAAGGTCCGGTTCTGGAAGAAATCGAAGAGGCGGTTTGCCTCCCGCCAGAGCCATTGGCGGTGATAGTCGCGCTTGCGCCAGGCCGTGCCGAGATGTCCCGTTGCGCCCATGTTGGGGTCTCCTTTTGTAAGCGGTCCGCATTGCCTGCCCGATGGGGACCGGCCGGAGCGTGGGAAACGATGCCGTGGCGCGGGGATGCGCACGGCCCGCAACGCTCGCAATGACGGCTGGCCTCGGACGGGCGGGGAGGGGATTTATGGCCCAGAACGATCGGCCCCGCAACCCGCCGCACCCTGCGCGGCGGCATCCGCGTGCGGCGGGGGCCTTCATGGCGGGAAGTGTGAAAGGCCAATTCATCATTGTGGCGAAAATGAGAAAAAATATCCTACCAATCTTATAGGGAAAATGTATAAATGATCGAAAGAACGGCGGAATGACACTCCGCCCGCAGAGCCGGAGACCGGCCTGCCAGCAAGGGATGATGGCATGAGCAATGCGAAACTCGGCGGCCACTCCAGCCACGGTTGCCTCGGTCCTGCCGGCAACCGCAGGACCCGCCGCGCCGAACGGCAGGTTCTCGTCAACAACATCGCCGTCGTCGGCGCCTTCCTCTTCGTCAGTGCCGTCGTCCTCGGCTTCATCGGCTGACGCATCAAACCGTAAACAGTAAGGAAATCGCGTGCTTCGCAGGCTTTTCGGCCACGAAGCCCCCCGAGCCGGGGCGTTTCGCCGACCAGCCTGAACGCCTGCCCACCATAAAGGCCTCGCGAGGCCATCCCATGACGGGCAGGCCGCAGGTTACATCAGCATCAACTTGTCGTTCAGCGCCATCCAGCCGCCCGGTTCCCGGATCAGGGCGGCAGTGTCGTGCTTGCCGAAGATGCGGGTGAAGCTGCGCTTGGTGAATATCTCGTAGAACATCGCCGAGGCGGGGCCGACCGGGCCGGCGCGGCTGCTCAGCACGCTGGAGATCACCGTTTCCTGGTAGGCGCGCCAGTGGACTTCCATCGCCGTGCGGGCAACGAGCTTGCTCAGCGTACCGTGGAACGGCTCGGCCGCAGCGTGGCGCTGACGGAGAACGGCCGGCAGGGCATGGACTGGCTTGCCGCCAATCCTCCGCCGATCGCCATCCTCCTCGACCTGCAGATGCCCGAGCAACTGTGTTCGTGGTGTCAAGTACGCACTGGTTTGTTGTCCCTGATAGCGGCATTGAGCGTGACGAGCAGGCGCCTTGCTATTGCGATGAGGACGAGTTTGGCGGGCTTTCCCTTTTCGCGCATGGCCTTGGCGATCGCCTGGAAGGGACCCGAGCGGCAAGCGGCCAG
>Ga0206119_100393_pt1 | contig 15778 bp, 14 predicted proteins | sample 3A50Ametagenome_FD_148608 | JGI IMG/M metagenome (GOLD analysis project Ga0206119, IMG submission 148608) | Enriched microbial communities from leaf-cutter ant dump, University of Wisconsin, Madison, United States - 3A50A | ecosystem: Environmental > Terrestrial > Nest > Insects nest > Nest dump...
TGACGACTTAGACCCGGAAAAGACCGTATGGGAAAACGTGACCGGAGGCAATGAAAATATTCAATTGGGGGGACGACCGGTCAACTCCCGCGCTTACGTGTCGAAATTCAATTTCAACGGCGGAGATCAACAGAAAAAAGTCGGCGTACTCTCGGGCGGAGAGCGCAACCGTGTCCATCTGGCGATTACTTTGAAAAAAGGAGCCAATGTGTTGCTGCTGGACGAACCGACGAACGACATCGACGTGAATACGCTGCGGGCGTTGGAGGAAGGACTGGAAGGGTTCGGCGGATGTGCGGTGGTCATCTCACACGATCGCTGGTTCCTCGACCGAATCTGTACCCATATTCTTGCCTTCGAAGGCGACTCACAAGTGTATTTCTTTGAAGGGAATTATTCAGAATACGAAGAGAACCGCAAAAAGCGGCTGGGTGACCAGGCTCCTCGGCGTATCAAATACAAAAAACTTATGAAGGGATGATGGATACCGCTAAATTACTGAAGGCAATTATCGAAAACGCGATTGATGGAATTATCACCATCGACCGCTATGGTATTGTGGATTCGATCAATCCGGCAGCGTCTAGTATTTTTGGATACGACCCCGAGGAAGTCATTGGAAATAATGTGTCGATGCTGATGCCGGAACCCGATCATAGTCAGCACGACCAATACCTCAAAAATTACCTGGATACGGGAGTCAAAAAAATTATCGGTATTGGACGGGAAGTCAGAGGACTGCGTAAAAATGGCACGACCTTTCCGTTCCGGTTGGCCGTCAGTGAAGTGCATTACGATAATCAAATTGCCTTTACGGGGTTTGTGCACGACCTGTCAAAAGAAAAAGAGGCAGAAGAAAGGCTGATCCAACACATGGGCGAGCTGGAAACCACGGTAAGTAACCGAACGAAAGACCTCATTAAACTCGTCTCGGAACTGGAAAAAACCAAATCGGAGGTGAGCCAATCGCTGGAGAAGGAAAAAGAACTGAATCAGCTTAAGTCGCGCTTTGTGTCCATGGCTTCCCATGAATTCCGTACGCCACTCAGTGCCGTACAATTGTCGGCTTCGCTGATCGAAAAATATGCGGAAAAGCCCGATTTGGCTAATGTATTTAAGCACACTACCCGGATTAAAAATTCCGTGCAATTGCTCACAAGTATCCTAAACGATTTCCTGTCGTTAGAACGGCTCGAAGCCGGTAACGTGCTGGCTAATAATCAGGAAATCAACCTCGTGGAGCTGGCTGAGGAAATCACGGAAGAAATGCAGTTAATCTGCAAAACGAACCAGCATATTGTCTATCAGCACACCGGTTCGGAGGGGATGTTTGCGTTGGATGCAAACCTGCTTAAAAACAGCATTATTAACCTGATATCTAACGCGATTAAATATTCGGGTGAAAATTCCTTCATTGAATTTAATACGGAAATCAATAACGGTACCTGTACCGTTGTTATTAAAGACGACGGTATCGGTATACCCGAAGAGGAACAGAAAAGCCTTTTTGAGCCATTTTTCCGTGCCCACAATACGGGGAATATTCCGGGTACCGGGCTGGGGCTAAATATTGTAAAAAGATATGTTTCGCTGATGGGAGGCGAGGTAACCTGCCACAGCGAACAAGACAAGGGCGCAGTTTTTACGCTTATATTTCGAACGCTAGCTTAATAGAATGGCAACAACGCAAACCACCGTGCTGATCATCGAAGATAACGATGACATCCGCGAAAATACCAGGGAAATACTGGAACTCACAGGCTACCATGTCTACGAGGCACCCGAAGGAAAAACCGGTGTTGAATTGGCTATCAAACACCTGCCGGATGTCATTCTTTGCGATATTATGATGCCCGAACTGGATGGCTTCGGGGTATTGTATATGCTTTCCAAACATGCACAGGCATCCACCATCCCGTTTATTTTTTTGACGGCGAAATCGGAACGTGCCGACATGCGGAAGGCGATGGAACTCGGAGCGGACGATTACCTGACGAAGCCTTTTGACGACATTGAGTTATTGAATGCGATCGAAACCCGCCTGAAAAAAAGACAACAGTTGGAATCGGACAACAGTCGCCCGAACTCTTCGATGAAAAGTGCATACCTGAGTGAGGAAGAACAGGACGTTTTGCTCAGGGAATTGGTCGATGCGTCCCGCGTGAAGGTATACCGAAAAAAACAATTTATTTACCAGGAAGGCGATTCGCCACTGTATGTGTATTACGTAAAAACAGGAAAGGTGCGCCGGTTTTTATTTTACCTGGATGGGCGCGAACTTTCAACGGATATTCACATCGCCGACTCCTTTTTTGGCTACGGGGCTGTCTTGCGTCAAGAACGTTATAGCGACAATGCCGAAACCTTGGAAGATGCAGAACTGGCACTCATTGAAAAGGAACAGTTTTTTGAATTGCTCTACCGCAAGCCCGGGATCGCCGATACGTTTATCAAATGGTTGTCGGGAAATATCAAGGGCAAGGAAGATCAGTTGCTGGCATTTGCATATGATTCTGTTCGCAAGCGGGTGGCGAATGCCTTGATTCGTGTGGCGGAAAAAACACAAGGGCTTTCCACCGCCGATGAGTGTGTGATCCGGATATCGCGTGACGACCTGGCCTCGCTGGCAGGCACCGCGAATGAAACCATCAGCCGCATGTTGGCAGATTTCAAAGAAGAAAAACTTATTGCCAAGGAGGGAAATGCCATCCGGATTCACTCCATCACCAAACTTCGCAACATTAAGCAGTAACATCTCAGACCGTCGTTTCGTTTTTCATTTCGCGACCTAAACCCTTCATGAACATCGAAAAAGTGATGGAAATCATTTTCTATTCTGACTGCCTTCAGTTCGTCGCGTAGCCGTACTCGGTAGCTTTGTGAACTAATGAATTGCGACGAATGAAAGCGATAGCTTACAGCATAAAACCTCAAGAGAAGGAATTGTTGGCGGTAGCCAATGGGAAGAAACACGACCTGACCCTGATTTCGAATGGGTTGGATAAATGGACGGTGTCCTATGCTCACGGAAAAGAAGTGGTGATTGTGTCATCTTATGATATTCTGGACCGTGCCATGCTTTGGGAACTGAAAAACGTGGGGGTGAAGAACATCATTACACGCAGCAAAAATACAACCCATATTGATCTCAAAGAGGCTGTCCGCTTGGGACTGAAAGTGGCCAATGCGCCCGATGAAGATCAATCGGTCGAAAATATCGCTAAACAGACTATTCGTAACCTGAGTGCGTGGGAAGCCGGAACATGTGTAGGCGGTGCGTGTTGCTGTCAACGTGCTTGTTCCGTGGTGGAGGATATCGGGAATAAATCATCGTTTTAACTACGCAGGCATGATGGACAAATTGGAAGATTTGGTACAACGGTATAACGTGGCTGCTCCGCGGTACACCAGTTACCCGACGGTGCCTCTTTGGGATTCACAGACATGGCATCCCGATCTATGGGTACAGTACGTCCGCGCACAATTTGATGCGTCATCCGGACAAGGAATCAGTCTTTATGTACACCTTCCGTTTTGTGAAAGTCTTTGTACCTACTGTGGTTGCAATACCCGGATTACCAGAAATCACGGGGTGGAGGCCCCTTATATCGATGCCGTTCTGAATGAGTGGCTACTTTACCGAAGTTATTTAGGGTTACGTGATGTCCCAATCCGTGAACTTCATCTAGGAGGCGGAACCCCTACCTTCTTTGCTCCGGAGCAGCTTCGCCGACTCATCGATGGACTGCTTCAGGGGGGAAGCATACTGCCCGATGCAGCCTTTTCTTTTGAAGCCCACCCCGCAAATACTACGGAAGCCCATCTGCGAACGTTGTACGATAGTGGATTTCGTAGGTTGAGTTTAGGGATACAGGATTTTGATCCCCGCGTGCAGCTCGTCATCAACCGCCGACAAACCGTTGCGGATGTACAACGGGTGATGGACGATGCCCGCCGGATCGGCTATGCCTCGGTCAATTTTGACCTTATCTACGGATTGCCGCTACAGACACAGAAAAGTGTAGCCGATACAGTGGAGAAAACCTTGGCCATGCGGCCGGAACGCATCTCGTTTTATAGTTATGCCCATGTACCGTGGATGAAACCCGGACAGCGGCGTTATACGGAGGTAGACCTTCCCAGCGGGACCGCGAAGCTCGACCTGTACCGATTGGGAAAAAAGTTAATTCTGCAGGCGGGTTATGTTGATGTCGGTATGGATCATTTTGCCTTGCCGGAAGACGCGCTTTGTGAGGCAGCAGCCACAGGAAAGCTGCATCGCAATTTTATGGGATATACCGACCGGTATACGCCTTTGTTGATTGGACTCGGTGTGTCCGCCATTAGCGATTCGTGGACCGCTTTTGCTCAAAACGTGAAAACCGTGGAGGAATACAAGTCGCTGGTTGCTGCGGGTACCTTGCCGGTGTTTAAAGGACATGTGCTTTCGGCTGTTGACCTGGTGATCCGACGCTATATCCTCGACATCATGTGCCGCGGCACCACGCGGTTGGACGGGTCCGCCGCACAATCGGCTGTGATCTTAGGGCGCTTGGCACCGCTGTTGAAAGACGACCTGGTGCGCTGGGATGGAAGCCACGTCACCGTGACCAAGAAGGGAAGTTCCTTCTTGCGCAACATCTGCTTGGCATTCGATGAGCGCTTGCATGCTAAGCAGTTTGCTCAACCCGTATTCAGTAATGCAGTATGATTCAATGTTACCACTGCGGCGATGCAGTATCCAATGCTGTTTTTGAGGCCGACGGGCATTCATTCTGTTGTCTGGGCTGCCAAAGTGTATACCGCATACTCAGTAGCAACAACATGCAGCAGTACTACCGGTATAACATGCATCCCGGGAAAAAGAAAGGGAACGATCCGACCCGTTATGAGTACCTCGATGAGGATGCCATTGTGGAGCAACTGATCGACTTCCGCAATGAAGAAATTACGATCGTTACGTTTTACATTCCTGTTATCCATTGTAGCTCGTGTGTTTGGTTGCTGGAACACTTGCATAAACTCCATCCGGCGGTGGTCACATCGCGGAGTGATTTCCTCAAAAAACAGGTCAACGTCACCTTCCGGCAAGATGAGTTTTCCCTGCGCGGTCTGGTAGAACTGCTGGAGGGTATCGGCTATGAACCGAAAATCACGTTACAGGACGTTGTCAAAGAAGGACGGAAGTTTTCGCAGAAGGAGCTGATTGCGAAGATCGCTGTTGCCGGATTTTGTTTTGGAAACTCGATGATGCTCAGTTTTCCGGAGTACTTTGGTATGGGGGCATTTGAAGCCCGTTATGCCGAATTTTTCGGTTGGATGAACCTAGCCTTTACGTTGCCCGTGTTGCTCTACAGTGGCCGGGACTACTTCCGGTCGGCTTGGCACAGCCTTCGTCAACAAGCACTGAACCTTGACGTTCCCCTTGCTCTTGGCATCGCTGCGCTGTTCGTGCGCACTGCATGGGAAGTACTTTCCGCTTCAGGCCCGGGATTTGCCGATACGTTATGCGGACTGGTATTCTTTCTGCTGGTTGGCCGGTGGGTACAGCAACGTACGTACCACCACATTTCGTTTGAACGCGACTACCGATCTTATTTTCCCGTTGCGGTCACCCGCCTCGGGGCCGACGGACCGAAGCCAATACCGCTTGCTGACATCGAAGTGGGCGACCGCCTATTGATCCGTAACAACGAGATTGTTCCTGCAGACGCCATCTTGCTGAAAGGAGAGGCCGCCATCGACTTCAGTTTCGTTACCGGAGAGGCGGATCCCGTTCGGAAGGTGCTCGGCGAAATCGTATATGCCGGAGGACGCCAAACGGGCGAAGCCCTTGAACTGGAAGTCGTCAAGCCGGTATCGCAGAGTTACCTTACTCAACTTTGGAACCACGAAGCATTTAAACCGCATGAGCGGAATTTCCGCACGTTCAGTAACACCGTGAGCCGGTATTTTACGGGGGTGTTGTTGGGGATTGCATTTTTGGCCCTGTCCTGCTGGTTGTTGCACGGCGATACCGGACGTGCCTGGGGCGCATTCACCGCCGTACTCATCATCGCGTGCCCCTGCGCGCTGGCATTGAGCAGTCCGTTTACCCTTTCTGCGGCCCTCAGTATCTTCGACAAACATCGATTCTATGTTAAGAATACCGCTGCCGTGGAGCAGATGGCTGCTGTCGATTGCCTCGTGTTTGACAAAACCGGAACCATCTCATCGCCATCGGCCGCGCGGATGCGATTTGAGGGGGACCTGCAGCCCGATGAGTGGGAGCAGGTGGTGGCCTTGTGTAGTAATTCCAATCATCCCCTCAGTCGGGAGTTGGTCAAGTTTGCCGGAGGAGAAAGGACACCGGGATCATTCTCGTTGAGCGAATACCGGGAGATAGCCGGTAAAGGCATTGAAGCCACCGTAAGCGATCGCCGAGTACGGGTGGGCAGTGCTGCGTTTGTCGATGCGTGTCGCGAGCAACCGGGAGGCTCGGTCTACGTAGCCATTGATGATGAGGTAAAGGGATGTTTCTCCGTGGAGCAACCCTGGCGGCCGCATCTCCGTGAGGTGTTAGCCGGTCTCGCCGCCAGTCGGCAGTTGCACCTGATCTCGGGCGATCGTGATCAAGAAAAAGAACGGCTACGCCGGGTCTTCCCGCCGCAGGCCGATTTGCTGTTTCACAAGACGCCGATGGAAAAAATGACCTACATCCGGTCGTTGCAGGACCAAGGGCGAAAAGTCTGTATGTTGGGCGATGGATTGAACGATGCCGGGGCATTGCGGCAGGCAGACATGGGGATTGCGATCAGCGATGATGTCAATAATTTTTCACCCGGATGCGATGCCATACTCGATGGAGCGTCTTTTGCAAAACTGCCTCGCTTTTTCAGGTTTGCCAAGGATGTGATGCGGGTCATCTATCTAAGTTTCGGTATCTCGCTTACCTACAACGTTATTGGGCTCACATTTGCCGTTACAGGTATGTTGTCGCCCTTGTTTGCCGCGGTATTGATGCCGATCAGCACGGTTACCGTCATCGGGTTTACCACGGTAGCCACCCACGTGTATGCATCGAAAAATCAGTTAAACAATCCGTTATGAGTGTTATTTTTTTTCTAATTGGTTGTAGTGTTTTCATCGCCCTCATATTTTTGGGCGCCTTTTTCTGGGCCAACAAAACCGGTCAGCACGACGATACACATACGCCCGCTATCCGGATGCTGTTTGACGATGAGGTGATTGAGGAGGAAAAGAGGGATGTGCAGAAAGCAGATGTAGACGCTTAAAGTAGGTGTGCGACCAACGCTTTCCATTCTTCTTCCAGCGGTACATCCGGTCGCTGCTTACCCGCCCGGCGGTACCAATAATCGGCGTTCCACAGATCGCCTTCTTTGCGGTGCAGGTAGGCATGTACGTGTGCCGACTGGCGATCATCCAGGTCGTTGATCAGATCGTGTGCACGGTCCCAATCGCCCTTGCGGTCATACCAAAGGGCTTCCTGTTGGACGGTAAGTCCTACCGGCGGGGTGTCAAGCTTCAGGGAATCTGTAAAAAATGTGCTATCCATCGTCGTTTGCTAAGCCAAAGGTAGCGATAAAAAAGGCAGCGATAAAATAGTGATTACCCTCACTTTTTTTACCGATCACCATCATTCGGTTGACACTTTCGTGACAGTACTTTTACCGACGGAAAAACAACTATAGCAATGCAGCTAACTAAATTCAATTACGACAACAAAATTGTACGCAATTTCGGTATTGCCACCATCGTTTGGGGCCTCATCGGAATGTCTGTGGGCCTATTGGTCGCCGTCCAGCTCGTCTGGCCGTTCATGAATTTCGACTTGCAGTACACCACCTTCGGGCGGATACGTCCGCTGCACACCAACGCAGTCGTCTTCGCTTTTGTGGGCAATGCCATCTTCATGGGGGCATATTATTCCCTGCAACGGCTACTCAAGGCACGCATGTTCAGCGATGTGTTAAGTAAGATTCATTTCTGGGGCTGGCAGCTGATCATTGTCGCGGCCGTCATTACGCTCCCGCTCGGGCTGACATCGTCCCACGAATATGCTGAGTTGGAATGGCCGATCGACATAGCCATTACCATCATCTGGGTGGTGTTCGGTATCAACATGTTTGGTACCATCATCAAACGGCGGGAGCGCCACATGTACGTGGCCATCTGGTTTTACATCGCCACTTTCGTCACCATTGCCGTGTTGCACATTGTCAATTCCGTGCAATTGCCCATCTCCATGTGGAAAAGCTATTACGTGTATGCCGGTGTACAGGATGCGCTGGTACAGTGGTGGTATGGCCACAATGCCGTAGCGTTCTTCCTCACCACCCCGTATTTGGGGCTGATGTATTACTTCCTGCCCAAAATGGCCAACCGGCCGGTATATTCCTATAAGTTGAGTATCCTCCACTTCTGGTCGCTCATTTTCATCTACATCTGGGCCGGTCCGCACCACCTCCTGTATACCTCCCTGCCGGGCTGGGTACAGTCGCTCGGTGTAGCCTTCTCCGTGATGCTGATCGCACCCAGCTGGGGCGGGATGATCAACGGGTTACTGACCCTGCGCGGAGCATGGGACAAAGTACGTAGCGAGCCGACGCTCAAGTTTATGGTCGTAGCACTGACGGCCTACGGGATGGCTACCTTTGAAGGCCCTATGCTGTCGTTGAAACAGGTGAACGCCATCGCGCACTTTACCGACTGGATCGTTGCCCACGTGCACGTAGGTGCCTTAGGCTGGAACGGCTTTATGACGTTCGGTATCCTGTATTGGCTCATCCCACGCATCTACAAGACGGAGTTGTTTTCCAAGAAGCTGGCTTCTGTCCACTTCTGGATCGGCACACTGGGCATCCTGTTCTACGCCATCCCGATGTATTGGGCGGCTGTGGTACAAGGGCTGATGTGGAAAGAATTTACGCCTGAAGGAACGTTGCAGTACCCTAATTTCTTAGCTACCACGCTACAAATTATCCCGATGCACATGCTGCGGGCCGTGGGTGGATCGCTGTATCTCACCGGTGCACTGCTGATGACCTACAATTTGGTACGTACCATGCGTCAAGGGAAGCTGCTGGCTAACGAACCTGCTGAAGCACCCGAGTTAACGCCGGTGGTGGTCAACGAACGGGCTCCGCACCGTCGCTTGGAGCGCAAGCCCTTACTGTTTATGGTGCTGGCACTCATCACCATCCTCATCGGAGGCATGGTACAGATGATGCCTACCTTCCTGATCTCTTCCAACGTGCCCACCATTGCCAGTGTAAAGCCGTACACGGCATTGGAGTTGCAGGGGCGCGACCTCTATATCCGTGAGGGATGTGTAAACTGTCACTCCCAAACGGTACGGCCCTTCCGGTCGGAAACCGTCCGCTACGGCGACTATAGCAAGGCGGGTGAGTTTGTGTACGATCACCCCTTCTTATGGGGATCTAAGCGTACCGGTCCCGATCTGCACCGCATCGGCAAGAAATACCCCAACAAATGGCACTTTGACCACCTGCTCGATCCGACCATCACGTCGCCCGGTAGCATCATGCCTCATTATCCGTGGTTAATTGAGCAGCAGCTTGATACCACCACCACCAAGACCAAGCTGAACGCGATGCGCCTGTTGGGAGTACCGTATACGGACAACGATGTAAATCTGGCTAACGAGGCACTCCATCAACAGGCTGAGGAGATTGCGGTCGATCTGGAACAGCAGGGAGCACCGGTGAAGTCCGACCGCGAAATCGTAGCGCTGATTGCCTACTTACAACGGCTGGGTACCGATATTAAAAACATAGAATCGCCGGTAGCAACAACGAACGAATAACATTTAGAACAACACAACAAGTAATCATGTTTAAGCAAATAACAGATTTAAGTGGCAACGAATGGTACCTCATCGTATCCCTGTGGATCTTTCTGGCATTCTTCATCGCAGTAGGGGTGTATCTATTCCGGATGCGCAAGGACTATGTGGATTACATGAAAGACATGCCGATGGACGATGCGGAAATCGAACAGGCAGAATTAAAAAACTAAACATAACGAAACCATGAATAACGAGCTATTGATTTTGGCCCTTATTATCGTGATGGTGGTGATGCTGGCCGCAGCTTTGGTGGTGGCACGTGCGATGAACGTGATGACCCGCATCATCATGCCGCACGTGCTGGAAGCAGAAAAAGCCGCGAAGTTACAAGCAAAAGTAACCCGCAAAAGCGGAGGGAGGAACTGGTGGCAGCGGCTGATGGGACTACGCCCGCTGGAGGAGGAAAAAGACTTGGTAATCGACCACGTATACGATGGTATCCAGGAATTGGATAACCCCGTTCCGGCTTGGTTCAACGGCCTGTTTTACGGTTCCATGGCCTTTGCTGTGGTGTACCTGCTGGTGTATCAAGTGTTCAATTGGGGGCCTAGTCAGGAACAGGAATACGACCGCGAAATGGCCGAAGCCGATAAAGTGCGACAGGAATGGCTGGCACAGTCGGCCAACAGCGTCGACGAGCATACGGTGGTCGTGGATGCAAATCCCGAAACCATTGCCGCCGGACAAGCCATCTTCACGCAGAACTGTACGGCCTGCCATGGCGGCGTAGGTGAGGGGGGGATTGGTCCCAACCTCACGGACGAGTACTGGCTGCACGGTGGGGAAATCCGAGACATCTTCAAGACCGTCAAATACGGGGTGTTGGATAAAGGGATGGTTCCCTGGGAACAGAATCTCACGCCCGCACAGATTGCCGAGGTATGTAACTACATCGTGAGTCTGCGTGGCAGCAATCCCACGAATGCCAAAGCGCCTCAGGGTGAGAAGGTAGAATATGCAACGGCACCTGCAGCGGATGAGACCGAAGAAGCCACAGCACCGCAACAGTTATAAAAGATGGCGAGTACAACCACAGCAGCATTGAAGGGAGCTAAACCTAAACGCGAATGGATTTTCGCCAAGAAGCCGTCGGGTAAGCTGCATCAATACCGCCTGTGGGTGGGATATGGGTTGCTCTTGTTTTTCATTGCGGCACCTCTCATCCGCATTCAGGGCGAGCCCTTGTTACTGTTCGATGTCATCAACCGAAAGTTCGTAATTCTGGGCAGTGTGTTCTGGCCGCAGGACCTGCACATCTTTGTGTTCGGCATGCTCATCGCGATGGTCGGTATCGTATTGTTTACGGTAGTTTATGGACGGGTTTGGTGCGGCTGGGCCTGTCCGCAGACGGTTTTTATGGAGCTGGTTTTCCGGAAAGTCGAGTATTGGATTGAGGGCGACTGGCAACAACAGAAGCGGCTGAACCAGGAAAAGGGGAGTACCAACTGGTATGTGAAGAAAGGAACCAAGCACCTGATTTTTCTCGTCATCTCGTTTGGCATCTCCAATATTTTCCTTTCTTATGTGATCGGTACCGACCAATTGTGGCATATCATCACCGAACCGGTAGGACAGCACCTCGGCGGATTCCTTTCGCTGGTGGCCTTCACGCTGGTATTCTATGGTGTATTTGCGTATGTCCGTGAGATTGTCTGCACGACCATCTGTCCGTATGGACGCTTACAGGGCGTGATGCTCGACGACAAGAGCATCACGGTAGCCTATAATCATAAACGCGGCGAGCCGCGCGGCCACCGCCGGAAGGGCGACGATCAGCCATTAGGAGATTGTGTCGACTGCAGCCTTTGTGTGCATGTATGCCCTACGGGTATCGACATCCGCGACGGACTCCAGCTGGAATGTGTCAACTGCACGGCATGTATTGACGCTTGTGATGCCGTGATGGAGAAAGTCGGGAAACCCAAGCGGCTGATCGGCTTTTATACCGCCGAGGAAATTGAACAGGGGAATGAGGTTGCCAAATCGGGCAACACGCGGGCCATTGCTTACAGTGTGGTGCTCGTGGTATTAACGGCGGTGTTTGGCTGGCTATTGTTCAGCCGGAGCGAGGTAGACGGTACGCTGCTGCGTGCCAAAGGCAGTACCTATCAACTACGGGATGATGGCACGGTCAGTAACTTGTATAGCCTGGAACTCATCAACAAGAGTCACCAGGATATGCCGTTTGAACTGACCACAACAGCAGCCGGTTTCACCGTACAACTCATCAACCACGTCTCCGAGTTGAAGCGAGGTGGGGTTGCGCAGTTGAGCTTCTTTCTGGTGAGTGAAAAAAAGAATATCAATACCTATAAAACAGATGTGAAAGTACAGGTGATGGTCGATGGAAAGGCGGTAGAAACGATGAAAACAACTTTCGTGGCACCGCCGAATTAAGGGTAAAGAAATGAACTGGGGAACAAAAATTATATTGGCTTTAGCGCTTTTTATGACGTTGATTGTGTCTTTCGGGGTTTACATGGTGAGCCACGATACCGACTCGCTGGTTGCGGAAGACTATTACGAGCGGGGACTGAATTACGATCGGCTGCAACAGGAGGAATCTCAGCGGCGGGTCGACTCCCAGCAACGGGTAGATTCCTTGCAGCGGAGAGATTCTTTGTATGCGGTTGACGATATCCTTTAACAGGCATCGTCAATGAAACGGTAAACGATGAGTTATCATACACTCGCATTTTTCATGGGCTTATTCGGGAGCCTGCATTGTGTGGCCATGTGTGGCCCGTTGATGGTGGCCTTGCCGCTTTCGCATGGGGCGCGGTGGAAGGTGGGGGTGCAGCTGCTCGTTTATCAGGTAGGGCGGGTAAGCGTGTACACACTGCTGGGGCTGCTGGTGGGGGCTTTGGGTAACTCCGTTGGCCTGCGGGGCTGGCAGCAGTTCCTGAGCCTAGCTTCTGGTCTGCTACTGATCGGGATCGGGATATTTACCCTTTGGGGACGGCATGTGCCAGCGGTAGCGCGGATGCAGGAGCGGGTTGCCGCGCCGCTAACTCGTTGGATCGGGTATTGGCTTTACCGGCCGGGCGGGTACCTGGTGGTGGGGTGCCTCAATGGCCTGTTACCGTGCGGCATGGTTTACATGGCGCTGGCTGCCGCACTTAATGCCGACTCCGTGCAGGGGGGGGGGCTGTTCATGCTGCTGTTCGGCCTCGGTACCTGGCCTGCCATGCTGCTCACTGCCACAATGGGCAGTTTTCTCAAACGGCATATCCGGGTTAATACCGCACGTTGGCTGCCGGTATTCTACCTGCTGATGGGTGGGTGGTTTGTGCTCCGCGGTGCCAATTTGGATATCCCTATGCTAAGTCCGCTTATCTATCCCGAGGGAGCCATCCTTTGCGGGTAAGCTAATCTGTCCGGGGCCAACGCATTAAAAATTTATTCTTTACAGCAATACCGTCCGGAAGTACCAAGAAGGTCCTGAGCCAGTCCTCCCTGACCAAGGGGTGAAATCTTCAATTGTCATCGTAACTGCTGTAACCGCATAACGTGGCTGCAATACTATCCTGAAATTTTCTATTTCGCCAAAATAAGCGAAAACGGCACTTATTTCGTGTTTTAATGTGTTTTCCTTGATAATCTGTCGGTTAATTTACTACATTACCACGAGAAAATGTATCTTTGTAGTCATATAGTGGACACCGAACAGTATCACCTATCATCATGCAGGATTTGGTTATAACATTTTCGTTGTTTTACGGGGTTATCGTGGCCGCAGGTCTGTTGGCTCTGTTTTTCAGGTACCGTAGCAAGTCTTCTCGTTACATGGAAATCAGTGTTTGGGTCATCTGTGCGCATGTTATTTATAAGCTGGTATGGATGAGTGCTACGGGAGGTCAATCGTCGGAAATTCCATTACCATTCGGGTTGCTCTATCCGTCACTGCTTTACCTGTTTGCCCGTTCGTACTACCTGCCCGACAGGATATTGCCCTTCCCGAAGTTTTTGCTTCTGTTGTCGCCTTTTGCACTCCATGTGGGGTTGTTTGCCGTCGCATGCCTGTTGTCTTCGGGGGTGGAGCAGTGGGGTGTGTATACGAAAGTCTATTATGTTTCGTGCGTACCGCTGGTAACCGCATGTGCCTTGCTTACTGCCTGCCTGTACCGGGCCACCAAGGGGGCTTTTTCACCGACAGATATCCTGATCCGCCAGCTTACCATGCTATGCTTTGCATTGGTGGTACTCTTCTGTATGCTGGTCAACGAAACCTATACCGGACGAACAGAATTTGGCATCGAGGCACGACCAATGGTCAACGTGTTTTTGGTGATCGGTTTTGCGCTGATTATGCATTATCAGCGAACGCATAGTACCCGTAAGCACGGGGGAGAGTGTGCCGGGCAGTCCGCTGTTTTTTCAGGCGGGTCCGATTGGGAAAATATGCCGCCTGACTGGGATGCCGCAGGTGTGGATCCGGTAGCCGTCCGGGCTGTTCAGCGGAAGTTGATTGATGCGAAACTTTTCCTCAGCCCATCGGTTTCCATGGATGTGCTGGCTCTGCAGACTTCCGTACCCCGCTACCAGCTTACGCAGGTGTTCAGCCAGCATTACGGGAAGTCATTTTACCAGTTTATTGCCGAAATGCGCATTGAATATGCCCTCAACCGGATTGCCGAAGCGGGAGACACCCTCACATTGGATTCCCTGTCGTACGAGTGTGGTTTCAATTCCAAGACCTCGTTCAACCGGTATTTCAAAGAATATACTGGGTTAACCCCCTCCGAATATCGCGTGGTGCGTCCATCCCGGGCCAGAAAGGAGCGTCTCCTTACCCCATGATGGTTTTCCTTATTTTGGTGCTGATCACGTGCGTGTCTGCAATTACCCTATACATCAGTGTGCAGGTAGGGTTCCGTACTGCATTTGACCGGTGCATGCGTATGGTATTGGGGTGCCTAATTTTACATGCCCTGTATGCGGGAGTGTTATATCTGCATTTTTCCGGTGCTGCCGGGGAACGGTACTTCATGCCAGCATGCCTGTTATACGGACCCTTACTTTACTTTGCCTACCGATCGTCCCGGGGCCAGCCATTGCGCATGGGGTCGGTGTTGCTTCATACACTTCCGTTTTGGTTGTTTTTGGTTGGTTATGTCTTTTTCTGGGTCGTTCCCCTGTCTCTTGGCACCTATACAGGTCCGGGCCGTGCGGAGTTATATGGCTGTTGTGCCCTTTCGCACGCTGCATACGCTGCATGGGCCCTGTTTTTCCGGCCGCAGGATAATGACACAGACCGGCCGGATGTGCAGCGTATCCTGTCTTCTTTGTCGATGCTCGTAGCGTTCTGTGCCGTAACGTTCTCGGTTGCCACCTACGCTACGGCATTTTTGGGGCAGGAAGAAACCCGGTTTGTCGAATTTGTCGCTTTCCTTGATATGTTTGGGGCAGCCCTGTTGCTGTTTTCCTATACGATGGAGCGCGTGTTTGCTGTTACAAAACAACCCGTGGCCCTTTCCCGACAGCCCCCACTGGAGGTGGCAGCCACGTCAGTGATGGTTTCGGAAGTTGTGGGTATGGAAGAGCCTGCCGGGGGCGGGCCTTACCAGAAGTCGGCCGTCTCAGCCGACCTGCTCGATACCTACGAGAAAATGCTCAGGCAGCTTATTGAGGAAGAGCACGCCTACCTGGACGAAACGCTTTCATCCGCTTCGCTGGCACAGCAGCTGAAAATACCCAAGCACCACCTGTCGCAGGTATTCTCGCAGCGTATCGGCAAAAACTTCAATACCTATGTCAACGAATACCGGGTAAGCCATGCGGTAACGCTGATGCATACCCATCCGGATAGGGGTATTGCCGAAATTTTCATGGCCAGCGGCTTTGCTTCCAAGGCATCGTTCAACCGGTATTTCAAGAAGTTTCAGGACTGTACCCCCACGGGATACCGGA
>Ga0206119_100402_pt1 | contig 15193 bp, 12 predicted proteins | sample 3A50Ametagenome_FD_148608 | JGI IMG/M metagenome (GOLD analysis project Ga0206119, IMG submission 148608) | Enriched microbial communities from leaf-cutter ant dump, University of Wisconsin, Madison, United States - 3A50A | ecosystem: Environmental > Terrestrial > Nest > Insects nest > Nest dump...
CAGCGGGACAAAGCGTTGTTAACCGCCAAGCAGCGGTTGGTGCGGGCAATGATCGGTCGGAACATCCCGAAAGATAAGGTCAGGGCATTGGTCAACTTTCTGACCTACTATGTAAACTTTGAATTTAAGGAAAATAACGATATCTTTGAAATTAATAAACGATCACTGACAGGAGGCAGCAATACCATGGGTATAGAAGAATTGTTACTGGAAACGGCCACGAAACGTGGCGAGAAGAAAGGTGAGAAGAAGGCGCAAAGGCTGATTGAGCGGGAACGTGCCAAGGTAGAGCAAGCACACGCCAAAGTAGAACAAGAACGTGCCAAGGTAGAGCAAGCACACGCCAAAGCTTATGCCGATAAGTTGGAATCCGCATTGAAATTCAAGAAAATGGGTGTCCCCGTTGCGGATATCGCCGAAGGCTTACAACTCTCAGTAGAAGAGGTGGAAAAACTATAATACTATTTTCTGACTAATTCTTCTTACCAGAGTCAAGAGGCCTAATCGCGATCCTTGGCGACCCCGAAGTGTTACGTGGCATCAAACGCGACCTTTATGTTTCATCTGGCCTGACCAGTTCTTTAGGCAGATGAGAGCACGAAAAATCTGAAAGTGATCACCAATCTGATCTTTACACACAAATTTTGCTTGTAATCCACCGGATTTCTTTATTTTAGGCGCGTTCCAATTCAACGGGGAACCTATATTATGAGTAAAAAATCAATTTTCATCAAAGATGGTGTGAACTACACCGTGCCTTTTATGGCCATCAGCGTACTTTTTCTTACCTGGGGAATTGCCCATGGCTTATTGGATACGCTCGACAAGAATTTTCAGGAACTCCTTCACTTAAAAAAATGGCAGTCCAGTTTTATACAGGTCGCCCTCTATGGAGCGTATTTCTGTACGGCCATCCCCGCAGGTTTATACACCAAAAAATACGGTTATAAAAAGGGAATTATCTTAGGATTAAGTCTGTTCGGAAGCGGTGCATTACTAGCAGCAGGCACCGCTCCTCTACAATCGTTTGTACTCTTTTTAATTTGTCTGCTAGTAATCGGCGCAGGCTTAGCCACCATAGAAACCGGCGCTAATCCCTATACAACGAAACTTGGTCCGCCCGAATCCGCCGAACGACGGATTAACATCGCCCAATCTTTCAACGGCTTTGCGTGGGTGGTCGGTCCCCTGATCGCACTCTCTATATACGGCAACCGCAGCCATGTGGAAGGTGAGAAAATGATCTCCATTATCCTCCCGTTTGCAATTATTGGATTATCGGTGCTGGTAATTGCCTATGGTTTCTCGCGACTAAAACTGCCGAAAATTGACGAAGAGGACTTGCAGCATGCGCACGGTCATACGCCGACAGTCGAGGCCGACACTGAAATTTCGGATCCGTCACACCCGGCTTTTATTTCGAAAAAACCGTTGTGGAAAAACAAACATTTCAAACTGGGGGTAGTGGCGCAGGCCTGCTACGTGGCTGCACAAACCGGCGTATTCAGCTACCTCATCAATTTTGTCACGGACCACGATATGCATCCCAGGTTCGATGTACAATACGGCCCCTATTTTTTATCTTTCGGCTTTTTCTTATTCATGTCTGGCCGCTTTTTAGGCAGCGTGCTGATGAAGCATTTCAAACCGCCGCATATACTGGCCTTCTTTGCGGTGCTGGTATGCATCTTGTTACCGGTCGTATCGCTAAAACTCGGATGGGTTTCGTTTATTTCGCTATACGCCATTTTCTTTCTCATGTCTATCATGTTTCCGACCATCTTTGCCTTGGCCATTCGCAGTTTGGGTACCAACACCAAGCAGGGGGCCTCTTTTTTGGTGATGTCCGTGGGTGGAGGTGCGGTTTTTCCACCCCTCATGGGTTATGTATCGGACATGTATGGTATGGCAGCGGGCTTTTTTGTTCCCATCCCGCTATTTGCATTCATCGCCTATTACGCTATTGCAGGACATAAAATTGAAGCTTAGTTATGGAACGTAAACGACTTTTGTCACTGGATGCCCTCAGGGGCTTTGACATGTTTTGGATAACCGGAGGGGATGAATTCATCCACATGGCCGCAAAAATATTCGGCTGGGGATGGTTGGTTGCCTTATCCGGGCAATTCGACCACCCCGATTGGAACGGATTCACAGCATACGACTGCATCTTTCCGCTCTTTATTTTCATGGCCGGGGTATCCGTCCCGTTCTCCTTGGGCAGCCGACTGGAAAAGGGGGTACCTAAGTCTGCGTTGGTCCGAAAAGCCATACAGCGCGGACTGATCCTGGTGTTGCTCGGCATCATTTACAACAATGGAATACTGACTACACCGTTCGATGAAATGCGCTACGCCAGCGTATTAGGGCGGATTGGTCTGGCTGGGATGTTTGCGCAGTTGCTTTACCTATATAATCCGTCTGCCTTAAGGTTGTTGATCCAGGGAAGCGTCCTGTTATTGCTCTACTGGGCATTTTTGAGCTGGGTCCCGGTGCCGGGTTGCCCGGTAGGAACAATGACGATAGAATGCAACCCCGCCAGCTATGTCGACCGCCTGATCTTGCCGGGAAAATTGTATCGAGAAATCCACGATCCTGAAGGCCTCGTTTCCACCATCCCGGCCATCATGACGGGGCTGCTGGGAATCCTGGCAGGCATGCACATAAGGGGGCATGCTGGCCAATCGGGCGAAAAAAAGACCCAATATCTTGCCCTGTATGGCGCTATAGCGCTTACGCTCGGTATTATATGGTCGTTCTTCTGGCCGCTTAACAAGAACTTGTGGACGGGATCATTCGTGCTGGTTGTAGGCGGGATCAGCTTTTTCCTGTTGGCGCTTTTTTACTGGATTATCGACGTAAAAAGGTTTCAAAGATGGACGTTATTTTTTGTGGTTATCGGCATGAATTCGATTGTCATCTATCTCCTTAGCAGTTTTGTAGATATTGGATATACGGCCGATGCATTGTTCGGCGGACTACTGGCGATGTTTGGACCAGCCGCCGCCGAGCTTGGAAAAATCGTGATGTATATTGCAGTACAATGGTGCTTTATGTACGTACTCTATAAAAACAAGTGGTTTCTTAAGGTATAGCCCCCCGCAACGAAATTAAAAGAGGGCTGTTAATAGCGAATAAAGTGAGGTGAGGATGATTAACAGCCCTACTATAATAAATAATGCCTTTTGCGGAATTTTCTTGGTGATATAGGCTCCCAATGGTGCCGCGAGGCATCCGCCTAAGATCAATCCGAGGATAATCTGCCAACTCTGGATACCCGTAAAATAAATCAGGATTCCGGCGGTAAAATACGTTACGAAAAATTCGGCGGTATTGACCGTGCCAATCACCTGTGCGGGTGCATTTCCTTTGCTGATCAGGTTAGAAGTGACTATCGGCCCCCAGCCTCCTCCGCCAATGGCATCCAAAAAACCGCCGAACGCAGCCAGAATGGGTGCCTGCTTAATATTACGCTGGATTTTCATCTTTTTCCGCAGCGACTTCAGTAAAATAATCACGCCTAAAATAAGCAGATAGGCGTTCACAAACGGCCGGATAACACCCCCATCCAACACGGTTCCTAGTAAAAATGCGCCCAACGATGCACTGATTACACCCGGAACGATCAGTTTAAAAAATAACGCCTTATCGAAATTACCTACTTTGATGTGCGACAACCCCGAAACACCGGTCGTAAAAACCTCTGCGGAATGGACAGCTGCTGAAGCTAATTTAGGCGGCAAGCCATATCCCAGTAACACGGCGCTGGAAGTGGCTCCGTACGCCATACCTAATGCCCCATCGACAATCTGTGCAAGGAACCCGGCTAACACAAACCAAAAAAAAGTTGAATTGACATGCCAATCGCTCGGACTGGCCGTAGGAAGATATTTTATTAATAAAATAGCTACCAAGGCCAGCTTAAGCAAAACCATCCCAATGGAAATGTGTTTCGCGTTTATCCTGTTGGTGGTGAAGCGGTTAACTTTAGCTCTTAGGGATTGAATCATCTACTTTGTCTGTTGGTGCTCACTGCGTTTTAACTAAAAAGCCCACAAACATACGAATTATCTATAATCTATAAACTAAGTAGACTATTGTTTTTTTCAAAAATTTTGATTCCCCACTATATTTTGACAAAAAGACGCCTGTTTATCAGCCGAACAGCCACCAGGCAACCACCAGGGTAATCAATATATTGAACGATTGTGCAATTAAAAATGCCCAAAAGGGTTTGATGCTATTCCTGCCAAGCAGGTCTTTGAAGTTGGTTTCTAATCCGATGCTGGTAAACGCCAGCGCAAACCATAACCCCTGTACGCTTTTGATCCCGCCTTTTACCTGTGTGACGGTAGCTGCGTCCAGTACAAAAGAGAATAAAAGTGATGCTGCGATGAATCCGATCACAAATTTAGGGAACCGTTCCCAGATGATTCCCAGGCTAGGCTTCTCGACGTGTTCGCCGCTTGGGGTACCTCGATACGTCCAATAAATCGAGATGGCCAAGGCGGCAATCCCCAACAGTACGTTCTGCGAAAACTTGACAATGGTGCTGATTTCCAGCGCCCGCTCACCCACCAGGCTTCCCGATGCCACCACGGCGCCGGTCGTGTCAATACTGCCGCCCAGCCACGCACCCGTCATTTCCTCGGAAAACCCGAACACTTTCGCAATATACGGCATGGCAATCATCATCGGTATGGCCGTAATCAAGACCATGGATACGACATAAGATAACTTCTTCGAATCGCCTTTAATCGCCCCGGAAGTAGCGATGGCTGCAGAAACTCCACAAATAGACACCGCACTGGAGATCATCATCGTCAGTTCATCATCCACCTTCAGCTTGCGGCATAGCCAAAACGCAAAATACCATACCGACAGTACCACAATGAGCGATTGCACCAATCCGAGGGAACCTGCTTTCAAAATATCGGAGAAAATCACCCCCGTACCCAACAAGACCAATCCGATTTTGACTAACAACTCCGCATTGAGTGATTCTCTAAACCATTGAGGCAACCGAAATACATTCCCGATCAGCAATCCAATGAGCAAACTAAAAATCACCGTTTCGAGTCCTAATTCATTCAGAAATGCATTACCCGCCAGCAGCAGGGCCACAATTGTCAGAATGAATACAATCGGAAAACTCAAAAATTGAGCTTTAATCGGTTTGCCGCTAATTGCCGCGCCGACAATAACAATGGCATATGCAAACAGAAACTGATAAAACACACTCAACTCATTCGTTGCTGAAAACAGTGCTGCAAACTCGCTGCTATCCGTCCACCCATAGGAAGGAGCCGGAATGGAAAGCCCCCAAACGGCTAAAAAAATAATAATGAATCCCAGAACCACCACGGTCCAGTCTTCGGTAAGTTTTAGTTTTGACGATGACATGATGTAATAGTATATAGATTATAATTTGACTGTTAGTCGTTAAAAACATCCTTTAGCGCCTGCTTAGCGGCATAATACCCTCCCATCCCATGCACTCCCCCACCCGGAGGAGTGGATGCGGAGCATATATATATACCCTTTGCCGATGTACGATAAGGCGAGAACCGCAGCACCGGACGATTGAATAACTGAGTAATATTTACCACACCACCATTCATATCACCACCGATGTAATTCGGGTTGTATGTTTCCATTTCCGCGGTATTAAACGTATGGGTAGCTAATATCGTATCCCGAAACCCCGGCGCGAACCGTTCCACCTGGTCGGTGATCACTTCCGTCATATCCTTTTTAGATCCATTCGGTACGTGGCAATAGGTCCAGCCCGTATGTTTGCCCTCCGGAGCCCTGGATTCGTCAAATATACTCGGTTGTGCGAAAAGTACAAAGGGTTTCGTTGGATGTTTGCCCCGCCAAACCTGTCGTTCTCCATTGGCCACCTCCTCAAACGTTCCACCGAGATGCACGGTACCTGCTTGGCGGGCCGCTTCCGATTTAAAAGGTACGGGTTCGCTGAGGGCCCAGTCTATTTTGAATACGCCCATCCCGTATTTATGCTGTTTCAACTGCCATCGGTACAGGGACGACAGTTTATCCCCGCAGATCGTCAGCAACTGCTTTGGCGACACGTCAAAGAGCACCGCTTTGGCCTCGGGCAGGTCACCCAATTTACGTACTTCAACACCCGTTTGTACAGTCCCCCCCAACGACCGGAAATACCCGGCGAGTGCATTCGCGATGCGTTGCGACCCACCCTTGGGGATGGGCCAGCCACCACGGTGCCCGGCGATAGTAAGCACAAAACCAATCGCTGACGACGTTAAATCTTCCAGCGGAATCATGCTATGCGCTACAATCCCGGCCCACAAGCCGCGTGCTTCCCTGGTATGGAAGCGGGCAGCAATCCGTTTACCCGATTGAAGCGATTTCAGGCCGAAAGCAGCGAGACTGACAGGATGATCCGGCATTTTCAGCATCGGCCCCAAAATATGGGAATCTATCCGCGGCCAATTCTTCACCAGGGGTTCAAACAGGGTCCTATATGCTTCGCCATCGGCACCCAGCCCTGCTGCCGTCACCTCCAGCGACCGATACAATGCCCCCGCCGAACCATCATCAAACGGATGGGCGGCCAGTACCTCGGGATGAATGTATTCGAGGCCGAAATCCTGTAAAGGCAACGACCGCAAAAAGGGAGAGGCGGCCCCCATCGGGTGGATTGCTGAACACACATCGTGCTGGAATCCCGGCAGGGTCAGTTCCGCCGTACGCATCCCGCCACCAATGGTGTCTTTTGCTTCGAGCAACAATACTTGTAATCCGCGTTGCTGCAGCGTGATCGCCGCTGCCAGTCCGTTCGGGCCACTACCCACTACGACGGCATCATATGATTGTTGATTGCTCACTTATCTTGCAATTATAGCATTAAATTATGAAGCTCATCCGCTAATACACGAAAATCGCCAAAATTCTTCCTCGCATATCACGGTGACATCGTATAATAACAAAAAGTATATTTACGGGTAGTACACCGCTTCCAAATCTCCCTTTGGCAGCACGATAACGCACCAATGCACGCAACCAAAAATAGAACACGCGATAGTGCTGACGTCTCCGGTCAAGCAACGTCCATATCAATCCACCGACAATGCCGATCATCAGCAATAGGCCCCAGTTGACATAACCACTATACCACGCCCCGTTTCTGTCTACGTTGATAAAAGAAGGAGAAAACCGAGCAATATCACATAAATCTCGGCAATGGAGATTTGTCCAATCGACATGAAACAAATGAGTAAACCATTTCGCCTCAGTAGGGATACAGAATAGGATAAAGAAAATAAATGCAATCCGGAATAATACCTTCTTCCACCCGCTCCAATCACTTTTGCTGGCGGTATCGTTTGTTGCCGATTCCATGATCAGTTGCCTTTATTTTGAATATCATAATCCCCCGCTTCCAGTGTGCTTTCAGACAACGCATAATGTTTATTCACACGGCGTAAAACGATATGGACCGAATCGCGATACTCATTTGTTCCGTTTAAGATAACCCGATCCCCTTTTTGTTCTATCTGATAGTGAAGTACCATTTTCTGCCGTTCCCCTTCTTTTTCGTCCGGAATGGCAAACGCTTTGTCTCTCAGCGTCGAACCTGCTTTGGGATTAATCTTTGTACGCTCATCTCCGATGTGACCCCACGCCTCCGCACTTATCCAGTCAACTGGATATACCGTATCCAAAGGCACGTCTTCACTACGAGGGTTCTTTAGATTCCGCTGTGGAATATTTTTATCAAGCAGATATAGTGTTTGGGTAATCGTATCCGCATAGTAGTGAAACACACGTCGGCCACCCGCAACGCCAGCCATCTCAAACGCCCTGCCAATGCCCCTCATAGCATGATCTGATTCATAGCCTCCACTGTTGGACAGACTCAGCTGAACCGGTCTATTTACCCGGATGGCCAAACTCGTCCATTTTTCAAAAATCGCTTCCGACCATCGTGTTGAATCGGAGGGATCGTACGGGATTACTTGTCCGTTCAACCTGAATTCCCTAACGTCATAATATCCCTCCAGCCCCGGAACTCCCGCAACCGGCGGCTGTTTATACGGATCATACAAAAATGTTTGGCACGTAAGATACGCCATCAATGGGCAAAAAACAACAATAGCCCCGTACTTCAGCACCAAACGACCATACCGGGCGATTGGAGTGGAAAACGCAGGACGGTACTGCTGCGCTTGTGCGGGAAGCTCCAGAATAAGCAATCGGTATATTTTCGGAATATAGGGAACCAATAGAAAAAACCCTGATAACGCGAAAAAAAACGCGTAAACATGAGATGCATTATCATACGCGATATTAACTACACCGACCGCGGCTAGGGTTGCGATCAGTAGCGTAGAGCCCAATACAACTGTTTTGCGAAAAAAAAGCAAAAATCCGGATGTAAACTCCAACAATCCTGTGAATACCTGATACCATGGCACAATCCCCACGGACAGCCAAAAAACCTTGTGGCCCGTCAGATCACCGAAATCATTGTTAAGCAAGCTGATAGACGGATACATCATCTGCATAGGAAACACCTTCTCCCAGCAAAATCCAATGATGCCGATTCCCGCCCGGTAGCGGACAATGACTATCATAGGAATAAATTGTACGCAAACATCTTACCCCCCCGTTTGGGGGCTCGGCAGCGGAGGCGGAACAGCCCAATGAGGGGGACGTGATCCCGATACGGATGGTGCAGGGTATTTGAATTCCAATGTCAATGTGTCACAGGGCGACCCCCAGGCCGTCATATCCACTGAAAGCCTTATTGGAAAAGCATTGAAGCGGGTCCTAAGAATCTGTATATCGGCATTGGTAAACACCAAAATGCACTTTAAGATGTGCATTATTTAGTGTTTTTTGCACATCTGAAAGTGCATTTATTTACTAACTTTGCACTTTCAGATGTGCATTTTGTCAATACAGAAGAATTATGGACATATTATCAGAACAATCAGCCACCCTTGTACGAACTATAGACACGGTAAACCGGCGATACCTCTACGACCACATCGCTTGGAGCAACCGCCTTATCGGTATCAAAGGTGCAAGAGGGACAGGCAAAACCACTATACTGCTTCAACGCATCAACGAACTTGGCCTTTCACCTTCGGAAGCGATTTATTTATCGCTCGACGACTTATACTTTACAACAAACTCACTGGTAGATGTTGCATCACAATTTTATAAGCGTGGAGGGAAATACCTTTTCCTCGATGAAGTACATAAATACCCACAATGGTCAATACACATCAAAAATCTCTATGATTTTCACCGGGGGCTCCATATTGTATTCACAGGATCCTCCATCATTGATATCAGCAGGGAACAGGGTGATCTGAGCAGAAGGGTACTGATGTATGAACTACATGGTCTCTCTTACAGGGAATACCTGCTCTTTACCTCCAATGGCAGTTTTCCACCGGTTACGTTAAGCGACATACTCTCGAAAAAAAAATCGTTGATCGATCATTTTCCAACCGACTTTAAGCCACTAAAACTCTTCCCGACATACTTAAAAAACGGATATTATCCCTTCTCCCTGGAAGATCCAGACCACTTTGGCATCCGGATCCAGCAACTCATTCGTACAATTGTGGAGTACGACATGGCAGACCTGCATGATTTTGATATCCGAAACGCAAAAAAAATGCTACAACTGCTGTACATCCTTTCTGCGAACGTTCCCTTTAAACCCAATTTAAAACAGCTTGCCGAAAAAAGCGGGATTCATCGCAATACGGTAATCAATTATCTACATTTTTTGGAAGAAGCACGATTGATACGCCTGCTCTATCCATCAGGCTTTGGCACAGATATCATGCAAAAACCGGAGAAAATCTATTTGGATAATAGCAGCTTGGCTTTTGCACTCGCCCAACAGACACCCAACCCCGGCAATATCCGTGAAACATTTTTCGCCTCCCAATTGAAAGTCGGGCACAAAGTAGCCTACCCTTCAAATGGCGACTTTATTGTTGATAACCAATGGTTGTTCGAAGTAGGCGGCGCGAAAAAAACCTTTAAACAAATCGCTGATCTCCCGAACTCATTTATCGCTGCTGATGACCTGGAATTTGGGAACGGCAACAAAATACCTCTGTGGCTTTTTGGTATGCTTTATTGACTAACGTCCTCCCTCGAAGAAGTAGCCCACAGCATCAACCACGTGAGTGCTCCGTTGTAAGCGATCAGTTCAAAGCCTACAACATACGTCGTATAAGGGACTAGCAAATAGGTATTGATAACGTAACATAGTATCGGCGACAGCACACAGATATAAGGTACCCACCGGTCAACCACCTTCCGTTTAGTGAGGATACCGAAGGTAAACAGTCCCAACAGCGGACCATACGTATAACTCGCGGCCGTAAAAATGGCATTCACTACCGAGTCATCGTTGATCACCCGGAATGCCATAATCACCACGAGCATAATCAATGAAAAGGCAAAATGCACCCGGTTACGGGTTTTTACCAGCGCGGCATCATTGGGATCTGTCTTCTTATTGAAATTCAGAAAATCGACACAAAAGGAAGTCGTCAGCGCAGTCAGTGCCGAATCTGTTGTCGCAAAAGTGGCGGCTGTTAAGCCCATCATGAAGATAATCCCCGGCACCACCGCCAAATGGTGGAGTGCTATTTCGGGATACAGGTAATCCGGCGTCGGCAAACTACCCACATCAATCCCGTTTTTACCTGAATAGATATACAACAGCGCACCTACCGCTAGAAAAAACAAGTTGATGACGACAAATACCCCCGTAAACGTGAGCATATTTTTCTGCGCTTCACCAATGCTTTTCATACTCAGGTTCTTTTGCATCAGGTCCTGGTCGAGTCCGGTCATGCCGATGGTGACAAAAATCCCACCAATAAAATGTTTCCAGAAATGAGCGCGGTTTCCCAGAAAATCATCGAAGACAAACAGCTGGGCATAGCTGCTGTCCTTTACCGTTTCCACGGTCTCGACAAGACTAAGTCCCAAACTATCGGCCATAAAATAAATAGACAGGATAACCGCCAACAACAGAAAGAAAGTTTGCATCATATCCGTAATGATAATGGTTTTCAGTCCCCCTTTGTTGGTATACAGCCAAATCAGCAACAAACAGAGTGCAATGGTTACCACAAACGGAATATTCCACGCATCAAAAATAAACCATTGAAGGATGATCGCTACCAGATAGAGCCGGAATGCCGAGCCGATGGTACGCGATACCAAAAAAATCATGGCTCCGGCTTTGTAACTCCGGTGCCCGAGCCGTTCTTCCAAATAGGTATAAATGGACGTCAGGTTCATTCGGTAGTACAGTGGGAGCAGCACATACGAAATAATGATAAAACCGACCGCATTCCCCAGAATGAATTGAAAATAGCCGAAGTTACTGGTTCCTACTGCACCTGGCACCGAAATGAAGGTCACTCCCGACAAGGCGGTACCCACCATTCCAAACGCCACCACATACCATTTCGCATTTCGATTGGCAACAAAAAACGCCGTATTATCTGCAGACTTGCGGGACGTGAAGTAGGCAACGCCCAGCAACAAGCCAAAATAAACAACTAAAAAGAGAAGAAGAACTACCGGTGTCATCCGTTATTAATGATTTTTAAACTAAGGATTTGCCACATGTGCGTGTTCAATCGCCTTGCGGACACTGCCGTATTTTTCCAACAGCTCGGAGGCCGCTTCTGCCTGGATCCCCGTTTCTTCCATAATGATCCGGGTTCCACGGCTAAAAAGCTTATTGTTGGTCAGCTGCATATCCACCATTTTATTTCCCTTGACCCTACCCAATTGAATCATGATGGTCGTACTGATCATATTGAGGACCAACTTCTGCGCCGTTCCGGCCTTCATGCGGGTCGAGCCCGTTACAAACTCCGGTCCTACGATCACCTCGATGGGATATTTCGCTTCTGCGGCGATTGCAGAATTCGCATTGCAGACAATACAGCCCGTTACCAATCCCGCGGCATTTGCCTGCTTCAGTGCGCCCTGTACGTAAGGGGTACCGCCCGACGCGGCAATACCGATGACGACGTCCTTGCTGTTGATGCCATACTCCTGTAGATCCAACCAGGCTTGTGCCTCATCGTCTTCGGCAAACTCGACCGCCTTGCGGATCGCCGTGTCGCCCCCGGCAATAATACCGATGATCCAATCGTAAGGCACCCCGAAGGTAGGGGGACATTCCGACGCATCCAAAATACCCAGTCGCCCACTCGTACCGGCACCGATATAAAACAATCGCCCGCCAATACGCATGGATGCCACAGCCGCTTCAATCAGCCGCTCAACCTGCGGAATAGCCTGTTGCACCGCCTGTGCAACCGTTTGGTCTTCGGCGTTGATATCGTTCAATATTTCATGGATAGACTTCTTGTCCAAATCCTGATAGTTTGATTCTTGTTCTGTCGTATTCGTCATCTAAAAAAATTACTAAATAAGGATGTTACAAAGGTACAGCCCCTAACTATAAAGAAGGTATTTTTCCCTTTTATTCATGAATACCTTCACTTCTTCACGCCATGAATCGAAAATCTCGGTCGGATGCTGACCCGTACGTATCATTTTCATCATCCGATCGGTTCCCGTCAATCGCCGGATTACTTCTTCTTTCCACACCAGTTGGTCGGCATGAACTTGGTTGATTGCCCAAACCAGTGCAATCCCCGCCCGATACAACGCAAATGCATCGCGATCCGTGACATGCACAAATATACCGTTACACCGTTCTCCATTCAACTCGGGAGGGCTTCCCAAGTGGCTCTTCTGTTCCGGCACAAAGGTAATGGCTTCAAAAGATACGCCTTCAAAAGCGAGCTCCTTCAGCAGGTCAATCACCTTGTCAGCGTCTAACCAAGGAGCGCCGATGTACTCAAAAGGCCGGTCTGTACCGCGCCCTTCCGAAACATTCAGTCCTTCAAACAAGCAGGTCCCTCCGTAGGCAATGACCGAGTTCAGCGTCAACAAATTCGGAGAGGGCTTATGCCACGCTAAGCCGGTTTCGTCAAACCACATTTCCCGATGCCACCCTTTCATCTCGACCACATATAGCGTTGGATGCTGTCCACCCCGCAACATGCCTTCACCCACGTACAGCCGAGCCAGTTCGCCAATAGTCATCCCATGCCGGATGGGAATCTTCCCATAGGCACCAAAGGTATACAACGATGCATTTTCGGTGACAAATCCATCCACATAGTTTCCCGTAATCGGGTTGGGCCGATCCAAGACAATCACCTCTAATCCATATTCGCCGGCCGCTTCCAAGACAAAACCAAGTATATTGACATGTTCGTAAAAACGCAGTCCCGTTTCCTGGATATCAAAAACAATGACTTCCGAATCTCCCAACATCTCCCGTGTAGGCTTGTGAACTGCTCCGTAAAGCGAGTATTTCACGACACCCGTTTGCGGATCAATCGTCTTTTCGTCGTCTCTGGGCAGCGAATAGTCGTTGGAGCGTATGTTAAATTCCATCCCAAACAACACCGATAACGTCGCATCCGGATAATTGGCCAATGCATCCGCCAGGTGTGTCCCATCGGAGCGTACGGCACTGTGATTTGCGACCAAGGCAACCCGTTTGCCATCGATAAGATGCCGGTATTCACTAAACAGTCGGTCGGCACCGCACACCACCGCGCTTTGTGTGCTTATTTTTGCAAGACAACGCGTTCCTCCGCCCGCCCACAGTAAGCCGAGGGAAAGCCAGAAGAGAAAAAACCGCGTCCTAAACTTATCATTCGTCATACATCAGGTATTTCTTCCTCATCGTTTTAAACTCCGTCAGCTCCGGTTCCCAGCTTTGGCGGATCTCTGCATCGGATTGTCCTTCTTTGATCTGCTGAGCGAGCTTATCATTCCCCGCCAGGCGGTCAAAAGACCCTTTAAAGAAGGTATCTTTATCCGGATAAGCGGCATACAACTCCCGCAGCCACGATAAATCGATACGACCACTTTTCCGCAGGCTATCGGTATCCACCTTCCTTAAATCAAGACCATAGCATACTTCATTGAGATGCTTGGGCGTTTCACTCATCCCCGGAATCGATTTAGGGGTGAATGAGAACGCATACTTACCCGCCAGCTTGGGACTCCCCACCATGGAAAACGGATACATCGTACCACGGCCTTCACTGATATCCGTACCTTCAAACAGGCAGGTAGAAGGGTACAGCAGAATTGCCTGTTGTGTATTGAGGTTGGGCGAAGGAGGAATGGGGAGAGTATACGGTTTCCCGTGTTGATAGTTCAGCATCGGGATGACCTTAATTTTGCACTGCACTCCATTGGCCAACCACCCTTGACCATTAATCATGTTGGCATACTCCCCAAACGTCAAGCCGTGGGCAATCGGAATGGGGTGCATCCCTACAAATGATTCAAAGCCCTTTTCCAATACAGGCCCATCCACATAGGCATCGTTCGGGTTGGGACGATCCAGTATAATCAGCTCAATATCGTTTTCGGCACATGCCTCCATGATGTAATGCAGCGTAGACAGGTAGGTATAAAACCGAACCCCTACATCCTGCATATCAAAAATCATCACATCAATCCCCTTTAAGTCTTCCGGTGTCGGCTTATATTTGCTTCCGAATAACGACACCAGTGGCACACCCGTTTCCTGATCCACCTCATCGGTAATCTTCGCACCTGCACTTGCTTTGCCCCGGAAACCATGTTCCGGTCCAAAGCCCCGAACCACCTCCACTCCCAGTGCCAACAGGCTGTCCATGCTGAGTTTATTGCCGATGGTTGATGTATTATTAATGGTTAAACCCACCTTTTTCCCCTTCAGGTAGGGAACGTATTCCTCCGTGCGGTCTGCACCGACCACAATAGATGAATCGGATTGCGGAGCAGCGGTTTCTGACTGCTGATCATTATTGGAACCATTGGCTCCGCACGCTTGAAAAACGCAGCAAAATATCACTGCATAAACTACATCCTTGATTTTCATAGCTTACTTTTTATATCGCTTACCTAATTTTTGAAGGGACAAACTCAATAAAACAAACTCCCCGGGGAGGCATTGAAAACGAAATTTTCGGGGCACTGCCGTGATATTCACCAAGTGACCGCTTTCCTTTTTCGTCATGCACATAAACCGTACCGCGATCCCCTATTTTATACTCGGCCGGGTTCATTGAAAAAT
>Ga0206119_100408_pt1 | contig 15023 bp, 17 predicted proteins | sample 3A50Ametagenome_FD_148608 | JGI IMG/M metagenome (GOLD analysis project Ga0206119, IMG submission 148608) | Enriched microbial communities from leaf-cutter ant dump, University of Wisconsin, Madison, United States - 3A50A | ecosystem: Environmental > Terrestrial > Nest > Insects nest > Nest dump...
GGCGAGCAGCTGTCGTATGTCGGCGTCACGGTTCCCGATGGACGGATGCACGAGACGTTTTTCTCCAACGTCTGGATGCTGCCTAACGGCGAAGTGATCAAGGCGGTGCTACAGCCGATCAACGGCGTGACCTGGCCGTACCACCTGTATTACTTCGACAAGGACGAGACCAGCATTTTCGGCGACGGCCTGGCTTCGATCATGCGCGATGACCAGACCATGATCAATGCCGCAGTCCGGATGGTTCTGGACAATGCCGCGCTGACCGCTGGCCCGCAGTTTGAGGCCAACATGAAATTGCTGTCAGCGGCGGAAAAGGCCGATGACATGTACCCGTTCAAGATTTGGAAACGCAACGGCGAAGACCCGAATTCTCCGGCCATCCGGGTGCTCGACGTGCCGAATGGCCTGGAAGAGTTGATGCCGATCATCAACATGTTCAAGGAAAACGCCGATGACGTGACGGCGATTCCCCGGTACATGCACGGCGAGAACGCGACTCAGGGCGCGGCCGGCACTGCATCCGGCATGTCGATGCTGATGGCATCTGCATCAATCGTGATGAAGGATCTGATTACCAGCTACGACGAGGGCGTGACGCAGGGATTCATCGAATCGCTGTACCGCTGGAATATGCAGTTCAACCCGGACAACGATTGCAAGGGTGATTTCGACATCAAGGCGCGTGGCACCGCATCGCTGATGGCCAAGGAGGTCCGAGCGCAGCAATTGGACCAATTCGCGGCGTCTACTGCCAACCCGGAAGATGCTCCCTACGTCAAGCGCGAAGAACTGCTGCGCCAGCGCGCCGAGGCCCACGATCTGACGAACATCATCAAGACCGAGGAAGAGGTCGAGGCAGAGCAGAACGACCAAGCGGCCCAGCAGCAGGCGAAGATGATGCAGAAAATGCAGGAACTCGAAATGCGGCTCCGCGCGGCTGAACTGGACAAGTTGAACGGTGAAATCTCCGTGCTGACGGCAAAGGTCGAGCAAATCCACGCGCTTACCGTCAAGACCAATGTCGATTCCGCTTATGCCGGCATGCAGGCGGGCGGCGTCGCTACCGAGCGGCCTGAAATTGCGCCGGCCGGCGATGCGATTCTGAAGTCGGCCGGATTGAAAGATCACACGCCGGCAGAGGGCAGTGTTCCAGCCGGAACGCCGCTTGCGCCGAACGACATTCCGCCGACGCCGCAGCAGGGGCAGATGCCGCCAGCAGCCGATACCGCTAACCCGCAGGGCGCTGCAGTTGGCGCCAATGTCGGGCAGCAGGTTGGAGAGCATGCCGGGATCCAGACACCGGAGATCGAGGCATGAAGAATCCTGAGCAGCTGCGGGCGGAGCTGACGACGGGTGTTTCGGAACTGCTGATGTTCCGCAACAGCGACCAAATGCGGCAGTGGATCTCGGTTTTTGATTCATTGATCGCCAGTTATCACCAAGACCTGATGACGGTGACTCCGGAGAACCTTCAGAAAAAGCAGGGAGCATTGCAGCAGATCGTGGCTCTGCGCCGCCTACTGTGCGAAAACAGTATCGACATACCGATCAGGATTTAAAGAATCATCCGCCAAGAAAGCCGCCTAGCGCGGCTTTTTTTGCGCCCAGTTTCAAGCCGATGCCGGATTCCCCGGCTTTTACTACCAAGCCAACAGGAGCACACGCAATGGCAACCAGCGATCAGGAAATGAAGGACGGGCAGGCCGAGTTCGAGGACGAATTCAACGCGTCGGACAAGGTGAAGCCAGAACAAACCGAAGATGAGGCGTTCGGCCTGACGCCGGAACCCGAGGCAGGTGCCGCCGCCGCTGCTACCGCACCGGCGGATGAGGCAGCGGCCACTGGTGCGGCTGGCGTCGATGCGGCTGCCGCAGCAGCGGCGGCAGTCGATGCGGCCAAGGAAGAACAGCGCCTGCGTTCCTGGGAAGGTCGGCTGAAGGCCAAGGAGGCCGAGTTGGCCGCGAGGGAGGCGGCAGCCGATACCACCAACGTCGGAGAGCAGCAGGCCAGCGAAGAGGCCGGCGAAACGTCTGGCGAAGAAGCTGCCGAGCAGGACGATCCGGGCAAGGCGCTGGCGGAGGATTTTGGTGAGGACTTCGTTGATCTGCTGAAAAAGCTGATCAGCAAGATTTGCGCGGATACCGTTGGCAGCGGCGTCGGCAACGTCGAGGCGACGGTCAATCAGGTGATCGAAGAACTGCGCATCGAGCGCCAGGAAAACCACTTCAAGCGCATCGCCGAAGCGCACGAGGATTTTCTGGAGATCGTCGATTCCCCGGAGTTTGCCGCATGGATGGCGGCGCTGACTGCCGATGAGCAGGCGGCGAATGCGGCCATCATCGAGTCCGGCAGCGCCCAGCAGATCATCGACATGCTGACCAAGTTCAAGCAGTCGAAGGAAATCGGCGATGACGGCGCGCTCGATGGCGCTGAGGGCGTCCGCTCGACCGGCATGAAGCTGCCGCCTCCGGCAAAAGATGGCAACGACGACTACGCCGCCGCCTGGAACGAATCGTAAGAAGTAGGACTGTGCCGGCGCAGAGCACCGGAAACGCTGCTGTTGGCGACTCAACAGGACCACAGAACAACGGCCAGCGGCCGGACACATGGATTGCGATACGCCTCACAGCGCCGCAACGAATCCGTGCGCCCCAAGCCAAGGCCGTTTGTTTATGGCACGCGCAAGGACAGGTTTGTGCCCCCTTGAGTGATTGCCGAATCGACTGTCGGTGAATTTTCGATTTTGCTCCCATTCTCTTTAAGGAAACACTCATGGGTAATACCGTCTATGGCGATATTTCGCCGCGTACCGCCGCCTATGCGGAAAAGGAGCTGCTGAAGCGGGCCATCCCGTTCCTGGTGCTGGAGAAGTTCGGCCAGTCCAAGCCGCTTCCGGCCAACAACAGCAAAGCCATCACCTTCCGGCGCTATTCCGCGCTCGACCCGACCCCGACCACGCTGACCGAGGGCGTGACTCCAGGCGCTCTGACCCTGCAGAGCACCGACATCACGTGCACGCTGTCGCAGTACGGCTCGCTGGTGTCGATCTCGGACGTGATTCTCGACACGCACGAGGATGACGTGCTCGGCGAAACCATCGATTTGCTGGGCGAGCAGGCGGCTCAAATGATCGAAAAAATGCGCTTCGGCGTGCTGCGCGCTGGCACCAACGTGGTGTACGGCAATGGCTCGACGCGCGCGGCGGTGAACACCCCGATTTCTCTGGCCGCTCAGCGCAAGATCACCCGCGCGCTGAAGCGGCAGAACGCCGAGCAGATCACGAAGGTGATCAAATCGACGCCGGCATGGGGCACCGAAGCGGTTGCCAAATCGTTCATATGCGTGATCCACCCGGACATGGAGTCGGATGTGCGCAACATGGTCGGCGCGGACGGGAAAATCGTATTCGTCCCGGTCGAAAAATACGGTTCGATGGTGCCGTATGAGAACGAGATCGGCAAGGTCGAGGACGTGCGCTATCTGTCGTCGACCATCTTCGCGCCGTTCAAGGACGCTGGTGGCAATGCGGCAGCCGATCCCGACGACGACAGTGCGAAGGACATGCTGTCCTCGACCGGGACCAAGGCGGACGTGTACCCGGCGCTGTACTTCGGCGCCAACGCCTACGCCATCGTCGCGCTGAAGGGCATGTTTGCCCTGACGCCGATGGTGGTGAACCCGAAGCCGACCGACTCCGACCCGATGGCGCAGCGTGGCCACGTGGCGTGGAAGGCGATGCAGGGCGCGGTCATCCTGAATGACCAGTGGATGTGCCGGGGCGAGTTCGCGGTTACCGCCTAATCCGCCGGCCGTTGGCGGCCCGAGCGCATCCGGGCCGCCTACGTACCCATGAATAAACAGACCCGCTTCGGCGGGTTTGTTTTTTTCAACGCAATCAAAGAGGTAAAAAATGAAAGTGAAAGAACCGAACGCTGCAGCAGCTGGTACCGGTACGAACACGACCGCAACATCCGTCACGACGATCGATGATGCCCCGGAGGTTGCTTCGGAGAAGAAGGTCGATGCGATCGCCGTCCCCGACATCGGAAACAACATGAGCGGGGATCGCCTGGACGTGACCCTGCACCAGGGAGAGGGCGAAGCCGGTTCGCAGGCCGTGTTCATCGGCCTCAATGGTCAAGGGTTCAACATGCCGCGCGGTATCCGCGTCAGCGTCCCGGCTGAGGTTGTCCACATCCTCGAAAACGCCGAGCAGACGGTCTACGACACGACCAAGGGCAAGACGGTCGAGCGCCAGATCAAGCGCTTCTCCTACACGGTTCACGGCCCGTCGCCGAAGGCGAAGAAGTAAGCGAAATGGCCAGTCTGAGCGACTTCCTGCCGTATGTGCTGCCGTTTGTCGATGGGTGCTCCGAGCCGATGGCAGAGCAGCACATACGCGATATCTGCATCGACTTTTGCGCACACTCGGGAGTCGTTCAGTTTTCCGTTGACCCAATCGATGTCGTTCAAGGGCAGGTTGATTACGACATCGATACGCCTATCGGGACGGTGACACACCTGATTCATGAAGCGTGGTTCCAGTGGCGTCCGCTGGGGGTTTTCAAAACCGGCGACATCGCAAACAGGCCGGAGTTGTATTTCCCTCAGCCAGGCAGCGCGGGCGGCACGCCAGTCGCCATCAAGCAGGGGCCGGACAACACTTTCAAGCTGGACATAGCCCCAGCCGAATCCATCCCTGGCGCAATCGTGTTGCTGGTATCGACCAAGCCGACGCGCAAGGCGGCGACCGTCGATGACCTGTTGCTGTCCGATTACGCCTATGAAATCGGGCAGGGAGTCGCGGCGCGCTTGATGCGGATTCCCAAAAAGGAGTTCAGCGACCCCGCCAGTTCGATGGCCTGCGAACAAATTTACCAATTGGCGCGCGCCACAGCACGTATTCGCGCAGAGCAATCGTTTGGGCGCACTACGTCGCGCGTGAGGCCTAGGAGGTTCCAATAATGGGCACCATTACTGTCGCCTCGATCATCAATAAAGCGGCGATCCTGATTCTGGACGCGGATGGCGTGCGCTGGCCAGACGAAGAAATGCTGGGCTGGTTTAACGATGGGCAGCGCGAGGCTGTGATTTTCAAGCCGAATGCATTTGTCAAAAACACAAATATTGCGCTCGTAGCCGGCACAAAGCAGCGATTGCCGGACGATTGCAACACCCTTTTTGAGCTGGTGCGCAATACCGGGGCTGATGGAAACACACCTGGCATGGGAATCAGCATTGTTGATCGTCGCCTGCTGGACGCGCAGAGTCCCGATTGGCACCTGGGGAAGGGGGCCAAGGCCGTAGTACGGCACTACACCTACAACCCGCTCGATCCCAAAACGTTCTACGTCTACCCGGCATCCCCCGGAGGGGTTTTTGTCGAGGCCGCATATAGCGCGGTTCCGCCAGCAGTCAGCAAAACGGGGGTGATCGGCCTTGACGACATTTACGCGGGTGCGCTGCTGAATTACCTGTTGTACCGGGCCTATAGCAAGGATACGGAATTTGCGGCCAATGCTGCGAGTGCGGATAGGTTTTATCAAGCATTCCTATTGAATCTAAATGGAAAAACTGGCGGCGACGCGGGCGCCCCTAGATCAGGGCAGTCGTAGAAGCTGGTTCCAAACAAAACCATAACGTCAGAAAATGATTACTACTGTAGATGTCCACATCGTAGCAAGCGATCAAAACGGCAACCGGATGGCTGGTGCGCCGATCAGCGCCCGTCTGAGCGGTATTGAAGTGGATGTGACAGGCGGTTATGTGTTCCCGGAGATTGTGAAAGCGACCGCCGACGCCAATGGCGAAGCGACGCTGTCGCTGTGGCCGAACGCACTGGGATCGACCGAGACATTCTACGAGTTCAAGATCACGAATCCCGATACCGGAAAGACAGGAAAGATCGAGGCGACTATCCCGAATGCGGATTGCGAATTGCATTTGGTCGCCAACTTGCCGCCATATCCGGGTAAGAGCGATGGCCAACTGGCCGTCGATGTTGCGGTTGCTGCGGGCGCTGCCGCCGCTCTGGCGCGGGATGCTGCGGCTGTCAGTGAGCAGGCGGCTGCGGATAGTGCCATGGCTGCCAGCGAATATGCTTCCGGTCTGGATAACGCAGTTCAGGCCGCTGCCACCAGTGAAGCCAATGCGCTCGGCTCCGCATCTGCCGCCGCCGTGTCGGCCGCGGATGCGCTGGGATCAAAAGATGCTGCAGCCGTCAGTGCTCAATCGGCATCGGACAGTGCTGATGCAGCGGGAGATGCTCGCCAGGCGGCGCAAACTGCTGCTGGATCAGCTCAAACCAGTGCGGAATCTGCTGATGCGCGCGCCACTGTCGCAGAAGAAAAGGCGGAGAACGCAGCCGCTTCGGCTATCGCGGCTGCGGATAGTGCTCTGGCCGCTTCCACGTCCGAACAGAACGCTTCCGATTCTGAAAACGCTGCGGCGATCAGCGCCGGCAACGCGGAGATTTCCGAAAACGCCGCTGCGCAGAGCGCGGGCGATGCCTCGGACGCCGCCGCTTCGCTCACAGCATCGCTATTCGCATTGCGACGGCTGTATCTCGGCGAACACGAAGAAGACCCGGCGGTTGATGGCAACGGCAACCCTCTCGTCGAGGGTGCCAGCTATTTCAATACGGTTTCCAACAAAGCGCGCGTCTACAGCGAAGGTGCTTGGGGCGATTACGATGCCACCGCACAGGCTGCAACACAGAGCGCGGTACTCGCCGCGACTGCCGCTGCGCAAAGCGAATCGAACGCCGGGAGCAGCGCCTCCGCTGCTGCGGCATCCCGCACGGCTGCCGAAATTGCGAAGGCGGCTGCCGAACTCGCAGCAGAAAATCTCGATAACGCCGTAGAAGATGCCGAAGATGCGCGCGATGTGGCGCAGCAGGCGGCGGCCGATGCCCACGCCGATGCGATCGCTGCCAGTAATTCTGCAGCGGATGCGCAAGCCGCGATGGCAGGGAAGATGAACGTCATGAACCCGACTTATTCCGGGATTCTTTCCGGTGGCGGGATTCACGTTGATTCAGCTGGGATATGGGCTGATTTTCACGCACAAAGTGCCAGTAGTTCGTACATGTCTTTTCGGAAAGGCGGGTCTAGTAATTTTGTCGGATTACTTGGTACTGACGGAGGAGGTGCTGTTGCTGGCGGCAGTGGGAATAATTTTGCTGTTCGATCAACTGGCGATTTGATTCTTACGGCTGATAGTGGTTGTGTACGCGCGCCAACTTCTTACGGTTGCGGACTTGGAACGCTATCTTTACCGTTTGGTGATTCATGGAGTTCTTCATGGTCAACAAGAGCCGAGTCCGCAAATGATACTGAACGACCATGTTTTCGTGCTTGTCGTTCTGATGGCACACAATCCCATATTTGGGGGATTGATACTGATGACGATCCTGTTTTATGGTTGTATAACACGGGTGGAGCCCATACAAGTCAAATCAAATTCGCCAAAACATACGGCGGAATGGTCGGCAACATCGCAGTAAATAACGCGCTAAATGCATACGGTTCTATAGCGGTGGTAGGATCGAAGAATGGGTATGCAGGGATTGACTTTCCAGTTATGGGTAATGGTTCCGTTTTGATGACGAACGGAACTATATGTGGGTGGTATAGCAGTGGGGGTGGTTGGCTATTTACAGCAGATACCAGTGGAAATTTCACGGCCACTGGCAATTTTGGAGCATATTCAGACGAGCGCCTGAAGAAAGACTGGCGACCAGTCTGCAAGGATTTTGTTCGCAAATGGGCGAAGGTAAAGCGCGGTATTTTCACGCGCATCGACACCGGCGAAGTGCAGGCCGGTTTGGGCGCACAGAGTGCCCAGAAGGTATTGCCGCAGGTGGTTTCCGAGGTCTACACGGACGCTGAGAAAACCAAGAAAATTCTGTCGCTCAACTACGGTGCCGCCGCCGCCGTCGCCACCGGGGAGATTGCTGAATACGTCGTCGCACTCGAAGACCGGATCATCGCGCAAGAAAAACAGATTGAAGAATTGTGCGCAATGGTGCAATCGCTCGCAGAGAAGGTAGGTCTATGACTACGCCGGCTTCTGGACTGATTTCTGCCGACGACATCCTTGCCGAATTGGAGTTGCCAGCGCACAGCGCCATATCCCTAAACGATAGCCGCGTCAGGTTATTGGCGAATAAGCCGTCAGGGGCAATTTCTTCAGCGGACTTGCGGAACAAGACGTATTTGTATCTTATCTCTGGGAATAGCTCTGGGAGTGTCGGGTTCTGGGCCGGCTCAATGGGGGGGATATCCAAAACGGCGGTACGTGGTTTCAACATACAAAACATAACTATCACCGCCGGAATTCTGTCCGTTTCCTTCCCAACCAATACGAACCTTGCAAATGTCTTTCAAAGCATAGTTGTGGGCGGGCAGGTATTTCAAAGATCGGACGCTAGTGTCAGCGGCCCAATGGCATCGTGGGGCACCACATTAACTGACCCCAGCGGCCCAATCTACTTCCGCTGACATGATTATCCAGACGAACTTCGTACCAAAAAATTTTGACGCCATTACCGTATGGCCGTTCATCCTCGTCCGCCAGCAGTACGCCAACGATCAGGGGCTGATCGCACATGAAATGGTGCATTACCGAGAGCAGCGCCGTGTTCTGGTGCTTCCGTGGCTGCTGCGCTACTGGCTGTCGAAGAAATTCCGGTTCGCCGCCGAAGTGCGCGGCTACCGGAGGCAGATTGAAGTCGGTGGGATCAGCGCAACGGCCGCAGCCGACATGCTGCTGCAGTATGGCCTGGGCATCACGCATGCCGAGGCGATCGAGAAATTAACGGCATAGCCTCGGCCAAAAAGAGTAGCCCCATCCAACCCGCTTCGGCGGGTTTTTTTACGCCCTGTGAACGCTCCATGCTAAAAACTCAAGTCACTCCAGCAGAGGCAACCAGCTACGCCGGCAGCGCCATCTCGATCGTTTCGTCGCTGACGCTCACCGATATCGGGATCCTGATCGGTATCGCTACCGCGCTGCTGACGCTCGCGGTCAATGTCTACTTCGCTGCACGCAAGGATCGGCGTGAGCGGGAAGAGCATGAATTGCGGATGCGGTCGATGGAGCGGCAGCCATGAGCGTGAAACAACGTATCGCCGTTGCGCTGCTGTCGCTGTCGGCGGCCGGCTTCGCTGCTTGGCAGGCATCCGAGGACTTCAGCCCATCGCCCTACGTTCCGACAGCCGGCGACGTGCCGACCATCGGCTATGGTTCGACACACTACGAAGATGGCCGGCCGGTGACGATGGCCGATCCGCCGATCACGCGACAGCGCGGCGAGATTCTGGCGCGCAATTTGATGAGCGCCGACGAAAAGCGGTTCCGGGAATCGTTGCAAGGCGTCGATCTGCACCAAGAGGAATACGACCTGTACCTGGATTTCGTCGGCCAGTTCGGCATCGGCAACTGGCTTGGCTCGACGCCACGCCGGCAGCTGATCGCTGGGAACTACGCCGAAGCCTGCGAGGCGCTGCTGATGTGGCGGAATCAGGGTGGACGGGATTGCTCGCTTCCGCAGAACTGGGGGCCGCAGGGCTGCAAAGGCGTGTGGACGCGCCAATTGAAGCGTCATGACAAATGCGTGGCGGCTCAATGACCGCCAATTTCAACAAAAGGAGAATCTCGTGAACGACCAAGCAATCGAACAGGAAATCCATGGAAAGATCGCGCGCGAGAATGCTATCGCCAAAATCTGGCCCCTCATGGGCCATGAGTTGCGTAGCAAGCTGTCCAAATGAGCTTTCAGGCCATCACGCACTTGATCGCTGCTGCTATCGCAGCGGCAGCCGTCTGGTTTTTTCAGGATGCACGTTGGTCGGCAGACGTTTCCGAACTGCGAATGACGCAAAGCGACGCCCAGTTCAAGGCCATATCGAAAGTGCGCGCCGACGAGCGCGCGATCGCCTCAAGATATCAAGGAGCCCTGAATGCTGCCCGTGTTCGTGAATCGCTGCTACGCACTGAAATCGATCATCTGCACGCTGTTTCTGACGGCCTGCGTGAGCAAGCCTCCGATGCCGCCCGCCGACTCGCCAGCGCTACCCCCGGTGCCGTCCTTGACTACGCCATTGCCCTCAATTCCGTATACGACGACTGCCGCGCAGCGTATGGGGACATGGCAGAAAAAGCTGCAGGACACGCGCTTGATGTCCGAACCTTGAGCGATGCGTGGCCGGCGAACAGCCGCCCCGAGTAAATCCTATAAATTTGGCAGGGCGACTTCCGTGGCATCTTGGAGGCTCGATACTTGCCGGCATCCAAAACTGTAGAGGCAATGCCGAAATGGCTGCATTCAAGATCGATCGTTTCGGCGGGATATACCCAAAAATTCCCGATAGCCTGCTGCAGGATGGGGCGGCCAGTATCGCGGAAAATTGCGATTTCGCCTATTCGGAACTGCGCAACACAAAGGGCGGCTATCGGGTGCAGACCATGGCCAATGCGCCGGCAAGTCTGTACACGGATGACGGCTTGAGGTTTTATTCTTGGGAAGATCGCGTACATGCCGTGCGCTCGCCGCTTGCGCGCGACACTTTCAACCGGTTGTACTACACGACGCCAACCGACTTCCGGGTGACATCGCGCGACGGCATGCAGGTTGGCGGAGGGGCCCCGGCATCCAGCTATCGGGTCGGAGTTCCGCGCCCGACGATCGCGCCAGCTCTGAGTATCCCGTCTATCCCTCCGCTGGATAACGCGACCATGACTGTGCGCTTCCATTACGAATATGGCGGGATCAAGTACCAAGAGCAAGACATTGCCCTGACGGAAATCACGCCAAATGAGCTGTGGCGGTTCGACCCTCCGGCGCGCGATGATGCTGCCAGCAATATCCCTAAAGGGCAGTTTCTTGCCACTGCTTATTGGGTTGAGCCGAGCGGAGAGGGGAGTGATGTGTTTGGACAGTGGGTCGGGGTCGCTGGAATTTCCGATCCCACTCCAGCGACGATCAAGGTCATCAGCGGCGGTTCCATCATGCTGACTGGTCGCCCGTCGAACCCTACTCAAATGGTATCTACAACCCGGGTGAAAGACGAGCTTGGCCAGATTCATGAGGTCGAGTCGCTGTTTTCTCTGGCGGAATTTGCGGTCCGAAAGCCAACCAGCGCGGAGGAAGAAGAACAGCCATCGGCGACGCCAGAGCAAGCATTCCCCGTCATCAGGATGACGGCAACGGATGCGGACACCAACGAGATTTTGTTCGACATATACAGCGCCAATTCATCGCTGGCGACAAACAGCGTTTGGAGCCTGGCGCTGGCAAGGGAGGATGCTCCGGCTACCGGTTACACGGTCACGCTATCGTCTGGCGCGGCCGAGGCAGACAAAAGAACCCGCGCCTACGTTTTCACCTACGCCAACATCTACAACGAAGAAGGGCCGCCGAGTCCGCCAGCGACGATAACGACTGGCGCGCTGATGCCGGTGGAGGTGGTCTGCACGCGCGACGATCTGACGGCGGATTATGCGCCGATCAAGGAAATACGCATCTACCGGACATCGGACGATTCCGATATTGCCGACTATTTCTATGATGGATCGATTCCGGTCCTGACGGAACCTGGAGCGGAATTTAGTTTTACCGATGACGTGAAGGCGGCCGGGCTGAATGAGCCGATATCGTCGATGGACGCCTACCCACCGGATCCCGGCCTTGTCGGGCTGATGGCGTTGCCGAACGGCATTCTGATGGCATGGAAGGGGAATGAACTGCATTTCTCTGAGGCGTATCGGCCTTGGGCATGGCCTCCGGAGTATGTCAAAACCTTCACGCACAACATCGTTGGCACTATAGCCCATGGTTCTGGTGCACTGGTGACGACCATTGGGCAGCCGTTCTTGATATCTGGCGTGTCTCCAGACTCTATGACAGACCGCCCGTTGTCGGTGCCCCAGGCCGGAGTATCGCCATACGCAATGGCAGACTTGGGAGGGGCTATTGTGTATGCCAGCCACGATGGAATCGTTGCGGTCGAGGGAGGGCAGGCCACGCTCTCCTACTCCGAGCAGTTCTTTACTCGGGATGTATGGCGCGCTCGTTGCAATAACGCGATGGAGTCGATGGTCTTTGCGGTATGGGATGGCCGTTTGATCGTCTATTCCAGCACAAACGCATTCAAGGCGTTCATGCTGCGGTTGGATGAGGCAAAGGGATCGATGACGGACCTCCCTGGGTTCGCGGCCAAGTGCTCATTCGTTTCGCCGGTCACGGACCTCTTCTACTACGCTTCTGGTACCGGGTTGTTTCAGTTCGCAGGCGGCTGCGATATTAAAGCAACGTGGCAAAGCCGAGAAGCAGTGTTCCCCGAGCCGCTCAACTTTGGTTTCGCTCAGGCGGTTTGCAATGGGGCGTGGACGGTGTCGTTCATTGCCGATGGCGTGCCGCGCTATACCAAGACGATAGCAGGAACGCAAAGTTTTCGCCTGCCGGCCGGCTTCAAGTCGGATCGCTGGTATCTGAAAATTTCCGGCACGGGCCGCTTCCGTGAGTTGCGCATCGCTCAAAGTGCGCGCGAGCTAAGTTTGGTATAGCCCAATGGCATCGGCACAGAAACTTCCCGTGATACCTGGCATTGATCTATCGGCGCTGGACGCCATTTCCGATCGCAATGTACGTGACGTGCTGCGGGCGTTGGTGGACGGCTGGCATGTGCGCAACGGTAGTGCCGGCAACGGCGAAAACCGTTTCGTGACCGCTGCCGAAGTCGGCCTGTCCAAGGGCCGCCCCACCATGCCGGCCGGCGGCGGGTACGGGAACAACGCATCGAATCCCGGCAACACCACGATCCGGCCGGCAGATGTGGCCCGCATCATCAACGATCTTCAGGCTCAGGTGATCGAATCTCCGCTGTTCAAGGAATTGGGGCGGAGGGTCGATTTGATTGACCAACCGGGCGGCCTCATCGCCGGGCAGGCGGCTGAAAGCACCTTCCGTACCGGCAGCGATAACGCGCTGGCGGAGGCCGTCAATAAGATATGGTCCTCAGTTGGCGACAATTCCGCCCTTGTCGAGGGTGGGTCGCAAGTCATTTCAAATTCGGCCGGCGCGGCAGCTTCACGCTGGAACCAGACCCAGGCGGCGATTAAAGACGAGGACGGGAACTATATTTCGTCCGCAGCTGTGCGGCAGACTGCATCCACGGCGGTCAACAAGCTTGGCGAGATCGAACTGAAGTGGGTCGTCAATATGGACGGCGGCGGGCTGGCGACCGGGTTTCGGCAGGCTGGTTTTGGCATGATCGGTTCTGGCGCGGAGAGCGGCCCAACCTACGCCTTTGGTGTGCGCGCGGATAATTTCTGGATTGCCAGCCCCGGCCAGGATGGCGTGGAGGCGCCGCCGCCTGATCAGGTGCCGTTCATCGTTCGCACCACGGGTAGCACCATCAACGGCGTGTACGTGCCTGCCGGCACGTATATAAAAGACGCCTTTATTGGGACTATCACGGGGGAGAAAATCACCGCGAAGTCCATTACAGCAGACCAGATTGCTGCCAATGCGATCACAGCCGGCATGATCCGGGCCGATACGATCGTCACCGACAACCTGGTGTCGGATGCGCTGACAGAGGCCGATGATTTCCCGTCCGGCGTAGTGCATGGCACAGCGTTTTCAGTAACGCGCACATCCAAGGTCATGCTGCTATTCAGCTTGCCGGGACCAGCCGGCGGCCAGTGGGACCAGTCGCGGCTATACAGCTGCGGCGTCCAGGGCGTGCGCGTGGCCAGCACGTTCACGGCGGGGCCGGCGACGACAATGGCGGTGTCAATGACGCTGCCGCCCGGCACTTACTACATTCATTTCCAGGTGGCGGTCTGGCTTGAAGGTGAGTCAGGTGGGTCGTGGGGTTCATCGGTGAACATCACCACTCTGACCGGCTCGTGTTTCATCCTGAAGGTGAAGAAATGACACCGGTGACGATCTTCGACAACGACGGCCGCATCACGCTGGCGGCCGAAGTGTCTGATTCCACACTGGCGCTGTACGAAATGATGTACGTCGGCCGCATCGTGACCGGCGCGATGGCCAACCCGCAGACCGAGTATATCGTCGACGGGAAAATCCAGCCACGCCCGGGTAGCCCGGTCGCGTTGACTGGCGGCACGCTGGCCAACTTGCCGATGCCCTGCACGATCACGATCAATGGCACGGCTTATCCGTGCGAAGACGATGGCGCTGAACTCGATCTGTTATACCCAGGCATTTACAAGATCAAGGTCTTCGCTTTCCCTTATCTGGATGCCGAATTCGAGGTGACGATATGAAGATCACGCACGTTGAAGATTATCGCGTCCTTCGTGAGGCGGCCTATCCGCCGCTGACCGACCTGGCTGATGCGCTGTACTGGCAGGCGCAGGGGGACGATTCCAAGATGGCCGCGTATCTGGCCGCCTGCGCTGCGGTCAAGGAGCGGTTTCCGAAGTCACAATAAATATTCCGAAAAGCGCCCAAGTTTCTTTGTTGGCGCCCATAGAATTCTGCGCATCAGGTCATTGGAATCGATGCCATGCGCTGCCTCATTGCCACCTCGGCGGACCACTTCACAGTAAGCACATGACGGACGCGGCCAGCACATGGGATTCAGCGCCATGGCGGCGCGTGCGTGACGCCAACCTGCTGCGCTGGATGCTCGGGAACGATGACGCGGTGAAAACCATCGTCATGCTCTCCGCGATCTCGGAGACGTGGGATGCCCTGATTGATGGGGACGCCGTAACCAGTGATGAAGTTCATGGGGCATTTATTTCCGCCACGATCAGCCTGAACCTGAATCCATTCTATAAGCAGTGGGAGCCGATGATTACGGGCGCTGCACTGGCCGGCCTCAATGCCTGGATGGACTCGATCGCTTTGGAAAAAAGCGAATCCATCCCGGAGCGGATGCAGGCGTTCTACATCCGAAACTATATCTACGAATTGGTGAATGTTTGCGCCTTCGCCGTTGGCGGGTGGGCGCACATGCGTAGCGTGAGCCAGGAAATGCGTG
>Ga0206119_100409_pt1 | contig 15015 bp, 12 predicted proteins | sample 3A50Ametagenome_FD_148608 | JGI IMG/M metagenome (GOLD analysis project Ga0206119, IMG submission 148608) | Enriched microbial communities from leaf-cutter ant dump, University of Wisconsin, Madison, United States - 3A50A | ecosystem: Environmental > Terrestrial > Nest > Insects nest > Nest dump...
CAAGCGCATCACCACGGGCGGCTCGCTGCCGACGCTCGACCTGATGCTGGAGATCATCCGCCGCCGGCAGGGCTATTCGCTGGCGCTGGAGGTCTCGCGGCTCTTCATCTACGAGCACGAGCGCACCGGCGGCCTCCTGCAGGTGCCGGCGCTCGGCAACATGCGCGTCGCCGACCAGCGCGTCAGCCAGGCGGTGCGGCTGATGGAGGAGACGGTGGACGCGCCGCTGACGCTCGCCCGGCTGGCACGGCGCGTCGGCATCAGCGCGCGGCATTTGCAGGATCTGTTCCAGGAGGCGATGGGCGTCGCCCCGCACCAGCACTACCTCGCGCTCCGGCTCAACGCCGCCCGCCGCAAGGTCATCGAGACACGGGCCGAATTCGCCGACATCGCCGCGCTCACCGGCTTCAACTCCTCCTCCGCCTTCTCGCGCAGCTACCGCGCCCACTACCACGAAAGCCCGACGGAGACGCGGCGGCGGCTGCGGGCAGGGACGAAGGCCTAACGCTTTTCGAGCAGGGCCGCCATGGTCTCCGCCGCCTGCCGGGAAAGCGCATCGCGCGGCCAGACGAGGCTGAGGGATTGCTGGTAGGCGGCATCGAGCGGCAGGAGCGCGAGCGGCGGGGCGACGTTGGCGACGGATTGCTCCGGCAGCACCGAGAGATGGCCGTGGCGCAGCACGAGGTTGATGATGACCGGAATGGAATCGACCTCGACCAGCGTCAGCCGCGCCCGTTCCGCCGGGGAAAGCGCGGCTTCGAGGAAGCGGTCCGTCATCTGGCGCAGGCCGCTGCGGGGGCTCGGCACGGCGATGGGATGGGCGCGGATGAGGGCGGCAAGGTCCTGCCGGTCCTCCCCGCCCAGCGAGCGCGGGCCGGCGAGGGCGAGCCGCGAGCGGGCGATCAGCCGGCCCTCGAATTCGGCGGGATAGCGGTCCGTATCGAGAAGGATGAGGTCGAAGCGCCGGTTCTTGAGGCCGGCCACCAGCTCGTCCGCGGTCGTCGAGGAGAGGAAGAGCGGCTGGCGCGGCCGCGCCGCCCGCCACCCGACGGCGAGGCGGGCGAGCATCGCGGCGATCTCGCTCTCGTGGCCGAAGGGAATGACGGTGCCGAGCCGCCAGGTGGCGGCGCTGCGGCGGAAGCGCTCGGCCGAGGCGGCGAAAAGCGATTCCCACGCCGCGGCGATGCGCTCGGCAAGCGCAAGGGCTTCGAGGCCCGCGGGCGTGCAGCCGATGCCGGTCGCCGAACGGTCGAGGAGCTTGCAGCCGACGGCCTTTTCCAGATGCGTGAGCTGGCGCGTGAGCTGCGGCTGGCCGAGGCCGAGTTCCCTTGCCGCAGCATTGATGCTGCCGGCGCGCACGGCGGCGGTAAAGCGGGCGAGGGCGCCCAGCGAGACGGCGGGCACCTTTGCCCGGCCGCCGAGGGCTGCAAGTGACAGGGCGGCGCGGGCGATCTCGGCAAAGCGCGGCAGGCGGGCCTCGGCCTCCAGCGTCGGCACGAGCGCCTGCCCGTCGCGCCGCACCAGCGGCACGGAAAGAACCGCCTCGACCCGGCGTAGCGCCGCACTGGCGCTGGAGGCGGGACGGCCGGCGGCGGCCGCCGCCCTGCGGATGCCGCGTTCATCGAGAATGCCATGCACAAGGCAGAGCGTGGATAGATCCATCGGCGGGCTTTTCCTTTCCGTTCGGCTTATAGCATGAGCCGTGCGGGTTTTGGGATATGGGCTGTGCCGGCATTCCGCATAACATCCCTTCAGAACACAGGTTTTCCGACGATGCTCGCTTCCGCCGACATGCTCTATCTCACCGGCCAACCGCTCGGCTTTGCCGCGCTGGAGGCAATCGGCGCGGGAACGCGCCGCCCGGTGGCCTGCGAGATCGGCATGGGGCGCATCGGCACGGCGCGGCATGTGGTGACCGAGCGCCTTGCTTCCGGCCTGCCGATCTACGGCGCCAATACCGGCGTCGGCTCGATGAAGGACAAGCTCTGGACGGCGGACGACCTCGTCGAATTCAACAACAGCCTCGTCAAGGCGCATCACTTCGGCACGGGCGAGCCCTTTTCGCTGCCCATCGTGCGCAAGGCGATGGCGATCCGCGTCAACACGGCGCTTGGCGGCTATTCCGGCTGCAGCCCGGAGCTGATCGACGCCTTCCTCGGGCTTCTCGACAAGGACGTGGTGCCCGTCGTGCGCCGGCACGGCTCGATGGGCTGCGCCGATATCGGCCTAATGGGGCAGGTGGCGGCGGTGCTGACGGGCGAGGGCGAGGCCTGGTACGGCGGCGAGCGCCTGCCGGCGGCCGAGGCGCTGCGCCGTGCGGGCCTCAAACCCTACCGCATGCAGCCGCGCGATGCGCTGGCCGCCCTCAGCGTCAACGCCATCTCGCATGCCGCCGCCGCCAATGTCGTGCGCGAGGCGGCAAAGGCCATCCGCAACCTCATGGTGACGGGCGTGCTCTCCTCGCTGGCGCTCGGCGCCTCGGCCGATCCGTGGCGGGTGGCAGCAAGGCTTTCCGCCCATGGCGAGGCGATGGCCGGCCGCTGGTTCGAGGCGCAGGCGGCCTCCGGCAACTGGCCGACGCCCTCGGCGATCCACGATCCGCTGAGCCTTCGCATGACGGCGCAGGTCTTCGGCGCCTGCCTCGATACGTTGAAGAACGCGGCCGAGCGCATCGTCGAGGCGACAGCGCAGTCGGACGACAACCCCGTCGTGCTGGACGACCACGTCATGGCCTCCGGCGGCTCGCTGCCGCTCTCCACGACGCTCTATGTCGAGGCGGCGCAGACGGGCTTTGCCCATCTTGCCCGCAACGTGCTGAACCGCTGCGTGCTGCTCTCCAACGGGGTCAGGCGCAACCTGCCGGTCAACCTCGTGGCGCCCGGCGAGGCGGCGACGGGCTTCGGGCCGCTGCTCAAGCTCGCCGTCGAGCTCTACATGCGCATCCAGTCGCTGGCGGTGCCGATCTCGGCGCAGTCCATCGTCGTCGCCGGCGGGCTGGAGGAGGAGGCGACCTTCCTGCCGCTCATCGTCGAGCGCATGGAAAGCCAGGTGCGGGACCTTCGCCAGCTCGCCGCACTGGAGGCCATGCTGTCCGCGCAGGCGGTGGACCTTGCCGGCGACAGGGTAGAGGGCGTGGCGGCCATCGCCTACGAGCGCACGCGGGCGATCAGCGCCTTCTACCGCAAGGACCGGCCGCTTTCCGCCGAGATCGAGGCGCTCGACCGCGACCTCGCCAGCCTTGAAGCGCTCTCCGCCTTCCTCGCGGCCGCGCCGATGGCGGATTTCGACGTCTTCTTCGCCCTGAAACCCTGAGGATACCGCGATGGCCGATTTCGATCTCGTTCTGAAAGGCACCGTGGTCCTGCCGGACCGCGTCGTCGAGGGCGGCCATGTCGCGGTCCGCGACGGCAAGGTGGCGCATGTGGGTGAGGGCGCGATGCCGGCCGCAAAGGAACGGCACGACCTATCCGGCGCGCTGATCCTGCCGGGCGCCATCGACGCGCAGGTCCATTCGCTCTCGCAGAAGGACCAGGAGGACTTCGTCTGGTCGACGCGCTCGGCGGCGGCCGGCGGCGTCACCACCATCGTCGACATGCCCTATGACGAGGGCAACCTCGTGTGCTCGGCCGAGGCGGTGAAGCGCAAGGTGGACCATGCTTCGGCGCAGGCGCGGGTCGATTTCGCGCTCTACGGCACGGTCGATCCGGAAGAGGGGCCGGCGCGCATCGGCGAGATGGTCGAGGCGGGCGTTGCGGCCTTCAAGTTCTCCACCTTCGGCACGGACCCGAAGCGCTTTCCCCGCATTCCCGCCGCGCTGCTGGAGGACTGCTTCCGCGCCATCGCGCCGACGGGGCTGACGGCCGGCGTCCACAACGAGGACGACGAGGCGGTGCGCGCGGCCATCGCGAAGGTGAAGGCGGCCGGCATCACCGATTACCGCGCGCACGGCCTGTCGCGCCCGCCGCTGACGGAGCTGCTCGCCTCCAACCAGATATACGAGACGGGCGCGGCGACCGGCTGCCCGGCCCATGTCGTGCATTGCTCGCTCGGCCGCGGCTACGAGATCGCGGCCGCCTACCGCGCGCAGGGTTTTCGCGCGACCATCGAGTGCTGCATCCACTACCTGACGCTCGACGAGGAGAACGACGTCGCCCGGCTCGGCGGCAAGGCGAAGATCAACCCGCCGATCCGCCCGCGCGCCGAGGTGGAAAAGCTCTGGCGGCATGTCGCGGCCGGCAATGTCACGCTCGTTTCCACCGACCATGTGAGCTGGTCGGAGGACCGCAAGACGAACCCGGACATGCTGGCGAATGCCTCCGGTGTGCCGGGGCTGGAGGTCATGGTGCCGCTCTTCGTCAAGGGCGCGCTGGAGCGCGGCATTCCGCTGACCCGCGCGGCCGAATTGATGGCGCTGAACCCGGCACGGCACTTCCGGCTCGACCATGTCAAGGGCGCGCTGGAGCCCGGCAAGGACGCCGACATCACCGTGCTGACGCCCGAGCCCCATGTCTATGACGCGGCGGCGAGCGGCCACAACGTCGTCGGCTGGTCGCCCTATAACGGCATCCGTCTGCCGTGGCGGGTTTCCGCGACCTATCTGCGCGGCAGGCTCGCCTTCGACGGCACGAACGTGCTGGCCGGACCGGGCACCGGCGCCTTCGTGCGGCCGCTGCCGACGCTCGTCTTAAGGGGCGCCTGAGAATGGCCCGCCCGACCAACCTGCCCGTCGATCCCGCGCGCATCGCGGAGGTGATCGATGGCCTTGCCCGGCTCACCGAGCCCGGCCGGCCCTATACGCGGCGTGCCTTTACCGCCCTGTTCCCGGCAGGGCGGGATTTCCTTCTGGAAAAATTCCGGGCCGCTGGGCTTGAAACGCGCATCGACGCGGCGGGCAACCTGATCGGCCGGCGTGCGGGCCGCAAGCCCGGCAGCGGCACGATCATGCTCGGTTCCCACTCCGACACGGTGCCGGATGGGGGGCGCTACGACGGCATTGCCGGCGTCGCGGTGGCGCTGGAGGTGGCCCGTGCGCTCGCCGACAAGGGCATTGCGCTCGACCACGACCTGGAGATCGTCGATTTCCTTGCCGAGGAGGTGTCGATCTTCGGCGTCTCCTGCATCGGCAGCCGCGGCATGGCCGGCGTGCTGCCTGAGGACTGGCTTTCCCGCGAGAGCAACGGGCTGACGCTGGAAGAGGGCATCCGCGAGGCCGGCGGCGATCCGGCGCGCATCGCCGCCGCAGCGCGCAAGGATATCGCCGCCTTCCTGGAACTGCATATCGAGCAGGGGCCGGTGCTGGAGAGCGGGGCGCTGGATATCGGCGTGGTGACGGCGATCGCCGGGATCACGCGCATCGAGATCGTCGTCGAGGGCCGGGCGGACCATGCCGGCACGACGCCGATGGGCCGGCGCGCCGATGCGCTCGCCGCCGCCGCGCGGCTGGTGACGGGCATCGAGGCGCTGGCGACGTCGCTTTCGGAAGGGCCGGGGCATTTCACCGCGACGGTGGGCGAATTCTCCATCGAGCCGAATGCGGCCAATGTCGTGCCCTCCCGCGCGCGCCTCCTCATCGATGCACGAGCGGAGGAGCGCACGGCGATGGACCTCTTTTCGGCGTCCGTCGACCGGCTGGCCGAACAGGTCGCGCGCGAGACGGGCACCGCCATCGCCCCGCCGCGGCGCATCTCCGACAACATGCCGACGCCGGGCGATCCGCTGGTGCTCGACGTGCTGGACGCGGCCTGCGAGGCCGTCGGCGCGCGCCACCGGCGCATGGCCTCCGGCGCGGGGCACGACACGGCCTTCATGGCGAAGGTGACGCGGGCGGCGATGATCTTCGTGCCGTGCCTCGGCGGGCGCAGCCATGCGCCGGAGGAGTTCGCCGAGACCGACGATATCGCGCTCGGCGCGGCGGTGCTGTTTAACGCAGTGATTCAGCTTGATGAGACATTGATTCAGGAGGGTGCCTGATGGGCCGGATTCTAAAGGAAAAAGACGTCGAGGCGGCGGTCAAGGGCGGCTCGGTCTATGCCGCCGGCGGCGGCGGCTGGGCGGACCACGGCCGCATGCTCGGCTATGCCGCGGTCTCCATCGGCAAGCCGGAGCTCGTCTCCATCGACGAGCTCGACGACCACGACTGGGTGGCGACGGCGGCGGCCATCGGCGCGCCGGCCTCCACCACGCCCTGGGAGATGCGCGGCGTCGACTACGTCAAGGCCGTGGAGCTCTTGCAGGAGGCGCTGGGCGAAAAGGTCTCTGCGCTGATGGTGGGGCAGAACGGAAAATCCTCGACGCTGAACGGCTGGCTGCCCTCGGCGATCCTCGGCACGAAGGTGCTGGACGCCGTCGGCGATATGCGCGCGCACCCGACGGGCGACATGGGCTCCATCGGCATGGCGGGCTCGCCGGAGCAGATGATCCAGACGGCCGTCGGCGGCAACCGCGAGGAGAACCGCTATATCGAGCTCGTCGTGCGCGGTGCGACGGCGAAGGTCTCGCCGATCCTGCGCACCGCCGCCGACATGTCCGGCGGCTTCATCGCCTCGGCCCGCAATCCGCTGCGCGCCTCCTATGTGCGCCGGAACGCGGCGCTTGGCGGCATTTCGCTGGCGCTCACGCTCGGCGAGGCGATCCTCGCGGCGGAGGGCAAGGGCGGCCCGGCGGTGATCGACGCCATCGTGAAGACGACGGGCGGTTCGATCCTCGCCGAGGGCACGATCACCGGCAAGGCGGTCGCCTATACCAACGAGGCCTTCGACATCGGCACGGTGACGCTCGGCACGGGCGGTAAGGCGACGGTGCTGCATGTGATGAACGAATACATGGCGGTGGAAAGCGGCGAGGGCCGTCGCCTCGCGACCTTCCCGGACGTCATCACCACGCTGTCGCCGGAGGGCGAGCCGCTGAGCGTCGGGCAACTGGAGGTCGGCATGAGGGTCTTCGTGCTGCATGTGCCGAAGACGGTCATCCCGCTGGCCTCGAGCGTGCTCGATCCCTCGGTCTATCCCTCGGTGGAGAAGGCGATGGGGATCGAGCTGGCGCGGTATGCGCTGGAGACGGTGGCTTAGAGAAGCATTTGCGGCCGCACCCCCCTCTGCCCTGCCGGGCATCTCCCCCACAAGGAGGGAGATTGGCTTGGGGCGAAGCGGGGCCACGATTCGATCTCCCCACCTGTGGGGGAGATGCCCGGCAGGGCAGAGGGGGGTGAGCCTCCCGGCACAACCGATCTGAGGAGACACCCATGCCCAAGCCCAACCCCCGGCATCCGAACTATCCCATTCCCGGCGGCCCGGAGCTGCGGGTGAAGGGCTGGCGGCAGGAGGGGCTTTTGCGGCTCCTGGAGAACGTGCTGTCGGTCGGCGAGGACCCGGACAACCTCGTTGTCTATGCTGCGCTCGGTAAGGCGGCGCGCAACTGGGCTTCGCACCGGGCCATCGTCAAGGCGCTCACCGGGATGGACGAGGACCAGACGCTGCTCATCCAGTCGGGCAAGCCGGTCGGGCTTCTCAAGACCCACGCGAAGGCCCCGCTCGTCATCATGGCCAACTGCAACATCGTCGGGCAATGGGCGAAGGCGGAGGTCTTCTACGAGCTCCAGCGCAAGGGCCTGATCTGCTGGGGCGGGCTGACGGCGGGCGCCTGGCAGTATATCGGCAGCCAGGGCGTCATCCAGGGCACCTACGAGATCTTCATGCGGATCGCGGAAAAGCGCTTCGGCGGCAGCCTCGCCGGGCGCTTCATCCTGACGGCCGGCCTCGGCGGCATGGGCGGGGCGCAGCCGCTTGCCGGGCGCATGGCGGGTGCGGCGATCCTCTGCGTCGACATCGACCCCGAGCGCGCCGCCAAGCGCAAGGCCGTCGGTTATCTGGAGCACGTCGCGCCGGACCTCGACACGGCGCTCGCCATGATCGACGAGGCGGTGAAGGAAAAGCGCGCCACCTCCATCGGCCTCGTCGGCAATGCGGCCGAGGTCTATCCGGAGATAGCCCGGCGCGGCATCGTGCCGGACATCGTCACCGACCAGACCTCGGCGCACGACCTCGTCTACGGCTACGTGCCGAAGGGCATGAGCCTCGATCAGGTGAAGGGCCTGCGCGACGACGGGCAGGGGCAGCTCATGGCGGCAAGCCGCGCCTCCATCGTCGAGCATGTCTCGGCCATGCTGGAATTCCAGAGGAAGGGCGCCGAGGTCTTCGACAACGGCAACCTCATCCGCACGCAGGCGCGGGAAGGGGGCGTTGCCAACGCCTTCGACATCCCGATCTTCACCGAAGCCTATCTGCGCCCGCTCTTCGCGCGGGCAATCGGCCCGTTCCGCTGGATGGCGCTGTCCGGCGAGGAGAGCGACATTGCCCGCATCGACGACCTCGTGCTGGAGATGTTCCCGGACAACCGGATCGTCACCAACTGGATCCGCCTCGCGCGCGAAAACATCCCTTTCGAGGGATTGCCGGCGCGCATCGCCTGGCTGGGCCACGGCGAGCGCACGGCGCTGGCGCTGGCGGTCAACCGGCTCGTGGCGGACGGCGAGCTGAAGGGGCCGGTCGCCTTTTCGCGCGACCATCTCGACGCCGGCGCCATGGCCCATCCCAACATCATGACGGAGCGCATGAAGGACGGCTCGGACGCCATCGCCGACTGGCCGCTGCTCGACGCCATGCTGCTCTCCTCCTCCATGGCCGACCTCGTCGTCGTCCATTCCGGCGGCGGCGGCTATGCCGGCTACATGACGAGCTGCGGCGTGACGCTCATCGCCGACGGCACGCCGGCGGCCGCCGAGCGGCTGGAGCATGCGCTGACCAACGATACCGCCCTCGGCGTCATCCGCTATGCGGATGCGGGCTATGAGGAATCCTTCGAGGAGATCGAGGCGAAGGGCATCGGTTACGTGCCGGTGTGAGCCGGCAAGGCTAAGTGTTTGAAAGGACACACCCGGCCGTAAACGTTGCATTTAACATTTCGCGGTAATCTTCCGTTAGTAATTCCGTCCCGGCATCGAGCGGGCGGGCTTCGGTTTGTATTGCGTGCGAGTGCCCATGCGTCTTTCGGTCCTTACGGCGGCCCTTTCCGGCTGCGTTTTCCTTGCAGGCTGCGCGTCGAGCACGAGCCCGGAGACGGCGCTTGCGATCAAGCCGTCCGTCGAGACCACGGGCTCCGTCAGCAAGGGCGGCGGGCCGGTGCCGGAAGTGGCGGTGGGCGAAAGCCCGGTGAAGGCGGACGACGCGCAGGAAATCCTCGCCTGGGCCGGCCCGGTGCCGGAAACCCGCGTCTTCGAGACCATGACGCAGCAGACGGCGATCCCGCTGGAGCGGCCGTCCGGCGAACAATCCTCCGAAGGCCGTTCGCGCAAGCGCTCGCGCATCTACAGCCAGCAGTTCCGCGACGCCCATCCCATCAATTTCGGCAAGCGCGCGCCGCGGCACTACCAGGTGCACGGCGTCGACGTCTCGCGCTGGCAGGGCGATATCGACTGGATGCGGCTGCGCACGCAGGGCGCCAACTTCGCCTTCATCAAGGCGACGGACGGCGGTGATCATCTCGACCCGATGTTCCAGACCAACTGGCGGCGCACGAAGGAAGCGGGTATCCGCCGCGGCGCCTATCACTTCTTCTACTGGTGCCGCACCGCCGGCGAGCAGGCCGACTGGTTCATCCGCAACGTGCCGCGCGATCCCGATGCGCTGCCGCCGGTCATCGACGTGGAATGGAACGGCGATTCGGCCTGCAAGAAGCGGCCCTCGCGCGCCCGCGTGCTGGAGAAGATGCAGGTCTTCCTCGACAAGCTGGAGCGGCACTACGGCAAGCGCCCGATCATCTACACCGCGCCCGATTTCTACGAGGACAACCTGCAAGGCGAGCTGAAGGGCTATCCGTTCTGGCTGCGCTCGGTCGCCGCGCATCCCTCCAAGCGCTACCCGGACCGCCGCTGGATGTTCTGGCAATATTCGGGCTCGGGCCTGTCGCACGGCGTTTCCGGCCGCATCGACCTCAACGTCTTTTCGGGCAGCGAGGGCGACTGGCACAACTGGCTGGCCGGCCAGTCGAGCTAGGATGATTTAGGCTTCTGCGGATAGATCGTCTCGCCGCGCCTGAGCATGTCCACGAAGGCTTCGATCTTCCGCTTGCGCGCGGCCTCGGTCTTGAGGTTGTGGACGCGGAAGGCGAGCGCGAAGCGGTTCTGCTCGGTGAGCTTTCCGAGCATCTCCCTTGCCGCCGGCTCCGCGTCGATGGCAGCCTGCAGGTCCGGCGGGATCTTCAGCCCCTTGCCGCTGCCATAGGCCCTGTCCCAGCGCCCGTCCGCCCTGGCGGCCTCCACCTGCTTCATCCCGTGCTCGGTCATGCGGCCGCTTTCGATCAGCCGGCCGACGGTCTCGACGTTCTTCCTGCTCCAGACGCCGCGCTTTGCGCGCGGGCTGTAGCGCTGGAGGAAGCTCGTCTCGTCGAGCCCCTTGCGAAGGCCGTCGATCCAGCCCCAGCACAGCACGGCCTCGATCGCCTCCTCGGGCGTGATCGACGCGAGGCCCGAGCCGCGCTTGTGGATTTTGATCCAGACCTCGGGCGCGCTTTGGTGGTTCTCGGCGAGCCAGATGTAGAAGCTGTCGGGGTCGGGAAACTCCCGGATGCGGGCGGGGTCGATTTCCACAGGCGCCATGGCGTTTTCCTCCTTCCGCCGCTGCGGGCGTGGCCACTTTGCATCTATCGCCGGAAAGGGGCGGCCGATGCCGAAGATGTGAACCGCCCGCTTCTTGCCAGTCCAGCTGCGCTTTGGCTAGCCATCGGCCTCAATCCTCTATCCGAGTGGAGTCCATCGAGAATGTCTACCGTGTGCACCCTGTCGCGCAGAACCTTCCTCCTTGGCGCGACCGCCGCGCTCGCAGGATGCACGACCGCACAGACGGCCGCGCTGAAGGCGCCGGTCCCCCAGAAGGTCAGCTATCCGATCGTGCCGGCGAGCGATGAGGAACTGGCGGCGCGCTATGCGGCGGTCGAGGACGGCGGGCATCTCATCCCGGCCATTCCCTACAGGCAGATCGACCCGAAATACTACCGCCAGCGCGTGAAGGACCCGACCGGCGAGCCGGCGGGCACGGTGGTCGTCGATACCGCCTCGCGCTTCCTCTATGTGGTGGAGCCCGGCGGCACGGCGATGCGCTACGGCGTCGGCATCGGCCGCGACGGCTTTGCCTGGGAGGGCGAGGGCGTCATCCAGTGGCGCCAGCCCTGGCCGCGCTGGAAGGTGCCGGACGACATGATCAAGCGCCAGCCGCATCTTGCCAGATATTCCGTCGAGAGCGGCGGCATGGACCCGGGCATCAAGAACCCGCTCGGCGCGCGCGCCCTCTACATCTTCCAGAACGGCAAGGATACGCTCTACCGCCTGCACGGCTCGCCGGAATGGAAATCCATCGGCAAGGCGACCTCGTCCGGCTGCGTGCGGCTCGTCAACCAGGATGTGCTCGACCTCTACAAGCGCGTGCCCTATCACGCGCGCATCGTCGTGCATCAGGCGGCGATCGCCTGAGACGACGGTTCCCTCAGGCAGACTTGAAGCGCGCCATCAGCTCGGCCCGCGCCGGATCGGTGAGCGTCACGGCGGCGCCGAATTCCAGCGGGGTAAGGGCCGCCTCGTCCGGGTAGACGATCCTGTTGCCGGTGATCTCGGACGGCAGCAGCGCGATGACGCGGCTGTCCGTGGTCGGCGCGCCGTTGGCGATGTGCTCGCGCACCGCGTTCTGCGGGTCCATCAGGAAGTTCAGCAGCGCATAGCCGGCGGGCCGGTTGGCCGCGCTCGTCGGGACGGCGTAGAAATCCGACCAGATCTCGCCGCCGTCGGTGCCGAGCGTGAAGCGGATTTCCGGGATATCGCGGTTGAGCTGCGCGCCGTCGTTCGTCCAGCACATGGTCATCCAGGCCTCGTTGGCGCGCATGGCGGGCTGGTAGTCGGAGTTGACGGCGTAAAGGTGGGGCTTCACCCGCATCAGCAGCTCCTCGGCCTTGGCCAGTTCTTCCGGCTTGACGGAGTTGAAGGAGAAGCCGAGCGAGACGAGGGCGTTGCCGATGGTGGTGAGCTGGTAGTCGTGCACCATGGCGCGGCCGTCCGCCTCGGTCATGGCGACCTCGAAGAACTGCTTCCAGCTCGTCACGTCCGCCTTCACCTTGTAGGAATTGACGGCAATGCCGGTGGTGCCCCAGTTCTTCGGCAGGGCATAGAGCTTGCCGTCGATGATGCCCTCGTTGGTGAAGCGCGGATTTTCCGATTTCTGGTCGAAGTTCGGCACCTTCGAAAGGTCGATCGGCTCGATGAGGCCGAGGCCGGCATAGGTGGAGATCGTGTAGTTGGTCGGCACGAACAGGTCCCAGCCCATGCCGCCGGCCTTGAGTTTTTCCAGCATCTCCTCGTTCGAGCCGAAGACGTTTACCTCCACCGCCACGCCGGTGGCGGCGGTGAAGGCCTCGAAGGTGGCGGGGTCGTGGTAATTCGGCCAGGTGGCGAGCGACATGGTCGAGCCGAGGTCTTCCTGCGCATAGGCCGTGGAATTGAAAAGGCCCGGCTGGCGGGCAAGGACGGCCGCCGCAAGGCCGAGGCCGGTGACGCCGAGGAAATGGCGGCGCGTGACGGAGCCGCGCTTCAGCCGCATGAATTCGTCCGTCAGCGCAGCCGGGCCGACGGGGGCATTCTCTCTGAACCATTTCGACATCACGCTGTTCCCCTTATCGTTGTGCGGCCCGTTTCCCCTCAGGCCGGAAAGACATGCGTTCGACCGGGATCGACGGTATCACGACCCGCACGCCCGGCGCGATGCGGTCTTCCGGAGGGAGCGTCCAGTGTGCGGCTTGATGCCTATCTCTTTGAATCTGCTCGGCTCCAGCCGGTATCCTATCCCGGCAGAGGTGTTTTATCCGTAAACCGGCAGGCAAAGGACAGACGGCAAGAAAGAGCCCGGCATCGCTGCCGGGCTTTTTCAGTCTTTTCAACGGCTTGCCGTATCGTCCTGACGGATCGATTCCGGCCGTTCAGGTATCGATTCAACCGACCGCGGCGAGGGCCGCCTGTGCGCGGGCGTCGAGGATCTGGCGGGCGGCGTTTGCTGCTTCCTTGCCCTTGACGACGAAGTGGTCGCGGAAGAAGGCGATGTGCGCTTCCGATTCCTGGAAGTTGTGCGGCGTCAGGACGGCGGAGAGCACCGGCACGTCCGTGTCGAGGCCGACGCGCACGATGGCGTCGACCACCGAGCCGGCCACGAAGTCGTGCCGGTAGATGCCGCCGTCGACGACCAGCGCGACGCCGAGGATGGCCGCATAGCGGCCGGTGCGGGCGAGGAACTGGGCGTGCAGCGGGATTTCGAGGGCGCCGGGCACGTCGACCACGTCGACATCCTCGGCCCTGCCGCCGAGCGCCTGCCATTCGGAAATGAAGGAGGTGACCGCCTGGTCGACGATGCCGGCGTGCCAGCGGGCACGGATGACGGCGATACGGGCGGAGGGGGTGGCATTCGCATTCATAGTCCAGGCCTTTCAAGGGTTGAGCCATCTTGCAACGGGTCCCTTGGGCGAACATGCAAAAGACGGATTCCGCCCGTCAGGCGGAGGCCTCCTGCTTGCTCTCTTCCATCCGGACTGTGACCGTCGGCTCCGGCATCGCACCGGATCTGCTGACCCTTCCATGGGAAGGCGCTCGCGGGCTCCCGGATCGCTCCGGATACCGCCGGTGGGGAATTCCGCCCCGCCCTGAGAACGCTTGGAGACTAACGGGCGAGCGCCCGCCGATCAAATCCGCGGGCGACGGAAAGAGCCGGATTCACGACAGATTTTTCCAAATTCCGGCCGGGATCGGGAACGGACGGCTAGTCGGAGATGACGAGAAGGTCGCCGGCGGTGAAGCGCAGCGTCACGTTCTCGCCGACGGCCGGCGGCACGAGGCCGGGGCTGTTGAACATGTCGAAGGAGATGATGCTGTCGCCCACCTTCATGCGCGTGCGGATGACCGAGCCGAGGAAATTGGTGGAGACGACCGCGCCGGAAAGCGCCGTGTCCCCCTTGGCGTCGGGGGCGATGGAGCCGGCTTCCGGGCGCAGCGCCAGCGAGACGGTGTCGCCCGCCTTCACGGTGCCGAGCGGTTCGCGCAGCGTCACGCCCTGGTCGCCGATGGAGACGCGGTTGGCGGCAGGATCGACCACCTTCGCCTCGATGAGGTTCAGCGTGCCGACGAAGCCCGCGACGAAGCGGGTGGCGGGGCGGTTGTAGATTTCCGCGGGCGTGCCGATCTGGTCGGCCTTGCCGGCGTTCATGACGACGATGCGGTCGGAGATCGACAGCGCCTCTTCCTGGTCGTGCGTGACGAAGACCGTGGTGATGCCGAGCTGCTGCTGGATCATGCGGATTTCCTCGCGCAGCGACACGCGGATCTTGGCGTCGAGCGCCGAGAGCGGTTCGTCGAGGAGGAGGACCTGGGGCTTCGGCGCCAGCGCCCGGGCGAGCGCCACGCGCTGCTGCTGGCCGCCGGACATCTGGTAGGGGTAGCGGTCGGCGAGGTGATCGAGCTTGATGAGGCCGAGCATTTCCTTGACGCGCGCGTCGATCTCGGCCTTCGGCCGGCCGGCGACCTTGAGGCCGAAGGCGACGTTTTCCGCGACGTTCATGTTCGGGAAGAGCGCATAGGCCTGGAAGACCATGCCGATGTTGCGCTGGTTGGGGCGAAGGTTCATCTGGCTCTTGCCGTCGATGGCGATCGCGCCGCCCGACGGGGTCTCGAAGCCGGCGATCATGCGCAGCACCGTCGTCTTGCCGCAGCCCGACGGGCCGAGGAAGGAGACGAACTCGCCCTTCTCGATGGACATGTTGAAATCCTTGACCACCTGGACGGGGCCGAAGGACTTCTGGATGCTGGAGAGTGTCAGGAAGCTCATGGATGGTCCTTAGACGGGGCTTTGCGTGCCCTTCTGGAAGCGGGAGACAAGCTGGATCAGGCCGAGGCAGCCCCAGGTGATGGCGAAGGCGATCACGGCCAGCGCCGCC
>Ga0206119_100420_pt1 | contig 14586 bp, 6 predicted proteins | sample 3A50Ametagenome_FD_148608 | JGI IMG/M metagenome (GOLD analysis project Ga0206119, IMG submission 148608) | Enriched microbial communities from leaf-cutter ant dump, University of Wisconsin, Madison, United States - 3A50A | ecosystem: Environmental > Terrestrial > Nest > Insects nest > Nest dump...
AGCCCGATGGTTGCGATGGGATGGTCGTCCTGCCCGTTAATCACACCGTCTTCGTTCCAATCCTTCAGGTACCAATCGCCCGGTACCTGACCTTGTCCCTGCGGAATGTTAAACGTACGGATGTCGTTGTAGTTGGTGAACTGGCCACCTGTTTCGTTGCCCCACCAAATGTCGTTGTAACGGCCGGTAGTGCGATTACGCCAAAAATCATAGGAGTTGGTAGCCGGTGTTTCGAGCCAATCCAGCCGTTTCGATTTGGCTGCGGAGATCTGACCGCCGATGGAGTATGAAAAATCGTTTATCCGATTCCGGTAGTCCGCAGACAACTCATAGCCGAAGTTCTGGTCACCGTTCAGGTTTTCCTGCGGCAAATTCGCTCCTACCGTTCCCGGAATCACTGCAGCACTGGTGGCCAGCAACCCGGTACGGTCGCGGCGGAACAAATCGAACGTAGCATTCAGCTTGTTTTGCAGGAAGCCTACGTCCAAGCCCACATCATACGACTTAATGTGGTACCAAGTGAGGTTCGGATTCGGAATCGCTTGGGGCCGTACTCCACCCTGCAGGCTGCCATCAAAGTACCAACCCACGGCATTCGGATCGATGTTATACCCCAATACCGGCGGATAGTTACCAGCGGCGTTATCATCACCCATTTCACCGTAGGAAGCCCGAACTTTCAGGTTGCTCACAAACGACACGTTGTCTTTCATGAAGTTTTCTTCACTGACGCGCCATGCGGCCGACAGCGAGGGGAAGAACCCAAAGCGCTTACCTGCCGGGAAGCGGGAAGACCCGTCGTACCGGAATTTGAACGCAAACATGTACTTGGCCGCGTAGTTATAATCGAGCTGACCTACCAGCGATTTGCTGGCACGGTCGCCGAGGCCACCACCATTGGCTTTCTGGTTCAGATCGCGCCCGGCAAACAGGTATTCCGAATTGACCAATACTTCGCGGAACGCACTGAAGCTATCCCAGTTGCTGTAGGTTTCTTCGTACAGCAGGAAGTTGTTGAAGTTGTGCTGGCCGAACGACTTGTTATAAAACAGGCCCAATTGCATGTTATGATCGTTGTTGACGTTGAAGCCGCGGGTTACGCTGCTCGGCGAAGCCCGTTGAATAGGCGAATAGGTATCGCTATCCATGTTATACTGGTAAACGGTATACGATGCGTGGTAGTTGTGGTAATCGGGCAGGCTGGTGGCGTAGTCATACGATCCTTTAGCAGACAGGCCGTCCACACCCGGGATCTGGTATTCCAGTTGCACCGTTCCATTGATCCGGCGGTCCCAGTTTTTGTTGTACCCCACGTAGTCCGCATCGGTCTGTACTGCCATGTTCACCCCATCGGCCAACACTTGAGTATCACCATTCGGGTACAGCGGGTTGTCATTGGCATAGAACGGTGCATCCGGACGGGCCAGCCAAGTTAGTTTGTAAGCGGTCCAATCGACGCCGTTCGGCTTGGTATTCGTCAGCATCATGCCGCCCAAGGATACGCGGGCTTTCAGCCGTTTGGTAATCTGAGCGTCCACGTTGGTACGCAGGTTCCAGCGCTTGGAGTTGTAATCATCACTCCGGTACGAACCCGATTGGGTGGAGTACCCTAAATTAAAGAAGTAACGCAGTTTATCGTTGCCCCCGTTCACGCTTAGATTATGCTGCGATTGGGGGGTCGTTTTTCTGAATACCTTGTCCATCCAGTTGTAGGATTGCCGGGTACCATCTTCCCACGGTTGAATCTGCTCTGGCGTAAACAGAGGGCTATTGCGCACCAGGTAGTTCTGCCCGAAATCCTGCCAGTTTTTCTCATTTTTCAATTCGAAATACTGGAGGGCGTTGGTGGTTCGTGGCACGTTCAGGAATTGTTGCAGCGAGGTGCTGGTGCTGAACGTAATGTCCACCTTGCCCCCCATGTCGGTACCGCTCTTGGTGGTTACCAAGATAACACCATTGGCGGCGCGCAGCCCATAGATGGCCGCTGTACCGTCTTTCAGTACCGAAACACTTTCGATTTCGTCGCCGCTCATCCGTGAAAAATATCCCTTGTCGCGGGGAACACCATCCACCACAACCAGCGGATCACCCATGCCGCGGATGTCGATTTTGGAATCGTAATCGCCCGGCGCACTGCTCTTCTGCGAAATCCGTACCCCCGGTACTTTACCGGTAAGCATATTGACCGCATCCTCGTTCTTCGTACGCACCATGTCTTTTCCACTGATGGATGATACTGCACCCGTCAATGTAGCCTTAGTCGTGGTGGAGTAACCCGTTACGACGACTTCATCCAGTTCGCCTGCATCGCTTTCCAATGAGACAGAGATAGACCTGCGGTTGCCGATCTGTTCGGTTAGCGTTGTTTTACCTAAGTATGCGAATACCAAGGTCGTGGCATTTTCCGATACCGAGATCGAATAGGCACCGTTTTCATCTGTAGACGTGGCTTGGTCACGTCCGGAGGCTGTATTGGCCACCACACTCACGCCTGCCAATGCATCGCCGGTCTGGGCATCGGTTACCCGCCCTTGAATGGTCCGCGTTTGGGCAAGGCCATACAGCGGAGCAAGCATGATCATTAAATAAAATAAGTAAGTTAGTTTTTTCATCCCAAAATAAGTAATTGGTTAAATAATCGCTGATAAAGTTGTATCTGAACAAGCTCCTATTTTTAGCGTGTGTTCAGATAAGTCTCGCACTGTACAAGTAACGTTATGTCGGTGCTGGCCGGTCATTGTGGATTGTTCTCATCACTCTCAATTTTAATTCAAATTAATTTTCTGATTCACCAGTGTTGAAACCTTATCGCAACTGCTAACACAGCTTATCAGGAAACGATAGGGGGCGCTAAAATTTACAATTACACACATTGGCTACCTCAGTTTATAAATGTCGATTCAAGAATACATACATAACCATAACAAATAATTAACAAAAGATTAACAAGGTTAATGCCTCTACAATAAAACACATAAAAACCTGCTAATCAGTGGTTTTATTCCAAAAAATAAATGTACCTCTATTCGTAGAAGAAACGATTTCCAGTTTACCGTCTCCATTCAAATCAACCGCTAACAAATCGGATCCTGCCCCCGACCGGTTATGGACCAGTTCCGGCTCGAAGCGCGCGCCACCCGGAGCATTTGCATCGCGTACCGTCCGGAAACAATACAACACCGCCGCACCCTGCGGATCCGGATCAAGGTGTGTATCTAAATGTGACCAAAATCGTTTCCCCGCGATGAAATCGGGGATGCCATCGCCATCGATATCCGCAAACGTAGTACCGTGCAGTTCCGAGAACGTAACACCACCGGCATTGTCCGTTGAATAGTCGTCCATGATCATGTGACGGATAAACTGGATCGCTCCGGAATCGTCACGCTGCTGCTCGTACCAAGCCAAACCGAAGCCATGGGCATTTAAACTGGTCACGACATCGTTGGTGCCATCTCCGTTGACATCGTATACGGCCATGACACTCCCGCCCATTCCCCCTGCACGGTGACCGTAGCGACCAAATGCAACGGGATGGTAAATCCATGTTTTACCTGTATCCAGTGTTTCGGGTTGTTCCCACCAGCCATTCGGGTTGATAATATCGGGACGGCTATCGCCATTGATATCGCCCACCCCAAATCCATGGGCGGTATAATACCCCGCTTCCGAAACCACATATACTTTCCAAGGTTTCGTGGGATCTTCCGGATCAAACTTTGAATATTTGACGGTCTTGTCGCCACTGGTTCCGTAAACGATTTCGGGCCTACCATCTCCATCTACGTCCGTAAAAATTGTCACCTCCGAGTTGATATTGCCGGGAATCACCGGATGCATTTCCCACCGGCGGGATTCGCCCTTGGGGTTGATATAAAGACGCCCAAAAGGAGAGGCCGAAAATACATCGGGCCATCCGTCGTTATTAAAATCAAATGTGTATTGACAGTTTACTTCAGAAAACTGCTGCGAGGGATTATATGTAACTCCTTGAAAGATCTCCCGATAAGTGGTATAGTCGGGACCATAATACACATGGGGACCGGCTACGACGTCCATGATACCATCCCGGTTTATATCAGCGGCTGCTGAGCTGAACGAATAATACATGTCGCTCAATTGCTGGACGTCATATCGTGCAGAACTCTCTTCTTTAGGCGTATAACGAAGGGCGATGTCCTTATATTTGAAATCTTTGTACCGTACTTCTGCCTTCCCCTTTATGTACAGGGCTATCGGTCCGTATTCGCCAAACTCTTCATCGGCGGCTCCGCCGGGACCGATCCCATCGTTAATGAATCCTCGTAAGATATTCATATCCAGCACACATTCCAACTGATTCCATCCGCTTACCTGAAAAGCAGTCGCAGGGCGGGGAATAGGCAACACCGGACCGGTATTCTCCCGGTTGCGGTTGGATGACCGTTGCGCGCCCTGCTGATTACCGCGGGACGACTCGGCGGCCTTGGGGTCCGCCGGAGGGGCTACCCGCATCATTCCGCCCGCACGCCGCAAGAGCGTCCGGCTGACTTCCTTCCCTGTTCCGTCCAATACCAATCCGTAGGCTGCTGATTCATCATTCTTCAGCGAAACCAGCACGCCCTTCCACCCATCGTCCGTCTTTTCTAGGCGTAACAAAACACCGGCCTCTCCATTGCCCTCCATCTTCACCAATGTGTTGAACGTCACGTCTTGAAATGACTGATCTAATATTAGCAAGCTGGTGGTTGTGTCGGTTGATGTACCGATCAATTCACCACGTTCCGCATGCCAACCCGCTTTGCCTATGGGCTTCCAGCGGGTCAGGTCATTTCCGCTAAATTGATAATCGGGCTCGAAACTAAGTCCCCTTCCGTTCGTTTCGCCTTCTTGTTGACCGTAGCAAATGCTTAGCCCGCAGACAAAAGCAACAAGTGTATTCAGAATTTTCTTCATCTTTTTTACGATTTAATATGGTTCAAGACATGGTCGATACCCCAGCGGGCTACCTCATCGTAGTTAATGTCCTGATACTTGCCACTCCACTGTGCGATGACATACGTCCCCTTGAACCCCATTTTTTCCGCCAACCGCACACAGCTGTCGAAATCGTAGGTAATGTGTTCCATTTGGTCGTTAAAATCGACCATCTTTGCCGATACAACGTGTGCGTAGGGCAGAATTTTCTCCAGTGACTGCATCATCTCTTCCGTGGAATACCGTGGAATGTAATTTCCAAAATCGGGCTCCGTATAGACATGGGCGCCGGTGGCTATCTGGACGTGTTTGTCCGCATCCATTTCAATTCCAAAATGATTTGCCGTAATGATGGCTAGCTTCTTGGACTTGGCATAGGCTTTTAATTCGGTAAGCGACTGAATGCTTTTTGCGACCGACCCGTTCGGTGCACCCGGATTGATCCGCACGCACTTTGAGCCGAGAAATGCAGCGGCATCCATCCACTGTTTAACGTCGTTGATACTCTTTGTGCGTTCTGACTCATCGGTAGACGCCAGGTTGTAGGAGATCCGGTCTATTTGAACATTGAGGAGCTCGCTCTTTGCTGCTTTGATTTTATCACGTACACGGGCTAGGTAATCTTGTTCTAACGATTCAAAGTGTTCGTTCCAGAACTCGATTTTCCGGATGCCGAACTTATCCCGATGGTGCTGCGGCACGTCCAATAAGGTCAATTCGTCTTTTATTGTATCCCACTCCTTGGGTTTGGTCCGTTGAAACCGGTACCGAAACAATAGGGTACCGAGTGCTAACCGATCTTTTTTGTCTTTCGGACGGGCAACCGTACCAAATACCGGACTCATTCCGATGGAGAGGGCCAACCCTCCTGCCCTTACTACAAACTCTCGTCTTTTCATTCTCGTTACGTAATTTATCTATGGGTCAAATCAATCGCTATTTCTGGCTGGGCAACGCATACACCAGGTAACCCTTGGGCACATCGGCTTCTTCTTGCGACTTGTCTTTAAGTCCCCCAACGGAACACACCACCAGGTATTGGCGACCGTCTACCTCGTACATAGCGGGCAGACCAAAGGGGTTCATCCGGCCCAAATCGGTCGACCATAATATATTTCCGTTATCCGTATCGTATGCATAGATTCTTCCATCCAAACATGTAGAGAAAAGCAACCCCGTTGACGTGACGATCATGCCTTTTCCCTGGGAACCGTTCGGCATACTGAGGTTTTTGCTACCCGGAATCCGGTCGTCATTTCCCAGCGGAATCTTCCATTTGACTTTTCCTTCGTTCAGATCGTAAGCAACGATCAACGACCATGGCGGAGTCAACAGGTTGGGGACCCCCAAGCCCCAGTTATTGGTTTCGACGTATTCTACTTCCGGCCCGGTGTACTCGCTGGGGTAGTCCGTCATACGGCCACTAACCGGCGGAACATCGATGGGTACTCCACCGGAGGCAACAACGGGACCTTCCGGCAGTTCGGGTTCATCTCCCCTTCCTCCTGCACCGCGCTGTGCTTCGGGCGTCAAGTAGGCATAAATATCCGAAACCTCCGTTTCCGTCAGGTGGGGGAAGCCGGGCATCCGCCCCTTGCCTACCGCCATTATGCTTTTGAACGCGTCCGCATTTACCCGGGTACTTAGGTTCAGGAGGGTCGCTCCCAACCCATCGATTCCGGCCCGATTCTCTCCGTGACACGTCTGACAGTTTTGGGTATATAACGCTTTCCCGCGGGCAATCGATTGAGGCGATGCGCCGGAAGGCCTTCCTCCTCCAGCTCCTCCCCGATTTCGCTGCGGCGCGGGCTCCCGCTTCTTAAGGCTATAAAAATCGGCAAGTTCCTGAGTTTGCACGTATACAATCCCGTTCTTGGGATCGGCTGCGGTATTTCCATAGTTAGCTCCACCCACTGCTCCCGGATTGGTGACCACCTCATATTGATCGGAAAGTGGCTGAAACAAGCCATTCTTGGCTGCCGCGACACGCGCCGTCCATTCTTCTTTTTCTTCCGCAGAAAAATAGGGATTGATATCGTCCGCCTTGACAATCTGCCTGTTAAAGGGAGGAATCACCGTAGGGAAGGGCTGCGTGGGCCAAGCCTGCTCGTTCGGCATGTCGCTGGCCGGCACCGGTCTTTCTTCAATCGGCCACAGCGGTTCGCCGGTGACGCGATCAAACACAAAGAGAAATCCATGCTTGGAAGCCACGGCTACGGCGTCTATTTTCTTTCCTCCGTGATTAACCGTAATCAGCTGTGGGGCAGCGGTCAGATCGTAATCCCAAATATCGTGATGTACGGTCTGGAAGTGCCACAGCCTTTTCCCGGTACGTGCATCCAATGCTAAAATACAATTACCGAACAAATTGCTTCCCGGTCGATCGGCACCGTCGTAGTCATAGGTAGGCGAACCAATGGGAAAATAAGCGATCCCCCGCTCATCATCTACGGAGATTTCACCCCATACATTTGTTCCACCGACATACTTATACGCTTCTTCCGGCCACGTATCGTAACCATATTCCCCCGGGTGTGGGATGGTGTGGAATACCCAGACCAATTCGCCCGTGATGACATTGTACGCCCGGAGGTGGCCAGGACCGGAAAAAAGATTCTCACCGGGTGCAGACCCCAGCAGAATCAAATCTTCAAAAACCTTACCCGGGGTCGTGGATGTTGCCCGGCCAAAGGTGGCGGGGTCCCGGTCTAAACCTTGTTTCAGGTCTACATAACCATCCGTTCCAAATGTGGTGATGGATTTGCCGGTATTCGCATCAATCGCCTGCAAGGTGTTATTGAGACAAATCAGCAAGCGCTTTTCCTTTTTATCCTTGCTTTGCCAAAAATTAACCCCCCGCTGAATAATCCCACGCAGGTTTGCATGAATCCATAGTTCCTCCCCGGTGGTTGCATCAATCGCAACCAACGAATTGTTCTTTGCCAATACATACATGATGCCATCGACAATAATGGGATTAAACCGGTAACCGACATTATCGTTGGTCGGATAAAAGAATGCCAGTTCAAGCTGATTTACATTTTCCTTCGTAATCTGCTGAAAATCGACATACTTTGAATGATCCGGTCCTCCACCATAGTCATTCCATTCTTTGTACTTGGTTTGGCTGCCCGATTGACATCCCCACACAACTGTACTTAGTAAAGCAACATGAATACACGTTTTAATCATCTGATACGTTACGTTTAATTGGTTTCTATTCTCTTCTTTGGTATTGTTAAATCGATTTATCTACCGGATAAAATCGTTCGCAAGTCTGTATTTCTGTTTTATGGAAACTGGATAAAATAATTGGTCATTAAATATTAACCCAAGATTAACTCTATCCCTATAATAAAGTATTAACAAAGCATTAACACAGGCCGTCAACCTGCATGACATTCAACAAGCAGCTGAATATCAGATTGATTAAAAAAGGAGGAAATTTAGCCTAAAAACGAAACGCAAAGGCCAACTGACTTACAAAAGAATGGTTTTATAGTCTTTGCTGAACTCTTCACCATAAATATGGCGATAATCATGACAGAAATTTTCAAACGTCTGGGTAGCGAGCGAATGGTTGCCCATATGTGCCAGTGCCTTACACTTGATGGTCATCGCTTCTTCGTGAACCGGATCAAAATAGAAGATGTTGTTGGCCAACTCAACCATGAATTCCGGGTCGTCCGATATCGGAACGTGTTCAGCAAAACGCATATAGGTATTGATCACTTGGATGGAAACTTCCGCCTTAAAGGTGTCCAGCCATTCGTAGTCGGTTTCAGAAAGAAACCCACCACGTTGCACAATACCGGATAGCTCGTTAATACGGGCTTTATCGAGGGGTTCTTTGTTTGTCACCATGGCCAGATAATTCTGGTAGTCGATGTAAATCTGTCCATCGGCCTGAAATTTCCAATAGCCTGTGTCTTTCGATATCCGGGTACTGCCCAATCGTTCCAGAATGGAGTTGATTTTGGCGATGTTGACCGAGCGGTTATTCCGCGCACTTTCCGCCGATTTATCAAACCAGAACTGTTCGGTTAATTTTTCGGAACTGATGCCGCGTCCACGCCGCAATGTATGAAGCAATATGAAGAGGAATATTTCCTTAATCAGCGGTGTAAAGCTGCGCGTCATATCAGTCCCCTCGGGGTCAAACAATTGCAGATCTCCCCCGAAAAGGAAGATGCTGTTTTTGTCGGGCCGTTGTTCGGTTACCTTCGCCACGATTTTCGGGGAACTTCCGTCATTAGCGGGCACAACATTAGGTGCTAAATGGGGAGCAACGGACGTACGGTCCGCTTTTCGGCTTCTCCTTCTCATAAAAACAAGGCTGCCCACTAATACGACGACAGCCAGCGCAGCCAAGATCCATCCAGGCATGCCCCGATCCTGACGCAAAACATTGATGTTGACCTTATTATAAGGCAGTGGCGGACTAAACAACGAGTATACTTTAGCCTCTGTAACCCCATCTTTCTCATCAAAATACAAGGTAGTGGCTGCAAACCGTCTACTCTGCGGGCAATAGTATAAATCGGCAAACGATTGGATATCGTGAAATAGATACGGGATCGGTGCCGCCAATTCTTGCAACGTGGGTTGCTTTAAGGACCCGACCACCAACTGCAACGTAGCGTTATATTTATGTTTGGGAAAGACCAGCCCATAAAACTGCTCCGTTTTCTCATCCACAATCAGTGAATTGGCCCACACATAATCTTCCTCGCCGGGATTAAGTTCATATATTTTTGAGAGCTTTCTACTGGCAACGTCAAAGAACATCAGGTCGTAGATGTTCTTGGGATTCAGCATTTGCTGCCCCGAGACACTCCCGTATCCCCCCATAATATACGCTCCTTTTGAAGTGGCACCCAACGCGGAAAGGTACCGGGGAATAAATGGATCTCCGTTCACCGTCACCGTACGCCAGCTTCCGCTCGGCGTATAACGCAGAACCTCATTCCTGAAAAGAAAGTGCCCATATCCGCCGACAAAATAAAGGCTACTGTCGATCGGCGAACTGAATTTGTTAAAATGAAGGTAGCTGGTTCCCTCTCCCGGATAGGTGAAGTTCTTCGACCATCGCAACGACGTGAAATCGAAAGCCGAGATGGTATGCTGATCAATGCATATATTCAATAACTGATTACGCAATGTATCATAAAAAGACTGATTGCCGTTAATCAATTGCAGCGGACCCGACTCATACTTAAAAACCGTGCGCTGCCCTGTCGGAATATGGAGACGAATGAGCGAATCCCGTCCAACAACATAAACACTTTCTGTCCGTGCGTCAAAAGCTGTGCTTGCCTGTCCGGCGATCTTTACCTCCTGGAGCACCCCCCATTCGTAATGCGACCGCCTGATCCACTGCGGATTGATCACCGATGCGGTCATTCCACCGATGGCGTCAGTTACCACCAATCCCTCCTCCTCATCCAACGGCCAGCGGTGTATCGGGCGATTGCCGTCCCGGATTTCTACGTTCCGGATTTTCATCGCCGGCACATCCGTGGTCTTGAAGTCTTTGTAGTTGTTATACCCAAACAAGACTTTCAGACAGCTGCGTGTATCGATCGCTAGTTTCTCGGTATAAACACTATCCCCATATCTTACGACCAGTGAATTCGCTTGTGCATCTAATTTGATGGATATGGCAACCCATTCATTGAACAATTTTGCTGAGTCGATGTTAAAGGCAATGTGAGAAAATTGATCACCCAACACGATTTTGAAATGGTTCTTTACATCGGTTGAGCGATCATACAGCAAATCGATATTCGTTTCATCGTTGGCAATCACCCGCACCACATACCCGAAATAATCCGATCGATTGGGCATGAACGAAAGTTCAAAAGACAACTCTGTCTCGCCACTAAAACAGATCTGCTTTCCATCGCTTAAATCCAGTCCCGTCCGCTGGTCAAGAACGGTTTCATGGCTGGCAAACCCCAATCCGTATTGCGCAGCAACGTCTAAGGGGAGCAAAAAAATGCTTCCCAATACACACCAGATTACGTAAAAACCCCACCGGTTCAATACTTGCATAGATTTACAGATAGCGGTTTACCGACACAAAAACCCACAACACCCTAAACAACAGACCGTTCGGTGCATGGACACTTATCAGCGATTACATTCGCCTTTCAAATATCGATAAACTTGCGAATATCTGCAACGATCACACTCCGAATTGTTAAACCCGGGAAACTCTTCACCGCTTTACTTGAGTGGTCCGGGAGTATCGGTCATCTCAAATTCCAGCACGCCCCCTTTCATCAGCTCAGTATGGGAAAAAACGGGCGTTTTCAATTTCTGCCCATTCAACCGCACAGACCGGAGGTACCTATTCGTAGCGGATCCATTTTTGACCACGATGCGAAAGGTCTTGCCACCAGGCAATTCAATGGTTGCTTCTTCAAAAAGAGGTGTCCCCAACACATATTCACTCGACGCCGGAAAAACGGGATAAAAGCCTAGGGAAGAGAAAATATACCACGCAGACATCTGGCCACAATCCTCATTTCCGATGATTCCGTCGGGCGCATCGTGATACATGTCGCGCATAATATGCTGTACTTTCTCCGCTGTTTTCCAGGGCTGACCCGCATAGGTATACAAGTAAGCGATGTGATGCCCCGGTTCATTTCCATGTGCGTACTGTCCGATGGTTCCCGTTAGATCCACCAGCACTTCGTCTTCTTGTTCCGATTCGAGCTGAAAGAAGGTATCCAGCTTTTCTGTAAATCGCTTAGGCCCACCCAGCAATGCAATTAACCCGTTTACATCTTGCGGAGCCAACCAAAGATACTGCCATGCATTCCCTTCCGCATAATCTGCAGCCCAAGGCTTCGTACTTTTCACTGGATCAAAGGTTGGGTTCCAGCTGCCATCTGTCATTTTACCACGCATAAAGCCCACCTCCGGATCGTAGTACATCCGATAAGCCTGTGCCCGCTTCTGGAAATAGGCATAGTCCTCCTTTTTTCCCATGGCCTTTGCCATCAACGCAATACTTCCGGCACCGACCGCATTCTCCAGGGCATTGGCAACCGGGCGGGCGACGGGTCCGTCGGAGGGAATGGATTTGAACTCCCGAAGGTAATTCAAGCCCTTCTGATCTGACATCGCTGTTGCCTTCACGGCCTGAAATGCCCGCTCGGCATCAAAACCTTTCAGTCCCTTGAGGTAGGCTTCCGCAACAATCTGCTGACTGCTAATTCCCACCATCGTCTGGGTCTCATACCCCATGAGGCTCCAGATCGGCAGGTATCCCTGCTGGTCATAAATTGCCAACATCGAATTAACCATATCATTCACCCGGTCGGGCGTTAACAACACGTAGAGCGGATGGGCTGCGCGATAGGTATCCCATGTCGAAAAGATACTGTAATTTGCAAAACCGGGATCCGTATGCACCTGACCATCCACGCCGCGATAGTCTCCATTATGGTCGTTAAAGAGAGAAGGATGCATAAATGCGTGATACATGGCAGTATAGAATACCCGTTTGTACACCTCACTACCCGTGGTAATGTTGATTTTTCCGAGTTCATCCTCCCACTTTTGATCGGCCGCCGCCGCTACCCGTTCAAAATCCCAATGGGGTACTTCCGCCGCTATATTCGCTAAGGCGTTCTCCGTACTGACAGGAGATATTCCCACTTTCAACTCGACGCATTCGGGCGCATCCGGTAAACTAATCAGTCCTTTGATCGCGTTCCCTTTGCCTTCGGTGCCTGTCAGCGCCTGCTGATCGTTATACAGGGCAAAATCACGGATCGGCACCGAGCTCTTTACTGCAAAATAAACCGATTGTTTCTTTGCCCATCCTGAGGAAAACCGGTAGCCAACCAACGTATATTCATCGACCTGCTTTAAGTAGGTGTCCGTCGACTTATCATTAATTCCCTCTTTCAAATCCAGGAAAATACGGGCCGTTTGCCCTTGCGGAAAACGATAACGGTGGTACCCAACCCGCTCCGTTGCTGTCAATTCGACGTCGACACCATTCGCTAATTTCACGCGATAATAACCCGGCTTTGCCCATTCGTTATCGTGCGAAAAAAGAGAAGCATAACCACTACCGGGAACCGTTTCTTTGCCTTTGTCCAACTTAATCGCTCCCGTATAAGGCATGATCAACACATCGGAAAGATCGCCGATTCCCGTGCCACTCAGGTGCGTGTGCGCAAACCCACGGATCACACTGTCCTGGTAGTTATACCCCGAACACCAATCCCAACCTTTATAAAAATTATCGGGTCCTAACTGGACGGCGCCAAAGGGTACGTTGGCACCCACAAATACGTGTCCATGTCCACCCGAACCAATAAAGGGGTCCACATGACGGGTCAGCGTTTGCCCTGCTGCATACAGCGAAACCACGCTGCATACCAATGTGGCCATTCCTTTCACCCACGTTGTTCTATTCTTTTTCTGTACAGACATAACTTCCTCAAATACGTTTTAAGTGAGCATTCAACGCTACTGTTTCGCCTTTCTTCGTCTTAAAACTAACGGTCCGGTCCCCCAACCGTAGCACCAACTTCCCTCCCTTTTCAGAGAAAATGCGGGTTTCTTTCAACGCTCCCGCTTCCCAGGAGAGGTCCAGCACAAAGCCGCCTCGTGCCCGGAGTCCTTTGACCGATCCGCTTGCTAACGCCGTGGGCAACGAAGGCAGCAATTGGATCTCAAAACGGTTATGCTTCAGCGGCACGTGACTTTGTACCAGCATTTCGGCAATGGCTGCGGTAGCGCCGAAGTTTCCATCAATCTGGAACGGCGGGTGGTTATCAAACAGGTTCGGCAGTGTCTTCTCGCGCAACAATACGCCCAATAGCTTATATGCATGATCCCCATCGTGCAACCGGTTCCACATATTGATCTTCCAGGCTAAGCCCCAGCCGGTTCCGTCGTCGCCCCGTGCGACGAGCGTCTTTTTTGCCGCAGCGGCGAGTTCAGGTGTACCCGTCACGGAGATTTGATTCCCAGGGTGGAGTGCAAACAAATGGGACGTGTGCCGATGGTGCGGCTCTACTTCTTCATAATCTTCTACCCACTCCATTACGCGGCCCGTGGTTTTGCTGATACGGATGGGTGCCAAACGGGAAAGCGTTTTCAAACACGTATCGCGGAAGTCTCGATCCACATTTAAAATTTTCGCTGCAGCCATGCAATTGGTCAATAAGTCATGGATGATCTCCAGGTCCATCGTCGCACCGTAGGTAAAGACCGACCGATCGCCATTAGGGAGTATAAATTCGTTCTCGGGTGAATACGAAGGATTGGTCACCAACTTACCCGCGACCGGCGTTCCTGGGGGTGCCTCCACAAGGTAATCCAAGATAAATTCCGCGGCTCCTTTCATAATCGGATACGCCCGTTGCCGCAAAAAAATGGTATCCAGCGTATAGCAATAGTGCTCCCAGGGGTGTTGAGCCAACCACGCGGCTCCCACCGGCCAGATGCCCTGTGGGCCGTCGGCCGGAGCCGTAAATCCCCACGCATCCGTGAGGTGGTGAACCACCCAGCCATCGGCCCCGTATAATACCTTTGCCGTCCGTGCACCGGGCTTCATCAGCGCCTCTGTTAGATCAAACAAGGGCAAATGCATTTCCGAAA
>Ga0206119_100421_pt1 | contig 14579 bp, 14 predicted proteins | sample 3A50Ametagenome_FD_148608 | JGI IMG/M metagenome (GOLD analysis project Ga0206119, IMG submission 148608) | Enriched microbial communities from leaf-cutter ant dump, University of Wisconsin, Madison, United States - 3A50A | ecosystem: Environmental > Terrestrial > Nest > Insects nest > Nest dump...
TCCTGGGCGCGCCGAAGCTTCGCCGCGGCGACCATCTTCATCGCCTTGGTGATCTTCTGCGTCGCCTTGACGGAGGCGATCCGGTTTTTCAGATCCTTAAGTGAAGGCATCCGTTTTCCGTCCTGTAGCACGATCCGGAGGGATCATGCGTCAAATCCAAACTTCGGGGCGCCTGCGCGCCGCTCCGGCGCGCAGGGCTTGAACCGCCGGCCTCAGCCGAAGGTCTTGGCGAAGGTGTCGAGGGCAGCCTTGATCTTGCCCTTGGTGTCGTCGCTGATCGCCTTTTCGGTGCGGATCGTGTCGAGGATCGCCTTGCCTTCGGTACGCATGTAGCCGAGCAGGCCCTCCTCGAACTTGCCGACATCGGCAACCGGCAGCTTGTCGAGGTAGCCGTTGACGCCGGCGAAGATCACGACGACCTGTTCTTCCGTCTTCAGCGGCGAGAACTGCGGCTGCTTGAGAAGTTCGGTCAGGCGTGCGCCGCGGTTGAGGAGGCGCTGCGTCGCGGCGTCGAGGTCCGAGCCGAACTGGGCGAAGGCCGCCATTTCGCGGTACTGGGCAAGCTCGCCCTTGATCGAGCCGGCAACCTGCTTCATCGCCTTGATCTGGGCCGAGGAACCCACGCGGGAAACCGACAGGCCGACGTTCACGGCCGGGCGGATACCCTGGTAGAACAGGTCCGTTTCAAGGAAGATCTGGCCGTCGGTGATCGAGATCACGTTGGTCGGAATGAACGCCGAAACGTCGTTACCCTGGGTTTCGATGACCGGCAGGGCCGTCAGCGAGCCCGCGCCCATTTCGTCGTTGAGCTTTGCAGCGCGCTCGAGGAGACGCGAATGCAGGTAGAAGACGTCGCCCGGATAGGCTTCGCGGCCCGGCGGGCGGCGCAGCAGCAGCGACATCTGGCGATAGGAGACGGCCTGCTTGGAAAGGTCGTCGTAGCCGATGAGGGCGTGCTTGCCGTTGTCGCGGAAGTATTCGCCCATCGCGCAGCCGGCGAACGGTGCGAGATACTGCATCGGCGCCGGGTCGGAGGCCGTTGCCGCAACGATGATCGAGTACTGGAGAGCGCCGCGCTCTTCGAGGACCTTCACGAACTGGGCGACGGTCGAACGCTTCTGGCCGATGGCGACGTAGACGCAGTACAGCTTGTCGCCGTCCGGGCCGTTGTCGTGGATCGCCTTCTGGTTCAGGATCGTGTCCAGGATGATGGCGGTCTTGCCGGTCTGGCGGTCGCCGATGACGAGCTCGCGCTGGCCGCGGCCGACCGGGATCAGGGCGTCGATGGCCTTGAGGCCGGTCGACATCGGCTCATGTACCGACTTGCGCGGAATGATGCCGGGCGCCTTGACGTCGACGCGGGCGCGCTGCTTGGCGTTGATCGGGCCCTTGCCGTCGATCGGGTTGCCGAGCGCGTCGACGACGCGGCCGAGCAGTTCCGGACCGACCGGGACGTCAACGATGGCGCCCGTGCGCTTGACGGTGTCGCCTTCCTTGATGTCACGGTCCGAACCGAAGATAACGACGCCGACATTGTCGCTTTCCAGGTTCAGCGCCATGCCGCGGATGCCGCCGGGGAACTCCACCATTTCACCGGCCTGGACATTGTCGAGGCCGTAGACGCGGGCGATACCGTCACCGACGGAGAGCACCTGGCCGACTTCCGAGACTTCCGCCTCTTTGCCGAAGTTTTTGATCTGATCTTTGAGAATTGCGGAAATTTCCGCGGCGCGGATATCCATCAGCCGACCTCTTTCAGTGCAAGCTTAAGAGTAGAGAGTTTGGTGCGAAGGGACGTGTCGATCTGGCGCGATCCCACCTTGACGATCAGACCACCGAGAATGGACGAGTCGACGGTGACGGCGATCGCCACGTCTTTGCCGGTGACGCCTTTCAGCGCCGCCTTCAATTCTTTTTCCTGCGCTGCGGTCAGCGCATGGGCCGAGGTGACGTCGGCCGTGATCTCGCCGCGGGCACGGGCCGCAATGGTGCGGTATGCCTTGATCATGCCGGGAACGGCGAAGAGGCGACGATTTGACGCGACGACCTTGAGGAAGTTTGCCACGAGGCCCGTGATGCCGGCCTTGGCCGCGACGGCGGCAATGGCCTTGGTCTGATCTTCGGCGGAGAAGACGGGGCTGGCGATCAGCCGCTTCAGGTCGGCGCTCTCATCGATCAGGGCCTGGAAACGGTCGAGATCGGCACCGACACCGGCAGCCGAACCGGCTTCCTGAGCGAGGTCGAAAAGCGAGGACGCGTATCTTTCTGCAACACCGGAAACGAGCTGGGATGTGTCTGCCACGGGCACAAGTTTCTCTTCTTTTCATCCAGAGCGCCGGGCGGCAGCAGAGCTACAGTCCTAACATTCTGAAATCGTTGCGGTAATCTTCAGTTCCCACAGGATTTTCGCCCGCTTTTCCTGAATTTCGCGGTTCGTCTAGCATACGAAACCCGGACTCGCAACACGCGCGGCGCAGGAATGCGCCATAAGTCGGCCACAGTCGCGGCAAAAGTTGACTGCGCGCACTCTGTTTTGTTCCCAATGCGCGAAAAACGCCCCGATCCTCAGAAAAAGCCGAAGACATAGGCGAGCGGAAGCCCGCCGAGGAGCACCTGCGCGAAGAGCACGAGGAGGTTCTTCACGGTGAAGGAACGGTCCGACATCAGGGAAAGGATGCGCCCGAAGGCGGCGAGCGCGAAACCGCCGCCGATGGCCATGTAGATCCAGTCCTGCGCCATCATCAGCGCGACGATGGCAAGCCCCGCATAAAAGCCGCCGGCCGAGCGGACGAAGGCGAAACCCTCGCGGCTGCCCTCCCGCGTCTGGAGGCCCGCCAGCTTCAGCGCCATGCCCGGCGCGAAGAGGGCGAAGAGGCCGAAAAGCCCGGTGGCGATGGCCGCGCAGAAGGCGGCAAGTTCGCCCGTTTCGGTGGGAATGTAGAATTCCATCTCGACGCCTCTTCCGTCCGCTCCTGCAGTTCTATCGCACAGCCATGCCGCACGCTAAAGCGTGCCGGCCGACTTCGCACAACTCTTTGTTAACCCTGCGCGTCACAGGAAGCTCTGCGGGTCGATGTCGAGCTGCACCTGCAGCGAGGCACGCTCCTTCGGCCCGTTCGCCAGCATGGCGCGCAGGAAGGCCTGCATGTCGCTGCCCCGCCGCCCGTGGACGAGCAGGCGGAAGCGGTGGCGCCCGCGCACGAGCGCCAGCGGCGCCTCCGCCGGCCCGAGGATCGAGATGCCGGAGACCTGAGGGGCGGCCTGCCTGAGCCCGCGCGCATGCCCCTCTGCCTCGCCCCGGCTGTCGGCCGACACGATGACCGAGGCGAGCCGGCCGAACGGCGGCAGCAGCGCCTTCTCCCGCTCGCCGATCTCCCGGTCGTAGAAGGCCTCAGCATCGCCCGAGACGATGGCCTGCATGACCGGATGGCCCGGCTGGTAGGTCTGGATGAGGCCGTGGCTCTTGAGGCCCGAGCGCCCGGCGCGGCCCGTCACCTGCGAGAGAAGCTGGAAGGTGCGCTCGGCCGCGCGCGGATCGCCGTTGGAAAGGCCGAGGTCCGCATCCACCACGCCGACCAGCGACATCAGGGGGAAGTTGTGCCCCTTGGCGACGAGCTGCGTGCCGATGACGATATCCGCCTCGCCGCGCGCGATGGCCTCCAGTTCCAGCCGGAGACGCTTGACGCCCATGAGGTCGGAGGAGAGCACGATGGTGCGCGCCTCCGGGAAATGCCGCTCCACCTCCTCGGCGATGCGCTCCACCCCCGGTCCGCAGGCGGCGAGATGGTCGAAGGTGCCGCATTCCGGGCAGGCTTCCGGCGTGCGCTCGGCATAGCCGCAATGGTGGCACTGGATCTGCCCGCGGAAGCGATGCTCCACCAGCCAGCTCGAGCATTGCGGGCACTGGAAGCGGTGGCCGCAGACCCGGCAGAGCGTCAGCGGCGCATAGCCTCGCCGGTTGAGGAAGAGCAGCGCCTGCTCCTCCTTCTCGATGGTGCGCTGGATGCCGCGCAGGAGGATCGGCGAGAGGAAGCCGCCGCGCGCCGGCGGATGGCGGCGCATGTCGACAAGGTGAAGGTCGGGCAGGGCGGCGTCGCCGTAGCGCGTCGGCAGGTGCAGCTTGCGATAGCGCCCGACATCGCTGTTGACCCGGCTTTCGACCGACGGCGTCGCCGAAACGAGCACGGCCGGGAAATCGCCGATGCGTGCCCTGACCACCGCCATGTCGCGCGCATTGTAGAAGACGCGGTCCTCCTGCTTGTAAGCCGGGTCGTGCTCCTCGTCGACGATGACCAAGCCGAGGTTCTCGAAGGGCAGGAACAGCGCCGAGCGCGCGCCGGCGACGACCCGCACGTCCCCCGTCGTCACCTGCCGCCAGACCTTCTCGCGGATGCGCGGGGCGAGGTCGGAATGCCACTCGGCGGGCTTGGCGCCGAAACGGTCCTGGAAGCGTTCGAGGAAGCTTGCCGTCAGCGCGATTTCCGGCAGGAGGATGAGCACCTGCTTTCCCCGCCGCAGCGTCTCGGCAATGGCCTCGAAATAGACCTCCGTCTTGCCCGAGCCGGTAATGCCGTCGATCAGAGAGACGGAGAATTCCCCCTTCCGCACGCTCTCGACGAGAGCCGCCGCGCTCTCCGTCTGCGGCCCTTCGAGCCGCGGCGCGACATAGTCGGGATCGGGCGCGGCGACGACCGGCGGCGGCGGCAGGAAGACCGTCTCGAACGAACCCTGCTTCACCAGCCCGTCGATCACGCTCGCCGAGCTGCCCGAGGCATGCGCGAGGCCCGACCGCGTCCACGGCACGCCGTCCTCGACCAGCTCCAGCACCCGCTCGCGCGCGCTCGTCAGCCGCTCCGGCCGGTGGCCGGTGAACCGCAGCCCCTCGATCATCGGCTCGGGATCGAAGGCGGCCGGCGCGCGCAGCGCCATGCGGGCGACGAGGCCGGGCGGCGTCAGCGTATAGGCGGCGACCCAGTCGATGAAATCGCGCATCTCCTTCGAGAGCGGTGGGCAGTCGAAGACCTTCTCGATGGGGCGCAGCTTCTTCGGATCGACCTTGCCGTCGTCCGCGCCGTCCCAGACGACGCCTGCCACCAGCCGCGGCCCGAGCGGCACCTTGACGATGGAGCCCGGCTCGACCGCCACACCTTCCGGCACGGAATAGGAATAGGCAACGGGCGTCGGCACCGGCACCAGGACGGGCACGGTGCGCGGGAAAAGCTTCTCCCCGAAAAGGTCGGTCGAATCGCTGCTCATCGCCCGCGAAGATGCCTCCCGCGATGCGCGAAGAAAACCGCAAACATGTTCATTCGTCCTCGTCTTCCATTTCGCCGGTCAGCCGCATCCCCTCGATCCAGGTCGCGCCGTCGTTACGGATGACGCGTTTTGCGCGGACGCCGCAGCGCGCCTCGATCTCCCGCGCCAGCCGCTCCGAATGGGTGACGATCCACAGCTGGCTCGTCCCGGCGGCCCGCGCGATCATGCCGGCGAGGGGCGGCAGCATGTCCGGGTGCAGGCTCGCTTCCGGCTCGTTGAGCGCGATCAGCGGCGGCGTGCGGTAGGAAAGGAGCGCGGCGGCGAGCGCCAGGAACCGGATCTGCCCGTCGGAAAGCTCGCGCGGCTGGAAGACCCGCTTGGGAAACTGCGGGAAGACGAGCCCGTAGGAGGCGAATTCCTCCGGCTCGGGGATGACAAGCCGCGCGCCGCCGAACGCCTCGGCCACGGCGCGGTCGAGGTCCACCGTGTCCTGCCGTGTGGTGGCAAGCGTCGCGAAGACCGCCGCCATGTTCGCCCCGTCCTCGTCGAGCAGCGGCGCGGTGACGGCAAGGCACGGCTGGCGCAATGCCGAATCCCTGTCGGAGCGGAAGCCATGGAAGAAGCGCCATTGCGAGACCGCGCGGCGGAAGGTGCCCACTTCCGGATAGTGCCCGGCATCGCCGATGAGCGCGATGGCCGTCTCCGAGGTCAGCGCCTGTTCGGGATGCTCGGCCATGCGCCCGCTCTCGTTACGCACCGAAATGCCGGGCCCCGCCCGCTTCATCACCGTCACAGGCCGGCGTCCCGTCTCGATCGTCAGTTCCTCCGCCTTCACCTGTGGCTCGAAGGCAAAGCCTGCGGCGGCCGGCGGGCGCAGCCCCGCCTCGATCCGGTAGCGGAAGGTGATCGCCCGCTCCTCGTCCATGAGCTCGGCTTCCAGCCGGATGCGCACCGGCTCGTTCGGCCGCCTCTTGCCCGTCCACAGCGCCGAGGCCATGCCGCCCTCCGCCGCGATCTCATGGGCGAACGTGCCGCGCACGGCGGCCTGCACCAGTTGCAGCGAGCGGTAGAGGTTCGACTTGCCCGCCCCGTTCTCGCCGACGAAGAGGTTCACCCGCCCGAGATCCATGCGGATGGCGCGCAGCGAGCGGTAGTTTTCGGCGGACATGGACCGCAGCAGCATGGGCAGACCCGGATGATTGATGGCGACGACGCTCTATATAAGCGCCCCGGCCGGCTCGTGAAGCCAACGTTAACGCAAATCGCCGATCCTCTCTGCATGACCGAGCTTCTCATCATCGCCGATCCGACGCTTCTCGCCGAGCGGCAGGCCTGGCTGGACGCGCTTTGCGATGAGCGGCGTCTTTCCGGCAATACGCTGGAGGCCTACGAGCGCGACACGCGCCAGTTCCTCGCCTTCCTGACGCAGCACCTCGCCGCCCCCGCACGCCTCAGGGACATCGGGGACCTGCGCCCATCGGACCTGCGCGGCTTCCTCGCCGCCCGCCGCCGCGACGGGGCGGGCCCGCGCACGCTCGGCCGCGGCCTTGCGGGCCTGCGCTCGTTCCTGCGCCATCTGGAGCGCAAAGGCCTTGCCAATGCGGCCGGCGCTTCGGCCGTGCGCTCGCCGAAACAGCCGAAATCCCTGCCGAAGCCGCTCTCCGACCGGCAGGCCATCGCCGTTGTCGATGCGCACGAGCAACTGGCCGAGGAACCCTGGATCCGGGTGCGCAATGCCGCAGTCCTCGCCCTCCTCTACGGCTGCGGCCTGCGCATCTCCGAGGCGCTGTCGCTGACGCCCGCCGACTTCGCCGGCGGCCCGGCATCGCTGCGCATCGCCGGCAAGGGCGGCAAGACCCGCATCGTGCCGCTGATCGCCCCGGCCCGCGCCGGCGTCGAGGATTATATCGAGATCTGCCCCTTCCCGCTTTCCGGCGACAAGCCGCTCTTCCGCGGCGCGCGCGGCGGACCGCTGCAACCCGCCATCATCCAGCGCGAGATGCAGAAGCTGCGCGGCGCGCTCGGCCTGCCGGACAGCGCCACGCCCCATGCGCTGCGCCACTCCTTCGCCACCCATCTTCTGGCCGGCGGCGGGGACCTGCGCACCATCCAGGAACTGCTCGGCCATGCCAGCCTTTCCACCACGCAGGTCTATACCGGCGTCGATTCCGCCCGGCTGCTGGAAATCTACGACCGTGCCCATCCGCGCGCCTGAGACGTCAGGGGCGCGCCCAGGAGGCGTTAAGGGAATATGAGGATCGGAAGGCTAGGGTCCGGCGAAAATGCAGAAAGTTCGACCATGACAGTCCTTCTTCACACGAGCCGGCTGGCGCTTGCCGACCGGCTGGCCGATGCCGGCCTCCGGCTCCTCGCCGCGCTCCACATCGCGCTCGCGGTCTCCTTCCTCCTCGTGCTCGCCGCCCTTTCGCCGGCCCATGCCGGGGAACCGGCGGCCTGCGGCGGCGAGAACCTGCTGACGAAGCTGGAAAGGGACGACCCCGCCGCCTTCGCGAAGCTGCGCGCGGAGGCCGACGCCGTGCCGAACGGCAGGAACATCTTCTGGAAGATCGAGAAGGACGGCAAGCCCGCTTCCTTCCTGCTCGGCACCATGCATGTGACGGATCCGCGCGTGCTCGCCATGCCCGAGGCCGCCCGCAAGGCCTATGCCGATGCCGCCACCGTCGTCATCGAATCCGACGAGATCGCCGACGAGAAGAAGGCCGGCGCGGCGATCATGGCCCGCCCGGACCTCACCATGTTCGCGGACGGCAAGTCCATCACCGATTTCCTCGACAAGGAAGACACGGAGAAACTGACCGAGGGACTCAAGGGCCGCGGCCTGTCGCTTGCCGCCGTCGCCCGCATGAAGCCGTGGATGATCGCCAGCTTCGTGGCGCTTCCGGCCTGCGAGATCGCCCGAAAGACGGCCGGCGCCGCCTTCCTCGACCAGCGCCTCGCGAAGGACGCGCTCGCCGAAGGCAAGAGCCTGAAGGGCCTCGAAACGCTCCTCGAACAGATCTCCGCCCTCGATTCCCTGCCGCTGGAGCCGCAGATCCACGGCCTCGTGCAGACGGTGGAGCTCGGCGATACGCTGGAGGACGTCATCGAGACGATGAGCCAGCTCTACCTTGCCGGCGACACGGGCATGATCATGCCGATGACGCGCGCGGTCAGCCCCGAGACGGACGAGGACGCCAAGGCCTATGCCGATTTTGAGCAGCGCATCATCGTCGACCGCAACCATGTCATGGCGACCCGCGCGGCACCGATCCTCGACGGCGGCAACGTCTTCATGGCCGTCGGCGCGCTGCACCTGCCGGGGCCGGAGGGCGTGGTGGAGCTGCTGCGCAAGGAAGGCTTCACGGTCACCGCCGTGAACTGACGACCCGGCGCCCGATCCCCGACAGCATCCGGCGCACGATCAGCTTGTGGAACGGCAGGACCGCCGCCAGATAGAGCCGGCCGAGAAGGTTGTTGCGGTGGACGAGCGTCATCACGCTGAGGGTCTGGCCGGAGGGCCGGTCGGCCATCACGTCGATGACGATGCGGAAATCGAGATGCCGGTCGTCGAAGCCGAGCACCACCCGGTCGTCGCTGGCGCTGACCACCGGAAAGCCGCCGATCTCCGCCTCCGACGTCTTCACCTCCTTCGCCGCGCCCTTCAGTCCGAGGGGCGCCACCAGCGCATTGCGCAGCGCCATCAGCCTGCGCACCCAGCCCGGCGGATATTCCAGCGCCAGCCGCGCCGCATCCCGCGCCGTCAGGCCGTCGACGGGCAGGCCCAGCGTGAAGCGATCCGCCCAGTCGGCGGCCGGAAGAAGCGGGTGGGGCAGGAAAACGGGTCTCGACACCGGCGACATGAAAACCTCCTTGCAGGCCTCCATGCTGCGCCGGTTCGACGAGCGACGACAGATGTCCGGTTGTCGCATCGGCAGCAAATGGCCGGACCGCGACAACATGGCGCTGGCTTGACCCCATGCAGATTGATCAATGCCAGGAATGCGGCAGGGCCGCGAAGGAAATCCTCCGCGGCCCTGCCCATTCAATGCCTGCGGCTTCGTCAGCCGATCACATGTGGATCGGCTTGGCGAAGGTGGCCAGCGCTGCTTCCTTGACGGCTTCCGACATGGTCGGATGGGCGTGGCAGGTGCGGCCGAGGTCCTCGGAGGAACCGCCGAATTCCATCAGCACGGCCGCCTCGTGGATCATCTCGCCGGCGCCGAAGCCGACGATGTGGACGCCGAGCACGCGGTCCGTGTCCTTGTCGGCCAGCACCTTGACGAAGCCGTCCGTCGCCAGCATGGCGCGGGCCCGGCCGTTGGCGGTGAAGGGGAACTTGCCGACCTTGTAGGCGATGCCCGCGGCCTTCAGCTCCTCTTCCGTCTTGCCGACGGAGGCGACTTCCGGCTGGGTGTAGACGACGCCCGGAATGACGTCATAGTTCACATGACCGGCCTGGCCGGCAAGGATCTCGGCAACGGCGACACCCTCGTCCTCGGCCTTGTGGGCGAGCATCGGGCCGCGCACCACGTCGCCGATGGCATAGATGCCGGGAACGCTGGTCTGGAAATGGGTGTCGATCTCGACGCGGCCGCGATTGTCGAGCGCGACGCCCGCTTCCTTGAGGCCGAGGCCTTCGGTATAGGGCTTGCGGCCCGTCGCGATCAGCACGACGTCGGCGTCGATGGTGGTGGCCTCACCGCCCTTGACGGGCTCGAAGGTCACCTTGGCGCCCGAGCCGGACTTTTCCACGCCCGTCACCCTGGCGCCGAGCTTGAAGTCCATACCCTGCTTGGCGAGCATGCGCTGGAACTGCTTGGAGACCTCACCGTCCATGCCGCCGAGGATGGCGTCGAGATATTCGACGACCGTGACCTTGGCGCCGAGGCGCGCCCAGACCGAGCCGAGCTCCAGGCCGATCACGCCGCCGCCGACGACGACCAGATGGCCCGGCACCTTGTCGAGCGCGATGCCGCCCGTCGAGGAGACGATGACCTTCTCGTCGATCTCGACCGGAACGCCCGGAATGCCGGCGACGTCCGAGCCCGTGGCGATGACGATGGCCTTGGTCTCGAGGACCTGTTCCTCGCCCTTGTCGCTGGTGACGGAGACCTTCCCGGCGCCGAGCACCTTGCCGGTGCCCTGGATGCCGTCGATCTTGTTCTTCTTGAAGAGGAAGGCGACGCCGTCGACATTCGACTTCACCGTCGCATCCTTGTGCGCCATCATCTTCGGCAGGTTCAGCGTGGGCTTCACGTCCTCGATGCCGAGCGCCTCCATGCCGTGGGCGGCGTGGCTGTAGGTCTCCGAGGCATGCAGCAGCGCCTTGGAGGGGATGCAGCCGACATTGAGGCAGGTGCCGCCGTAGGTGGCACGCTTTTCGACGACCGCGACCTTGAGGCCGAGCTGGGCCGCCTTGATGGCGCAGACATAGCCGCCGGGGCCCGAACCGATAACGATGAGATCATATGCCATGACAAGTCCTTCCTGCGCGGGCGCCTAGCGGCCGCCGCTGACGTTGAGGGCGGCACCCGTCACATAGGATGCCGCATCGGAGAGAAGATAGAGAATGGATTGGGCGACTTCGTCGGCCGTGCCCGGCCGCTGCATCGGGATGAGCGCGGTCATCTCGCGCGCCCGGTCCGGCAGGCCGCCGGAAGCGTGGATGTCGGTGTCGATGATGCCGGGGCGCACGAGGTTCACGCGGATGCCTTCCGCCGCGACCTCGCGGGCAAGGCCGATCGTGAAGCTCTCGATGGCCCCCTTGCTCGCGGCATAGTCGACATATTGGCCGGCAGCGCCGAGGAGCGCGGCCATCGAGGAGAGATTGACGATGGCGCCGCCCCGTCCGCCGTGGCGGGTCGACATGCGGCGCACCGCCTCCTGCGCGCAGCGGATCGAGCCCATGACATTGACGGCGAACATGCGCTCCAGCCGTTCGGCGGACATCTCGTCGACGCGCTGCGGCATTGCCACGATGCCGGCATTGTTGACGAGGCCGTCGAGCCGGCCGAACGTGCCGTCGACGGCCGAGAAGATCGAGGCGAGGCCAAGCTCGGTGCCGACATCGCCCTGAACGGCGACCGCCGAGCCGCCGAGCGCGCGGATATCGGCGACGACGGCCTCCGCGGCATCGAGGTTGGACGCATAGTTCACAGCGACCTGCCAGCCGGCCGCGCCCGCCAGCCGGCAGACGCTCGCGCCGATGCCGCGGCTGCCGCCGGTGACGAGAAGAACGGGTGCTTCGCTCATGCCGAACATCCTTTCCGTTTGAAGACATCCGAGGGAACCGCGCGCGCCTTGCCCGCATCCCACAGCGCGGAATAGCGCAGCGACGGGCCGAAGCCGGCAAGCAGCAGGGTTTCGGCGGCCGTGGCGCTCTCCTCCGGCAGGAGATCCGCATCGCCTGCCCCGCCGAGCGCGTAGATGACGCCCTCCCAGACGGTGCAGGCGGCGATGTCCTCGCCGGTGACGTCGCCCTCCGGGCAATCGTGCATGACCATGCCGTTGGAGCGCGCCGGATCGCCCGGCATGACGATGCCGTCGAGCACCGTGCCGCCGGAAAGCACCTTCATCCTGAAATGATGGCTCACCGCCGCCGCCTCGGAGCCGACGGGCTCGAAGGTCAGTTCATAGCCCCCGTCGCGGTCCACATAGACCGCGCGGTCCTGCCGGCATTCGGCCGCAGACGCGGCTCCGGCGGCAAGCAATCCGGCAAGGACGAGGGCGAGGCGCATCGCTCAGTGGGCCTTTTCCGTGGCGAGCTTGATGCCGAGCGCGATGAAGACGAGGCCGCTCGTCCGGTCGATCCACTGGCTCATGCGCGAGAAGGCGGCCCGCATCTTCGGCGTCGTCATGAACAGCGAGACGCCGACGAACCAGGCGATGAGGCAGGTCGCCATGACGAGGCCGTAGCCGAACTTGACGGCGATGGGCGTTCCGGCGCTGACGACCGTCGAGAAGATCGACAGGAAGAAGAAGACCGCCTTGGGGTTCAGCGCATTGGCGAGGAAGCCGAGGCCGAAGGCCCGCAGGGCCGACTGCTCGCCCTTGCCGTCCTCATTACCCTTCACCGCTTCGAGGGAAAGGTCGGTCTTGCCGGCGCGCAGCGCCTTGATGCCGATATAAACGAGGTAGGCGACGCCGCACCATTTCACGATGTTGAAGAGGTAGATCGACTGGGAAATGATGAGGCCGAGGCCGAGGATCGTGTAGGTGACGTGGAACATCAGCGACGTGCCGACGCCGAAGGAGGTGATGATGGCCGCCCGCCGGCCCTGCACCAGCGACTGGCGCATCACCATGGCAAGGTCCGCGCCGGGCGAGACGATGGCGAAGGCGAAGATCGCCATCAGGGAAGCCAGTTCGAAGAGATAGGGATGCATGTTTCCTCCCGCCGCGCCCGCGCGGCGCACGATCAGAACACGAGGGCGACGAACATCACCGCAAGGCCGATGGCCGAACCCAGCCAGACGACGGAGCGGATATAGGGGATGCCGGCAAGATAGAGCGGGATATAGACGATGCGGCAGGCAAGCCAGATCCCGGCACCGATGGTCCCGAGACCCTCCGCCCTGCCGGCAAGGACGAGGGCGAGCGCCAGCGCGACGAAGGCGGGATAGGTCTCGCGGAAATTCGCGGACGCCCGCGCGGCGCGGCCGGCAAGGACACCCTGCGGGCGCCGCCCGTCGTCCCGCGGACCGGCATTCCATGCCGATCCGAGTTCGCGTGTCGCAGCCATACCCTGCAGCATGACATGGACGAAGAGCAGCACGACGCTCCAGCCGACGAGCGCAAGCAGGAAAGGTGCGGGTGCTGCGTCCATGGCGGTCTCCTCTTAGAGATCGAGAACGAGACGTTCCGGATCTTCAAGGCTTTCCTTGACGCGCACGAGGAAGGTCACGGCTTCCTTGCCGTCCACCATGCGGTGGTCGTAGGACAGCGCCAGATACATCATCGGGCGGATGACGATCTGCCCGCCGACGACGACCGGGCGGTCCTGGATCTTGTGCATGCCGAGGATGCCCGACTGCGGCGCGTTCAGGATCGGCGAGGACATCAGCGAGCCGTAGACGCCGCCGTTCGAGATGGTGAACGTGCCGCCCTGCATGTCGGCCATGGACAGCGCGCCGTCACGCGCCAGCTTGCCGAGGCGGCCGATATCCTTCTCGATCTCGGCGATCGACATCTGGTCGGCATCGCGCACGACCGGAACGACGAGGCCCTTGTCCGTGCCGACCGCGACGCCGATGTGGCAATAGTTCTTGTAGACGATGTCGGTGCCGTCGATCTCGGCGTTGACGGCCGGGATCTCCTTCAGCGCGTGCGTGACGGCCTTGGTGAAGAAGCCCATGAAGCCGAGCTTGACGCCGTGCTTCTTCTCGAAGAGGTCCTTGTAGCGGGCGCGCAGGTCCATCACGGCCGACATGTCCACCTCGTTGTAGGTGGTGAGCATGGCAGCGGTGTTCTGCGCGTCCTTGAGGCGCTTGGCGATGGTCTGGCGCAGGCGCGTCATCTTCACGCGTTCCTCGCGCGGCGCATCGGCCTGCGAGGAGGCCGGGCGGGCGGCAGCCTTGACGGGCTCTGCGGCGGCAGATGCAGCCGTGATGCCCTTGGCGACGGCGGCGATGACGTCACCCTTCAGCACCTGCCCGCGCTTGCCGGAACCGTCGACGTCACCGGCCGACAGGTTGTTTTCGGCGAGCAGCTTGGCGGCGGCCGGGGCCGGCGGCATGGAAGAGGCGCCGGCAGCGGCGGGCTTGGCTTCGGCGGCAGGCGCGGCAGCGGCCTTCTCGGCCTTCGCGGCAGCAGCCGGAGCGGCGGCGCCGGCGGACGCGCCTTCGGCGATCTGGCCGAGCAGTCCGCCCGGCTCGACCGTCTCGCCGGCAGCGGCGGTGATTTCCGACAGGACGCCGGAGGCCGGGGCCGGCACTTCGATCGTCACCTTGTCGGTTTCGAGCTCACAGAGCGGCTCGTCGGCCTTCACGGTGTCGCCGACCTTCTTGAACCAGGTGCCGACGGTCGCTTCGCTGACGGATTCGCCCAAGGTCGGGACGCGGATTTCGGTAGCCATGAGTTGAGTTCCGTTCGTTCGTGTCTTTGCGTGAGAAGGGATAGGCCGGGCGGATTAACCGCCCAGCGCGTCCTCGAGGAAGGCGGCAAGCTGCGAGAGGTGCTTGGACATCAGGCCCGTCGCCGGCGAGGCGGCGGCCGGACGGCCGGTGTAGCGCACGCGCTGGTACTTGGCATCGATATGCGCCAGCACCCATTCGAGATAGGGGTCGATGAAGGACCAGGCGCCCATGTTCTTGGGCTCTTCCTGG
>Ga0206119_100428_pt1 | contig 14257 bp, 10 predicted proteins | sample 3A50Ametagenome_FD_148608 | JGI IMG/M metagenome (GOLD analysis project Ga0206119, IMG submission 148608) | Enriched microbial communities from leaf-cutter ant dump, University of Wisconsin, Madison, United States - 3A50A | ecosystem: Environmental > Terrestrial > Nest > Insects nest > Nest dump...
AGCTATTCGCAAAACCATCGTTGACGGCTTTAACGAAATGGTTACCAAACTGCGGCAGCATGAGAAAGAGAGCGTCTTGGACATCTTAACGTTCATGTCCAAGAAGGAGCTGGCCGACATGGCGCACGTGCTGGTGGAACTCACTTCCAAGAAGCGCCGTTTCTCCCGCGACCAAGAAACTGTCGGCGGCCCAATCGACGTAGCAATCATAACACGGAACGAAGGCTTCATCTGGATCAGGAGGAAGCACTACTTCGAACGTTCCGAGAACCCGGGCTACTACGCGCGATCGTTCGCCCACAACCAAGGAGAGGGTTGATGTCTGCTGAAGCATCGGGTCTGAAGGATGCCAGACAAAAGCAGGAACGAGAAGGAAAGTCGGGCGGATACTACGCCTATAGGAGCTCCCGAGACGAGATCGTTGCGAGCGCGGTAACGCAGCTTAAGCAGGATCTCAAGAAGTTCAGTCAACCGAAACCGAAATCGAAATGACAAAAAGCGGCGCCCTGGTGGCGCCGTTTCTTATCGAGTGTACAATGTACCGGGGTCGCATATCTCAGACTGCAATGGTAGGTCGCTAGCAGTAGGCGCTAGTTACATTCTCTGTTGGTCAGGCTCTCTAACTCAAGCGGAGGTCTTGCGGTAAAAGGCCTGCGAGACCGAAGTCATTTCGACTGCCGCGTGGCCGAGCGCCGTCGTCAGTCGCCCCTAGCTGGCCTTCGCCCAGGTCGAAGAGGGGCCGGCCGAATATCGTTTTCGGCCGGTGCGACGAACAGATCGGCCAATGCCACTCCAAGAGCTGCCGCGACCTTGTCTAGGGCGTCGATGCTTGGATTTTCCTGCTCGCGCTCCATGCCTCCAAGATAGGCGCGATCAACCGCCGCATCCGCCGCGAGCTTCTCTTGGCTCAGCCCCCGCTCGGTTCTCAGCTTCCGCAGATTCCAGGCCAGAATTGCGCGTCCCTTCATAGGGATAGCGCATCATCACGATGTCTAGTAAACCACTGGCTATAGCCATCGTAATGGGCTGGAGGGGTGCATGTGGGTTGTCGCCGGTGACTTCAAAACGGGGTTCGTCTGGATCAAGAGGTCCATTCTTGGGAAGCCGAAGGCGCTAGGCTTTCGAAAGTCGTTAATGAAGAACGACATGGTACCGCTCAGCTCGATCACGTCGTTCGTGATCGCAGACCGTGAGAAAACCACTTCATGGCTGACCAAACTTGTTGGGGGAGCCGCGATGGGTGCGGTACTTGGCCCGGCCGGCGCCATCGGCGGGATGCTCGCGTCGGGAAGCAAAGACGAAACGATGGCCGAACTCCAAGCGGCAGACGGTAGACGAGCCCTCGTGAAAGGTCCCTCGAAGGAAATCCAATCAATCTACCTGGCCGTTTACACGCTGCAGAGCGTAGCTCGCAGACGCCTTGCAGGCCCGAACACCCGGGGGGACAGGCGATGAAGAAGGTGGTGGTCTTGCTGGCCGTGCTAGCTGCCTCGACCGAGGCTATCGCTCAACCCGCGAGAGACGATGCGAGGGCAAATCTCGAGGCGATCTATGGCATCTACCACGTTGGGACTTATTGCCAGGAGCAAGGCATAGGCTTCACCAGCGAGACACTCTCCCAACTAAAGGAGATGGCGTTGGGCTTCGAGGGGCAACTCGCCGATGAGGTCGCTGAAGCGCAGTTGTGGGACGCCACGGGCAAGACTGCGGGCCTGATGGTGGGCATGATGTCCATGGACCGAGATATGATGACGGTTCAATGCCGACAACTCGCTGCTAGCGTGCGGTCGATGGCTCCTAAGGGTAAAAAGCCGTTCTAGGCGGTACCGGAGCGTGGGAGAGCGTTTGCGCATGCTGGCGTTTGCTACCAAGTCGAAGTTTTGGACGTAGCCTCGCCGCCGAGCACGCTGAATCGTCGACGACGAAAATCGGCGGTTTCTAGCCGACGCCGGGACGAAAAGCCAAAGAGTGGGGCCGACGCAGCATATGGGCCGCGTCGGCCTGATCACTTAGCTGAGGCGCCTAACGTGATAGGGTAGCCACCGGCCCGCGTCCACGCGATCCCCAACGATGTCAAGGTAGTCACCCGCTAGGGCTCTAACGTCCCAGGGCGCGTCGGTTCCGAGCAACCGGACAATCGTACGGGCACGATCCCTACGAAGCTGCAATACCGCGTTAAAGTTCATGAGGAAGGGAAGTGGTCGGTAAGTTGGGTTGGGGGTCAGTCTGATGCGCATGCTCTCGCTGAGGAGGGCGTCCATCACAGGACATACCGCCTCGCTTTCGGGGAGGTCGAGCGAATGACGCAGGTTGAGCAGGCAGCCCAGAGCATCCGTCCGCTTCCAACGGGAATAAGGGCGCGCCTCCGGGCTGCGAGCAATGAGAGACTTCATTGTCTTTTCGCAGTACAGCGCTCGATCGAGCTCTTGGCGAATGAGGCTCGCTACCTCATCCTCGGCAAAGCTGCTGAGGCATGCAAACGGTTCGGCAAACAAAAGCATTGGAAGATCCTTCGTCTTCGTTGAAGAAATGCCACATCGCCGTCCAGATTGGACGTTCATGTGTGGCCGAAGGAATGCCCGTTGTTTAGCTGAGTGATGTCAGTCGCGCAAGTGTCTTTTTGCGAAGACCAACAATCTCGGTTACAGCGGGAGCCCTAGCTCGGCGGCAGGTCATCAACCTGGCGCGCATCTGTATCAAAGTGGAAGGTCGAGGCGGTTCTGCAACCAAGCCTTGTATTGGCCAAGGACCTTCGCGCGTTCAAATCGCAACTCCAGGGCGCGGACATCCTCCGGCTTGTAGAACCGGCGCGCTAACGCAAGGATCGCGTCCATCCTGCCGTTCCTCGCGGCCATTACCTGATTGAATGCTGCTGCCAGGCTGGCAGCCATGCCGTAGCTATCTGCGCTGAGGCGCGCATGCCTTAGGTCAGCTGCGCAGGCCTCGGCGTACGGACACGGTATCTCGGCGAGGGTGATGCCGGCACGCTTAGCTACATCGACTATCAGAGCGGCCGTACCGGGATCGCGCCAGCTGTGACGCCTAGACTGCATTGCCTCCTTCGCCAAGGCGGGTAGCACTCGCTCCAGGTAGAGGGCACGTCCTAGCTCCCGCTGAAGCGCCGGCAGCAATGACCGCGAGATTGCGCGAGTAGCGAGGTTGAAAGGCATGCCTGTCTCCGCGTGCTTGTAATTGCAGGCCGAACGCGCGCCCGACATCGCAAACGGGCCGGAGGCCCGCGAAGGTATTTAGCTAGTTTGACCCCTGGCAGCGGTACTCACGATCATCGCCATATGCGGTCAGAACCTGATCCGCTCAACTTCAGAAAGTACGACGCTATCGTCCCTTCGATCGTATAACTGGGTCGTTCGGGTCGACGAGTGGTTGGCCATCTTGGCAGCGGTTTCGAGCCGGCCGTCGTTCGACAGGTATGCGGTAATGCCGGTCGCGCGAAACGAGTGGTTGCATATCTCCGTCGAGATACCTGCGGCACTCGCGCGACGCTTCACCATCGCCCAGGCATTGGCATGAAGTAACCGCCTCCCGCTCAGCGCACCGGAAGACTTGTCGACCGACTGGTAGAGGGGGATCGAACCGACGCCAGGTATGAGTGCCGTCTCGATGTAGGCGACGAGCCACTCCTCAAGCTCATGGTGACACGGCATGTCGTGAAGCTTGCCGCCCTTCTCATGCAGCCGTAGCCACAGCCGGCGTCTTTGGGTGAAGACGTCCTCGACGTTCATGGCCAGCGCAGCCCCGACGCGCGCGAAGGAGTAAAGCATGGTCCCGATAAGCGCTCGGTCACGGAGCCCGATCACCGCCGAAATATCGATCGATGAAATGAGCGCCCTGGCCTCGTCAGGGTCCAACGCTGGGGTCTTTCCCTTGGCGAGACGTTGCCGCGGACCCCTTACGCTTGTCGCGGGATTGCTGCCGAGAAGCTGATGAACAACCAACCAGTTGAAGAGCATGCTCACTCCGGCGAGATGCTGCTTTACGGTCGCGGTAGCATACCGCTCCATCATGTCCTCGACCCATCCGGCTACGTGGATGGCGCGAACATCATCCAGTGATCGGATAGTGTGTCTCTCGGCCCACGAGACAAAGTCCGAGGTGGCGCGGGCGTAAGCCTTCCGAGTGTTGGGGTTTCGAATGTGGGCGGCGAAGAAATCCAGAATGGCAGCCTGCAAGACCGGCCCCGACCCCGTTAGCAACTGAGACGGCGACTCCAAATACACTTCAATTTGATTGGTCATTCCACACCGATGGTATCGTTACCATGAATATATAACGTAATTTATATTATGCAGAAAGCTCCGTGTTTATGGATAAAAATTGCACTCCCGGAGGCACGACGTCCGACGCTTCTACTGTATGCTCGCATATAGTACTCGCGGAGGAAGGCGCGGTCAGGGGTGCGAGTTGGCTTTCGCTCCCGTGACCGCGAGAGGCACCAGCGAAGGCTCCTTCCAACGATACCAACTTTCGCCGTTAAGTTTGAAGGACTCACCAGCAATTATGGAGCCGCTCGGTCATTGAAACTGAAATGGCAAAAGTCGACCAGCACCGCTGGGACGTTTTAAGGTCATCAAATTATGACGGCATAATACCACCCCAGGAATTGAACTCCTTTACACTTTGAGCTTGCGCCTGCGCTTCGGCATACGGGCTGCCTGCTCTTCGGTAGTCTGGACTCTCACTGCAATCTGAAGCTGCCGAAGATCACCTAGGTCGGCCTGCTTACCTTCGTTGCGCCACCCGATCTTCCGACCTGCATATTTGGGATGGGGATAGATGCGCATGTCCTCCACCGACGACGGGGTCCACAGGGTTTTGGTATGAGCCTTGATCCCGTAGGTGTGAGACCCCGATTTCGGCTTCTCGTAGGGCTTGAACTCAACAGCGTCGCAGGGGCCGTAGCTCATGAATCTTTCCTTTAGATCGGTCGCTCCCACGAATGTGTCGAACCGGTCCTTGACGTCCGGATGAACGCACCAAATCGCATGTACATGAAGGTTGTTGGCCTTGAATTCAGTGGGTTCCGAGTTCTTCGAGCCCTCGAAGTCGATACCAACGAACGCCATCGGCCAGAGGTGGGCGAACGTCGAATGGTGGTAGCGCCTCTCGTTGACCAGGTATTTCGTGATCTCGACGTAGCCGCCATGAAAGGTATCGAACTCGATGGTGGTGTCAGAGCGACCCAGCTCGCGGGCATCCTTCCTCATCGCGGCAAACCGCTGATTGAAAGTAATCGTTTGTACATAGCCGCAAGCGGCCAGCAACGCTTCGCTTGTGCTGAACTGCTTGGTTTGAAAACGGATTAATGCGGAGTCCACTGTTCTCAAAAACCAATCGTCATATCGCTTGTCAGTTTTTGATTGCTTCACATTTTCGCCGTATTTCGTCATTTTCCAATTCCTTAATTTAATAGAATACTACCTCCGGGCCGAAGCGACCAAGAGCGAAGCAAAAACAATGTTGGGGTGGCGCACGCGCAGGTTCCGCCTCGTGCTTATCAGAAGCGTACGGTAGCCCGACCGCGGAGCACGAGCTAGTAAAGCGAAAAAGAAACCGCGGTCGGACCGGAGGTATTTAGGGGTCCGTCCGATCAAGCGCGGACAGAAGCCCGTACGGTCGATTGGTGGACCGCGCGTAACCGGGCGTCAGTCCCCACAGCTCAACTTCTAGCGAAGTGAGCTGTTGCAAGGCCCCAGGGTCGACTTTCGCACTCAACACAACCAGATTGGACATGCGTTCGTATCGAAGCCAAGCAATCGACCTCAGCGCAAGAACGTCAGCAGGCTGGACGGCGGCGGCGTCATCCTCCAGCAGCCTATCGGCTTCAAGCTGGCGGACAATCGCGTCAAATTGTCCGCACTTATCGATGCTCCCATCTGGGACGGCATCAAACCTGAACAGCTCGACCAGCTCGGCCTCCAGGTTTCGCCATTGCGCGACGATGGGCAAACAAGCAGGGTGTAATGTTTCAAAGAGGGTACGCATGGACCGCTCGATGTACACCGACTGAAAGTAGTGTACATGATACAGCATCATAAGAGCGGAGTCGGTCAGGGGAGAGGGGCTGTGCATTATTTTTTAAATCCTGAGTCGGTCGAAAGATAGACGCACCAAACACTTCGCCAGGATGGCGTCGCCCATATCGACAATTTTCGGGGGGCCTGTATCGGCGAGTGATGTCCACTAGATAGACTGGGATAGTCCGGACATCAACGTTTTGGCGATATCTTTCATTTTCTATTTTTTGCCAAAAAATAGAAAACAATACCTTGACACAGCCTATATTCGGAGTCGCGTTGCCGGAGGTTGTGGCCTTCCCTAGCAGGCGAGACTTGGTACGGTAGTCGCCGCCTTAGGTAAGCAGCGATCAGCTGGCGGCAGCTCCGGTAGCCTCCCGAAGGACGTTCTGATAGCCGGGCCGCGCCGCTATCTCTACCTCAACCGTTCCGTCCGGCCGGACAACAGACTCTGCCACATACTGCATGGGATCGGAGGTCGTAACAGTGGCTTGCCGGATGATGCCGTCAGCGAAGGTGACCTTGAAGCCGGGATTGTAACTCTGGTTTGCCTTCGCAACCTCTTCGATGCGCGCCAGCACCTGGTCGCGGAAGTCGGCCTCCGTCCCACTGTCATCGAGGAGTTGCCGCGCCTTCGCCAGCCGCTGCTTCTCTCCCTCGACGGCTACCGTTAGGGACTGGACGATTGACCGCAGGCGGTTGGCAAGCCGGGTCCGATGCTCATAGGCGGCCGGGCCCGACATCTGCTTTAAGTCGTCGATGAGGCGCTTGATGTCGTCGGGGTCAGCAGCAGGTGTCTCAACCGCCCGTTTCTCATCGCGCAGTTTACCGAGCAGCGCAGTGGTTTCCGTCAGGTCAGACTGAACCGAGGCCAGCTTGTCTCGGATGAAGTCGATACCCACGGTAGGATCGCTCGCCAGTTCGGCGAACCTCTCCCGCTGGGTTTGCAGGCGAGCCAGCTTTTCGACCGCGGCGGCGATGCGCTGGTCGAGGTCGGCGGCAGCCTTGCTTGCTGCCTCGGCATTCATGACCCCTGCGAGGTCAACTTCCCGCGCCAGGAACAAGAAGGACCGCTCAAAGTCATCGTAGCGCCACCCCTTCTTGGTGCATCCCATGCCACGAACACCGGCGCTGCACTTCAGGTAGCGCCCACCTTTCGGACCCCTACCCTTGTCGACCATGCGCATTGGCGCGCCGCAGTAGGCGCAAGTCGCAATATGCGTGAAGAGGTTCTTCAGCTCCACGCCCTTTCGACCACCGCCATAGGTGGCCCGTTTGCGACGGTCGGCTTGAACTGAAAGGAACAGGTCCTCAGTGATGATCGCAGGATTGTACCCACTCACCGGATCACCAACCGGGCGACGGATCCCGTCCGTCTTGCTATGAGGTTGATACTCACCAAGGACGGCGCGGTTCTTCAGTATCTTCTCAACGTAAGAGTCGTTCCAGCCTTTGGAACGGCCAAACGCCGGCACGGCCTCACGATTGAGCGTTGCGGTGATCGAGTAGGTGCCATAGCCCTCGCTTGCCATTCGGTAGATACGGCGGACCACTTCGACCCGTTCATCGATGAGATCAAACCGACTGCGGTCGTCAGACAGCCGTAGCCAACTGGGTACCATCGCCGTCAGCTTCTTGGTCGATGCGAGAACCTGCTTGTTTTTCCAGGCGGCGCCGACTCGCTGGCTCTTGATCCGGGACTCCTCGTTGGCCCGACTCATGATCGCCATTGAGTAGACCAGTTGCGGGAAGTCTGTCTGGCCGGCGCGATAAACCTGGTTGTCAGAAAGCGTGACGATGTTCACGCCGCCCTCGGTGATGCTCAAGAAGAGCTGCATGGCTGAGGTGATCTTGTCGCGGCTCAGCCGATCAAGCGACTCGACCAGCAGATAGGAACCTTGCAGTATCTTCCCATTCTCGACGGCTTCCAGAAACCGCCTCAACGCACCCGTTGCGGCATTGTCTCCTTTGAAGGCAGACACGCCGATGTCGTGCAATTTGAAGTCTTCAACGAGGGTAAGGCCGGAGCGCTCGGCGTATGCCTTTGAAAGCTCGGTTTGTCGCCGAAGACTGTCGCCCTTCTGCTGGGCGTCGGTTGACATTCGGACGTAGGAATAAGCGAGCGGTTTGATGGGGCTAGCGATCATAAGCTCTTATAACCGCCGCTCGATTAATCACCTATACCTTTGTGCTAGCCGGAGCGGTCCTGTTTGGAGGCCTGTACATCCGAAGCATCAGTCCAAGCGCCCGTAGACCTCGGCCTCACTTGGGCACCGCAGGTCCGCTTCTGGCGCACAAAGCGGACCCTGCCAAGCACGCCACTTCGCCACCTTCCAGCGGATCGGGAAGCAACTACGCGCAAAGAGCTTGTGCAGTTAACTGCACAAGTTCCGACAATGGAGTGTTATCAGGGCCTGAACCTGCGTTGAATGAGATCATTTGGAGTCAGGCTGCCAGAAAACTCGTTCACGACGTCCGGCATGGTCGCGCTCACAGCATGGATCACCCGCGACAACTCGCTGTCAGGGCTTCGCAGTGTTATCGCCAACGTATCGATCGGGCGCGTCAATGGAATCATGCACCAGCGCCAGGCGACCGCCCTTGCATATGCGTCGGGGTCCGCAACACCACGAAGGGCTTGCTCATCCATCAGCGCCGATTTCCATTTGAGTTCCCAAAAATCATCGAGCCCGTCGAGGACGGTGATCCAGCCCTCGAGGCCGCGGCACGATTCATATTGCACAATGCGAAGGCTCGACGCTGAACGTGGAAAGGATCGCCTAGTCGCGTGATCCACCGCATCCCAAGTTTCCCATGACTGCGCCTCGAACGAGGTCGCCAGCTCGCTACTAGCCCGGCCATCCGCCAATCTTTGCACCGTCGATGGAGGGACGCAATGAAGCAAGTCGATGGGCATGTTGCCGTCCATGATGGCATCGCGTAGTACCTGCTGCTGGAGGCCCGCCATGGTTGCGTAGTTGCCGGCTGCAATGATGACGCGTCCCCCCGGTGCCTGCGAGTTGGGCGTGACGTGCCACTGGAAACCAGCCTCGTCGGCCACGGCATTGGCGAACTTGCAAAGGCTCGCCTTCATGCGCAGCCCTTCGCGAAGACTTCGAGCGGCCTCGCTTCCCTTCTTCAAGGCAGCAGCCTGCCCGCGCCAGTTGGTGGGAGCGCCCCTGACAAGCTGCGAGAGCCCATCTGCAAGTGATATTCGCTGCGGGCCATAGAGGCGCGCAAGCAAGTCGGCCTCAGGCTGCGGCCAGTCCTGGGCCTCGTCCACCAGAATGGCATCGAATCCAAACTCGATGGGCTCCGCCATAATGGCCTTGGCGATTTCTTCGTCGGCCAGCGCCCCGTCCTCGAAGTAGCGCAAGGCCTCCGCACAGCGGCCCTCGTAGTCCTCGAGGTCGATGTCGCCGCCCTCGGCAAGGCCGAGGCGCGAAAGCCAGGAATACATGAAGGACATCACGGTGCGCACCCGTATGCCGCCTGCCTCGCCATCGCCCGGTATGCCCATGAGGGCGAGCGTGCGCTGGATATCTGCCGACAGGGCCGTGTTGTAGGTCAGGACCAGCGAGCGCGTGCCGCGGGAGAGGAAGGCCTCGTATGCAGACTGGAGCATGAGGACGGTCTTGCCGGTCCCGCCATTGCCTCGAATGTGCACGCGGGCGGTGCCAAGGAGATTGGCAATCTCGCGCGCCTCCTCGGGCCTTGATGCGATCCGCACCATGCGGCGGCGGTCGAGGTTGGAGGGCGTGAGGGTGACCATGAGCGAAGACGAGAGGATGCGCTGCATCGGCTCGTCGTTGGCAGAGGAGATGACGTACTCTCCTCCCCGCTTTCGCATTTCGCCGGTCATTGCCATCGCCATGAAGAGCGCTGATGCATCGAACCGCGCCGCGATCGTGCCCGCCTCCGGCTGGACGACGCCGCGGTGCTTCGGAAGCTCGTCGATGCCACGCAGCATCACGCAGCGGTAAACGAATGGACTGGCACCTGCAGTGTCGCGAAGGTATTGGCGCAGTGCATGACGCTGCTTGTCGTTCTGGTCGGTGGCGCTCTTCCAGCCATCCTTGTACTCGACGTTCACTCCGCCAGCCGAAATCTCCATCCTGCTGGCGGAATGATCCTTCACCTCGATCGCGGCGACGAAGGAGCGAACCCAGACCTTCGAGCCAAGGAGGCTGGCACCATCGCTATCCTTGGCATTGCCCTTTGGAATGATGTGGCGGCGACCCGTGAGGAGCCCTACCACGACGACGTCGATGTCGCTGATCTTCTGCCCAGAGAGCTTGACGCTCGCCGCGATCTTTACTTGGTCGTCGGCAGCCGGCGTATCCTCGATGCCAGGCCAGGTGCGAACAAGCGCATCCCGGATGAGGAGCGCCGCGTCATGTTCGGCCGTCCCGGCCTCGCCGGTCACCTCGATCACGAATTGAGCCTTAGGTAGTAGAACGCCATGCGACCCGCAAAATCACGCAAGTCGACGAACTCGGGCTGCAAGCCAAGGCGAAGCAGTTCGTCTCGCGCTGCCGCTTGCTGGGGCTGCAAGTAGCCTTCCTGCGTGTGCCAGAGTGGATGGCCGAGCACCAAGGCCTTCTGGCCATTGGAAAGATAGGCAAGGCCGTTCGCATACTCCTCCGTCACAGGCGTGCCGGCATCAGCACATAGCTTGACGAACGCCTTCACGGCAGCTTCCTCGGCCCGGCTGCCAATCCACCGATCGATCGGCAGTTCGTTGCCAAGGATGAGGTCGGCAAGGTCGAGTGCCAGGCGCCAATCGAGCACGCCGTGGCTGAACCTATTCGCATAGTTGCGAAGGCAGTCCGGGCAAGACCGATCGCAATCCCTTGCATGGCGGTCGTGCTGCCACTTGGGGGCAACGCTCGCATAATATCCCTCGAGCGCCCTTCTCATGTTGGCTGGATCCGATGCCCACCTTGAATAGCCCGCCCCGTTCTCGAGCGAGTCCGCGATAAACACCTGCTCGGTTTCGCAGTCGCCACGCCTCAACGGCTGCCGGCCGATGCGAAACTCGCCGGGGTCGACATCGAGTGTCGTGGCCAGCGCGAGCTTCGTGAACTCGGCGAGCGATGCCATGGCCCCGCGCGCGGATGGCTGGCCGCGAACGTCGAGGATGCCGTTCCTGCCAACGCCGGCCGCACCGTCGATGTAGAAGCTGAGAACGTCCGTCGTGAAGATCGCGCCGATTGCCCCCTTGATGAAGGGCGCGGCATTGGGATCGTCAGGCCAAGGCGAGTCCTCGCGGTAGAGGTTCGGATCGCGCACCGAAACGCGCTCGTAGGGCTCCAGGAAGAACTCGAAGAGATGGCCCCTGTTGTCGTTGACGACGGCGACGGGGCCCATGCCAAGGGCGATCTTCATCGGCCCGCAGCCCTCGTTCCCGAAATCCTGCGGGAAGGCGCGCACGGGTGATGGAAGGGCAGGTCCACGCTGGCGCTGGCCATCATAGTCCTTCTTCCGAAACGCTGCGAGGAAGCCCTTGGGTTGGTAGAGCGGGAACGGGTTCGACGGTTGTCCGCATGTGGCGCACGTATCGGATGCGCCGTTGGCAATCGCCCCGCACGCCTCGTCCGTGCAGCGGGTATACATCAGTGGCGTGCCAAGCGGATTCGGCTCGTTGAAGATGCCATTGGGTCCCTCCTTCCTGAAGACGAAGCCTGCCGCCGTGTTGAGCTGCTTGTCCTTTGGAATTTCGGAGCCGGGCGAGAAGGCCCAGATGGCATGGTCGAGCGGGCGGTCGCTGATGACGACCTCGTCGAGGCTCGAGGGCTTGGACTTGTCATGGAAGAGGCTCCGGACCTGCGTCGGGAAGCCAAACATTGGCAGGATACCAGCCACCGCGAGGCGATGGCTAAGCTCGTCCTGGATGAACTGGGTTGCATGCACGGCATCGTCGATGTCGGGCACGAGGCCGGTTTGCACATAGGCAACAAGCGCACCTGCGCCATCCACCAGCGGCGTATGCGCGATGAGCCGCTCGACGACGTGGACGACGTCTGGCGAGGAAGCAAGCCAGCTTTCGACGTCCTCGCGGTACTGGCTCGCCCAATCATCCTTCCGGCCAAATACGCCGTGGATGCTTTCCTCGGTGCGAGCAGGCGGGCGCGCGAGCTGCGCGAATGCACGCCGCAGGCATTCGGCCGCGACCACGCGACGGACAATCTCGGGACGCGAAAGGTCAAGCTTGGGCTGGGGCGGCAGGTCCCCCGTCATGCGCTCGGGATTGTTGAAGTAGTACTCGTCATGCGCCGCGCCACGAGAAATCGTGAGCGCATAGGAGAAGGATTGTCCTGCGCGCCCTGCACGTCCGACGCGCTGCTGGTAGTTGAAGCGCTGCGGGGGCATGTTTGCCATCATCACGAGCTTCAGCGAACCGATGTCGACACCCACCTCCATCGTCGTCGTGACGGAAAGTGCATCAAGCCCCTTCGTGATTGCGGATTCCCCGTCGAGGTAAGCCGTGCCCTTGAAGAGGCGCTGGCGGTTGCGCTGCTCGGACATGGGCTTGGTCTGTCCCGTCAGCTCGGCCGCCGAGAGGCGATGCGCCGGCTCCCTCGAAACCCAGGCGTAGTAGTCCTCGCCCGGGTTCGTGACTTCCGAGAATGTCCTGCCCTGGCAATGCGGGGTTGTGCAGGCGGCTACGGGCAGCACCATCGTGCGGCGCGAGCAGGAATTGCAGCGATGGAGCTTGCGATCCCCGCGCGGGACGAGGCCTAGCTTCAAGGTCGCGTGGTTGGACACCTGCAAGAGCCAGTTGGCATTGATGACGCCGCGATCCTGCAGGTGCTTGGAAAGGTCGGCCGCGAGTTCCGTCGCATCGCGCCCGACGAGGGCCGCGACTTTCTCGACATAGGCCTTCACCTTCGCCGGGATCGAGGTTGCGGTCCGGGATTTCTCCCCGACCATGTTTCGCGAATGCCCGAGGATGCGAACGACGTTGGCGACGATGCCATTGGCCTTGGATTCCTCGAGTCCGAGCGCAGGTCCATGCGGGCCGTCAACCTCGATGCTCGCGATGCCCATGGATTCCATGTCGCGCCCTGCGCGGTCGAAGAGCGAATAGGCTACCTGCAGGGAGAACTCCTGCATGAGGCGCGTCCTGCCATCGCTTGCGACGGCGGCCGGGAGCGGCTCCCATTCACCAGCCACCACTGGCTCGAAGTAGCGGTACCAAGGCGATCCGTCGTAGGACGCAAGGCTCGCCGCAGGGCCTGCGGGGTTTTGCCCGATCGCAAGGAGCGCATTGCGCATGGACACGAGCAGCATCGGCCAGCTCGTGCGCTGGCTGGCAAGGCTTGCATCATGGCGCGCGACCAGGTCGCGCTCCGCGTTGCTGGCCGCATTGAGCTTGACGAGCTTCACGGCCATGAAGATTCCAGGCGAGTGGGCTTCCACCTTGTCGCGCAAGGCTGCTAGCGCGGGGTCCGCATCAAGGTCCCCCAGGACGACCTCGCTAATTTCGGCGCTCCTCGGGATGTCCCTTGGCTGGATGCTCGCATGCACGAGCTGGCGGACAAGGTCGCGGAAGTGATTGAGCTCTAGGCCTGCCGCAAGGTCGGCAGCGTCGTCGCGGCTATCGGTAAAGGCGATCATCTTTTCGGGGTTTGTGCCATCCCCCGTCGAGTACATCGCGCGGTCGGCCGCGATCTGGGTCGTGATGTTCAAGCCTGTGCGCAGCCCCCTCACCGGGCTCTGCACGGTGCCGCTGAAGAAAGCCTTCCTATTCTCCGGCCTCGCATTCTGGTCGCGGCGATTGCCTTGGCAGCAGGGGCAAGTTTCAGGAAGGGCACCGATCGTTTCGCTTGGCGCGAGGCCGGCCGTAGGGCGCAGGAATACGAGGCCTGTGGAGCCTGCCGTCGCGCTGCTAATTTGCCCCGTGAACGGATCGAGCTTGCCGCGCTGGAACTGGAACGTCACGGCGTTGCCGGAGGGACTTGCGTGCTGCCATGATCCTCCCGCGACCTGGCCGCCCGGCCAATACCAGCGATATTCATCGATAGTGCGTTCGTTGACTTGGCTGGCCTTGTCGCTGCCCTCGCCGGGGCGCGTCGCCTCGAGGAAGGTTACAGTGGAAAGGCGATCATCCGTTGGCGGGACGATGTAGCCTCCGAGGAAGGGCTCGCCGCAATCATAGCAATAGAGCAACTCCAGCACTTGCCCGCCGCATCCACACTTCATGGCAGGTGACTTGAAGA
>Ga0206119_100450_pt1 | contig 13583 bp, 15 predicted proteins | sample 3A50Ametagenome_FD_148608 | JGI IMG/M metagenome (GOLD analysis project Ga0206119, IMG submission 148608) | Enriched microbial communities from leaf-cutter ant dump, University of Wisconsin, Madison, United States - 3A50A | ecosystem: Environmental > Terrestrial > Nest > Insects nest > Nest dump...
AGCCGCGCATAACGCTCGTCAACGTCCCAGAAACCGGCCTGTCCCCGCATCCTCCGCCTCCATGCAAATCAGCATGGCAATCGAATCAAATCCCGGCCGAAAACGCGAGGTAATTCGAGGTCTCCAACTGATCCAGCACCAGCCTGGCAGAAGCCGGGAGATCGATATCGAGGTAGAAGCCAGGCACACCGACGGCCAGCTGCGGATCGCGCCCGGCGATCTGCGCACGCGCGGTTTCTACCGCCCTGTCAATCGATTGCAGCAGAGCGGCGGCGTGGGCGGCGCGATCACGGGCCGGCAAGGCCGGTGGCGTAATGAGCTGGTTTGGCCGTCGGTACGCTTCCGGGACGCCATTGTTTCGGAGGAGGATGTGGGGTCGATCTCTCGGAAATTCGTCGGCCATTCGTACCTATGCTGTCGCTATTCAGACAGCGAGGCCTGCCGACGCTCCGTCAGCGCGTCCACAAGCGCTTCCGATGTGATCCGCTTTCCGCCCCGCAATATAATGGCTTTTGCCGCATCGTCCGCCGCACGAGCAATTTCCGCTTGAGAGAGATGTTCGGCCTTGGCAACAGCATCGGCCCAGACAATCCCTTTGGTATCGAAGCGGCCGAGCCGAGCGCGAAGCAATGCCTCGATGAGCTGCTTGTCTGGGGCTGCATATTCGATAACGTCGTCAAATCGACGAAAGAGAGCCTTGTCGAGAAGTTCGGGGTGATTTGTCGCAGCGACGATCAGGCTCTGGCTGTCGTCCTGCTCAAGGAACTGGAGAAACGAGTTCAGCACACGTCGTATCTCGCCGACGTCCTGCCTCTCTCCCCGACGTGCGCCGATCGCATCGAACTCGTCAAAGAAATACACCCCTCGGGTCGACCGCATTGCATCGAACACGAGCCGAAGCTTGCCTGCCGTCTCCCCCATGAATTTGGTAATCAGCCCATCAAGGACGATGCTGAAAAGGGGCAGATGGAGTTCGCCGGCCAAAGCCGAGGCAGTCATCGTTTTGCCCGTTCCTGGAGGACCAACCAGAAGAACCTTATGTCGAGGAACCAAGCCGTGCTCGCGCAAACTGGCTTGCTGGCGCTGCTCGCCTAAAATTCGCTCAAGCCGAGAGCGCAACATATCCGGCAAAATCATGTCAGCTAGTCGCAAATCAGAATAGCGGGCGTTCAAGAGCCCTGCGAGTTCACCCTTTGGCTGGACGAGGGGGATCGGTCGAGCGGTTTTGTCGAACCCCGAATCCCTGCTCTTGGCCGCATCGATCAACCCTTTAAGCTCCTGAGCGAGTTTCCCGTGGCCCTGACGTGCCTCATGCGCAGCGAGTTGCATTGCGGTGGCGAGGAAACGATCATCGTCACGCGCAATGTGGCTCTTGAGCAGGGTTACGATATGGCGGGCGGTGGTCATCGCGTTCTTCTTCTCGGGTCTCCGTTCGCAGGTCAACTTTCGTCCGACGTTAACCACTCAAAGGCGATTTGTATCGTCCAATCGTATTTTTTCCCTTGCCTACACTAGGTAATTCCCCAAGCGCGAGAACTTCCGCTGACCGTTTGCTCGCGCAAGCCGAAGGCGCTGATCAGATCCAGCGCTCCCTGCATCGACGGTTTCAAGCCTGTCTGTTCACCTGGGCAACGAATCCACAAGCACGACAGGCTCCGCCAAGTCCAGTCAGATGGGCGTCGGCTTGAGGCATAAGCCTACCGTGTTCATTCGACGGTGGGCGCGCTCGCCGGTCCGACGGTCGACCAGCCCTGACGCCTGCAGAGGTCGTCGAGTTGTTCCGCGGAATGATAGGCGATCCGAATTTCGCCCCCATCGTTCTTCCGGGTAACTGTGACGGTCATGCCGATCGCATTCGACAGCGTCTTTTCCAACGCCAGCGTGTCTGCGTCCTTTTCACGGGCAGATAAGGGTCTGACCTCGCTCCGGCCCGCTGCAGGCATCTGCGCCAGCGCCTCGGCCTGCCGTACCGAAAGCCCTTCAGCAACGATGCGTCCGGCAAGTCCCGCCGGGTCCTCGGCGGTCACGAGCGTACGGGCGTGACCAGCCGAGAGCACACCGCTGACCAACATGTCACGGATACCTTCCGGCAGCTTCAACAGTCGCAACGTATTGGCGACGTGGCTGCGGCTTTTTCCGATCACCTGACCGAGATCGGCCTGGCTGTAGCCATGCTCGTCGATCAGCTGCTGGTATCCCTGCGCCTCCTCGAGCGGATTGAGATCGGCACGCTGGACGTTTTCAATAATCGCAAGCTCCAGCGCCGTCCGGTCGTCGACATCCCGAACGATGACCGGTATTTCGATCAGTTCCGCTCTCTGCGCCGCACGCCAGCGGCGTTCGCCGGCGATGATCTCGTACCGCCCCGATTGCGATGGGGACGGGCGCACGACAACGGGCTGCACGATGCCGTGCTCCCGGATCGACTGTGCCAGATCGGTCAGATCCACCTCGGCAAAGCTGCGCCGCGGATTCCTCGGGTTCGGCGAGATGAACTCGATCGGTACCTTGCCATCCGCCGTCGCCCGCGTCTCGGCTGAGGACATTTGCCGGTCCACGTCTCCGATCAGGGCAGCGAGGCCGCGTCCGAGTTTCCGTCTGGGAGGTTCTTCGCTCACGCTACATCTTCCTAACCGGGGTTGGAACAAGAGCAGTTCAAAATCTTGCGCTAAGGCCGAACGGATCACGAACGGCCGTCGCTAACCGGGATCCTCGACCAGCTCGTCGTCATCATCGCCTTTCTCCTCGCCACCGCCCAGCCCGACCGGAATATCCCCGGCCAGCAGTTTTTCCTTGGACAGCAGGCCGGCGTCTTCCAGCGCTTCGAAGTCGGGCAGGTCGCGCAGCGTGTCGAGCCCGAACGTCAGCAGAAAATCCTTCGTTGTGACGTAGGTGTAGGGCGCGCCCGGCGTCGGGCTGCGCGGACCGGAGGCGATCAGTTTTGCGCCGCGCAGACGGCCGATTAGGTCGCGGGAAACTTCCTTGCCGAAGAAGGCCGACAGTTCGGCGCGGGTGATCGGCTGGAAGTAGGTGATGGCATTGAGCACCAGAATCTCGGACTGGGTCAGGTCGACATTGCGCTCGCTCCCGCCAACCGTAGCCCGGATGGCGTCGGCATAGGCGGGCCGGGTCAAATGCTTCCAGCCGCCGGCGACGGCGACGAGATCGTAGGGCCGGCCGCGCAGTTCCTCGCGGAGGTCGTCGATTAAAAGGTCGATGCTGCAGCTTTTTCCGACAATCCGCGCCAGCGTCTCGCGACTAACAGGTTCGCTCGCCGCAAAGATGACCGCCTCTACCCGGTTCATCCATTCGCGCCAGCGCATGTCCGGCGGCAGATGATCCAGCTCCCGGTCAAACAACTGGTCAGTTGGTCGACGTTCGCCTGGTCGGTCATCACCGCCCTGCCCTGCCCGTCGCCTGGTTGAATTCTCCGCCATCATCGTCACAGCCCATACAGCCGGAAACTGGAGCGCCCGGACAATTCGCGCACCGCGTCAAACGTCTGCAATCGCTCGAACAGGCGGCGGGCGCCCCAGCGCGTCAGCTTTTGCGTCTGCAGCGTGCCCGGCACGGCGTCCTGATCGAGCAGCATCTGCACCACCTCCCCGGCCCCCTTGGCGCGCAGCTTTGGCGCGATCACCTGAAGCCGCGCGGCGCGCGGCGCGATGTTGTGCGCCAACCGGCAGGCGTCGATCGCCGCCAGCGCCAGCGCCACGCAGATCGCCCGCTCAAATTTTTCTCCGTCCGGCCGAATTTTTTTGCCGCGGCCGTCGGCATGGCGAAACGCCGGCCCGCGCGCCTGCGTCACCAGCAGCGGCACCGCGAACGGCCAGCGCAGCCGCGCGGCAATGCTGAGATCGGCCAGCCACCAGCCGAGCAGTGCGGCGTCTGGGCACAGCCGCTCCACCTCGGCAAGAATCGCAGCGGCAAGCAACGGCGCCGATCGACCGGAACGAACCATCTCGTCGAGGCGATTTGGTAGCGCCAGAAACGCCTCGTCCCAGCGCAGGCCGAGCCGCTCGGTGACCGAGGCCAAGATTTCGGCGTCGAGGTGCGGTGAGCGGTCGCAAAAATGCCGCCAGCCGGCAAACAGATTTCCAGCCGGGCCGGGATCGGCGCCGGGCGCACGCAGGCACCAAGCATCGCGAATCTGTGCCACGTCTTCCGTGCGGCCGGCGAGAGAGGCTGCGGAGGCCGCGCAGGTGAGAGCGAGACGCTGGCGCCAAGCGCCGGCCCAGACGGGGGCGCCGCGTATTAGAGTGTCGAGCGTATTCAAGGCGGCGCCGGCCAAAAACCCCGCCTCGCTGTCGCTGTCGACCGGCCCACACGGGACCGCCCAGCCGGGCACGGATGGCAACTTTGGGCGATCGGGCGGGGTCGAATCGGACGTTGGCATCGCCGGTGACGCTACAGCAGCGGTGCGTTTATTGCCATCGCTTTTTGCCAAAAGCGCACCGGCTGTCCTACAGGGCAAAAGAACGATAAAATTGCATTATCCGTCGTCATTGACATGTACGGCATGAAACTGTACAACTTGACACGCAAACCGCCGAAACATACACTATCGGCATCCTCAACACACCTGAAGGACAGAGAAGATGCCCCGCGCCGCCGTCAGCGACAGCCAGCGCATGTCGTTTCGCATCAAGCCCGCCGACAAGGCGATGATCCTGCGCGCCACCGAAATCGCCGGCGCCGCGGGCATCACGGATTTCGTGCTGCGCACCGTGCTCGAAGCGTCGCGCGACATCATCGAGCGCAACGACCGCATCGTGCTGTCCGAGCGTGACACGCTCAAGGTTCTGGAAGCACTGGAAAATCCCCCTCCAGCCAATGAAAAGATGATCGCGGCGGCCAGGGCGCTGCCCGCCGACCTATGAGCATCCCCGACTGGCGGGAAGAACCCATCGCACGCCAGGACCGCGCGAGCTTCGATTGCGGCGACGGTGCGATGAACGTTTTTTTGCGAAACCATGCCCGAAAGAACCATGAGCGCGGTGCCTCGAAGACGTTTCTGGCCGTGGCGAAGAGCGATGCGACGATCCTCGGCTTCTATACACTGAGTCCGGCCGAAGCCGAATTCGAACGGGTCCCCGAAAAATTCCGTAAAGGCCTCGGCCGCTACGCGCTCGGAGGGTTTCGGCTGGCGCGTCTTGCCGTTTCGCGGAGCCAGCAAGGCAAGGGATTGGGCGGCCAGTTGCTGATGGCAGCGGGCTTGCGCTGTATTCGCGCCGCAGCCGAAGTCGGCGGAACGTTGATGTTCATCGACGCCAAGGACGAGCCGGTTGCGAAGTGGTACCGTACGTACGGCGCCTTAAGCCTCGACGATCGGCCATTGTCCCTGTTCCTGCCGCTCGCCTCCCTCGAGGCGGGCTTGCGTCTGGGTGGAAAACTGTAGTCATGGCGACAGGGCACAACGCAGGCGGGGATTCCGACGACGAGCTTCCCGACATCGTCGACATCGTTATGGAGATGGGCCTGGTGCCAGAAGGTGATGAAGACAGCCAGGACAAAGCCCTCCGCCATGGCTCCGGGCGTTCGTCGTTCGGAAAGCCAAATCATTGGCTTTCCGCCGGCAATGCCGACCACTCCTCACCCCCTCCCCCGGCCGTCGCGAACCCACGCTTGCCGGCACATCTCGAGCAATTGGCCGGCCGCGCCCGCGACTATGTCGAGGCGGCGAGCTCGGCCAATACGCGGCGCGCCTACGCTTCCGACTGGAAGCATTTTTCCAGTTGGTGCCGCCGCCAGGGGGTTGCGCCGCTGCCGCCCAATCCGGAAACCGTCGGGCTCTACATCACGGCCTGTGCTTCAGGCTCCGCGACCGGCGACAAAAAGCCGAATTCCGTGTCGACGATCGAGCGCCGGCTTTCCTCCCTTTCGTGGAATTTTTCTCAGCGCGGCCAGCCGCTCGATCGCAAGGATCGGCATATTGCGACCGTCATGGCGGGTATTCGCAACAAACATGCCGCCCCGCCCCGGCAGAAGGAAGCGGTGCTGCCAGAAGATCTCATCGCCATGCTGGAGACGCTCGACCGTGGGTCCCTACGCGGCCTGCGTGACCGCGCCATGTTGTTGCTCGGCTTCGCCGGCGGTCTGCGCCGCTCAGAAATCGTCGGCCTCGACGTCGGCCGCGACCAGACCGAAGACGGCCGTGGCTGGGTCGAATTCCTGGACAAGGGCCTGCTCGTCACCCTGCGCGGCAAGACCGGCTGGCGCGAGGTTGAGGTTGGCCGCGGCTCGTCGGACGCCACCTGCCCGGTCGTGTCGCTGGAAACATGGTTGAAACTTGCCCGCATCGGCCATGGCCCCCTGTTCCGGCGCGTCACCGGTCAGGGCAAGGCGGTCGGCGCCAACCGGCTCAACGACCAGGAGGTCGCCCGGCTCGTCAAGCGGACTGCGCTGGCGGCAGGCGTGCGCGGCGATCTGCCCGAAGGCAAACGCGGGATGATGTTTGCCGGCCATTCGCTGCGCGCCGGCCTCGCTTCCTCGGCCGAGGTCGACGAACGCTATGTGCAAAAGCAGCTTGGCCACGCGAGCGCCGAGATGACCCGCAAGTACCAGCGCCGGCGCGAGCGTTTCCGAGTCAATCTCACCAAGGCGTCCGGGCTCTAGGAAAAGCCCCCTCCCCTGCCCTTTTGACGGTCAACATCGCTGTTCAGCCTCAATATTCCCTTGCAAATCTGGAGCGTAATTCCATAATTGCAAGGATGATCAAACGCCGTATTACCGCTCAGCTCTCCGAACTGCTGGATAGCACGCCTGCCGTGGCTCTGCTCGGACCTCGACAGGTTGGCAAGACGACCCTCGCGCTGACCATCGCCGAACAGCGGCCCTCGATCTATCTCGACCTCGAATCTGACGCGGATCGCGCCAGGCTCGCCGAGCCGGAACTTTACCTGGCCGAGCACGAAGACAAGCTGGTCATCCTGGATGAGGTTCAGCGGCTACCGAACCTGTTCCAGAACCTGCGCGGGCTGATCGACCGCGGCCGGCGACGCGGTCGCAAGGCTGGCCGCTTTCTGCTGCTGGGTTCAGCGTCGATCGACCTGCTGAAGCAGTCGGGCGAAACCCTCGCGGGCCGCATAGCCTATCTCGAAATGCACCCGATCGACGGACTTGAGGTTGGCGCCGAAGATCTGTCCAAGCTTTGGGTGCGTGGCGGCTTTCCCAATAGTTTTCTAGCGACAACCGACCGGGTCAGCCAGCGCTGGCGGCTGGATTTCATCCGCACCTATCTGGAACGTGACATCCCGCAGCTCGGCCCCCGCATCCCGGCCGAGACTTTGCGCCGCTTCTGGACCATGCTGGCGCATCATCAGTCCGGCCTGCTCAACGCGGCCGAGTTCGCGCGTGCCCTGGGCGTCGACGGCAAGACGGTGGCGTCCTATCTCGACCTGCTGGTCGATCTTCTGCTCGTCCGGCGGCTGGAGCCCTGGCATGCCAATATAGGCAAGCGGCTGGTCAAATCCCCGCGCGTCTATGTTCGCGACAGCGGTATCGCCCATGCGCTGCTTGGCCTCGCAACCCAGGAAGAGGTACTTGGCCACCCTGTCGCCGGCTCCTCCTGGGAAGGCTTCGTGATCGAAACTCTTGCCGCAACGGCCCCTGCCGGCACGCAATACAACTTTTATAGAACCGCGGCTGGCGCCGAGATTGACCTGCTGCTCACCTTGCCAGGGCAACGCCTCTGGGCCGTCGAAATCAAACGGAGCCTGACGCCGAAGGTTGAAAAGGGTTTCTACCAGGCGTGCGAGGATCTTGCGCCGGAACGGCGTATCGTCGTTTTCCCAGGATTAGAACGTTTTCCGCTTCAGCACAATGTCGAAGCGATGCCACTGCAAGACGTGGGCCGGGAATTGCTGGCCGAAACTTGATACAGAGCGTCATCCAAGTCGTCAGAGATCTGGACAAAGCTCCTCATCCACCTATTCGTGGGTGTCGGTTATCCCGTTCAGGCGTTGAGCGAATAGCTCTCGCCGGACCAGGAGGAGAATTCGACGGCAAATGCCCTCAGGGCGGAGACCGGGATGTTGTACGCAGCAGCGAACTCGACCTGTTGTGCGAAAGGAATCTCGCCGAAGAACGCACTCACATGACCCGGATGCTGTTTGGCCAATTCGATGTCCGCAAGACAATGCGCCAGCGCCTCCCCGTCCAGCTGATCGTTGTAGGGTGCGTTCACGGTCGCCAGGACCCAAGCCATATGCGTGTTCATAGTTCTGAAAAATAGGCTTTCTTGGCTGATGAAACAAGTTGACCTCGCCTCCCCAGCAGTCGGTCACCCATAACAAAGTGACATCTAACTATCTATAATGACATCTTATCGTCCGAGATCGCGCTCGTGATGGTCGCCGCCATGCACGCGCGGTTTTTGGATAGGCAAGGCCATGTCGGGGATGATCCTCCCGCGGCTGATTTCCTGTGACGTAGCCGCGTTCATTGGCAATCGCATGTTCGACGCCGGTCGGCCGCATCCGCGTATACCTCGGTAGGCTTGACGCCCAATGAGGGTCGCTTCGGTCAACCGGGATGCACGGTGCGCCGAAGTCGAGTTGCACGTGTACAACTCATCGCTCCGACCTCTCCGGGGAGCATCTACAAAGTCAGACTGTTTTATGAGATTCTTTAAGAGCAGGGGGGGACTTGAGCCTCTCGCCAGACCGCTCCGACTTCGGTTGCACGTGTACAACTCAGAACATCCGATGGGGTAAGATGGCATTAACTTTCTGTTAGCTTTAAAAGATTTGCCATCGGTTCCCGAATCTGGCTAATTTAATCAGCGCTTTTTCGCTCCCGTAGCCAAAAAACGCGCAGATTTGGGGACAAGATTTTTGGCTAACGCGAACCCTAACGAACCTATCGCAGTTGTTCCAACGCTACGTAGTCAGATCATCGCTGACGCCAATGAGCTGTCGCGTCAATTACAGGCGCATCAGCAGCGAACATTTCCCCCGACTTCACAGAAGACAATTCGCCTGTTCACCCCGGCCGAAGCCGCAGACTTCATTGGCATTCACGAGGGCTATCTTCGTCAGATCGTTGCCGATGGTCACGGTCCGGATCCCATGCCGAATGGCCGACGGCTGTACTCCGTCGCCGATCTCGAGAACCTGCGACGAGTTCTCGACGAGGGAGGGAAAGGGACACCTAAATATGTCCGGCACCGCCGTCCCGGCGAAAAACTTCAGATCATCAGCGTGATGAATTTCAAGGGCGGCAGCGGGAAGACGACGACCTCCGCTCACCTCGCACAATATCTCGCGCTGCGAGGATATCGCGTGCTGGCGATCGATCTCGATCCTCAGGCTTCGTTGTCGGCCTTGTTCGGTCACCAGCCGGAACTGGATGTTGGTGACGGGGAAACCATCTACGGGGCGATCCGCTATGACGAGAGTCGTCGCCACATCTCTGAGATCGTCCGCGAGACATATACGCCTGGCCTGCATTGCGTACCAGGCAACCTCGAACTCATGGAATTCGAGCACACGACGCCCAAGGCGTTAGCGGACCGCCCGGACGGAACCTCGATGTTCTTCTCCCGGATCGGCGAAAGCCTGGCCGATATCGAGAGCGCGTACGACATCGTCATTATCGACTGCCCGCCCCAGCTCGGATTCTTGACACTGTCGGCGTTGTGTGCGGCAACCGCGGTGCTGATCACCGTTCACCCGCAGATGCTCGACGTCATGAGCATGTCCCAGTTCTTGACGATGACAGGCGATCTGCTGTCCGTGGTCGAAAACGCTGGCGGCAGCACGGAATACGACTGGATGCGCTATCTGGTGACCCGCTACGAGCCGAACGATGGCCCGCAGAGCCAGATGGCTGGTTTCATGCGCTCGATCTTTGGGCAGCGGGTTCTCGAGCATTCAATGCTCAAGTCGACAGCAGTCTCCGACGCCGGACTGACCAAACAAACGCTCTACGAAGTCGAGAAATCGGCCTTCACACGCGGCACCTACGACCGTGCATTGGAATCTCTGACGCAAGTGAATGGCGAAATCGAGGGCCTGATCCGCTCCGTGTGGGGGAGGAAGTAACCCATGGCCCGAAAGAATGTTTTCGATCTGGCCGCGGAGACCACCGAAACAGCTCCTGCAGTCGTGCAGCCGAAACTGGGGCGTCCTTTGCTCGGCCTAGAGCGTCCGATCCGTCCTGCCAGCCCTCTGGGATCGATCTCGCAATCACTGGAAAACATCAATTCACGTGCCAGCAGGGCCGAAGAGATCGAGAGACAGCTCGCGGCCGGGCAAATTATCATCGAACTCGATCCAACCCTTGTAGACGGCTCCTTTGTCGTCGATCGCTTAGGTGTGGACGCAGAAGACACAAGCTCCTTGGTTGCGCAAATCAAGGAACACGGCCAGCAGGTACCGATCCTGGTGCGTCCGCATCCAGAGACCGAAGGCCGGTATCAAGTTGCCTATGGCCACCGTCGTCTGGCAGCCGCCAAAGATCTTGGGCTGCGAGTGAAGGCGGTTGTACGCGATCTCACCGACGAGCAACTCGTCATCTCGCAAGGGCAGGAAAACAATTCTCGCACCGATCTTTCTTTCATCGAGCGGTCGTTCTTCGGCGCTCGCCTCGAGGATCGTGGCTTCCCTCGCGAAATCATCATGGCGTCCCTCGGCGTCGACAAGGCCGCCCTGTCGCGCATGATAGCGCTGATCAAGCGGTTGCCACCTGAACTGATCGAGGCAGTCGGCCCGGCTTCGTCTTTCGGACGTCTGCGGTGGGCAGAGCTGGCCGACATGCTCGACGAAAAGGGAAATCGGGCGAAAGCCCTGAAATTCGTTCGGGAGCAGGATTTCCTTGACCAAAAGAGCGATGCCCGCTTCCAGGCCGTGTACGATCTGCTGAAAAAGGTGTCAGCCAAAGCCGAGCGTACGGTGGCTGAGGCCCAATCCTGGGCTCCAGCAGACAAATCGGTTAGCGTCGTCACTAAAACGCGCTTCAAGGCGCTCACAGTCGAGTTTTCGAATCCGGACGGCAAAGCGTTCGGAGCATGGGTAACGAGCAATCTGGACAGCCTCTACGAGGCGTTCAGGAAATCGAAACAGGAGAATTGAAACCGCAAAAGAAAAAGGCCCCCGAACGATTTCTCGCGGAAGCCCTTCTCATCTGTAGCAAGCTGAGAATCTCATTTCCGCGAATCACTGTCAAGAGTCTTAGGCGTCGATTCGGCGAGCAGGTTTCTTTTGCCCGATGAGAAGGTGAAGGAAAGACATGGAAACGGGCATTGCAACGACGCCTTTTGGGCGGCGGCCAATGTCGCTTGCCTTACTGGCAGCGCAAAACGAGGCAAATGAAATCCCTGGAGGCAAGGCCGTCGATAAGTGGCAGGCTTACCGGGATCTCTGCGAAGGCAAATCTCTCGTCAGCATTGGCGACCGCGCTCTCGCGGTCCTGGCGGCCTTGCTGTCGTTCTATCCGGACGACGAGCTGTCGGAGGATAACGGCCTGGTCGTGTTCCCGTCGAACCGGCAGTTGATTCTGCGGGCGCATGGAATGTCGGAACCGACCTTGCGGCGCCACCTGGCGGCCTTGGTCGAGAACGGCCTGATCATCCGGCGGGACAGCCCCAACGGCAAGCGATACGCCCGCAAGGGCAGGGGAGGGGCCTTCGAAGAGGCCTTCGGGTTCTCTCTCGCTCCCATGCTCGCCCGCGCCGATGAGTTCTCAGCGGCCGCAGAGCGGGTTCGTGCGGGCAATCGGGCACTGAAGCTCATGCGGGAACGCATCACGCTGTATCGCAGGGACATCAGCAAGCTGATCGAGGCGGCCGACGAGGAAGACGTTCCAGGCGACTGGGGCGGCCTCTGGATGCGGTTTAGGGCTATTGTGGATGCGATCCCGCGCCGTGCGGCCATTGCCGATCTCGAACCAATTGTGGGTAATCTGGCCGCAATTCGCGAGGAAGTGGACATCCTGCTGAATTCCCACATGAATGTCGAAGATTCAAACGGCAATGACGATCGAACTGAGCGGCAGCATTCTAATTCAAATACCGACTCCCTTACTGAATTTGAACCTGCTTTGGAAAAAAGCGGGGCGACGGTCGAGCCCAGACGAGAACCGCAGGAGCCGCCGAAAGGCTATCCGCTTGGATTTGTGCTGAAGGCTTGTCCAGAAATCACCGACTATGCTGTCGATGGCATTCGCGGCTGGCGGGATTTAATGGCCGTCGCCGCCCAGGTCAGGGGTTATCTGGGCGTCTCGCCGTCGGCCTATGAGGATGCCTGCCACGTGATGGGGCCGGAAACCGCGGCGATCGTCGTTGCCTGCATCCTGCAGCGCGCTCAGCACATCAATTCGGCTGGTGGGTACCTGAGGGCGCTCACCGAGAAGGCGAGGGCAGGGGAGTTCACCGTCGGACCGATGCTGATGGCGGCATTCAAATCGAACGGCTCAACGGCAAGGATGACGGGATGATCAGGTGTGAAGAGCTGGGCTGTTCGTGCGATGAGGCAATGGTTTCCTGGATTGGTCACCCCTGCCGTTGCCGGGCCGCGAGTTCAAACGAGATTATCTCCGCCGGCGGACGAGGGCTCGCATATTCCTCGGTCATGATGGCGCCGATGAGGAGATCGATCGCGCGGCATGACTTCCAGCTCGTTTCGTCATCGCCAGTCAGCTCCAATTTGGCCTTCGCGAGGAACTCGCGTGCCCGCGCAAAATTCGATGCCATCGTTGTTCCCTCTTGTCGGCCGTAGTTCACTCTATATCTCGTGCCAGCGGCTTGGAAAGGACCCGTTAACCGTAACGAAGGCTTTTGCATTAAATGGTAGCTATCACGCCACAGGCTGGTTAGGGGCCTGTTCGGTTGGAACAGAAGCGGGCGCCGCGCGGCCGACACAATTTCCGATCTCCCGGCTCGAATCGTCGAGTCCAAGAGACTCCGAGAGCGTCATCGAATGCAAGATTATCATTCGTTTTGAGTTATCGACAAGCTGTGCGTTTTTGGCGGAAAATGATGGCACAAAGCGCACAAGCATCTTACGCTCGAAACCATGGTTCTTCTCGATCGCGCAACCACCACTCCGTCCGTGCCGCCGACCGCCTCCTCCTGGGTGCTGACCGCCGGCGGTGGGCCGAGCGACGCCGCTTTCCAGGCCGGCGCCGCATTGGCTTCGCTTGACACGCTGGCCCGGGCGCAAGTCATCCGCAGAAGTCGGAGCCACGTCACCAACACCTTGGAACTTCCGAAGCTACCGGACGTGGTTCATGATGTGTTGGTCAGCGGGACCCTGTCCGCAGGGCACGCCCGCACGCTGGTTACCGCCTATGACCCCGCCGAGGTTGCGCGTCACATCGTCGAGAACGGTCTGTCCGTGGGACAGGCAGAAGCCCTCGCGCAGACGCCTGCGGCCGAGAGGCCCTCGGTCTCGCGACCCGCCACCGCGGGGAAAGATCCCGACGTGCTCTTGCTCGAAAAGCAGCTTTCAGATGCAATTGGAGACCTCGAATTACCTCGCGTTTTCGGCCGGGATTTGATTCGATTGCCATGCTGATTTGCATGGAGGCGGAGGATGCGGGGACAGGCCGGTTTCTGGGACGTTGACGAGCGTTATGCGCGGCTG
>Ga0206119_100465_pt1 | contig 13270 bp, 11 predicted proteins | sample 3A50Ametagenome_FD_148608 | JGI IMG/M metagenome (GOLD analysis project Ga0206119, IMG submission 148608) | Enriched microbial communities from leaf-cutter ant dump, University of Wisconsin, Madison, United States - 3A50A | ecosystem: Environmental > Terrestrial > Nest > Insects nest > Nest dump...
GATCACGAAGATCTTGCGAATAGGCATGCATAACCACTCCCAATCCATCGGTTGGGAGTAGCTTACAGTATGTACATATTTAAATCAAAAATGCTCTAGTCGGTGTCCGCTACCTGCACGCGCACCGATTTCTGAGCTGCCTACACGGCAGTGAACCATCGACCGTGGTTCTGCAGCGGGCGGCTGCTTTTCTGAGCTGCCTACACGGCAGTGAACCCGGTGTCGTACGTCGTGCCGGCATCGTAAGCTTTCTGAGCTGCCTACACGGCAGTGAACTCACCGCAGAACTCGCGGAGCAGGAACGCAAGTTTCTGAGCTGCCTACACGGCAGTGAACTCGCGCGCGAGCTGGTTGGAAACGCCGCTGATTTTCTGAGCTGCCTACACGGCAGTGAACAGCTCCTGCCACGCTTCCAGCGTGTCGGCGCATTTCTGAGCTGCCTACACGGCAGTGAACCCATCCGCGCCGCAGGTCAGCACTACGGTGGATTTCTGAGCTGCCTACACGGCAGTGAACGGAAGCGATTGCCAACTTTCCGAATCCGGACTTTTCTGAGCTGCCTACACGGCAGTGAACCGGCTGCAGCGCGTCTTCCAGGCGCTGGCGCGTTTCTGAGCTGCCTACACGGCAGTGAACGCCGACTGGGATGAGGCCGATGCCGACAGCAATTTCTGAGCTGCCTACACGGCAGTGAACGAGCCCAAACCCATAAAAGCATTTTTCGCAGCTTTCTGAGCTGCCTACACGGCAGTGAACGAAAATTCCGATGTCGCGATGTCGATCACGAATTTCTGAGCTGCCTACACGGCAGTGAACATCGGCGCCGCCGTCGCGGTGGCATCGGTCTGTTTCTGAGCTGCCTACACGGCAGTGAACTGATGGGCATTACGTGAGTCCTTCGATTTCAATTTCTGAGCTGCCTACACGGCAGTGAACACCGACTACCTGCGCGATCGGTACCGCATCGATTTCTGAGCTGCCTACACGGCAGTGAACGCGGCCTTGCCGGTGCTGCCGGAACCCGTGAATTTCTGAGCTGCCTACACGGCAGTGAACGTGCTATGTGTTGTGCACCGTTTGATGTTGATTTTCTGAGCTGCCTACACGGCAGTGAACCAGCTGCCGTTTCCCGACGCTCGGTTCCGGCTTTTCTGAGCTGCCTACACGGCAGTGAACGCACTGGCACGGCTTCCGATCCGGCGCAATGAATTTCTGAGCTGCCTACACGGCAGTGAACGTGTTGCGCACGTTGCCAGGGATGGCGCGGGCTTTCTGAGCTGCCTACACGGCAGTGAACATAGCAGAATGGGGCAAAAAGATGGGTCCGACTTTCTGAGCTGCCTACACGGCAGTGAACGTGGCTGACAGATTCAGCAGCGCGATGGCGTCGTTTCTGAGCTGCCTACACGGCAGTGAACGGGACTATTTAATTGTGCCGGAATATCACGATTTTCTGAGCTGCCTACACGGCAGTGAACGTTGTCCACGGCATGGCCAAGGTGCGTTTCCATTTCTGAGCTGCCTACACGGCAGTGAACCTTGGCCGCGTAAAAAAATCGCGCGGCGCTTGCTTTCTGAGCTGCCTACACGGCAGTGAACGATGCGGTGGCGCAGGCGTGGTGCGAGCATCATTTCTGAGCTGCCTACACGGCAGTGAACGCTGCTGCTGGCGTGGTCCGGCGAGACCTTCATTTCTGAGCTGCCTACACGGCAGTGAACGGCGCAGGCGCTGGCATCAGCGAAAAAAAATCTTTCTGAGCTGCCTACACGGCAGTGAACTTTGTGTTTTTATTCACGCTGTGTTGGCTCATTTTCTGAGCTGCCTACACGGCAGTGAACGCCGAAGGACACGAAGGACACGAAGGACACGCGGACACGAATTTCTGAGCTGCCTACACGGCAGTGAACGCTGACGACTTCCGCCGGAAGCTGGTGCAGCATTTCTGAGCTGCCTACACGGCAGTGAACTTTATCGGCATCCTCCTTATCGCTTGGACGCTTTTCTGAGCTGCCTACACGGCAGTGAACGGCATCAACTCCGGCGCGATCGCCATCGAGCATTTCTGAGCTGCCTACACGGCAGTGAACCGACAGCGCCCCGGTCGTCACCATCGCCCACTTTTCTGAGCTGCCTACACGGCAGTGAACACTTCGTGCCGCTGCTGCAGCTGGCGGATGACTTTCTGAGCTGCCTACACGGCAGTGAACGCCGTCGGCGTCGCACAGGCTGGCGGCGAGCATTTCTGAGCTGCCTACACGGCAGTGAACGCTCGCCTGCGTGTAGATGCCGTTGATGTTCATTTCTGAGCTGCCTACACGGCAGTGAACATCTGCGAGAGCGCGTGCGCGATGTCGGTGATTTTCTGAGCTGCCTACACGGCAGTGAACCCGTCCAGGTCGGTGAAGTCGCCCTTGACGAATTTCTGAGCTGCCTACACGGCAGTGAACTCGCCGATGGCACTCAAATCTGTTTTTTTTCCTTTCTGAGCTGCCTACACGGCAGTGAACTCGACGGTCCAGCGGGAACGCCAGCCCCGGTTATTTCTGAGCTGCCTACACGGCAGTGAACGAGGGCGCCACTGGACGCAACCAATCCTTCATTTTCTGAGCTGCCTACACGGCAGTGAACTTGATGCGCTCCTGCAGCAGCATTTCGCGGTATTTCTGAGCTGCCTACACGGCAGTGAACCGCGCGCGAGGCTGGCGGCACCATGCCGCTATTTTCTGAGCTGCCTACACGGCAGTGAACTCAAGGTGAAGCCGCGAATCGTCACTGTTTTATTTCTGAGCTGCCTACACGGCAGTGAACTCGCCGCGCTTGCGCGAGGCGCCATGCTCGAATTTCTGAGCTGCCTACACGGCAGTGAACTCGCACGGCCGGCGCGGTTCGATCGCCAGCGTTTTCTGAGCTGCCTACACGGCAGTGAACATGGAGGACATGCAGGACACGCCGGACACGAATTTCTGAGCTGCCTACACGGCAGTGAACTGTAGCGGTCGGCGCAGCCGATGTTTTCGGTATTTCTGAGCTGCCTACACGGCAGTGAACTGGGAGGTTTTTACACGGAGGACTAGCATCGCTTTCTGAGCTGCCTACACGGCAGTGAACCTGCGGCGGTGGCGGTGGCGGCGGTGCCTGGCTTTCTGAGCTGCCTACACGGCAGTGAACGCTTGCCGTTGGCCGTGAACTGCCGACGCTGTTTTCTGAGCTGCCTACACGGCAGTGAACCTGCGGAACCGGAACCTCCCACGCCCACTGCATTTCTGAGCTGCCTACACGGCAGTGAACGGTTCCGGCTGACCACTTCGATTCCCGAGCTGTTTCTGAGCTGCCTACACGGCAGTGAACCCTTCTCCATCGCCTCATAGCGGGGGAGGTCATTTCTGAGCTGCCTACACGGCAGTGAACATGCCGCCGTTCGGCGTCGCCGCATCGACGAATTTCTGAGCTGCCTACACGGCAGTGAACCGCAATCGATCCGACCATTCCCGCGATCGATTTTTCTGAGCTGCCTACACGGCAGTGAACTACCGCTTCGCTCGCGTCCGCGCCGTGCGGCATTTCTGAGCTGCCTACACGGCAGTGAACTGAACGACGCCGACTCGAACACGAAATCAAGATTTCTGAGCTGCCTACACGGCAGTGAACTTGTGGGGCCGCGAAATGGGATGGGGGAGGGTTTTCTGAGCTGCCTACACGGCAGTGAACAGCGGGATGATGCCGAAGGCGGGTTCGACGATTTTCTGAGCTGCCTACACGGCAGTGAACACGCATCCCACCGTCAAGCCCACCGACTTGATTTTCTGAGCTGCCTACACGGCAGTGAACGGTGAACGCCAGGAAGTAGCCGCCTGCCTTCATTTCTGAGCTGCCTACACGGCAGTGAACAGCAGACCATGGCCGGCAACACGGAACTGATCTTTTCTGAGCTGCCTACACGGCAGTGAACTACGACTTCCTGAACGAGGCCGGCCAGCAGGTTTTCTGAGCTGCCTACACGGCAGTGAACGACCACGCGACAAAACACGTGCTCGCCATCATTTTCTGAGCTGCCTACACGGCAGTGAACATCAAGACTTCATCACCGCGCAGCTACAGCGCTTTCTGAGCTGCCTACACGGCAGTGAACGGCTACAACCTGGTGCTGACGCTCGACATGCCTTTCTGAGCTGCCTACACGGCAGTGAACCTCATGCCGTTCTCCAGCCCCTGAATCCCCGATTTCTGAGCTGCCTACACGGCAGTGAACCTTGGTATCGACGACGTGCAGCACCGTGATCTTTTCTGAGCTGCCTACACGGCAGTGAACATCAGTTAGCTGGCGGCTGCTGCTGGCGGCATTTTCTGAGCTGCCTACACGGCAGTGAACCGACAGCAGCGGCTGGCCGTCGGCGTCGCACATTTCTGAGCTGCCTACACGGCAGTGAACGTCGTCAAGCTGCAGCTCACGCTTGGCGACGTTTTCTGAGCTGCCTACACGGCAGTGAACGACAGCCGCTTCCAGCTGCTGCTGGAACCGCATTTCTGAGCTGCCTACACGGCAGTGAACGATGAGGCCAAGGCCGCCGGCCAGGCCAAGGTTTTCTGAGCTGCCTACACGGCAGTGAACGCGAGCGTTTTTCAAATTTGGGATTGATCATTTTTCTGAGCTGCCTACACGGCAGTGAACAAGCGGACGGGCACGTCGAACTCGCCGGTCCATTTCTGAGCTGCCTACACGGCAGTGAACGAGCTTCACAACCGCGACCGCGTGATTCCGATTTTCTGAGCTGCCTACACGGCAGTGAACGGGTCAGAAAGTGCCGCCCGATATTGCTGCTCTTTCTGAGCTGCCTACACGGCAGTGAACCACGAAGGACACGCGGACACGAAGGACACGAATTTCTGAGCTGCCTACACGGCAGTGAACTTCTCACCGAGCCAATCACCCGCAAGGCTGCTTTTCTGAGCTGCCTACACGGCAGTGAACGTGCCAAGTGCCGGAGTGCCGAAGGACACGAATTTCTGAGCTGCCTACACGGCAGTGAACGATTCCACCAGCGCCTACATCGCGCCAGTAGTTTTCTGAGCTGCCTACACGGCAGTGAACGATGGCAAAGCGCTGGGCAAACGCGAGAATCTTTTCTGAGCTGCCTACACGGCAGTGAACTCAGCGCTGACGGTCATCGCATCTTCTGCCGTTTTCTGAGCTGCCTACACGGCAGTGAACCTTCGAGGGCATCAGTGGACAGGCCCGTCAGGTTTCTGAGCTGCCTACACGGCAGTGAACGGAGGGCACGCAGGATTCAGACGGTCGAGAATTTTCTGAGCTGCCTACACGGCAGTGAACTTTTCTGTCTCGCTTTTTTGCCTTGTGCCGAATTTCTGAGCTGCCTACACGGCAGTGAACGAGCCGAGACCAGTAAAAGCATTCTTCGCAGCTTTCTGAGCTGCCTACACGGCAGTGAACTTCGCGTTCCCGCAAAACACTCACACGATGATTTTCTGAGCTGCCTACACGGCAGTGAACTCTGGTTTTGGGCGCGGCTTGTCGACACCAGCTTTCTGAGCTGCCTACACGGCAGTGAACACCGTGTTCGACAAGTTCGGGATGACGCCGCATTTCTGAGCTGCCTACACGGCAGTGAACGTCGAGCGCGCGCATCTGCAGCGACGGGACCGTTTCTGAGCTGCCTACACGGCAGTGAACCCGCCGGTCAGGTGCAGGCCGGGCAGGTCGTGTTTCTGAGCTGCCTACACGGCAGTGAACGCCGCTGCCGCGCTGCGCAACATCTTCAGCCTTTTCTGAGCTGCCTACACGGCAGTGAACCGAAGCCGAATTCCGCATCGCCTCGCCGACGCTTTCTGAGCTGCCTACACGGCAGTGAACGGGCATAGTTGCTCATGCGGAGACTCCGGGAATTTCTGAGCTGCCTACACGGCAGTGAACCGAGCTATCAGGACTTTCGAGAAGCGAGTGGGTTTCTGAGCTGCCTACACGGCAGTGAACTACACAAAAATTTCTATAACGCTTTGATTTTTAAAGAACGATTAATAACGAACATCAAAAAACCAAAATTTCACGTCTTTTTTAACTCATTGAATTAAAAGGAAAAATTTTCGCCTCTTAAAATAGGGTAAGAAAATAGATTCAAAACCACGGAACAGTGGCTGCGTTGCTCAACCCATAGGAACTGAATGTTCCAGATATGGGAGATTCGACCAGTGGGCGGTGATCGATAAACAGTCGGAATGTCTGTTTCGTACTCTGGCTTCGAAGCGAGACGAACGGCAGGGAAAGCCTCGGCACCACGAAGTCGGGAATGCGTGTCTCGATCGTGTCGGCGTCCACGCCCTGGCGTCGCATTTGTCTGCGGCGAATGCGCTCCACACTGCTCTTGGGCTGGATGCGGGAAACGGCTCGGTGGGCCGTCTTGGCTGGTACGGGTTGAATTTCATTTGCATGAATATGGTCTCGCATTCCGGTGAGCCAATCTCTGTTCATTAATGTCGTGAGTGCTGGTGCTTTTCCATGCAACCGCAAGCAGGCGCCGAGAGTAGGGCGTCCAGGATCGACTTCTGGAAAGCTTGCTCCAATATCGGCATGGCGGCCTTCAACCAGTGCGCGATGTAGCTTGCCGAACAATGCATTCATCAGCTGGTATTGAGCGAATTCAGGGTCCGGCCGCAGGCGGATGTCCAGATAATGGTCCATGTGCTACTCCTTGCCAGATTCACCGAAAACACCACCCCGGATCAGGATCGCCATTACATAATGCTGTTGCGCCTCATCCGGTTTTTGATCCTTCAGCATCCAGGTATCGAGCAAGGTATAGAAATCCATCTTCTGTTTTGGTTGCCGGTAAGCTTTCCCTTGTGACGTCACCGAACCATAAGGCTCGATTGCAATGGGGCCGAGGCCGTCCTCGTCGGGGTACCAGGTATCGATGGTGCGAATCGCATTGCCCAGCTTTTGTGAATGGATGCCGGCGATTTGGTTGACCTGGTACAGCGTCTTGCTTTTTTGGCCACCACGTTCAGTACCCTTGTCGAGAATAAGTTCTTGAGATGGGTACACTTCCTGCCCGTCACCCATGCGTGCAAAGGCGATAACTTCCAGGAGGGCGTAGCCATTTCCCACCAAACCTCCTTCGATCACGGCGGCCAATTCCTTCAGAGCCGGTGTGTCTTGTGCAGGCAGCCCAAAGCTGCGTAAGGAAAATTCTTCGGTCTTGAATACCCAGCTTTTGGCTGCCGAGCCTTCCTTGAGGTGCCTGATGTGGATTTCCACGGTTTCCGCGCCTGTTCGGTTGCGCCAGAGGAAGCGGCCATTCGCCAGATTGTGAGCGTAGCGCCGTGCCAGTTCTCGATAACCATGTTCCGTTGCGTACTCGTTAACTGCCTTTTCCAGTTTGTTCCGGTACGCAACGTTGTTGCAGGCAGAGGGCACCCCGGCGCCACCCAGCACACGTAGCGTAAAGCGGACTTTCAGCGTGTCGGTGTCGGCGGGTAGGGTAGCAACGTCGACTTGTTGCAAATTCGGCTTCTCGATTTCCGCATCCAGCTTGGCGGGGTCAATGTCTTTCCCCTTGGTTTTCAATCGATTGGAAATCGTGCCGCGAACGGATTTTTCACGTATGGCGATACCCGGCCAGGCTTCGCTTTGCTGGCGCGATTCCCATTTTCCAGAAAAGAACAGCGCATCCGACGGGTCGAGTTTCCGTTCGAAGGCGAGAACGGATGCAGTCTTGAGTGCGGCTTGATTTTCTTTTTCCATGACGAATCTCCCTTAGTTGGATGTGAAACTGCTTGGGGTGGGCGAATAAAAATTGCGCAAGCGATACAGTCCTTCTTCCTCCTGCGCGTGGTGATGCCATAGAAGTTGCTCCAATCCTGCAACGCGATGTGGACTCACCCATTCTCCTAGTGAGATCACGCTTTCGACAAAGCGGAATGGTACGTTGGGGTCACGTGTATTCCGGACCTCTCCAGGGGCATACAGCGCCGAGATGGCCGCATAGCCGACAGGAAGTGGCACCAGCCAGCCCCGGTAGGGGCGCCGTACCTTCCACTCCACCTTGCTGTTGCCTGTTGCATCGGTTTCGGTTTCAGGTTCAATGTTCAGGCGGCACAGGTCCAGCAGTGCATCCAGAGCATTGCTATCCGGAGCCTGTTTCTGCATGTCGTCCAGATGCTGGGCCAGCAGATTTTCCCGGCTGACCAGCGCAAAGCCGGGAAGCAGGCGCCGACGTAGTTTCCGGAATGCCTTGATCGATGCTTCGTGGTCGCTCCGATCCCACGGCAGCCATCGAGCAGGGTATCGGTCGGGTCGCGGGTGCGGCAGGATGCTGCCGCCGGCAATGCGCATTCCCTGGGTAATGGATAGCATCTCCGCTGCCAGGGCATCGCATTCCGCTTCGTTTACCGGACAGTCCGAACCAGCCACAGTGATCAGCAGACTGACTTCGAGATGGCAACGTCCTTCTTCGACAATTGCCGCCGTTGTGCCATCCTTGTCGATCGGGTTGCGGGTCAGCCGGAACACCTTGGTGCGGCGGCCTGGCGGGGAGGAGACCTGTGGGTCGAATTCATGACAAACGATACCGACGCCGCCCAGGCAGAGTGCATATCCAAGCACGTTGAGACGCAGTTGCAGTGCATGAACGAAGCCGGTGAACGCGCTGGGAGCGGGGGATCCCCACGTGATCGGACTGGAAATGGCGTTGGCGTTCTGGATGCGCAGGCGTGGCAGCAGGACCACGGCGGAAAAATCCGGTGGAATCATGGTGCGATCTCCTCCAGTTCGGCAAGCGATTCGGTTACCAGCACCTTCCACTCGCGATGCTCTTCATCGCCCATCGGAGTGCGGTCGGTACGGATCGCGGCGTTCAACCATTTTGCAAAACGGTCGGCGATTTCGGCAGTCCAGTCAGGGGTGGGTGCAGAAGGGGAGGCTGCGTGCCCGTCGGCATCTTGTCGGATCGCTGCAGGATCGAGAAGGAGCTTTTCCACGGCATCGAGCCGGCATTCCGGCGCTGCGCTCCAGCCGGACGGAAAGTGTTCCCGTAGGGAGGTGACGTAATGGAGTAACTGATCGATGATTTCATCGACCAGCGAGGCTCGTTTGTTACGGATCTGGACGTTGTTCCAGTCTCGCGTACTGGCCAGAAATTCACGAAGAACTCGCGTCAACTCCCGTACAGCGCGCCGGTTGCTGAACGCGCCGTATCGGCCAAATATCGATTTGCCTCGCGGTAGTGTGATCGACTCGCTTTGCCAGGTAGGGGGTAAGGATGGCAGCAGGTGATTGGCTCCGCTTCGCTCGTTATTGAGCGGAGATACATTTTGAGTATTGCTACCACCGAGTTTTTGGATGACTAAATGGGGATATTCGCGGTATCCGTTTGGCCATGGAAGATTTTCCTTTCGCGCATTACGAGCGGCTGAGGCAGCTTCTGAAAAGCGGTCGGCCTTCAAGATGTTATACAGTCGATGTACCAATACAGTGGGATAGAGCGGTCCTAGTAGGTGGTAGCTACCTTCCGACACAGGAAAATAAAGCTGCTTTGCTAATGTATCTGAACTTGGATATCCCTTGCTTTCGCCGATTGCTGCGAAGGACGCCATCCATTTATGTGCTTGCTCCAAATCGTCACTGAATGCACCAAGCAGAACAGGGTCATTTCTCTGGACACGTTGCAGTAGTGATTCGCCTTGATGGATTAGCCTAAGAAATTTAAATACATCAAAAACTGCTGTGTCGCCGGCTACGTCGCTTGTGCGGTCCTCGGTCAACAAGTGAGTTCCTACCAATGATCTGTCGAAGTACCAAGGTCGTCGCAGATAAATGTTTGTTGCATGTTTTTTGACGCCGGGATGAATTCCCTTAACGATATGTGTTGCTAGTTGTAACTTGGTCACTCTAATTGCCGCGTTAGCAAGCCATGCTTCCCGCTGGTGTTCCGCGAATAGCTTTTGCCGTTTGTTCTCGTCATTGCCACCGGGACCTGCCAGTTTGGCCTGCAGGCGTTCTTGAATGAAGTTTTCAATGAGTGTCCGCAGAGCATTTTTTGTGTCCATGCCTCCTCCTATTGGGGATCGATGAATGCATTTCGGCAAGACAAGCCTGCTTGTTCTGCTGGAACAGCAGGCTTGCCGGCGCTATCTTCTTGATCCGTGGATGCTATCCACATTTCTACCCTCCTTCTGCGACTATGCCTGCAGAGTGGCGTATTTTGTCATCATGGCAATGAATGGTATTGCAAAACGCCAAAGTTTTCAAGAAACACTTAAAAATACTTAGGATTTTTTGTCGTGGCAGTCGAAGTATAAGGCATCTAAGCCATCTAAGGCATCTAAGGCGGTCAAGGTACAATACCGCTCTGCCGTGCAGGCAGCTCAGAAATAAGTCTTTTTCAGTGGTTTGATTGTCACTGCCGCACAGGCAGTCACGGTAGAGGGATGCGGTCATTCGGGGCGCATCCCTCTACCGTTTTGGGGGGTGCCTGAATGGAATGTCAACCATTCGTGATGCACTGATACACCGCATCCACCAACCCCTGCCCCCGCTCATTGAGCAGAATGCCTCCGCCCAGCCGGTTCATCGTGTAGCCGAACGACAGCCGCTGTTCCGGGTCGGCGAAGACCAGGCTGCCGCCCATGCCGACGTGGCCGAAGGCGTTGTCGGGGATGCGCAGCGACTGGCCGGTGGGCAGGTCGTGGTTGTCCATGCGCAGCATGAAGCCCTGGGCGAAGCGGGTCGGGATCAGCAGGGTGCGGTCGCGCGCGGTTTGCGATGACGGCTGGCGCATGGCGTTGATGCGTTCGGTCGAGAGCAGGCGCGGGGCGCTGGCCTTGCCGCCGATGCCGCCGTGGTTGGCCAGCGGTTCGAACATGCGCGCCAGCGCGCGCGCATTGGCGATGCCGCCGCCACCGCCGATTTCGGCGGCATGCGCGACCGGGCGGTTGGGGGAATAGCCGCCGCTGTTCATCAGCGCCAGATGCGAGATCGAGGCCGGGTCGGTCGCCACCGCGCGCATGAAGTCGGTCGGCGGCGTGTCCGGGCCGGGGATGAACGGGATGATCGGCGCCACCCGCGCTTCCAGTTCGGCCGGCAGGCCGATCCAGAAATCGAGGCCGAGCGGGCCGGCGATTTCATCGCGGAAGAAGGCGCCGAGCGATTTGCCGGAGACGCGGCGCACGATTTCGCCGACGAGCCAGCCGAACGAGATCATGTGGTAGCCGGTGTCGCTGCCGGGCGTCCAGAACGGCTGTTCGCGCGCCAGGCACTCGATCATGTAATCCCAGTCGTAGTAGGCGCCGGCTTTCAGCGGCTGCTGCAGCGCCGGCAGGCCGATGCTGTGGTTCAGCGCCATCAGCACGGTGGCGTCTTCCTTGCCGTTGCAGCCGAATTCGGGCCAGTAGCGCGCCATTGGCGCATCGAGGTCGAGCAGGCCGCGGTCCACCAGCAGTTGCGCGCACAGCGCGGTGGCGGCCTTGGTGCAGGAGAACACTACCGAGACGGTATCGCGCTCCCACGGCGTGGCGGCGTCGGCGGTAGTGTGGCCGCCCCACAGATCGACCACTTTCTGGCCATCGACGATGACGCAGACGCTGGCGCCGACTTCGCCATGCTGGCGGAAGTTGCGCACGAAGGCGTCGGCGACGGCATCGAAGGCGTGATCGCAATAGCCGCTGACGGCGGCACCGGATTCGAGCTGGATCTGGGTATGCAGCGGGGCGTACATCGGATCTCCTCCTGGCGTGATGGATGGGAAGGACGCTCGGCCGGTACGTGCGCGAGGCGGTGGCACCGGGGCCGACATTGCCGGACATTAACATGCGGGACGGCAACGGGCCACCCATCGGCAGGCGGTCGGTGGTGCTGGCGGGGAGGTGGACAGGAAAGCGGGCGGGAAGGTGGGCGCTTCAGCCGCCGCCGGGCGCGAAGAAGCTGCTGGGGGACTGGCCGAAGGTTTTCTTGAACATCGCCGAAAACGCCGACTGGCTGGCGTAGCCGAGTTCGGCGGCGACCCGCGACAGCGGCATGCCGCGCGCGATCAGCGGTGCCGCGTGCGCCAGCCGCATCTGCTGGCGCCAGCCGGAAAAGCTGATGCCGAGTTCGCGTTCGAACAGCCGCGCCAGCGTGCGCGGCGAGGCGCCGACCCTGGCCGCCCACTGTTGCAGCGTGCGCGGCGAAGCCGGCTCATCCATCAGCATCCGGCACAGCGCCTGCAGCCGCTTGTCGGTCGGCAGCGGCACGCAGATCGGCAGTGTCGCCAGTTGCCCCAGCTCGTCGAGGATCAGGGTGCGCAGCAGCGTCTGGCGCTGCCCGAGGCCGTCGCCGGCGGCCAGCGCGACGATCAGTTCGCGCAGCAGCGGTGAAACGTCCAGCACCTGGCAGTCGCGTCCGGAAAACGGCGCGTGGCCGGCGTCGATGTACAGCACGCGCAGCCGCGTCTGTTCCAGTGTGATGATTTCGTGGTGCAGGTCGGGCGGAATCCAGATCGCCCGCAGCGGCGGCACGATCCAGCTGCGGTTGGCGGCCGACACCCGGACGATGCCGTCCAGTGCATAGGTCACCTGCGCCCAGGGGTGACTATGCGCCGGCAGCGCCTGGCCGCTTTGCAGGTCGCGCGCCAGCAGGCGCACCGGGCGCTCGGCATCCGGCTCGAAGCCGGGCGGGCGCGGGGTGGTGTTGGTCAGCGGCTGGACCGGGCCGTGGTCGGGCATTGGCGGAATTTCGATAGAAAATGTCTTTCTATCTTAAAACAGCCGTAGCCTTTTTGCCTACACTGGTTTCCCGCCCGACCTGGCCTGCTGTCGCCGGTCCGCTGTCATCGTTCAAAGGAAAACCATGAGTACCGCTGTTTCCGGTTTGCGCCAGGATGCCCAGGTAATTGGCCTGGTCGGCTTCGGCCATGCCGTTTCGCACTTTTTCCACCTGATCCTGGCGCCGCTGTTTCCGTGGCTGAAGGAGGCGTTCACGTTGTCATATGCCGAGCTGGGTTTTCTGATGACGGTGTTCTTCATCGTCTCGGGGATCGGTCAGGCGCTGGCCGGGTTCGTGGTCGACCGGTTTTCGGCGCGTGCGGTGCTGTATTTCGGCATGAGCTGCCTGCTGCTGTCGGCGCTGACGCTGTCGGTGGCGCAGAATTATCCGATGCTGCTGGCCGGGTCGATGCTGGCCGGGCTGGGCAACAGCGTCTTTCACCCGTGCGACTACACGCTGCTGAACAAGCGTGTCACCGGCGCGCGGTTGGGGCATGCGTTTTCGGTACACGGGATTTC
>Ga0206119_100467_pt1 | contig 13216 bp, 10 predicted proteins | sample 3A50Ametagenome_FD_148608 | JGI IMG/M metagenome (GOLD analysis project Ga0206119, IMG submission 148608) | Enriched microbial communities from leaf-cutter ant dump, University of Wisconsin, Madison, United States - 3A50A | ecosystem: Environmental > Terrestrial > Nest > Insects nest > Nest dump...
ATCGGAACTTCATCCGGTGGCACAGATGTAGCTAATGGTGAAGAAGTAACCGGGACAACGTATGCACCCGCCGATGGATGGGACGAAGGCACCGAATACTTCGTTACCGTCGTTCCGTTCAACGATGCAGGAGAAGCCGAAGACTGTCCCGAGATCAGCTTTACCACCACAACGCTTTTGGCTGCACCTGAATGCACAACCATCATTCGCCCGCAAGATGGCGAACCGATTCTGTCATTGGATGCCGGCATCGCTTGGACACCAGTAACAGACGCCGACGGATACCGTATCTCTATCGGCACAACACCTGGCGGCTCCGAGCTAGTCGACCGCGAAGTAGTATCCGGTACCACCTACCAACCGTCGATTGATTTTGAAAACAACACCCCTTACTACATCCGGGTGACCCCGTTCAATGCAACAGGAGAAGCAACCGGTTGTCCCGAACTCCGTTTCCTGCTCATTCCCGACACGCGCATCCAGCGAACGAAATACGGCATCTCGCCGAACGGCGATGGCATCAATGATACGTGGCAGATTGACGGTATCGAGGGTTATCCTGAAAACACAGTATCCATTTTCAACCGGTGGGGTGACCTCGTCTTTTACTTGGATGGCTACAACAACCAGTCGCGGAGATTCGACGGCAGAGCAAACAAGCTCACCCGATTCGGAGCGGGAATCCTCCCAGCCGGCACGTACTTCTTCTCGATCGAGTATACCGACGAAAAAGCCCTAAAGAAAGTAGAAGGAATGTTAGTTATCAAGCGTTGAAATGAGATTCGAAAAACACCTTCGTTTACTTGCCTTTGTGGCACTTTGGATGCCCACACTTTCCTTTGCGCAACAGACACCTCTCTTTGCGGCTTATCATTATGATCCATTTCTTATTAATCCGGCGTATTCTGGTATGGCGAAAGGCTCCGTGGTTAGCTTCAGCCACAATCGGTATACCCGAAACATCGAAGGCACCCCGCGTAGCTCGGCGATGAGCTTCCATACCCCGTTGGCCCACGATAAGATGGGACTGGGTGCAACGGTTCTTGACGATCGGATTGGCGTGACTTCCGCCACAACGGCTACGTTGGCTTATTCGTATAAAATCTACTTTGATCATCCACAAAACCGGCCATACTGGGCAGTATACGACCAAAACGTTTTTTCTTTTGGTATGACAGCCGGTGTGCAACGACTGCACGAAAACCTGCTTGACCTTGGCGTTGAGGGCGACCCCGAGTTTGCAAACAACCTCTCCGAAACCATCCCGGTAATTGGCGCCGGAATTTTATATAACCGGGTCGGTTTCTACCTCGGTGTGTCCGTACCCAACCTACTGGGCGACCGCTTTGCTCCCCGGGACGATTTGGACCTATCCACCCCTGTTTACGGCTATTTCGGATATCGCTTTTTCACCGACCTGTATAACGAAAACATGATCACCCCGAGCCTTCTGGTGAAATATGAAAAGGGCGCCCCCATTCAGGTGGATGTGAATGTGACCGCCGCATTTAAAAGTAAATTTGAACTGGGGGCCGGATACCGAAGTAATGCCGCCGTAAGCTTCCTCGTAGGGCTTTATCCGGTAGAACAACTCCGACTGGTTTATCAGTACAGTGTGGGGTTCCGCAGTCCCGTCCTGGGCAACAACCATGGGGTTGCTTTGTCTTTCGCCTTTGGGTACAAATAAGGCTTTTCAAAAATCCTTGTATCTTTGCCGGGTCGATTGATTGCGCTACTGATATGGACAGGTCACACAAATTAACATGCTTCTTTTCGCTCATCCTATTTTTGCTGATTCCGATTTCGGTGAAAAGCCAGCCTACTCCAGATGAAATAAACTTCGTACGACAGGGAGTACGGCGGTTTATTTTTGATGATGCGCACACCCTTCCATTAGCGACACTTAACCCTAAAGAAATTGTGGGGATGTCCGCCATGTATCCTGTTTCCCACTACGCAACGGCCCATGCGGAAATAGACATACAACAAGGTCAATTGCAAATCGGCTCGGATACCGAGACGCAGACCGCTGTTTGGTTTGGTGGATTCAATCCCTTCGCAACGTACACGCTTGATTTAGCGAAATGCAAAGGCGATGGCAGCATCGGGTTTGAATTTTCAGATGCGCAAAAAACGAAGCGATTCCTGATCACCATAGACTACCGGGATCATCAGCTCATCGATGTGCATCAAACGATTATCCAGCAGGGCAAACCCCTGTCTCACGCGTCGATTGCAACGTCTTTATCGGAACAAGTAACGGTCCAGGGAAAGCTAATCCTGCAAATGCTCGGCAGTGGATTAACCCTATACAGCCAACAAAAAGACGAACTCCCGCTGCCGATTGCCCAATCGGATTTCAGTGAACGTCTGGACCTGCGGAAAAAAGAATACCTGTACGCGTTTCAATCGAGCCTGTATGTTCACCTCAACCGGGGATCCGTTCAGGTGAATCAGGTGACTGCCACCCTCGGAAGCGGCATGGGTCTCGCCGATATACGGGCGATGACCTATGAGGATGGGACTCCCCTGTTGGACCAGGGCCGGTTGTGGTATACGATGACCATCCGCGGACGTGCCTTGCCCCATCACACTCAGGGTGTCTTTAGTATGGATCCGTCGGTCTTTGACCTCCGTTTTGAGGGGGTAATCGTATTCGATCGACAAGATGGAATTCTTCGGAATGAGGTGGCTTCCCATATCTTTTACGATCGAAACGACGAAGTGTGGCGCGGCATCACAACGGGATTCAGTGCCTTTGCGAACCCCGACGAGCACAAGCAACTGCTCGCCGTGGAAAGCACCAAAGACCCTCGCTTTGGTTTTTCGATTATGCAGGCAACGCCTTTTGGGGTGGTGGGTGACATCGAAGATCCCCACATCCTGTATGATCAAGAAGCGAAAAAATGGCGGATACTCACCTGCGAAAATAACGACGGCTATAAAGCCATCTTATTGGAATCAGACACGTGGAACCGCGACTACCAACGGATCGCCGGCCCCGTACTCCACAATTCAACCGGAACGTCCATTCAATGGATCGGTGGCAAACGGTATTGCTTTTCGGGGAGCCAAGAGCGGGAAATTTTTCTCTATTCGTACCCCGACCTTCAGGAAGCCGGCACACTCAACATGGATTTACCCCCTTGGGATGAAGAATCAGGTACCCGTGTGTGGCCCAATGTAGTGGAGTTGCCAACGGGTTATCCGTTTCGCTATGTCGCCCTGATGATGGACCGGTTCAATTATCCGGGCTTGAAAGGACCGAACTGGACGTATGGTGCGGTGTATTTATACCATGGGTACGAAGGTTCAAAATGAGTTGCCTATCTATGAAGTTACCTCGCATTATACACTTGCTATTTCTTCTTCTAGCCGGCTTATCTACCTCCGCACAATACCTCTCGCCAACCGCACAGGCAACCTTGGAAACCATGCAGCAATTGCAATTTCAGAACAAGTCGGAAGAAGCGCTAGCGACCCTCCATGAAGCCATTGAGGCGACCGATTCACCCGATGACCTCACCTATTTCTATGCCCACCAAAGCGGGATATACGCATCCATGGATAGCCTCTTCGCGGCTAAACAAGCGCTTGATCACAGCTTGCAAAATGCCGGAAAAACAAACAAGAGAACATCGAAGGCCGCGGCATACCGAGCCAAGGCTTACCTCAACAATCTTTTAAATCTTCCGGACGAGGTCGTAAAAGACGCGTTGACCGGCTTGAAATATGTAGAAAGCACCGATGAAGATCCTGTTACCAAATATTACCTCTATTACCTGTTATATGGTGTGTACAGCAAGTGGAACGATGATGAAAAAATGGATCAGTACATCCGGATGTGCCAAAAATATGCGCAGCTTGCTGACAATTTTAATTTACAGGCAAATGTAGATAATGGCCTTTCCAGCATGTACATCGCCCGGTATACAAAAACGAAGCAAACCGATTTGCTGGACAGTATCCATCATTATTTGCAGGACGCTTTCGCCCTTCATCAACAGCAACCCCAAAAAGTAAGTAGCACCACTTTCGTCATTATCTGCATCAACCTAGCCAATTATTATTTGGAGCTTTCTTCGGGAGATATTGCGTTGCGGAAAGAAAAGGCTTATGCATACCTGAACCTTGCGGAAGAAAAGCTCAACCACAAAGCTGCCGCTGCCAATATGTGGATCAACGTCTTTGGAATCAAAAGTGGTTTTGCGAAGATCGAAGGCAACTGGGTACTGGCAGAGCAATATCTCCTGCAAGGACTCTCGCAGCTCGCTATCGATCAAAAAAAGCACTTTCAACTTGAATACAGGGTCAATAAAGAATTGGCTGAAATTGCACAGCACAAAAGGGACCAACAGGCGGCGATAGCCTATTTACATAAGGCTGACGAATCGTTGACCAAATCGTTTAATGAGCAGCAACTGCTCAATGCCCAGAAACTGGAAATACAATACGAGACCGAGAAGAAAGATCAACAATTGAGCCTGTTAAATGAACGTGCCGAATACCGGAAACATCAAAATTACCTATATGCAGGGATCGCGGCGGCACTGCTTTTCGGGCTGGTTTTTATGTTCTCTTCTTATCGTTTCAAACTCCGCTATTCCCGTGAGCGCGCAAAAAAACTTCAACAGGAACAGGCGCGCCTCAAAGCGGAGCAGGAACTGCTTGAATTAAAACGCCAGCAACTTGAAAAGGAAGCCTTAACGAATTCCTTAATCATTGAGCGAAAAAACGAAACACTCAAACAGATTCAGGACCAAATACCGAAAGAGGCTTCCCCAACCATTCAAAAACTCCTGAAAGAAGACCGGCTACTTCATGCTGACTTTGAAGACATCAAGATGCAGGTGCAGGAACTGCATCCCAATTTCTTCAATCGCCTATCAGAGAGAGCCCAGCAAAAACTGACGGCGCTCGACCTGCGATATTGTGCGTATATACATTTAAAGATGACAACCAAACAAATTGCGCAGGTACTCCATGTGGCCCCTCAGAGTGTGCGGATGTTCAAGTATCGGCTCAAACAGAAGTTTGGTCTGGATAAAGAGTCGGACCTCGACGAATTTCTACAGAAAATTACCCAGCCACCGGCATCTTCGTACTGATGGCTATCCGGTTCCAGGCATTGATCGTTACAATGGCCATTATGATTTCGGCCACCTGATACTCGCCAAAGAGCGCCACTGCCTTCCGGTAGGTGTCGTCACTCAACCCATGCTGACTGATCAACGTGATTTCTTCGGTCATCGCCAAGGCTACCTGTTCTTCCTCCGTAAAAAACTCCGATGCCTCGCGCCAAGCGTTCAATAAAAAGATGCGTTGATTGGTTTCTCCGCTTTTCAGCGCATCGGTGGTGTGCATGTTCAGGCAAAAAGCACAACCATTAATTTGGGAAGCCCGGATTTTAATAAGTTCTTTCAGCGTTTTTGAAATTTCAGCCGTTGCGAACGTGGCTTCCAACCCCAACATGCCCTTGTACAGTTTCGGGGCAACGGCGTTGATGTTGATTCGTTTTTCCATGATGTTTTGTTTAACTTATTGTAATGAATTTAACTTCACAAAAATCAGGAACCACCCGCAAAAAAAACTTAAACGAGTTTAAGAAACACTTTTTCGCCGGATTTCACTCAAATATTCCGGTGTAAACCCCAGGTACGAGGCGATCAGATACTGCGGTACCCGCTGTAAAAATTCAGGCTGGCCGTTCTTAAAATGATGATACATCTCTTCAGGTGAAAAGTCACGCAGAAACTTCATCCGCATCTGACTGGCACCGAACGCCTTTTGATAAATACATCGGAAATATTTCTCCATCAGGGGATGCTGCCGCAGCATTTCGTCCTGCTTATCCCGGGCAAGTGCTAGAACCAACGCCGGTTCCACGGCCTGTATATAAAATTGCGACGGTGTGCTGCCTTCAAAAGCGAGCACATCGGTAATCCACCAGTTCTCGATCGCAAATTCCGTGGTTCGTTCAACCCCTTTTTCGGTGATAAAAAATTTACGTAAGATTCCTTTTGGACAAAATAGTGTTGCTTGCAAACCGCTCCTTCAGTCAGCAGGTTTTCCTTTTTCTTCACTTTCCGTGTTTCGAAATACGACAATACCGTCGCAACTTCTTCTTCTATGCGGATAAATTTGCGCAAATGGCTTTTTAAAACGTCGGACATGCTAATCGTGGCAATTGAAAAATGATGAAAACCGAAAAATAAAGATAGGCTTTTTAATGAGTGTGCCAAAACGACGGGCCATTGTCTGCCGACCGTAAAATTAAATCGGCACAAAAAACAAATTTTTCGGTTTGGGCTGACAATCCCAAAAATGGCTACATAATTGCCGGGACTCCCACAATGAAATTACTTCTCTCCTACTTACGTAACTACAAAGGGTTGATGCTTGTGGCGCTGTTATTGGCAGCTATCAATCAGGTTTTTTCGCTACTGAACCCCTATATATTCGGCAACCTGATTATCGACCCCTATGCCAATAAGGCGGCTGACTTCCGTACCCAAGGGGCCGATGCTACATTTTTCAGAGGAATCATCATCGGCCTGTTGCTCATTATCAGTGTGGCTATGGTTTCTCGGATCGCCAAAGCCTTCCAGGACTATGTGGTGAATGTGGTGATTCAGAAATTCGGAGCAAAGCTGTATACCGATGGACTGAAGCATGCGCTGCAATTGCCCTATCAGGATTTCGAAGACCAGCGCAGCGGGGAAACGTTATCGGTATTGGTGAAAGCACGGGCCGACTGTGAGAAGTTTATCACGAATTTTGTCAACGTCTTGTTTGCTACCCTTGTAGGCATTGTGTTCGTGGTCATCGTGTCCTTTCGGTTAAGTCCGTCGTTGCCGTTGATTTACTTAGTAGGTGCCTTTACACTGGCTTTCCTGACCAGCTACCTGAGCAAACGGATCAAGCTGATCCAGAAAAACATTTTGCAGGAAACCAATGCCTTATCGGGCTCAACCACAGAATCCCTGCGCAACATCGAGCTGGTGAAGAGTCTCGGATTGACGCAACAGGAAATCAGGCGATTGAACCGTACAACGCTGAAAATCCTAAATCTGGAACTGCGCAAAGTGAAAAGCATCCGGGCAGTCAGCTTTGTACAGGGTACATTTGTCAACTTCTTGCAGCAATGCATCATGTTTTCGCTGCTGTTTTTTGTCTTTAAAGACACGATTACCGTCGGACAACTGATGATGATGCAATTCTATTCGTTTTTCATCTTTGGTCCGTTACAGGAGCTCGGCAACATTATCCTATCCTACCGGGAAGCCGAAGCATCGCTAAACAACCTACAGGAACTATTCAGTCGGAAGCCGGAGTTTCAGCCCGAAAACCCCGAAAAAATCAACGCTATTACGGACTTACGGTTCGAGGATGTCCACTTCCAACACCAGTCGGCCACCCGGCCTGCCCTGGAGGGGATTTCGTTCGATGTAAAACGAGGAGAGACCATCGCATTTGTCGGCCCGTCAGGCGCCGGCAAAACCACGTTGGTGAAATTGCTCGTGGGTTTATACCCCCCCAGCAAAGGGCACATTTTCTACAACGACTTCCGGGGCGACCGTATCGACTTCGATACGTTCCGCCATCAAATTGGCTTTGTTACGCAGGACACCCAGCTGTTCTCGGGCACAATCCGGGAAAACCTGCTCTTTGTGAACCCCAGTGCCACAGACGACCAGATTATGGATGTCCTCCAGCAAGCGGCGGGACAAACTATCCTGACAAGGGCGGAGCGTGGGCTGGATACCGTGATTGGCGAAGGCGGCCTAAAACTTTCTGGGGGAGAAAGGCAACGGCTTTCCATTGCACGCGCGCTCTTACGTCAACCGCATTTGATCATCTTTGATGAGGCGACTTCCGCACTGGATTCAATAACCGAAGAGGAAATTTCCAATACGATCCGGCACATTACGGCCGAACGACAGCACATTACCATCATGATTGCCCATCGATTGTCGACGATTATGCATGCCGACCGCATCGTGGTACTGGAAAAAGGAAAGGTTGCAGAGATGGGTGATCACACCACGTTGCTAGCGATGAAAGGACTGTACTACGCTATGTGGCGGCAACAGATTGGTGAACGCAGCTAATATGCCCTAACCCAGAATTTCGGCCACACGGCCAATCTGTCCGTCTTCCAAACGGACCTTGATTCCCCGCGAATGAAAAGGGGCAGAAGTGAGGATGTCTTTTACGACACCCTCCGTAAGCTTTCCACTACGCTGGTCTTTTTTTAGGATGATGGCAACCTCCAAACCGGGATAGACATCTTTTCGGTGTTGACCGTCCATTCCCTACACCACGGCCTGTTTCACCACTGAATCGTGCACAACGACTTTGTTCCAGAATTTGGAATACTTGTCGATCGCTGCAAGATGGGTGGGATGTGTTTCATAGACATTAATATCGTCCATATTATCAAAGAACACCAATAGGTTATAAGTAAAGCTATTGTCTACCACATCCCGTGGGTTGGTTTTAGCCGCACGGCCGTAATGAAGCGATTTAATATTCGGAATGGTTTTCAATTCTTCAAAAAAATTCGCAAAATCCGTAATTTCCTGTTCAGACAGCCCTTCGTTGAGCCAAAAAAGCACATAATGTGCGACTACTTCGTTGTTTTCCATTGTTGCATTTGTTTCTTGGTTTTCACTCGTTTGATCATTCTCCTGTTTGGCGGTTGGCGGAGCACATGCAGCGAGCAGCCCGCCTCCCACCCCGGCAACAGCAACCGCTGCCCCGGCTTGTTTGATGAAACTTCGTCTTTCCATTATTCGTTTATTTATTTATAATCTTTAGAATGTCATTACCGAAGACAAACACCATCAGTGCCAGCAGAATAAAGAAACCGACAACCTGGGCTTTCTCCAAAAATTTATCACTCAACGGTTTACCCTGTATCATCTCTACCAACAGAAACAACACGTGTCCGCCGTCGAGCGCGGGAATGGGTAAAAAGTTCATCAAGGCCAGCGCCATCGATAACAGTCCCACTAACGTCCAGAACTTCAACCAATTTACTTCCGAACCAAACATGGTCGCAATGCGCACCGGACCTGAAATCGCTTTGTCGGCCCGAAGTTCGCCCTTCGCAATTTTCCCCAACCCTTTCGCATTGTCTATCAGTGTCCCCCATGCTTTGGCCGAGCCGATGGGCAAGGATTCAAAAAAGCCATAATGCAGGGTCACCGTCGGGAAATCTGCATCCGGATGGATGGTAAAACCCAGCACCCCTTCCTCAGGCACCGTAGCCTGAACCGTTGTGGTATCACTGCCTCGTAATATACGCAATGTGATCGCTTCGCCCTTGCTTCCGCCAATCGCCCCCGTTACCTGATCCCAAAAGGGAACCAGTGTATCGTTGATCGCTAAGATGCTATCGCCCGGATGAATACCGGCTTTTTCCGCGACACTTCCCGTCATGACCGAATCGACGGCCATCGTCCGCGACCGGATTCCGACAAATTCATTGCGATCGTGATCAGCGACATCGTTCAAAATGTCTCCGGGCACCTCAATGGAACGGGTCTCCCCGTTTCGTTCCACGGTCAGCGTGGTATTCCCCATCAATACCTTCGAGCTCAACAACTCATCAAACCGCAGGACGGGCTGCCCATCGATCGCCGTAATATGGTCCCCGGCCTGCAGGCCTATTTTCTTACCGATCACCCCCGGTGCGATCCCGTTGACCAACTTCGTATTATCGACATAGGTCTCGCCATACTTGTAGGTCAGCATCCAGAAGATGAACATGCCGAGAATCACATTGACGATAATTCCTCCCATCATCACGATGAGGCGCTGCCATGCCGGTTTTGAACGAAATTCCCACGGCTGAGGTTCCCCCTGAAGCTGCTCCGTATCCATCGACTCGTCAATCATCCCCGCAATCTTCACATAGCCACCCAACGGAAGCCAACCAATGCCGTACTCTACATCTTTATAGGTGAATTTGAATAACTTAACTCCCCATGCGTCAAAAAACAAATAGAATTTTTCAACCTTAATCCCAAATGCACGGGCGGCTAAAAAATGACCAAACTCGTGCAGCACCACCAAAATGGACAAGCCCAATATTACCTGTCCAATCATTATCAATACACCCATTTACGTTATTTTATTATCCTAAATATTTTTCTTCCTTTACTAATCTGCTCGCGGGCAACGACGCGACTCACCTGATCGATTTCGACATAATCTTCCAGCGACGGCGCCGCCTGATACGGTACCGTCTGCATGGTTTTCTCGATGATATCACTCATTTGCAGAAACCCAACCTCTCTTTTCAAAAATGCTGCCACGACCACCTCATTGGCCGCGTTCAGGATACAGGGCATGTTGCCTTTTGCCGCCAACGCCTCGTAGGCCAATGCCAGGTTACGAAACCTCTCCCGGTCGGCCGGTTCAAACGTTAGCGCCGGGAAATCCATGAAATTGAATCGTTTTAAGTCATTTTTGACCCGAATGGGGTACGTAAGCGCATATTGAATCGGCAGCTTCATATCGGGCAATCCAAGTTGGGCCTTCAGGCTGCCGTCTTCAAATTGCACCAGGGAATGGATGATGGATTGGGGGTGAACGATTACGTCAATTTGTCGCATTTCCAAACCAAACAGCCATTTTGCCTCAATAACCTCCAGTCCCTTGTTCATTAACGTGGCCGAGTCGATCGTGATTTTCGCCCCCATTACCCAATTGGGGTGGCGCAGCGCTTGTTCAGGCTTCACCTTCGCCAGATACCTCCTACTCTTCCCACGGAACGGTCCGCCCGATGCCGTGAGGTAAATCTTCTCGACGGGATAATCGCTTTCGCCGGTCAAACATTGAAAGATCGCGGAATGCTCAGAATCCACGGGCAATAACTTCACCCCTTTCTTCCGAACCATATCCATGACCAGTTCGCCCGCCACGACGAGGGTTTCCTTATTCGCCAACGCAACGTCGTTACCTGCCTCAATTGCGGCTACTGTAGGCTCCAACCCCGCTGATCCAACCACCGCATTGATGACCAGATCGACTTCTTCACGTGCCGCTTCCTCCATTGCAACTCCCCCGGCCAATACCATAATCGATTTGCCCGAAAGGGCTCTGCTGACTTCAAAATACTTGCTCTCAGCAGCGATGACGACCATCCGTGGGCGGAACTCCAACGCTTGCTGAACCAATAATGTCGTATTGGTTGCGGCGGTCAATACCTGGACTTCGAATCGGTCCGGATACATACGGATTACTTCCAATGCCTGCGTACCGATACTCCCCGTGGAGCCTAATATAGTTATCTGCTTCTTTTTCAAATCCCTTTAAATAATATTCTTCATCAATTCAGGATCCTCTCCTCCCCGATAATCGACCATCATGTTGCGATACGCCACGGCCACCACCACACTCGATAAGGGGCCCACCAAAAAGGAATTAACCAAACTCAATACCGTAGACACCATCGGGTACCCTGCATAATTGAAATATAAATATAAAAGGTGCAAAATGGCAAAAAATGCTAAGATCAACAACAGTTTGGTGACATTTCCCTTTGTTAAAGCAAAACTCAGCCGGATGGCCCGAAACGGCTCCGCATGCCGATCAATGATAAAAAACGGATAAAACGCTACACGGAGGAGGAAAACAAAGAGCACGACCGCAGAAACAATACGCGCAATATTCACCATCAGCGATACCTCAATGCCCGCATACACCAATGGGAAAGCGATAACCGAGATGATTAAATAAAAGAGCAACGCCAGCAATGCAATACTGAACATCCCCGTGAAAAAGTACAGCAGCTCTTTGGTACTGGGAATAGTCTCGATCAATTGAATTTTCTCTTTGCGATCGATCAGTGTAAAGATGTATTTGAACAGCGTCAGTTGGGTACCAAAATACAGGATGGCAAAAAGAAAGGCCATGAACACGCTGAGGAACGCATTGACCTCGCTAAAGTAAAAGGCCAAAATACCAGAGGTATTCGACGTCAGAAAAAGCAAAAAACACAGTCCGGCGACGGAGAAATAATGTTGCCGAAGAAGATCCCACGATCTGTTGATCACCTCATTTACCGCAAACGTACTTTCCTTTAAAAATTGAATCATCGGATCGGCCAATTATCCATGCAAAGGTGGGATAAAGTTTCTACATTTTAAAATCGCTACCGCGGCATCCGGATCAGCACACTGCCCATCACCGTGGTTTCTACGCTATCGCGAACCAGCGGAGCAGGTTGTTGGGCTCCTTTGGCGCGGAACATCAATTGTTCGAACCGCAACTCGACTTCGTAATTACTGAGATCCACGCGTAGCGACAGCTCGTCGTCTACCTCCATTTCAGGTCGCGTAAAAATCCGGTCGCGATAACGGTTATAAACGGAATCCAGGTAGGCCGAATAATCGTAACGAAACGTGGTGTCCTCCGCCGAAACATACAAGGATAGTTCGCGACGGGTCGGGTGGAACGTCAGTGAATCGGTACCCACCGTAAACGCACGTTCGTAATCCATCGACTGCTGGGGAATCAGGTAATCCCACCCCCTTACGGCATACACCGGACTATCGCCATGCCGATTCGACCGCAAATAGGTGTACACCGAACGGGTGGTATCTTCGATTACGTTGGTGAACAGGTCTTCAAACGCATAAGGGCTACGGTAATCTTCCTGCAAGAGGCTATCCAGCTTCGCCGTCTGCCGTTGACCGATGAATTGACGTATCCGGTCGTCCTCATCACGTACATCGAGGTAATGCATTTTATCGGCAATGCCGGTAAGTGCAGTCCGCTTCACGGCCCGGCCAAAATCGATCGTTCCATCGTCCGTCAGCAACTGATTTTCGGCCAGCAGCCGGTGTAACCGATGTTCCTGACTACCGACCGATACCGACCACACATTCAAGCCGGGCAGCCACAGGGTCGGGTAGGCCACCACAAGCAGGCTCACGGGGATTACCCAAATGCGGTGCTGGCGACTTAGCAACTGATATACCGCCATCCCCACCAGCCAGCATGTGGCCAGCAGCACGTAGTAACGGTTTTCGGTCACCCCATAATCGTTGATACGCACACCGATGGCCACAAACAGCAGCACCAGCAACGGTATCAACGTGATGTAGAAAGCCTTGGAAAAGAAGCGCACCCAAAGCTTATCGGCCACCTCGCGCAACGGGTGGAGCAGCAACAGCGAAAGCACGCCCAAAAAGCTATACGCCAG
>Ga0206119_100468_pt1 | contig 13116 bp, 10 predicted proteins | sample 3A50Ametagenome_FD_148608 | JGI IMG/M metagenome (GOLD analysis project Ga0206119, IMG submission 148608) | Enriched microbial communities from leaf-cutter ant dump, University of Wisconsin, Madison, United States - 3A50A | ecosystem: Environmental > Terrestrial > Nest > Insects nest > Nest dump...
CTGATTGCGGATTACAAACTCACCGGAAACGGCAACAGTGGCTTCAACTATCGGAGCGAGGAATTGCCCGACCTGCCGTATGCACTCCGCGGATACCAAGCGGATATTGATGCCGCAAATACGTATACCGGGCAAAACTACGAAGAGCGTGCCCGTACCATTCTGGCATTTCCGGGACAGCAGGTGCGCCTCCCACCGGTCGATGGTGAAATCGGCGACTATGCAAAGGGTAATATCTGGACCGCGGCGGAAGAAACCGGTTCGCTGGGCGATCGGGATTCCCTGAAAACGCACATTAAATCAGAAGACTGGAACGAACTTCGCATCGTAGCGAAAGGAAATCACCTGCAGCATTACATCAACGGGGTGTTGATGAGCGACGTAACCGACGACGATGAGAAAAACCGGAAGTTTGAAGGGCTGATGGGATTTCAGGTGCACGTTGGGCCACCGATGACGATCGCCTTCAAAAACATACGGATGAAACAATTGTAATCAGTTTTTTGTTTTGTAAATTTTTCCCAATTCCCTATAAAGGAATTGGGATTTTTTCGTTTTTCTCTTCTGAATGTCACGAACGTAAATCCAATTGACAATCCTGAGAAAAATCGTAATTTTGGAGATTGTATTCAAAGCAATTCAAATAAGTTGTCTCGAACTTTATGAATAATGAACATGCGGATGCTTTCGTTGCATTAGAGGTTCGTCCACCGTGGGTGGCTGACCAAATAGCGAAGCATCTCTCCAAAGAAGAATGGGCGGCATTGGTTGATCAGGTCAACCGCCTGGCAAACGATCCGCAACCGCACACGTTGGCGCGGGTCTTCACTTCCATTCCCCGTATGACCCGATCGGCAAACAAAGAACTTCGGGTCACTTTCGACGACGCAGTGTCTGTGAGGCCGGACGCGTTGCCGCTGCTGGTAAACGACTGGCCGTTGGTCCGGCTCATCCGGGTGTGGGTACTGATGAATCTCCCTCCGTTAGAAGAGGAAACGTACACGTCATTGATCGACCGGCTATTTCAATATGGTGAAATGGAGGAGTTGGCCGCACTCTATGCAGCCCTTCCCATTTATCATTATCCATCGGCCTGGCGCCTTCGTTGTACGGAAGGCATCCGGAGCAATATGGCTCCCGTCAGACAGGCCGTCCTGCTCGATAATCGCTATCCAAGTCGGTTTTTGGACGAAGGTGCATGGAATCAGCTGGTCTTAAAGGCGTTCTTTACGGGGGTAGACATTCCCCGCATCATGGGTCTGAAAGCGCGCAACAATGCCGCGCTGGCGAGTGCCTTGGTGGATTATGCCTACGAACTTCATGCCGCCAAACGGGCCATTCATCCGTTCCTATGGATATTGGCAAGCCCCTTTATCGATGATCGGGCTTATCGGATCATGGTACAGGTTATGCAGGAAAGCAGTGACCTGCCGACCCGCAAAGCCCTGGCCTATGCGCTGGGGAACAGCAGCTTTGCACCGGCAACGGATTTTATCAACGGAAATAACGAATTTGTAGAGTTAATGGACGCCACCCACACCCCATGGCAGGGCTGGTTGGATCAAACAGAATAAGCTATGTGTAATTACAGTGAACGCGACCGGGCATCGATGGGCGAGCGGATGGCGCTGGATTTGGATTTGGTAAAAGGGTTCCGGTTTTTCGACCCGCATATTCACATGGTGTCGCGGACAACCGACGACTACCAGGCAATGGCGGATGCGGGGGTCGTCGCCGTCATCGAACCCGCCTTTTGGGTAGGGCAGCCGCGCACCGGCATTGATACCTTTCGGGATTATTACAGCAGCCTCATCGGGTGGGAGCGTTTCCGGGCATCGCAGTTCGGTATCAAGCATTTCTGCACCATCGGACTGAATTCCCGTGAGGCAAATAACGAAGCACTGGCCGAAGCGGTCATGGAACTGCTGCCTTTCTTTATTTATAAGGAAGGGGTGGTCGGTGTCGGTGAAATCGGTTTTGACGATCAAACGGCGGCCGAAGAGAAGTATTACCGGTTGCAATTGGAACTGGCAAAGGAAGCCGGACTTCCCGTGCAGGTACATACGCCTCACCGCGACAAGACGAAGGGTACCTCCCGGAGTATGGATATTGCGCTGGAGCACGGACTGGATCCGGGGATGGTGATCATCGATCACAATAACGAGGAAACAGTCGAGGAAGTGCTGGATAAGGGGTTTTGGGCCGCGTTTACCATCTATCCATTTACCAAGATGGGCAACGAGCGGATGGTCGAGATCGTCAAGCAATACGGCCCGGAGCGTATCTTGGTCAATTCCGCAGCTGATTGGGGAATCAGTGACCCCCTGGCGGTACCCAAGACGGCAGCATTGATGGTCAAAAGCGGGCTTTCGAAAGAAGTGATCGAGCAGGTGTGTTTCAAAAATGCCGTCGCTGCATTTGGACAAAGCGGGCAGCTGGACGAACCCATGCTGGCAGAAAATACAACCATCGATCAAGGGCAGAAGTTTGAAGGAAATTCCATCCTGCGTGGCGGTCAGCAGCCACGGCGGGATGCCGGGTCCATCATTATATCCTAGCGGAGATGGGGAGTCTGAAACCGTATATGCAACTGATGCGGCCGGCGAATGTGGTCACGGCTATTTCGGACATACTGGCCGGAGTGGCTATCGCGCTGTTATTTGTTTCCAATGGGGCGGCGCTGGACGTGCCGGTGCTGATTGCCCTGATGGTATCCACCGTAGGGCTATATGGCGGGGGCGTGGTCTTCAACGATGTGTTTGATGCCGCACTCGATGCCCGTGAGCGGCCCGAACGACCCATTCCCAGCGGTCGGGTTTCTGAAGGTGGGGCCACCTTATTGGGCGTGGGGTTGTTTCTCGTGGGGGTAGTCGCTGCGGCTACCCTGGGAGCGTTGCCGATGTTCATCGCTCTGGCCATCGTCGGGATGTGTTTGCTGTACGACAAATGGGCCAAGCACCATTCCATTGCCGGTCCGTTGGCGATGGGGTTGTGTCGCGGACTGAATCTTTTGTTGGGCATCAGCTACTCGCTGGTGGCCTTAGAGCAGGTTTGGTTTTTGGCTGTGATACCGGTGATTTACATTGCGGCGGTAACCACCATCAGCCGGGGTGAAGTACACGGCGGGCAACGGGTGCCGCTGCTGGTTTCTGCCATCTTGTATGGCGTCGTTTCCGCGAGTATCGTCGCATTTGGCATACACCATCAGGGCGGGATATTGGCCATCGGCATGGTCTTGCCGTTTCTCTTATTTGTCGTTCCCCCGTTAGTCACCGCTATTCGGACCCTCGAAGCGGGCGACGTCCGAAAGTCCGTTAAACATGGCGTGATCGGGCTGATTTTTATGAATGCCGCGTGGACGGCTGCGGCGGGAATGTGGGGACTAACCTTTGCAGCCCTGCTGTTGTTCCCCGTCTCTATTTGGCTGGCGAAGCGATTCGCTGTTACTTAATTCAGTATATGAAGTCTATTATTAAACAAAAGTTCTCGGTTTCTTACCAATACGATATTCATTTTACATCGGGGTTGTTTACGCCTGAAAACCTGCTGCTTGCTGATTTCTTTGCGGCACGACTGGAAGGAGCTGCTCCTAAATTGCTGGTGGTGATCGACGATGGAGTCGCCACACATCATCCGGCGCTTATCGAGCGGATACGGGACTACTTTGACCCCGAGGTGCAAACGAATGTTCAGCTGATCGATGAGATCCTGGTGGTGCCGGGAGGGGAAACCATCAAAAATCAATCGGAGTACGTAGATCGCATCATTGAGTCGGTCGACCGATACGGGATCGACCGTCATTCGTACATCATGGCCATTGGCGGCGGTGCGGTACTCGATGCCGTGGGATACGCCGCAACGGTGTCACACCGGGGCATCCGGCACCTTCGGGTTCCGACAACCGTTCTCTCGCAGAACGACTCCGGAATGGGCGTGAAAAACGGGGTTAATTACCGGGGTAAAAAGAATTTTTTGGGAACATTCTCTCCGCCGGTGGCGGTTTTTAACGACAACCTGTTTTTGCTTACGTTGAGCGACCGGGCCTGGGTGTCAGGGATTTCCGAAGCGGTGAAAGTGGCCCTCATCAAGGATATGGCGTTCTTCGATTGGATAGAAAGCCAGGCAGGAAACCTTCGTCGGCGCGACACCGAAGCGATGGATTACCTCATCTTCCGGTGTGCGGAATTACATCTCCAGCACATTGCGGGAGCAGATCCGTTTGAGTTCGGTTCGTCCCGGCCGTTGGATTTCGGCCATTGGAGCGCGCATAAACTGGAACAGCTTTCGGGGTTTGAGGTGCTTCATGGAGAAGCCGTAGCCATCGGTATTGCACTGGATACGGTGTATTCAGCGATTACGGACATGCTGCCTCCCGCGGATGCGCAGCGGGTGCTGACGGTATTGCAGGAACTCGGACTGCCGATCTTTCACCCGTTGTTAGCAGGTACCGCTGCAAATCACCCCTTGCTGGCGGGATTAGAAGAGTTTCGCGAACATTTGGGCGGGCGCCTTACCATCATGCTGTTACAGGACATCGGACGGGGTGTGGAAGTCCACGAACTCGATACAACAACCGTGCTGCGGGCCGCCGCAGCCTTGCAGGAGGGAGTGAGTTTAGTTGGTGGAGAAGCGTAACGAATAGAGATGATAACCGCATACGGACAGTTAACTTATTGCACCAATATCCATGGTGGCGAAGCGTGGGATGAACATTTCGAATCGCTGCGCATTCATTTTCCCCGCATCAAGCAGGCTGTTTCTCCGGGGCAGCCGATGGGCATCGGATTACGGTTGGCCGATCTGGCCAGTACCGTACTGGAGCAGCCCCAGCGGCTGGACGAATTTAAAGCGTGGCTGGAGCAGGAAGGAGGGTATGTATTTACCATGAACGGATTCCCCTTCGGTGCGTTTCACGATACCCGGGTGAAAGAAGATGTACACACCCCCGATTGGACAACGGCCGAACGGCTTCAATATACCAAACGGCTGTTTGCCCTCCTCGCTCAGCTATTGCCCGACGGGATGGACGGAGGTGTTTCCACTTCTCCATTGGGATACCGGTATCATTACAATCACGACGACGCAACGTGGCAGGACATGCGGAGCCGGGGGACGGCCCATATTGTTGAGGTAGCTGCTTATTTGCATCAAATCCGGGAAGAACAGGGCAAGGACCTTCACCTGGATATCGAGCCGGAACCCGATGGTGTGCTGGAAACCGGACCGGAATTTATCCACTGGTATACGGCGGAACTGATTCCTGCCGGACAGGCATTCTTTGCGGAAAAATTCGGAATGACGCCGGAGGAAGCCGCAGCGGTACTGAAACGGTGCATACGTCTCTGTTACGACGTGTGTCATTTCGCGCTGGGCTACGAACATCATCAGTCGGTCATGGACGAACTGGGACAGCACGGAATACAAATCGGGAAGTTCCAGATCAGTGCGGCGCTCAAAGGGCAGTTGCCCGAAAATATGGGCGACCGGCAGGCCATTGGTACGGCTTTTCAGGCATTTGATGAGCCTACGTACCTGCATCAGGTACTTGCCAAACAGAAGAACGGTGCTGTGCACCGGTTCAGGGATCTGCCCGATGTACAGGATGCCTTGCTGGATCCGGAGACCGTGGAGTGGCGGTCGCATTTCCATGTACCCATCTTTCTGGAAAATTTAGGACGGCTTCAGTCGACGCAATCGGATATCCGGAATGTCCTCGCCATCCAGCAAGAAAACCTGCTGACCCGCCATTTGGAGGTGGAAACGTATACATGGGGCGTGCTGCCCGCTGAATTACAACTGCCCATTGCCGATTCCATATCCCGCGAATTGCAATGGGTGCTTCAAGAAATCGATAGAAAATGAACAGGACCGTTGTACTGGACGTAGTAGGATTATCGTCGGCATTGATCGGCGAGCATATGCCTTTTTTGACCGGATACCTTCAACGAAATCACTTAGCGAAGATCAAGCCGGTGTTACCGGCCGTTACCACTGCCGTGCAGACCACCTATGTAACCGGTAGCTGGCCGGCTGAGCATGGTATCGTTGGGAATGGTTGGTACGATCATACCGACAGCGAGATCAAATTCTGGAAGCAGTCGAACAAGCTGGTGCTGGCGGAGTCCGTATGGGATACCGCGAAGCGTATGAATCCTGATTTCACGTGTGCGCAGTTATTCTGGTGGTACAATATGTACTGCGGAGCCGAGTATTCCGTGACACCCCGTCCGAATTACCTGGCCGACGGTCGGAAAATTCCCGACTGCTATGCCCATCCCGCATCCCTGCGCGACGAGCTGCAGGCTAAATTCGGTCAGTTCCCCTTATTCAGCTTCTGGGGGCCCGGGGCAAACATCGCATCGTCCCAATGGATTGCAGATGCCGCCATGTATGTCGAAGAAAGGCACAGCCCGACACTCAGCTTGGTCTACCTGCCGCACCTGGATTACTGCCAACAGAAATTCGGCCCTGATCTGTCAAAAATAGGCAAGGAAGTAGCCGAAATCGATGCACTGCTCCAGCGATTGGTTGGTTTTTTCGAGCAACGGAGGGTGAATGTGATGCTGTTATCCGAATACGGCATTGGTCCGGTTTCCCGGCCGATCCACATCAACCGGATATTGCGGGAGGCAGGCCTCTTAGGTATCCGCGTGGAGCGCGGATTGGAATTGCTGGATGCGGGAGCTTCGAAGGCATTTGCCGTCGCCGATCACCAGGTTGCGCATATTTATACAGAAAATGAAGAAGTAAAAGCGCAGGTGAAGAAACTGCTGGAGAACGTACCCGGTATTGAGCGACTGTTGGACGATGCCGGTAAGAACGAAGCACACATCGACCACGAACGGGCCGGGGATTTAGTGGCGGTAGCGAAGCCCGACAGCTGGTTTACCTACTATTTTTGGCTGGATGACCGGGTGGCACCCGATTATGCCCGTGTGGTGGACATCCACAAGAAGCCGGGGTACGATCCTGTAGAAATGTTTATGACCTCCAAAGCACGCGCCGGGTATAAGTTGCTGCGGAAAAAGCTGGGCTTCCGTTACGTGCTGGATGTGATCCCGCTAGACGCCACGTTGGTGAAGGGTTCGCACGGAGCGGTGAACGTTTCGGAAGATTACTATCCGGTACTCATCACGAAGGAAAGCCAGCACACGGAAATAGTAGAGCCGACCGCGATTAAAACGATGATACTGCGCAGCATTTTCGGAGAAACCCCGAACTTCTTTTTAAACGACCGCGAAAAGTAGAAAGGCGAGTCGAAGCCCGTATGGTAGCCAATTTCCGTGATGGTCAGGTCGGTGGTTCTGAGCAGCTCCGTAGCCTTATCGAGCCGTAAATCCAAATGATATTGGTTGGGTGATTTTCCCGTAATCCGTTTAAAAGATTTTCTGAATTTTGAGTAGCTGATCGGAAAGTCGGCCGCCAGGTCTTCCATCCGGATGGGATGGGCCAGTTCGCTCTGAAGCGTCAGGATGGCTTTGGATACCCAGATCGATTCCGGGTCATTATCCGTTTTTTCGGTGAGTTTTATCCGGTTAAGGAGTCCGATGAGCTGGAGGGTGATGCCCGAAATAATCTGTTGATGTCCGAGTTGAGCCTGCGAAACCGTCCCCAGTAATTGCGTAAACGCGGCCATCACGTCCTTGCTCAGCCCGGTGTGGATAAACGGAGAGTCCGGATTGAAGAGCCGGCTCATAACGTGTTGCGGATAACTGCCATTAAAGCCTACCCAATATTCTTCCCATCCGAATGCCGGGTCGGGTTTATACCGGTGCCAAGTGGCCGGGAACAGGAGAAAGCAGGTGCCCGGTTCGATCGTTTGAGGGGGCGTGTTGGCCGATTCAAACACCCCGCATCCGCCGGTGATAAAAACGATGTAGTAGCCATCGAGAATGCGTCCTTTATTCCATGAAAAAAGATGATCTGCCGGATGCTGACTGACATCGGGGTACTGGGTGTGTTTGTCGATCTTGGTGTGGCCGACCGTTGTCACGTAAAAGCCCAATTTGCGGTCAATGTCTCGTATATGTAGGTATTTGCGGAAATTGTTCATCATTGATTTGTCTTGCTACAAATCAAACATACCAAATTACCGTGAGAAAATATCAAAAAGTGTAAAAAAACTTTAAATTCTGTCATTTTATCTACCTCATATAAAGCGATATTTGTGAAATAGGTTTACCAATTTTTATGAAGTTATGAACGCAAACTTGAATAATGAGCAAATTGATTTTTATCGCGAGAACGGTTATGTTGTCGTCGAAGACTTTTTGAATGCCGAAGAGCTGGAGCATTGGCGTCGTGTCGTTACCCAAGCGGTCCAGGAACGCAACGGTCTGAAAATGCCGGGTAAGGATGTCCGCCTGGGCGACGATGACGGCATCAACGAGGACGCCGCCTATTTCAACAATGTGTTTGATCAGTTGTTGAATCTGTGGCAGACGAATGAAGAAATGAAGAAGCTGATGGTGGACGAGCGTATCGGCAAGATGGCGGCGGATCTGGCGGGGGTGGATGGCATCCGCATTTGGCACGATCAGGCGCTGATCAAACGCCCGTGGGCCAATCCGACCTCGTGGCACCTGGATACGCCTTTCTGGTCTTTTTCGGATCGACGGGCGTTGTCCATCTGGGTGGCGTTGGACGATGCAACGTTGGAAAATGGGTGCTTGTTCTTCATTCCCGGATCGTACAAAGAAACAACCTTTGAGAATACCGGAATCGGAAAAAATATGGGCGGTATTTTTGAGGTATATCCCCAGTTTAAAAAAACGAAATCCCACGCAGCCATGATGAAAGCCGGCAGCTGTTCGTTTCACAACGGCCTCACCATTCACGGCGCACATGCCAACATGACGCCCGGATTCCGGCGGGCGATGACCTGTGCCTATATGCCGGACGGAAATACCTACAACGGGCAACCGAATATTCTGCCCGATGCCTACGCGGAAACGTTAAAAGTTGGCGACTTGCTGAACAACGACGAACAAAACCCGCTTATTTACAAACGCTGATGCAGGTCGATTTTTTTTGTCCTCGTTGGGGCTCCGAACAGCTTCGGTGGCCCCAATTTGCGAAGCAGGTACAGGAAGCGGGGTTCGTGGGGGTGGAGGTTTTCCCCTTGGGAGATCGACCCAACAATACCGATATGATCGAGGTGCTCGGTGATAGGGGATTGTCTTACATTCTGCTTCACTCGGAGTTGCACGAAGGGAAGCATTTTGATCGTTATCTCGAGGCACTGGAGCGTAACCTGTATGAACTGCTGGAATACCAAAGTCCACAGGCAAAACCCGAGTTTATCGTTACCCAAACGGGAAGGGAATATTACAGCAAGGCGCAAATGGAGGCATGTTTTGCCGTGTGCGACCGGATCAGCCGGGAGTCGTCTGTGCCGATCATCCAAGAGACGCACCGCAACAAATGGTCGTTTGCGGCGCATGTGGTTAAAGACTACCTCACGGAGTTCCCCTCGCTGGAATTAGCCCTCGATTTTTCACACTGGGTTTGTGTGTCGGAAAGTTATCTGGAAGATCAGCACGAGGCGATCGATCTCGCCATCCGCCATGGGAAACACCTGCATGCCCGCGTGGGCTTCCCGCAGGGACCGCAGGTGACCGATCCGCGGGCCCCCGAAAATGGCGAGGCCTTGCAGCATCATCTTGCTTGGTGGGACCAATGGATTGGATATTTAACGGAGACCGGTGCGGAACGGGCGACCATTACGCCTGAATTTGGCCCCTATCCGTATATGCAGTACCACCCCTACACGGAGAAACCCCTCACCAGTCAGTGGGAGATCAATTGCTGGATGCGGCAGATGCTGGAAGAGCGGTATAAAGCATCCTCATAAAAAGTAGTCACCTCATCCCGTCCATGTAAGCACAGGACACTTCATTGCATTATTCTCTCTAAATTGCGCGTTGATAAAGCCTTTTTCATGATGAATAAATTAGTTTACAGTACGTTTTCATTTTTACTTTCGGTAGTGCTTGGGACGGGAATGACCATGGGTCAGCCCAGCAAACTAACACGGGAATTTGTGGCACCCACACGGGTGTTGTGGCAGTCGGGGAGTGTGACCAATACGGATCAGCTGCTGAAGCCGGGTATCGGACAGGCCGATCTGACCAACGCCAGTGTGTGCGTGCTGAAAAATGAGGGCGAAACCACAAGCAGTATTCTGTTGGATTTCGGTAAGGAACTCCAGGGGGGATTGGAGATCGTCACCGGTATGTGGTCGCCCGGAAATACACCGCGTAACGTGCGGATCCGCTTTGGCGAATCGGCCAGCGAAGCGATGGCGGAGCTGGGCGAAAAAGGAACGACCAACGACCACGCCATCCGCGATTTCGAACTTCAGGTACCTTGGCTTGGCAAAATACAGGTGGGCGAAAGTGGATTCCGCTTTGTCCGCATCGACCTGTTGGATGCCGATGCGGAGCTGCACCTCAAGGAGGTACGGGCCATTTTCACCTATCGGGATATTCCCTACTTGGGCTCGTTCCATAGCAGCGATGACCGACTGAATGAAATTTGGAAAACGGGCGCGTATACCGTGCACCTCAATATGCAGGAGTACCTGTGGGATGGTATTAAACGCGATCGCCTGGTTTGGGTGGGCGACCTGCATCCCGAAATTTCAACCGTGAATACCGTATTCGGCTACAACGAGGTGGTCCCCAAAAGTTTAGACCTGGCCCGCGACGTGACGCCGCTGCCGGGCTGGATGAGTGGCATCAGCACGTACTCTATGTGGTGGATTATCCTGCAGCACGACTGGTACATGCACCACGCGGATTTGGCGTACTTAAAAGAACAACAACCTTACCTGGCGGGATTGGTGAAACAGATCGTCTCGAAAATAGGGCCGGATGGTAAAGAAATGATGGATGGCAACCGTTTCCTCGATTGGCCTTCCAGCGAAGATCCTGCCGCAATCCACGCCGGACTGCAGGCGATGTCCATCTGGTCGTTGTCGACCGCTGCGAAGCTAGCAGTGATCCTGGGCGACAAGGAAACCGAGCGTACGGCGGAAGAGGCCGTCAGCCGGTTGAAAAAATATACGCCTGATATGGGGCAGTCTAAACAGGCCGCGGCATTGATGTCGTTGACCGGGCTGGTGCCTGCGTCGGAAGCGAATAAAGTGCTCTCCGCAGGCGGTGCAAAGAACTTTTCGACCTTCTATGGGTATTACATGCTGGAAGGGATGGCGAAGGCAGGAAACTACCAGGGAGCGCTGGACGTGATCCGCACTTATTGGGGAGCGATGCTGGATTTGGGAGCAACGACGTTTTGGGAGGACTTTAACCTCGACTGGTTGCCCAATGCCGGCCGGATCGATGAATTGGTGCCTGCCGGGAAGAAAGATATCCATGGCGATTACGGGGCCTATTGCTACGTCGGGTTCCGCCACAGCTTCTGTCATGGATGGGCATCGGGTCCTACATCGTGGCTCACGGAACATGTACTGGGCATTCAGGTAACCAAACCAGGCTGTACGGAAATTACCATAACCCCGCACTTGGGCGACCTCACGTTTGCAGAGGGAACGTTCCCGACTCCGTATGGTGTCGTGAAGGTGAAGCACACCAAGGCGGCCAATGGACAGATAAAATCGGAAATTGACGCCCCCAAGGAGGTGAAAATTATCAAGCAGTAGTCCATGAGACGACTTACCTTTTTGATCCTATCGACACTGTTATTCGCTGGCCACCTTGCCGAGGGACAGGTGTGGAAGGGACGGTGGATCACCGCTGCGGATAGCAAGGATACGGTGAACACGTGGTTGGCCTTTCAGAAGGTGGTTACGCTGGATGCCGTTCCGGAAAAAGCACCGCTGCAGATTGCCGCCGATAGTAAATATTGGTTGTGGATCAACGATGAATTGGTGGTGTTTGAAGGGGGACTGAAGCGGGGACCGAATCCGCAGGATACCTACTACGATGAAGTCGATGTGACACCGTTTCTGAAACCGGGCCAAAATCGCATACGCATCCATCTTTGGTTTTTCGGGAAGGATGGTTTTTCCCATCACAACAGCGGAAAGGCAGGCTTATTGGTGGATGGCACCTGGGGAGGCTTTTCGCTGGTCAGCGATGCCTCCTGGCAGGCCGCGGCATTGCCGGCATACCGCATGGCTCCCGATCCGCAGCCGAACTTCCGGCTGCCGGAGTCGAGCATCTTATATGATGCGCGCCGGGAGGCGCCGATGGCGTGGGCACCCGCGGTGGAAATCGGAGCGGCAGGAGCGAAGCCATGGAACCAGCTGGTCAAACGGCCCACGCCGCTCTGGAAAAACAGCGGCTTACAGCCGTATGTAAATGCGTCTACGAAGTATTTGAGGAGGGGCGACACGCTGATGTGTCAACTGCCCTATAATGCGCAGATTACCCCCTACCTGCAAGTACGCGCCGAGGCAGGGAAGCGGATTGTGATGGTCACGGACAATTATGTTCATTACAACGGTTCGGATGAAAATGTGCGGGCTGAATACATCACCAAAGCGGGCGTACAGGAATACGAGAACCCGGGATGGATCAATGGCCATTGGGTGTATTACATCCTCCCGGAGGGGGTGGAGGTGCTGGATGTGAAATATCGCGAGACCGGCTACAACACCGAGTTTGTGGGAAGTTTCCAGTCGAGCGACGCCTTGCTGAACCATTTGTGGGAAAAAGCGCGGCGTACGTTGTACATTACCATGCGGGATACGTATATGGATTGTCCCGACCGCGAACGTGCACAGTGGACGGGCGATGCCGTACTGGAGGCGGAAGAGGCATTTTATGCACTGGATACGAACTCGCATGCCCTGACGTATAAATGGCTGCATGAGCTGATGGGCTGGCAGCGTGAAGACGGTAGTTTGTTTGCTCCGGTGCCTGCGGGCAACTGGGATAAGGAGCTGCCGGATCAGGTACTGGCCAGTGTCGGTTACTACGGTTTGTGGACCTATTATTTTCATACTGGCGATCGGAAGACGATTGAGGCACTGTATCCGGCGGTTCAACGTTACCTGGCGCTTTGGGAAAAATCAACAGACGGGTTGGTGGCCATCCGGGAAGGTGGCTGGCTTTGGGGCGATTGGGGCGAAGATAAAGACATGTTGCTGAT
>Ga0206119_100476_pt1 | contig 12909 bp, 12 predicted proteins | sample 3A50Ametagenome_FD_148608 | JGI IMG/M metagenome (GOLD analysis project Ga0206119, IMG submission 148608) | Enriched microbial communities from leaf-cutter ant dump, University of Wisconsin, Madison, United States - 3A50A | ecosystem: Environmental > Terrestrial > Nest > Insects nest > Nest dump...
CGTCTGCCGTTTGTTTGATCCACTCGTGATTGAACCATTTCGCTTTTTCAAAATCAAACTTCGCACCGGCCTTGCTGATGCGGTCGACCGAAAACTTAGCGATTAATTCTTCCAGCGAGAAAAGTTCCTGATCGGTCCCGTCGTTCCATCCCAATAGGGCCAGCATATTGACAAACGCTTCGGGGAGAAATCCCCGTTCGCGGAACCCTTGGGTCAGGTCGCCGGTTTTGGGATCCTGCCAATTCATGGCGTATACCGGAAAGCCCAGCCGGTCGCCATCACGCTTGCTCAGCTTCCCATGTCCGTCGGGTTTGAGGATCAACGGCAGGTGAGCCCATTGGGGCATGCGACTACGCCAGCCGAGGTATTCCCACAGGAGGATGTGTACGGGTGCTGACGGTAGCCATTCTTCTCCCCGGAATACGTGGGTAATGTCCATCTGATGGTCGTCAACCACCACGGCGAGGTGGTACGTAGGCATGCCATCGGCTTTCAGCAATACCTTGTCATCCACTAAGGCGGAATCGAAACTGACGGCCCCCCGGATCAGGTCTTCAAAGCCAATGGTTTCATCCTGGGGCATCTTGATGCGGATCACATGGGGATGCCCTGCATCGATCAGCCGTTGGACCTCGGCGGCCGGAAGGCTCAGGGAGTTGCGTAACTGTCCGCGGTTTTCGTGGCTGTATCTGAAATTGGGTTGCAGCTTACGCTGTGCGTCGAGTTCTTCTGCGGTGTCAAACGCATAATACGCATGTCCATCGGCAACCAGCTGTTCTGCATACGCTCGGTAGTTTGCTTTGCGTTCACTTTGTCGGTAGGGGCCATAGGCACCTCCGTGAATCGGGCTTTCATCCGGTGTAATGCCACACCAGCTGAGGCAATCCTGGATGTATTCCTCGGCACCGGGCACAAACCGGGTTTGATCCGTGTCTTCAATGCGCAATACAAAGGTACCTCCGTGATGGCGGGCAAATAAATAGTTGAACAATGCCGTACGTACGCCGCCCAGGTGCAATCCGCCGGTGGGACTGGGCGCAAACCGTACCCTCACTTTCCTATCTTGATCCATGGGGCAAACTTAGTTAATTTATCAAAATTTATGGGCCTCTCTACGGCCTTTGATTTGCTTTTTTACGCCACTATTGGCGGAATTATGTATTTTGGCAACATGAATCCGTATCAGTACAATCAGCAGCGATGGAAATTTGCCTTATTGATTCTCGCTGCCCTCATTGCGGGGGCTTCACTGCTATATGCCAACTACCTGGTAAGGAATCTGTCTAAGTCGGAGCGTACAAAAGCCGAGGTGTGGGCGATGAGCATGCGGAGCATTATTACGATGCCCGATGTAGACGACGAAATGATCACGTTCATCTTTTCGGTCCGCGATAGTTTGTCGATGCCGGCGATCGTGGCCGATGCCCGCGATAGCATTATCTATTGGCGGGACCTGGATTCAACTAAAACCAATATACTATCAGACGATCAGGATGAAAGCCTGACGTATGATCCGGTATACTTCAGTAAGCAACTGGCGATCATGAAAAAAAGCCATTCGCCGATTATCATCAACCTGCCCAATGCAGGCCAGTGGTTTGTGTATTATAAAGACTCCCTGCTGCTTACTCAACTTCGTGTCTTCCCCTATGTACAGCTTACGTTGATCGCCATCTTTCTAACGATCGCGTATACGGTGTTCAATTCCATCCGCAAGTCGGAACAGAACCTGGTGTGGGTGGGGCTGGCCAAAGAAGCGGCTCATCAGTTGGGAACGCCCATATCGTCGCTGATGGCGTGGCTGGAATTGGTGCGAGCGAAATTTGATGCCGAAAAAGATCCCTTGCTGATTGAGATGGAAAACGACGTGAAGCGGCTCGAAGTGGTGGCCGACCGTTTTTCGAAAATCGGTTCCACACCGGCATTGCACAACCATACCGTTTATAAAGTAGTCGTCGATTTTGTCAATTACTTCAAAGTTCGGACGAGTGATAAGATTGTGTTCAACGTCTCCGGCGAAACGAAGGCCCAGGCGATGCTCAATGTGCCGCTTTTTGATTGGGTACTTGAAAACCTGATGAAAAATGCCGCGAACGCTATTGAGTCGGCCGGAAGGATCGATGTCGTTATTTCAGAAAATATTGCAAAAGAGCAAATTTTTATAGACATTAGCGATACAGGGAAGGGGATACCCCGCGCGCAGTTTGACGCGGTCTTTCAACCCGGTTTCACGACGAGGAAACGGGGCTGGGGCTTAGGGTTGAGTTTGACGAAACGGATGATCGAACACCACAAAGGACATATTTTTGTAAAAGAGTCGGAAATAGATAAAGGAACCACATTTAGAATCGTATTACCAAGTAGCCAAACATATGAACCCGCTCAAATCTGATGAATACCCGGCGATTTACTCCGGTTATATTGAAACCATTACGGGCGACGTAATGGAATTACTCGAAGAACAAATCACCGCATTTCCGGAATTTCTGGCCAGTATTCCCCCCGGGAAATCTGAATATGCCTATGCGGAAGGGAAATGGACCCTGAAAGAAGTGGTAGGGCATGTGATTGATACCGAACGGGTAATGGCGTATCGGGCGCTCCGTTTTGCGCGCAATGATACGAAAGAACTCATTGGGTTTGAACCCGAAGATTTTGTGGCCAATGCACGGTTCAACGAACGGTCGCTGGAAAGTTTTGCGGAGGAGTTTGTGCTGGTACGAAAGTCGAATCTGATACTGTTTAAAAGCTTTAACGATCACGAATTGGCACGTAAAGGGCTCGCCTCCGAACGATTAACGAGTGTCCGGGCATTTTTGTATATCATTGCCGGCCACCTCAATCATCATCGCAATATCATCCGCGAACGTTATCTCGGCGAATAAGTCGACCCAACAAAAAATAGAAATGTTAAAACCTTTTTGCCGGCCATTTGTAACTTAGGTATCTACGAAACCATTTCCATGGTTTTATGATACGGTTTAGGTGTAGGAAATGCCCTGATAACTTCAGGGCGTTTCCTGTTTTGGCACACATTCTTTCCGTTGCACAGCATTTTCTTTAATAAAACAACCGTTTGCGTGACTTTTTTATTTTATATGTTGATTTTATTTTATAGTCTTGTGAACTAGATTGTAAATTTTAAATTAATGAACCCTACAGCGACCCCACAAAAGACAGCATTACTGCCAATGATCATATGCTGCGCATTGTTTTTTATTTTAGGTTACATCACTTGGGCCAACGGTGCACTGATCCCGTTTGTTCGGCTAGCCTTTAATTTAGGAACTGACTTGCAGGCATTCTTTATTCTCTTTGCCTCGTATATTGCGTATTTCTTTCTTGCCCTTCCCAGTTCATGGATACTGGATAAGATCGGGTTTAAAAATGGTATTGTACTGAGTCTTGTTTTGATCGTCGTGGGTGCGCTCGTGATTTTGCCGGCTGCGTCGAAACTGAGTTATGGACTGTTTCTGCTGTCCATCTTTATTCAGGCTTCGGGGATGGCACTCCTCCAAACGGCCATTAACCCATACCTCAGTATCATTGGCCCCATAGAGAGTGCCGCCCAACGGATTTCCATTGTGGGGATTTTCAATAAAACTGCCGGTATCATTGTGCCGTTTATTCTGGGAAGTATTCTGTTGAAAGACTACGATACGATTTCGGCGAAGATACAGGACCTCCAAGCGGGGGCCGAGCACGATGCCCTCCTGGCTGAACTTTCGGAACGGATCCATAGCCCCTATATCGGAATGGCCATCGGGGTAGCGATATTGGCTGTCATTGTGTTTGTCGTGAAAATGCCGGAAATTGATCTGAATAAAGAAGAAGTAGTCGAGGAAGATGCCGATGCGAAGAAGAGAAGCAGCCTGTTTCACTATCCTCACCTTTTCCTCGGGGCATTAGCCATCTTCTTCTGTGTTTCGGTAGAGGTAATGGCCGGTGATATCATCGGGACATATGGCCGGTTATTGTCGCTCCCTCCGTTTTTTGTAAAATATGGTACGGCATTTACACTCGGGTGTATGCTGATTGGTTATTTTATTGGTATTGCAACCATTCCGCGATTTGTCTCCCAGCAGTTTGCGCTGCGGATTTGTACACTCGTAGGCATCACGTTTACCACGATCTCTGTGTTTACCTCGGGGATGACTTCGTATGTTTTTGTCGCCTTGTTGGGGATCGCCAATGCGTTGATGTGGCCCGCCATTTTTCCATTGGGCATTAAAGGCCTGGGCCGGTTTACCAAGGTAGGATCGGGAGTGATGGTCATGGGGATTGCCGGGGGGGCCATTTGGCCGTTGGTATACGGTTATCTAAAAGACACCCTTGGCGTGGATTTTCAGCATGCGTTCCTGTATGCAATGATTCCTGCTTACCTGTATATTTTGTACTTTGCAAGCTACGGACATCGTGCAAGCGAAAAGAGAAAATAATGCCTGACTTCGAGAAGCAGTCGTGTCGAAACAATCAATAAGTAATATGAATAAACGCCTATTAAAGACGTCTGTTGTGGCCCTGTTGGTTGCCTCAATGGGACCCTCTGTAGAAGCTCAAGTGAAACTGCCCCCAGCCAGTAGCGCACAAACACTGATCCAGGGATTGGGGATCCGCAACGTGACGCTGACGTACAGTCGCCCCAATGTAAATGGCCGCAAGGCATTCGGTGGGTTGGCCCCCTACGACCAGGTTTGGCGTACGGGTGCAAACGGCGTCCCTAAGATCACATTTGAAGATCACGTAACCGTCGCCGGGCATGTGCTTGCACCGGGGACGTACGGACTGTTAACCATACCTGGGAAGAGTGAATGGACGGTGATTTTCAGTAAAAATAGTGAACAATGGGGGGCGTACTCGTATAAACCCGAAGAAGATGCCGTGCGTTTTACGGTGAAACCTGAGCGGCTTAAAACCCCTGTTGAGACCTTTACGATGGACTTTTCGGAGGTAAAGCCGCAAAGTGCAAAACTCAACATCGCCTGGGAGAAGACGAGAATCAGTGTGGACTTGGTGGTCGATCAGGACGCGGAAATCATGGCAGCGATCGAATCCGCGATGAAGGGAAACGAAAAGCCTTATCTGCAAGCCGCCCAGTATTATTACAACAACAACAAGGATATTCAACAAGCGCTTACGTGGATGAATGAGGCAGATAAGGTGCCTAGTCCGCCGCCGTATGTGAAATATTGGAAGGCGCGTATCCAGCTCAAAGCCGGCGATAAAACGGATGCTGCAGCAACGGCCAAACAGGGGATAGAGATCGCTAAACAACAAGATAACCAAGAGTACGTGCGGCTAAACGAACAGGTATTGGCAGAAGCGGAGAAGTAACCCCTACGACGGACTATAAGGAAGCATTGAGTAGCTCTTCCAGCTCTTCGTGGGTGATATTCATGTTGACATTCCCGTCTTTAGCAAACGAAATTTCGCCTGTTTCTTCTGAAACAATAACCGCCACCGCGTCGCTTACTTCGGTCACACCGATGGCGGCGCGGTGGCGTAAACCAAAATGCAGGGGCAAATCTTCACTATCGGATAACGGCAGCACACAGCTGGCCGTTTTTATTTTGAAATCAACAATCACGACAGCCCCGTCATGCAAGGGGCTGTTCTTTTGGAAGATACTCTCAAGCAGCCGCTTTGAGAGCTGAGCATCCATGTATTCGCCGCTGCTTTGGTAGTATTCCTCATCAAAATACTTGGAAAACACCAGCAGTGCACCGGTATAGGACTTCGACATGCTCCTGCAAGCATCGATAATGGGCTTGAGGTGGGTGCGGTGATCCTGCTCGGCCGCCTTTTTACTGACAAAGATCGACCAAAGGAAATTTTTTCGCCGGATGGAAATATTTTTGCCGATATGGATCAGAAAGCGCCTGATTTCCTGCTGGAAGACGACCACCAGTGCCAACGAACCGACACTGATGAACCCGCCGAAAATCTGCGTAAGCAGGTGCATGTTGAATTGCTTGACCAGCAGGAAAATCACATAAATGAGTCCCAAACCGATGAGAATATTCACCGCAATCGTGCCCCGGATGAGGCTATATATATAGTACAGGATCACAGCGACCAAAAAGATGTCTATGATATCCAGTAACCGGAAGCTAAAGTCGAAGTTATCCATAACTCACGCAATTTAATAAATTTCCTCCTTTGTTAAATTTGTATCTTTGTAAAAAACGGTTTCCATGGCAAGACTTTCAGTGAATATCAACAAAATTGCGACACTCCGTAATTCGCGGGGCGGAAATAATCCCGATGTACTTCAGGCTGCCCTGGCCTGTGAGCGGTTCGGTGCGCAGGGGATCACCGTGCATCCCCGTCCTGATGAACGGCATATTCGTTACCAGGATGTGTACGACCTGAAGGGAGGGATTGCGACCGAGTTGAACATTGAGGGCAATTGCCGCGAAGAGAAATTCGTCCGGCTGGTGCTGGATACGGAACCCGCACAGGTTACCCTGGTGCCGGACGATCCGGGACAGATTACGTCCAACCACGGTTGGGATACGATTAAACATGCCGACTACCTGCGCGACATGTGTGCACTGTTCAAAGGGGAGGGGATCCGGGTTTCGATCTTCGTGGATCCGAACCCTGAAATGGTGGCTGCGGCTGCGGAGACGGGTACAGATCGGGTGGAGTTATATACGGAGGGCTATGCGCGGGAATTTTCTGAAGATCCGATAAAAGCAATTCGCCCATATTTCGAGGCCGCTAAGGTAGCGCAGCAATTCGGTATCGGATTGAATGCAGGACATGATCTGGACTTACACAACCTTCCGTATTTCGTCCAGCACATTCCGGGATTATTGGAAGTGAGCATCGGCCATGCGTTGATTGCCGATGCGCTTTACCTCGGATTGGAAGAAACAATTAAGCGGTACCTGGTGGCCGCCGTCTAGGCGGCCGTTTCTTATTTTATGCCCATGAAAATACGGTTCCACCGGATTTTATCGAAGAACGTGCCGTCTTTATCCCAGCTCAGCCATACAAACAGGGCTTTGCCGACGATGTGATCTTCGGGAACAAACCCCCAGGAACGGGCGTCTTCGGAATTATGACGGTTGTCGCCCATCATCCAGTAGTAATCCATTTTGAAGGTGTACGTGTCGGTCTTTGCACCGTTTACATACACACCATCGGCGCGGCTTTCCAACTCGTTTCCTTCGTATACACGGATGGCCCGTTCATAGATCGGCAGTGTCAGACTGTCCAATGTGAGGGTCCAGCCCTTCTTGGGAATGATAATCGGACCGAAATTGTCGATGTTCCAGTGATATAACGGATTGTTTGGATAGATACCGGGTTCTTCGGTATCCTGGTGCCGGATATTCGGAACAATCTTGGTGACGTTCGACCAGCTTTTTACTTCGTTGTACGCCTCTTCTGTGAGGAACAGTATATAGGGCTCTTTGCTGTAAGGGTAGGGACTTTCGATCCGCATGTCCAGCAGCCGCTGCGGGTTTAAGCCTGTGCCATCGGTGTAGACATAATAATCCATCTGACCATGGGGCGGAACAAAGCCATTGTCGCCATTGACGTATACAATTGACTCGCGGAGCGAAAGGGTGTCTCCGGGGATACCTACCGCCCGTTTGATGTAATTCTCACGCTTATCGATCGGTCGGTTGAAGGGCGCATCGGCCTCCATGGGGTAATTGAATACCACCACGTCATTACGTTCGATTTTTTGAAAGCCGGGAAGCCGGTGATAACCAAATTCCAACCCGTCCCAATAGGCTTTCCCGCCAATCAGCGGCATGGTATGGTGTGCAAAGGGAAACGCAATGGGGGTCATCGGAACACGTGGCCCGTAGTTGAGTTTGCTGACAAAGAGAAAATCACCCACCAACAGGCTTTTTTCCATGGAGCCGGTCGGGATCATATAGGCTTCAATCAAAAAGCCCCGGATCAGGGTGGCGGCAACAACCGCAAATACAATCGCATCCGCCCATTCCCGGGCTACGGTCTTTTTGTACGGGTATTTTTCCTTGAATTCGGGAGTGGCAGATTGGCCAAGGTAAACGGCTTTCGGATCGTTCCCCCATATAGGGAGTACCACAAAGGGGAGCAGGATCGTGGCCGCATATTCCCAAAAACGCCGTTTGCCAAACGCCTTGACCAAATCAAGGTACAGACCGAAAAAGATGAAAATATTGACAATTGGAATCAAGAGCAATGCCAGCCACCAGCCGGGGCGCCCCACCAGGTGCTTCGCAATGATAAATTCTTTGTAAACAGGTATGAGTGATTCCCAACCTTTGCGCCCGGCTTTGATGAAAAGTTTCCATAGCCCGATGTGAACGAGGATGAGAATGACAACAAAAATAAGATATCCCATTAGTAGGTACTGTTAAAAATTAAACATTTCGGTTACTTGGTAAAAGCCGGTTTTTCCTGCAATCCATTCTGCCGCTACCACCGCTCCCAAGGCAAACCCTGCCCGGCTGTGTGCGGTGTGCTTAAATTCGATCTGATCAACTTCCGAACTGTAGAGGACGGTGTGGGTGCCTGGTACATCGTCAATGCGGTGGCTTTCAATCAGGAGCTGCTGGTTTTTGGGAACGACTTCTTCCCCTTCGCCCACCAGGTTGTTTACCCATTCGGTTTTGGTGTCCGTTTGTGCGATGATGCCGTCAGCAATGGTAATGGCGGTGCCGCTGGGCGAATCGAGTTTTTGGGTGTGGTGAATTTCTTCTACCTGAACATCGTATTGCTTGTAGGGATTCATGGCAGCAGCCAACAGTTTATTGATGTGAAAAAAGACATTAACTCCGATACTGAAGTTAGAGCCGTACATCAAGGTTTTGTTACCATCCAAGCATCTTTTTTTGACCGCGTCCAGCTGGTCATACCAACCGGTGGTGCCTACGACAATGGGTAGGTTTGCTTCGAAACAAAGGTCTATATTGGCGACAGCAGCTTCGGGCTGACTGAAATCAATGGCAACATCGGCTCCTGCTAAATCTGCTGCACCGATGGTAGATCGGTTGTTTTCATCCACAATAAGGTGGATTTGGTGACCGCGCTGTAAGGCAAACTTTTCGATGAGCCGCCCCATTTTTCCGTAACCAAGTAATGTAATGTTCATGTATATAATTTCCGAATACGCAAACTTAGTATAAAAAGCGTATAAATGGTTAAAAATTCATTCTCACCTTTACGCCAATGGCTGTCGGCTGCTGATACGCCCAGCCCGTAGTAGGTTGCCGCATCAGGGTCGGAGACACCTGAATGGTCAGATCGTCACCGATGTCCCAGCGGTTCTTGAGCATGGAAGTTACATACGCCTCTACCGCCTGCAGGCCCCACCAACCCACCGTCACCAGCACCGTCAGGTCGCGGTTGCGGCGATACATATCTTTATAGGTGATCATGTAATTTGTCATCTGTTCCCCGTCGGGTATGTTGGGGTATTTCGTGTTCGGTGGGATGGCGTGGTTATTATTGATCCGGTATTGCACTTCCCCCAGAATATCGTGGTAATACCGGTTGTTAAACTCGAATACCAGCACCGCGGATACGAAGCCCCCGTAGATAACGGGTACTTTCAGCCACCACCATCCACCGTTGGTAATCTGTCCCCATCCGGGAACCATCAACGACTGTTTCCAAGGGCGTACGGACATCGCTTCCAATGCCAGTCGGGCCGAGTCTTTGAAGACCGTTTGAATGCTCTCCTTCGCTTCGCGCTCCTGCTTCTCGCGCTGCCGCCGCTCCCGCCGGGTTTCGGTGGCCGTTGTGTCGGCCGCAGCCACACCTGCGGTATCCAATTTAGTAGTATCTGCCGGGATAACCTTCGGGATGGTATCACGCTGCCCGCTTTCGGGTTCCTGTGCAAGAAGGGCAGATACACTGCCCAATATAAGAAACAAGGTGACTAAGAGCCTGTTCATCACCAGTCCAGTAATTCAAGAATCCGATTCAGATCGTCCTCGGAATGAAAGGGAATCTCAATGGAGCCATTCCCCTTTTTGCTGGCTACTTTCAGTCGTACCCGTGTCGCAAACTTGGAAGCCAGGTCATCCTCCATCTTTTGGTATTGAAACGAAAGGGGAGCCCGTTTATCCCGGTCGTTGGACTTCACCGGGGTGCGTTGCTGAACGTCCCGGACCAGTTCCTCTGTTTTCCGGACGGAAAGCCCTCTTTTGACGATCTCCCGGAAAATGTAGAGCTGTTTGTCAATCTCCGGTACATTGATCAGCGCACGGGCATGTCCCATGCTGAGCTGGCCATCCCGGATGGCTGCCTGAATGACCGGCGGTAATTTCAGCAAACGCAGGTAGTTGGTAACGGTCGAGCGGTTTTTGCTGACCCGCTCGCCCAATTCTTCCTGCTTGAGGTTACATTCTTCAATCATCCGCTGGAAGCTCAGCGCAACCTCGATAGCGTTAAGGTTTTCCCGCTGGATGTTTTCGATCAGCGCCATTTCCAGCATCTGCTGATCGTTGGCGGTCCGGATGTAGGCCGGTATTTCCGTCAATCCCGCTAATTTCGCCGCTCTTAACCGACGCTCTCCGCTGATTAACTGATAGGTCCCATTTTTTGCCTGCCGTACCGTAATGGGTTGGATAAGTCCCTGTAGCTTGATGGAGTCCGCTAACTCGTTCAGCGCTTCCTCGTCAAAATCCGTCCGCGGTTGGAACGGATTGATGGCAATCTGCGAAACAGGCACCTCATTCATTCCGGCTGGTTGGGTCTGTTCTTTGACGTCCCCAACTGTTTTGCTTTCGGTTGGCCGCTTGATTACTTCTTCTGAATCGTCGAGCAGTGCACTTAATCCCTTACCCAAACCTATTTTCCGTTGTTGTGCTGCCATGTTGTACTATACGCTTACGTGTTCGTTTTCTTCCTTATTGAGGTTGTTTTTTTGTAGGATTTCCCGTGCCAGATTTAAGTAATTGATCGCTCCTTTGCTGTTTGCATCGTGCATGATAACCGCGATTCCAAAACTGGGCGCTTCACTCAGTCGGGTATTACGCTGAATAATCGTATCGAAGACCAGTTCATTAAAGTGTGTTCTTACTTCTTCGACGACCTGGTTGGAGAGCCGTAGACGTACGTCATACATCGTCAACAGAATACCTTCGATTTCAAGCGCCGGATTCAGGCGATTCTGCACAATCTTGATGGTGTTGAGCAATTTGCCCAAGCCTTCCAGTGCGAAATACTCGCATTGTACCGGAATGATCACCGAATCGGACGCCGATAAGGCATTGATGGTAATCAACCCCAGGGAAGGGGAGCAATCGATGACAATAAAGTCGTATTCGTCTTTTACCTGTTCCAGGATATTCCGCATCTTAAATTCCCGCTCATGCAGGTTGATCATTTCGATCTCCGCACCCACCAGGTCGATGTGGGCCGGAAGCAGATCAAGATTCGGTGTTTCGGTATGTTGAATCGCTTCGTGTGGGTTGAGGTCGTTGATTAAACATTCGTAGATGCTGGACTTAATGGTGCGCGGGTCGAATCCGATACCGGAAGTCGAATTGGCTTGCGGGTCCGCATCGATCAGCAACGTTTTGTATTCCAATATGGCCAGGCTGGCTGCAAGGTTAATCGAAGTGGTTGTTTTGCCTACCCCTCCCTTTTGATTCGCAATTGCAATGATTTTGCTCATGAGTGATGAAAAATTAACACGCCTTGTACTTTGCGCCTCAAAAGTATTCATTAATTTGTACTTTTGGGCATTTTAGCAAGTCCGAATGCGAGGGGCTAAGATACGCTTTTTTAATTTAATCCATCATGATCACCATCATATCCGGCACGAATCGCCCACATAGTAATACATTTAAATTAGCGAGTTATTATCAGCAAAAGCTGATGGAAAAAGGAGTGGCCGCGCATATTCTTTCCCTTGCCGATTTGTCGGCCGACTTTATATCGACGGATATGTATAAGACACAGAGTGATGCGTTTCAGCCCCATCAGGAACGGGTGATGGCTACGGAAAAGTTTATTTTCGTCATTCCGGAATACAACGGAAGTTTTCCCGGGATTCTCAAAACCTTTGTCGATGCCTGTAAATTTCCGGATAGTTTTTTCAACAAGAAGGCCGCATTGGTGGGACTGTCGAGTGGGAAATACGGCAACATCCGCGGGGTAGACCATTTTACGGGCGTGTGTCATTATGTCCGGCTGAATGTCCTTCCCTTGCGCATTCACATTCCGCATATTTTTCAGGAGTTTGATGCCAACGGCAACCTGTACAAAGAGGATACGGTACGGTTTACAAACGAACAGATTGCCGAGTTTATCCGGTTCTAAGATACGGGTTCTTTTTCCCCGGCTTCCAAAGCGGATCGGTAAATGGCTGTGAGTTGTGTTCCGTTGCGTTGGGCCGTATACAATTGGTTGTAAGATCGCTGGGCACCTGCGCCAACCGACTGCCGGTAAGCGAGGTCAGTTTTGAGCCACTGCCGTAATTTTTTGCGTAACATAGGGGCGTCGCCGGGCGTAAACAGCCAGCCATTCTGTCCGTCCTGTATCATGGATGGCATCGCCCCGAGCTTGCTGGCGATTACCGGGGTTCCGGTCGCAAAGGCTTCCAGTAAGGTCATCGGCATGCCTTCGTACCAGATGGAGGGGAAGATGAGTGCGCTGCAGGAGGACAGTAACGGCGTGATGGCGGTCCGGTCCAGTGCACCGAGGTAGGTGATGTTGGGCGACGTCTGTGCAGCTGCCACCACATCGTTCCGCAAGGGACCATCGCCCACAAGCTGCAAACGTAAGTCCGTACCTGTAAATGCTTCCAACAGGATATGGATTCCTTTTTCTTCCGTCAACCGGCCGATGAAGAGGAAGGAGGCCGTCCGCTCCGGGTTGCTTGACTCCGGGCTATCCGACAAATCGGAGGCTTTCCCGAGGGTCACAAAATTGGGTTTGGTTACGTATTTT
>Ga0206119_100478_pt1 | contig 12896 bp, 9 predicted proteins | sample 3A50Ametagenome_FD_148608 | JGI IMG/M metagenome (GOLD analysis project Ga0206119, IMG submission 148608) | Enriched microbial communities from leaf-cutter ant dump, University of Wisconsin, Madison, United States - 3A50A | ecosystem: Environmental > Terrestrial > Nest > Insects nest > Nest dump...
CTGATCCACATATCCCAACGCCACCGTTTCACCTACACGGAACGTACCACTATCGGGTTGTTCCTGCCCGGTAATGAGCCGGAAAAGTGTGGTTTTACCCGCTCCATTAGGCCCAATAATTCCGACGATTCCCGCTGGGGGCAGCGAAAAACTCAATCCTTCAAAAAGAATCCGATCACCATATGCTTTGCTTACCGCTTGCGCTTCGATCACAACATTCCCCAGCCGTGGACCGGGTGGAATAAACAGCTCCAGCTTATCTTCCCGCTCCTTGGTTTCTTCCGAAGCCAGTTTCTCGTAATTATGCAGACGGGCTTTGGATTTAGCGTGGCGCGCTTTGGGCGCCATGCGTACCCACTCCAACTCACGTTCCAGCGTTTTCTGCCGTTTGTTTTCGCTCTTTTCTTCCTGCGCAAGCCGTTTCGCTTTCTGATCCAACCAGGACGAGTAGTTACCTTTCCAGGGAATGCCTTCTCCGCGGTCGAGTTCCAAGATCCACCCGGCTACATTATCCAGAAAATACCGGTCATGCGTCACAGCGATGACCGTCCCTTTATATTGTTGCAAATGCTGTTCGAGCCAATCGATTGACTCTGCATCCAAGTGGTTGGTCGGCTCGTCGAGCAAAAGCACATCGGGTTCTTGGAGCAACAAACGACATAATGCCACCCGGCGACGTTCGCCCCCTGACAATGTGTCTACTTTTCGATCAGGTTCCGGACAACGTAACGCATCCATGGCACGTTCCAGTTTCGCGTCGAGTTCCCAAGCACCGATCGCGTCTATTTGATCCTGAAGTTCTCCCTGACGTGCCAACAATCTATCCATTTCATCCGCATTCTCGTACACCTCCGGCAGGCCGAATTTCTCGTTGATTTCTTCGTACTCTTTCAGGATGGCGGTGATTCCGGAAACCCCTTCTTCTACAATTTCCTTAACCGTCTTATTAGCGTCCAATTCGGGTTCCTGTGCTAAATAGCCGACGGAATACCCGGGTGAAAATACCACCTCTCCCTGATACGATTTGTCTAATCCGGCAATGATTTTCAGGAGAGACGATTTCCCAGAACCATTCAAACCGATTACACCGATTTTGGCGCCATAGAAAAAAGAAAGATAAATATTTTTGAGCACCTGCTTCTGAGGCGGATAAATTTTATTTATCCCCGCCATGGAGAAGATGATTTTTTCGTCGGACATATTCGTTTTTTTACGGGCAAACTTACTTAACTTCGCCTTTAAAAGCAAGGAAGCTCCTATCACATCCGTTGGGTCAGCGGTGTGTAATAATGATATGCATCCCAACTGACAAAATGTTATATTTGGGTCTATGGCTTAATTGTTGATAATTGTTACACAAAATAATAAGGCAGCGCGATATTTTTTATTACATTTATCGCATCCTTAGCATACAAAAGAGAAAGGTAAACATTCATGGAAGCAAAATTTTCGCCCCGCGTAAAGGATGTGATTTCATACAGCAGAGAAGAAGCGATCCGATTGAAACACGATTACATCGGCACAGAGCATCTGTTGTTGGGGTTGATCCGTGAAGGGGACGGTATGGCCATCAAGATATTAAAGCATGCAGGGATCGACACCACGGAGTTACGTAAATCGATCGAAGATGCAGTGAAAGGTTCTTCGATGTCCCGGGCTCCGATTGGCAATATGCCATTGACGAAGCAAGCAGAAAAAGTACTGAAAATCACGTATCTGGAAGCTAAAATATTTAAGAGTGACGTCATTGGGACCGAGCACTTATTATTATCAATTCTGCGTGATGAGGAAAACATCGCCTCGCAAATTCTTCAGCAATACGACATCAATTACGACGTTTTTAAAGCAGACGTTGAGCAACACAAGGCCGGCATTGCGGGCCAAGCCTCCGGGTCGACAGCTGGTGACGACGACTTCAAAGAAGACGATCACTTTAGTCAACCGAAGAAGGTATCGGACATCAAGTCCAAGACACCGGTACTCGACAACTTCGGAAGAGACCTAACCCGTGCAGCAGAAGAGGGCCGATTGGATCCGATCGTAGGCCGTGAAAAAGAAATCGAGCGGGTTTCGCAGATTCTTTCACGGCGTAAGAAAAACAATCCGATTCTGATTGGTGAGCCGGGTGTAGGGAAATCGGCGATAGCCGAAGGGTTAGCGTTGCGCATTATCCAACGGAAAGTGTCCCGGGTGCTATTCAACAAACGGGTTGTTACGCTGGACCTTGCTTCGTTGGTAGCGGGTACTAAGTACCGGGGTCAGTTTGAAGAGCGTATGAAAGCGGTGATGAACGAATTGGAGAAATCGCCGGATGTCATCCTGTTTATTGACGAAATACACACCATTGTAGGGGCCGGGGGGGCATCGGGTTCGCTGGATGCTTCGAACATGTTCAAGCCTGCGTTGGCCCGTGGAGAAATCCAATGTATTGGCGCCACTACCCTTGATGAATATCGTCAATACATCGAAAAAGACGGCGCCTTAGATCGTCGGTTCCAAAAAGTGATGATTGAGCCGGCTACGCACGATGAAACGGTCGAAATCCTGAACCGGATTAAAGACAAATACGAAGAGCATCACAATGTTAACTATACGCCGGAAGCCATTGAGGCTTGTGTTACATTGACTACCCGGTACATCACGGACCGGTTCTTGCCCGACAAAGCCATCGACGCGATGGACGAAGCGGGATCACGGGTGCACCTTACCAATATCCACGTACCGCAGACGATCATCGATATCGAGCAGAAGATTGAGGAAATAAAAATCGAGAAAAATAAGGTTGTCCGCAGTCAGAAATACGAAGAGGCGGCAAAGTTACGCGATACGGAGAAACGGTTATTGGAAGAACTCGAGCATGAAAAATCTGCTTGGGAGGCTGAAACAAAAACTAAACGGTATACGGTAACTGAAGATAATGTAGCCGAAGTGGTATCGATGATGACGGGAATTCCGGTTCAACGGGTCGGTCAGTCCGACAGCCAAAAGCTGTTGAAAATGGGCGAGTCCATGAAGGGACGCATCATCGGTCAGGACGAAGCGGTGAAAAAGCTAGTCAAAGCGATTCAACGTACGCGTGCCGGCTTAAAAGATCCGAAAAAACCCATCGGTTCGTTCATATTCTTGGGCCCTACGGGGGTTGGGAAGACCGAGTTAGCGAAGGAGTTAGCGCGTTTTATGTTCGACAGTGAGGATTCCCTCATCCAGATCGACATGAGCGAGTACATGGAAAAATTTGCAATCTCACGCTTGGTCGGTGCGCCTCCGGGATACGTAGGCTACGAAGAAGGCGGACAATTGACGGAAAAAGTGCGTCGGAAGCCTTATTCGGTTGTCCTGTTGGATGAAATTGAAAAAGCACACCCCGATGTATTCAACTTGCTGCTGCAAGTGCTGGATGAAGGACAATTGACCGACAGCTTGGGCCGTCGGGTGGATTTCAGGAACACCATCCTGATTATGACGTCCAATATCGGTGCCCGTCAGCTGAAAGACTTCGGACAGGGTGTGGGCTTTACGACCTCGGCAAAAGCTGAACAGGCGGAGTCACACTCTCGCGGTGTGATTGAAAACGCCTTGAAACGAGCCTTTGCTCCTGAATTCCTGAACCGTATCGATGATGTGATTGTCTTCAATTCGTTGGATAAAGAACATATCTTTAAAATCATCGACATTGAGTTGAGGTCGCTCTTCGTACGCATTGAAGCACTTGGTTATACCATCCGGCTGACTGATGCCGCCAAGGAATTTGTAGCGGAAAAGGGATTTGACAGTAACTTTGGTGCACGGCCGCTCAAACGGGCCATCCAGAAATACTTAGAGGATCCGATTGCGGAAGAAATCCTGAAGGGTGAAGTGAGTGAAGGGAACACCCTGGAGGTTGACTACGACAAAGACAAAGCTGAAATTGTGGTCAATGTACAGGTGGGCGGAGAAGATTCGTCCAAACCTTCGGACATGGCTGAAGAGAAAAAAGACGAGTAATGGGATAATAGGCACAGCCCCGATAAACGAAGCGCCATGGGAAATTGATCCCATGGCGCTTTTTTGTTGGTTTCATGCCCTCTATCAATCTTTCAATTCGACAACGGCGCTAATGGGCAGGTGATCGGAAAGCTCCACTTGATACGTGGTGGCTTCCACTTCGTTCCATTTCGCTTTCGGATAGCAGAAAATATAGTCGATGGTATTCCGCGGAGCTTTGACAGGAATGGTCGGCTTCCCATCGGAAAGCTTTTTCCACGCAGCCATTCCTTCGCTGATCTCCCTGGAATCAGGCCGCGCGTTAAAATCACCGGCTACGATCACCGGATAGGGTTGCATAGTCAACACTTCATTCAGTTTTTGAACCTGTACCTGACGTTCTTCTGTATTGGTGTAATCCAGATGGGTACTGGCGAATGTCACATATTTACCCTCCTGAAACTCAACTTCCGCTACCAATACTGCCCGCTGTTCTTTCCCGTTTTCAGTCTTTGGCAGGTAGATACGCTCCACTTTTGCCAATGGGTACTTGGACAAGATGGCAATCCCGTAATACCCTCCTTCATAAGGAATGGTTTTCCCATAGGCCGTTAACATCCCCGTACGAAAACCCAATTCGGTTGCAAAGTCCTTTCCATGTTGCTGTGGAGTCCGATCCCGGTTTGTTCGGCAATCCACTTCCTGCAACGCAACTATATCGGGGTTCTGCTCCTTAATGAAAGCCGCTAACTCTTCGAGCGAGGCGAGTTCACCGAAACGTAAATTGTACGAAAGTACTTTTAGCCGGACAGGCGATTCATGGTTTGCTGTCGAGTCTGAAAAAGCTGATGCATAGCGACAGGGCAGCAGCAAGATGAGGAAGTAAACGATTTTCTTGTAGTTCATTGTTATTAAGGGTATATCCATTTGTCCGACAAATTTATTTTCTCACGATTAACTAATCCGTGTAATTTGTATTAAATTACTGCAAATGTAGTGTACGGTCCAGCCAATCTGCGTCGAGTCGCTTGATCTTTTGTTTATCGTGATCAAACAGCACCCAAAGCGTACGCGAATCCACCACCAATTCGTCGTTCCGATAGAACTCCACTTTTCTCGGTTGTTTGACCCCTTCCGGTGGTAAAGGGTAAGTTTTCACCGTCAACGTTTCTCCCAGATAGACCTGCTTTTTGTATTGAATGTGGTGGTCAAAAAGCACCCAATAATCAAGTGCATAGGACGTCGTATGTTTCAGCATCTCCCAATGCTCCGCCGCGACCTGTTCTACCCACTGTACAAATTGAACGTTGTTGACGTGGTTATTTTGATCTAAATGTTCGCGCGTTATCTCAATTTGTTTGGTATAGATTTTTTCAATCATCTTAATATCCCTACGTGGTAAGAACAAATTTACAAGATTTGGTTTATTAATTAATTATTTACCCAAGCCATCTCTATTCCTGAGGAGAACGACAGCACAAGTATTACCTGAGAGACATCCAGCGACTGATGGATGGAGCAGCGAAGATACCGGCCTCGCAGGTAGAACTGGATACCCGAGCATTACCTGAGCCATACCCGAATACCCCTTGATCCGTTAAGCTTCCGCTGTTTTTCCGCTGTTCAAGCGGAGGAGCAGCGGAGGAGCACCGAAGAACGAGCGGAGGAGCAGCGGACAACAAGCGGAGGAGCAGCGGAGAAAATGCGGATTGGGTAATACGCGGGTACGGATCGGGTATCCAAGGGAAGCGGAGGGGGAGCGGAGGGGGAGCGGAAATTGAGCGAATAGCTGGTAAAAATATTGGTGCAGTTATTGTGTTAAACCTTTTCTAGTTTTTGATTGTCATATAGACAAACAGGTTCAGTGAATAGAGTTCTTTACCCAAAACAAACGTATATGAAAAAGTCGCTTACTTTAGTCGTCGGATTCTTGGCAATCTTCGGCATATCCTCCTGTACCAAGGAGCGGATTATCGAACCCTCCAACCCGAATAAACTCGTCACGTACACGATTTCTGCTAACGAGTGGGTTCCTGATCCGGATCGGACCGACCGTTGGTATGCTGAATTGGATTTTCCAGAAATTGACCAATACATCGTTGATTATGGTACGGTGCTCGTGGATATATCCTTTGGTGGCGGTATTTACGAGCCGTTAACTACGGTATACGATGGTGTAGCCTATCGCTATGACTATTCAGTGGGTACGCTCTTGATTGATGCCGCTTATGCTGACGGTGCCGGTGGAGATCTTGGTAAACCCGGATCCGCAGACATCAAAGTGATTCTAATGGATACGGAAGATTATTAACGTCACACGCAATGATAACCCATAAAAAAAGCGGCTTTAAGCCGCTTTTTTTATGGAATATAGTCTGCAATACTTCTATTCTCCTGCACCACCTGCTGCGATGACGGCTTCACTGACCCCGGTAAACGAGAACCCGCCATCGTGGAAGAGGTTCTGCATCGTCACCATCCGGGTTAAATCCGAAAACAACGAAACGGTATAATCTGCACACTGATCGGCCGTCGCGTTTCCAAGAGGAGACATCTTTTCCGCATAGGAAATAAAATCACCGAAACCTTTTACGCCTGAACCGGCGGTTGTTTGCGTGGGTGATTGGCTAATGGTATTCACACGAACATGTTTCTTCACCCCGTACTGGTAACCAAAGTTGCGCGCGATGCTTTCCAGCAACGCCTTGGCATCGGCCATGTCGTTGTAATCCGGGAATACCCGCTGTGCAGCAATGTAGGTAAGCGCCACCACAGAACCCCATTCATTGATGGCATCCTTTTTCATGGCGGTTGCCAATACACGATGCAGGCTGATCGCCGAGATATCAAATGCTTTATGGGTAAAATCGTAATTGTTTTCCGTATAATGGATTCCCTTCCGTACGTTGATACTCATCCCCACGGAATGAAGAATAAAATCCACCCCTCCGCCGAAATGCTCCAATGTCTGGTCAAATAGGTTCTCAATGTCCTCGTTGCTGGTTACATCAGCCGGAATCACCGGTGCATTGTTGCATTCTTCGGCCAACTGTTTAATCGTACCCATACGCAACGCTACAGGCGCGTTGGTCAGTACAATTTCGGCCCCTTCCTGTACACAGCGTTGGGCGGTCTTCCAAGCAATGGATTTTTCATCCAGCGCACCGAAAATAATTCCTTTCTTTCCTTTCAATAGGTTATGGGACATAGTTATTTATTTAGTCAAATATGAAAAACTGGGTAAAAGTAATTCTTTTTATTTATTTCCCCAACAACTCTGCCGCGTGTTGGCGCGCTGCCTCGCCGGGATTTGCTCCGCTTAGCATCTCCGCAATCTCCCCTACCCGATCGTTTTCGTCTAATTGGGTAATAGCCGTTGCGGTCTTATCGACCGAATCCACTTTAAAGACTTTAAAATGTGTCGTACCCTTGGAGGCGATTTGGGGTAAATGTGTGATCGCAATCACCTGCATGTGGTTTGCCAGTTGCTCCATGATTTCACCCACTTTCAAGGCCACCTCTCCGGATATTCCGGTATCAATTTCGTCAAAAATAATCGTTGGCAGAGCCGATGTTCTGGCCACCAACGATTTAATAGCTAACATCAAACGGGAAAGTTCGCCCCCTGATGCCACTTTGCCGACCGGTTGCGGATCCTGCCCTTTATTCGCGGTAAACAAAAACGCTACCCGATCCCGGCCGCTGGCCCGTATGGAATCCACTTCGAGCTGGTCAACGACAATATGCAGCTGACTGTGTGGCATTCCGACGGTGCGTAAGAGCGCTCCCACCTCGGCTTGTATCTGCGGGATGACCGCGCGTCTACTGGCGCTTAATTCGTCGGCTATTGCCAGCATTTCTTCTTTCAACCGGACGACCTCAATTTCCAACCGTGCTATTTCCTCGTCGTCTGACGATAGGTGTGCCAGCTGCTCAGCGAGTTTATCACGTAGTGAAATTAGCGCTTCCACTTGATCTACCCGATGCTTTTGCTGCAGCGTATAAAGCAGATTCAGCCGTTCATTCACGATCACCAGTCGCTCCTCATCCCATACAATCGTCTGTTCGACGCGGTCCACTTCCATACCCAGGTCCTTTAGTTCGATGAAAACACTCTGTAAGCGTTCCACCTGGGATGCCAGCGATGGCATATGCCGTTCAGCCTGCTGAAGCATGCTTAGCGCTTCCTTCAGTAGCGTCACCGCATTGACCTCTCCATCTTGTATCACGTGCCCGGCCCCAAATAGATGCCGTTTGATTTCCTCGGCATGCTCCAGTTGCTGCTGCTCCATTTCGAGCTGTTCCTGTTCACCCGGTTCAAGCTTGGCATTCATGAGTTCATCGAGCAGAAAACGCTGGTAATCGGCTTCGGCCCCGGCCTTTTGTATGTGTTCCTTGAGTGCCTGCAGCCGCTCTTCTGCTGCCCGGTAAGTCCGGTATCCGGCTGCATATCGCTGCCGGATCGATTGGTTCTGCGCAATACCATCCAACGTAAACAACTGAAAAGATTCGGTATTGAGCTGTAGGGTTGCATGCTGAGAGTGGATATCGATAAGCTTCTCACCCAGCAACTTCAACACATTCAACGTCACGGGCGTGTCGTTCACGAATGCCCGTGATTTACCATCCACACTGATTTCACGGCGTATGATTGTCTCATGCTCGTAATCGAGGTCCTGCTCCGCAAAAAATGGTTCCAATTGATAACCGGATATATCAAAATATCCCTCGATAATGCACTTTTTTTCCTGATTAAAGAAATATCGGCTTTCTATCCGCTGCCCCAATATCAGGGATAACCCTCCCATAATAATAGATTTACCAGCTCCGGTTTCCCCGGTCAGGATATTCAACCCCCGGTCGAAATGGATATCGAGCGTGTCAATTAGGGCATAATTTCGGATAGATAGGCGATTCAACATACGCTATTCAGTAATCAGTATATTATGATCATCTGCTGTTACGGAGACGTTCGTATTTGTTTGTATTAGCCGGATCTACTTCAGCAAGTATATTATAGGCCTGGACGCGTTCCTGAGGCCCCATTCCTTCAAATAAGCCGATGAGTTCGTCCGATTTAGCGGTAAAAAACACCTGGTTGAACACGGCACCCTGGGCCAGCCGATCCACCTTTTGCAGCATGGGCAGCAGTCCTAACACAGCTTTGCGGCCCTCCTGTACGTTGTCCGACATCTTGTCTAACCCATTCAGGTAAAAGCTATACAGAAAATCGCGAAGCGGCTGATACCGGCGGTCCAACAGATTATTAACCAACCAGAACCGATTATCGGTCCCTTCCATCGATCGCCAGCCACTGAAACCCGTATTTTGTGCATTGTTGACGATATTCTGTGCAGCGGTATAAAATGGAGTTCCACCACTGCTTTCAAAGGTATCGGCATCGAGCCCCACAATGATGTAGGCATAGTATGCAAGCAATGAGGTCAAGTTATTCATGTATTGTTGATCGGAATAATCCATCAACTGGCCTTCTGTATAACTAAAATTAAAATTATGATCGGAAATGCTCAATACCGGGCTGTTATATGAGGTATTGAAGACCGGTCGGGTGGAGATGATTTGTGCTTGTGCGGTAAAATTGGACGAACCATCCCATGAATTGATGGTAATGACAAAGCTGCAATCAATGCGTTCCTGAGGTTGCACCTCATTGGCACTCCAGGTGCGATTATTGAGAAAATCTGAAACCGCTTTCTCTAGCACCTCCAACCCGCGTTTGTTGGTATTCTGTACCTGCGGTGAAAGGATTTGTACCCGCGCGTTTAAGTCTTGTGCCTGCACCAAACAGGTCATCCCTATAAAACACATCAGGGTAACTCCCAATTGTCTGACGATCTCCTTCCGAATCATGCCCAAAGATATGGGTTTTCTGATAAAATCCGGTTGATCGGCTCCACTTACTCGACAGAAGTTTCTGGACGGGTTTTCCAACATCGGATTCAGCTTATTATCCGGCGTATTCTTGACATCCATTCAACAGTCGCGTTAAAACTGTACCCGCAATTGCAACCGGATATCCGACCGCTGGTTGCCTGCAATCGCATCCAAACCACTTCCTACAACTGTTGCTCCGCGGTAAATAAACGTTGCGTACCGCCCCCATAGATCGACACCTTTGCCTAACCGGCAACGGAGATTGAGGTATGTCCGAAGGCCATCGTTATGATAAAGCGGAAAAGAATAAGCGTATAAAACATCGTTTTCAAAGGCGTAAATGCGTGAATTGTATCCAGGCGTTCGAAATACCGCGACCCGGGCGTTCCCGCTCAGTCTGCCCTTCGCCGGTTTAAAAAGGACATCTTGATAGGCCATCCACCCTACTTCTGTTGCCGTCCCTTCTTTCTGGTATCGGGTCAATTCTACACGATTCCGTAATTGCCAGCTATCACTGATTTTATATTGACCACTGATGCGCAGCTGATTCCGAAACACATCGACCACCCGATTATGCGGCAACTCAATCGAAGCATTTTCCTGCCGTTTCCGGTAGCGGTAGCGCGTGGATACCTTCGCCTTTTTATGCCATGTATACGTAAATTGGGTTAGCAGATCAAGCCCACGCGATGGAGCGTCGACCCGATACCGTAACCATGGAAAATGAAAAAAATCACCATATACTACCCACTCGATTGCCCGCGTCGGATGATAGGCCAATCCCGAATAGAAGCCCCGTTCGTTTGATGCTGCGCTGCCTTCTGCGACTCCCTGATTAAAAAAAGAATGGTAATCGCGTTGGTAATTCCTGTAATGCAGTGCGAGCGAAAGATGCGGGTGTAAGGAGGCGACCATCCCATTTGTGAATGCATAACCGCTACCCAGACTATGTGCAGCTTCACCGTATAGATAGATTCCCTGCCACGAATAATTGTAATAGAGACTGGTATTCCACAAGCTGTTACCCCGGAACGCGTATCGGTTTCGCAATACTTCCTGCGGTTGAATGGTCGCATTCAACCGTGTATGATCGATTGTTGCCCCCAATCGGAGACGTCGCTGTTCGTATTGCACGTTTGTTCCGTAAACCCATTGCGTCACCGCATGCCGATTAACTAGTTCGTTGAGTGTACGATGCAGTCCTGTCTCCCCGATTGCCCCCACCGAACGGGTGCTATCGTCGGTAGCGGCGAGCGATCCGTCAAGCTGACGCCCGGAAAAGAAGGGGGTTACCGACACGTGCCCCAATACCACCGTTGCAGCGACACCGCGTAGGAAGGCACCTTCATTGGACGATGTATATGGCCGGAGACCAGCCGATTGCCGGGCCATACTTTGTATCATCGATCCTTTACCAAACCCCAATCCATTCCACATCGCCAACCCTTGCCCGAGCTGCAGCGCATAATCCCCCACAACGAGCTGCTTTACCCTTCCCTGATTGCGTACGGATATACTCCCTGAATAAAAATCAAAACCGCGCGGTTCCACGCCACCAAGCCATGTTTCCCCGGCGTCCTTCTTCATATTTAATGCGATTTGCAAGTCGGGACCAAACCGATACCGGTATCGAACAAAGAACTGGTCAGGAGTTCCAAGGTAACTGGATCTATTTGTATCGGTAATGGTATATCCCTGCCGTTGCTGAAGTGTCCGCCCATATCGGATCATCAGGTCGTTCGTACCGTCTTTCCGTAAGCGTTTAACACTCACTCCGGACAATGAACTGGGAGCATTGACCGTAACATAGGGGAGTAACAACTGAAGTGTAGTCATGTCGATTCCACCAATAGCCTGCAATTCGTACGGCGAAATAAAGTTGCCGGAGCGGTCGCGATGATCCAGCAGCCGATCGATAAACAACTGCGGAATAAACGACAGTTCCCGTAGTTCGCTACCATCCGTCCGGTTCAAATCAATCGGATGTTGGGTGTAAAACTCCAAACGTTCTGCCAATTCAGAAAAATCAAAATCTTCCTCCTGTTCCTCAGCAACAAGCTCCGTCAGCCGTTCCACAAGCAACTCCACCTCCGATTGACCAAATAAATTGCCCGTCGTCAAAAGCCCGATCATCAATAAAAAGTACCGATTAAAACGCATAACAGAGTCCAATTTGTGGGGTTGCCCCTAAATAGGGGTGAAACGTAACGGCGGTATCAAATATGAAATGTGGCCAACATAAGCCAAATCCTGCATGCTGCTGAAAGGGGTTGATGGATATACCTCCACGGAGAAACACCAAATCGCCAATATTATATTCCACGCCAAAATTCCCTCCTATTCCTTCAGCAAACCGATAAACCATTTCTGCCGTAGCCAACACATGTAGCCAGGGATAACTAACCCCAGCTGCTAGATGAGCCGGAATCGTTCCGTATACCACCTGACCGTAATTTGTGTTACCGACATTGGAATACTGCAAGCCAATCATAGCACCCTGCGGAAAAGAATATTGCATCCCTACATCGACAGATAACGCGGTTTCGTTTGCATACGATGGAATATAAAGTTGATGATAGTTAGCGAGCAACCCCAATGCGATTTGAGGGCTTAATCGCTTAGCAAAAGAAAAACCAATTTTTGAATCGCTATAAGCAGTTTTCAATCCAAACCGATTCAAGACCACCCCGAAACACCCCAGTCGTGTAGGCACACCCAGCACGGCTGTTTGCGTAGACACCTCATCCGAAAAAAAATACGGTTGGTAATAGACTCCGGCTGTAAAAGATTTGACTCCCACCAGACCGGCCGGATTTGCGGTCAGGCTATTAATCCCCTGGAGGGCAGCACCTGTAGAACCTATGGCTTGATAGTTTGGGCCGACGTAGGCTTGGGCGAGGCTTTCACAGGAGATTAGGAGGAGTATAAGACACCTTCCAATCATGAAGGTGAATTTATCCAAAAAAAAGGGCAGCTAAAAAAGAAAAGTTGAGATTTAACCCTCAACTTTTCTTTTTTTACTAGTAATTAGTACCGGT
>Ga0206119_100482_pt1 | contig 12771 bp, 7 predicted proteins | sample 3A50Ametagenome_FD_148608 | JGI IMG/M metagenome (GOLD analysis project Ga0206119, IMG submission 148608) | Enriched microbial communities from leaf-cutter ant dump, University of Wisconsin, Madison, United States - 3A50A | ecosystem: Environmental > Terrestrial > Nest > Insects nest > Nest dump...
TTAACGGAAAAAGCTATGTCGAACGGGTGGTGATGAAGGCCATCAAACACGATGTCGCCCTGTACGCCATTCACACCAATCTGGATAACGTAGCGGGCGGTGTAAACAGCAAGCTTGCCGAGCGATTGGGGCTTCAGGACACCGTAATTTTAAGCCCTAAATCGGAATTACTCCGAAAACTGGCGGTGTTTGTGCCGGTTGATCACGTGGATCCGGTCCGCACCGCATTGTTCGCCGCGGGTGCCGGACAGGTGGGCAACTACGACGAATGCAGTTTTAATGTGGCCGGATACGGGACGTTCCGTGGCGGGGCAGATACCCATCCGTTTGTGGGTAAACCGGGAGAACCGCACCGGGAAGAAGAAGTCCGTGTAGAAGTGATTCTCCCCGCTCATCGCGAGCAGGCGATTTTACGGGCCCTTTTTGAAACACACCCCTACGAGGAAGTCGCCTACGATGTATATCGCTTGCAGAATGCCCATCAGCAGGTCGGAAGCGGCTTGGTCGGCCGGTTGGAAACGCCGCTTTCCGAACCGGAGTTTTTGGGTCTATTGAAAAACCGGTTGAAGGCCGGGGTTATCCGGCATACGGAACTCCGCGGTAAACCGGTTGCCCGCGTGGCGGTCTGTGGCGGTGCTGGGGGCTTTCTGCTGCCGGAGGCCATCCGTGCGGGGGCCGACGTATTTGTAACGGCCGACTATAAATACCACGAGTTTTTTGATGCCGAGGGAAAAATCGTGATTGCGGATGTGGGACATTTTGAAAGCGAACAATTTACGCAGCAATTATTGTTGGAAATTATTCAGAAAAAATTTGCTACCTTTGCAGTCCGTTTGACGGGCATAGACACGAACCCGATAAAATATTACAGTTAAATGGAACAGACCATAGAACAAAAACTGAAAGCACTTTGGCAGCTGCAAACCATACACACCCAGGTCGATAAAATTCGTCAGGTACGGGGCGAGTTGCCGATGGAAGTGGGTGATCTGGAAGATGAGATTGCCGGACTGGAAACGCGTATCGATAAGATCAGGGGTGAGTTGGATGGATTGGAGGACTCGATCGTTGACCGCCGCAACCTGATTAAGGACGCACAAACAGCCATCAAGAAATACGAGGGTCAACTCAACGAGGTGAAAAACAACCGTGAGTACGATGCCATTACGAAAGAAATCGAAATCCAGGGGCTGGATATCCAGGTGAGTGAGAAGAAAATCCGTGAATTTGAGTTCGAAATCAAAAATAAAACGGAAGTTTACGAAAGTACACTGGCCACCCTCGAAACGGCAAAGAAAGATCTTGAGGTGAAAAAGGGTGAGTTGGATACCATCACGGCGGAGACGCAAAAGGATGAAGACGAGCTTTTGGGTCAAGCAGAAGGTGCTGAAAAGGACATTGAAGATCGATTGCTGCGGGTATACCGGCGGTTGCGTTCGACCTATAAAAATGGATTAGCGGTAGTTTCGATTGATCGCGACAGTTGCTCGGGATGTCACAACAAGATTCCACCTCAGATGCAACTGGAGATCCGTCAGCGCAAGAAAATTATCGTATGCGAGCACTGCGGTCGGATACTCGTTGACGAAGCATTGGTACACGAAGAGGCTCCCTCCGAAGGATAGTATAGCCGTTTAACCAAACAAAACACATAAAAAGCTGCCCCGACAATAAATCGGGGCAGCTTTTTTTATAGCAAAAAGGGATCCACTGTTTGCTGAAAGTTGCCCAAACAATCAATTGGGGAAAACTAAAACAGAAAATGTACTTTTGTAAAAGGGCATTGTTTACCGGTGTATACCGTAAGGAAGGGAGTTTGTAAAAATTCGAATATTGTTCAATACGCAGAATGTCATCAGACATGTAGTCCTCGGAAATCAGGTTGCTTTCCGCTGGGTGTATAATGAATATGTCGAGATGGTCTATCAATTGGCAATACATATTGTCAAAGAAGATGTTTATGCAGATGAAATTGTTCAGGATACTTTTTTACAACTATGGCATTCCAGGGAACGGTTAGACCCCCAGACGAATATAAAAACACTTTTGTTTGTAATCTGCAGAAATAACAGCTTTAACAAACTCAAAGTGATTCGCCGGCAGCGCGAGCGGTTTGTGGCCATCGGTGATAAAAACCTGGATTCTTCCCTTTCCTTTGAAGAGGAGCCCATGGCAGAAAAAGATCTGCGGGAGGCCTTGGAAGCCATTATAAGCAAGCTTCCGCCCAAACAACAAACCATTTTTCGGTTAAGTAGAATAGAGGGGCTATCTCATAAGGAAATAGCCGAACAACTGCACATTTCCAAAAATACCGTTAAAAACCATGTTATTGCAGCATTAAAATCTGTAAAAACGGAACTTAATCATTTAAGAACCCAGTCTTCGGTATTTGCACTGATTTCTTTTTACCTATTCTATTCATAACTAAAAAAAATTTTTTGCAAACTAGTCCCTTCACCGTCTGAAGATTGTTCTTTAGTTGGAGTCCCCAATTATGAACAAAGCAAGGCTTGAATATTTAGTTAAAAATTATTTGTTGTCCCAATTGTCTGAGGAGGACGAGCAGGAGTTGATTTCCTTGATGACCGAAGATCCTGACGAAGAAACCCAGGCGCTTTTTTCAGCCTATTATCATACGTATAGTGATCCCCAAACCCACCTATCCCCCAAAAGGAGAGCAATGATTTGGCGGGATATTCACGAGCGGTTAAATCCACCCAGGTATAATTGGAAGCGGGCACTTCGTATCGCTGCCACATTTTTATTGATCAGTTCGGTCCTCGGTTGGCTGTATATTCAATATTTCAACGCAGAAGGAGACCTCAAACAGGAAGCTTATCACGAGTCGATCTCGTTGAGAAAGGTGCGTGCAAACATCTATTCGTTTGATAATTTGCATAATACGGAAGTATCGTTGACTGACGAGGAATTAGAACGTTATGGAATTAAGGTAGATACTTCGGGCATCATTCGCTTCGTTGATCCGTTGGCAAATTTGGGGGGTGAAACATCCACCCTGATCAGAATTAAAAGTAATCAGGCCCAGGTGCTGCAAATCGTGCTTTCCGATGGGTCGACGGTATGGCTAAACAGCCATTCCGAATTAACGATGCCCAGTCACTTTATGGATGTAAGCCGCCGGGTATCTTTATCTGGAGAGGCGTATTTCGAAGTTGCGAAATCGAAATTAAGACCATTCTTCGTTGAAACAGGCCAACTAAGTACGAAGGTATTGGGCACACGGTTTAACGTGTCCAGTTTTGAACCGGGGCAGACCAAAGTGACCCTATTGGAAGGAAAAGTGATGGTTACCAATCCGTATCAATCCCTGCTGTTGTCCCCGGGACAACAGGCTATTGAAAATCAGGAGACCGTGGAAAAAGTAGAAATTGACACCTTAGACTTACTCGCCTGGAAAGAAGGCTATTTCAAGTTTGAGGATGCCAGTACGGAAGAAATCATGAATCAGATTAAGGATTGGTATGAAGTAAAATACATTCAGATTGACGCGCGCAATAAAGAACGGTTTTCCGGCACCTATAAAAGAACCAATCAGTTGAGAGATCTGTTAAAGAACCTCGAAGAGGTGTCTAGACTTACATTTAAGATCAAGGAAGGAGGCATATATGTGGTAGACAAATAACCTAACACATCCATTATAAAAAAGTGGGAGGTGCTGACACACCTCCCGAGTATAATACATGACCAATAACGAGTTATTTACCAATCATTTTATACCCACCCAAATGTATAAAACATATCAATTATTGCAGCATCCTTTAGGAAGGAATGCGCTTAAAATTATGCTGTATATGAAACTGATTGCTTTTTTGCTGTGTTTAGGCAGCATACAAGTCAGTGCACTAACCTACGGACAAACCGTCTCCATCCATGCAAAAGGAGAGCGTTTTAAAACCGTGTTGGCTAAAATAAGGAAGCAAAGCGGGCGGCATTTTCTGTACAACAGCCGACTGGTGGATGAGAATAAAAAGATCGATCTCTTTATCCAGGATCAGCAGTGGACCGATGCCCTCGAAGCATTGTTAAAGACACAGGGGTTGAGTTATCAGCTTCATCCAAACAACGTGTTGATCTTCCCGGATCGGGCGGCTCACACTTCGGCCGGTTCGAATTCCCGTCTGCAACAGCCCTTAACGGGAAGTGTAATCTTGCAGGATAATTCGCCCGTAGCAGGAGCCACGGTGAAACTTATTCCTTCCGGACAAACCATAACGACGGACAATGCGGGTGCATTCACCTTTCAAAATGCACCGCCCAGTGGATCCATCGTCGTGAGTTACGTTGGGTATCGTGAACAAACAGTAGCCTATACCAATTATAACCCCATTACCATTGCGTTGGATCTTTCCATCACCGAAATAGAGGAAATTGTGGTGGTGGGGTACGGCACGCAAAAGAAATCTGATCTTACCGGATCAATTGTCGGTATACAGGCAAAAGATTTTACACGGGGAGCGAATACCAATGCGCTGCAATTATTAAACGGCAAAGCACCGGGCGTAACCATTAGTCAAACCAACGCTGCGCCCGGAGCGGGGACAAAAATCCAGATTCGCGGGGCCGGCTCCATTAATAGCAGCAACGATGCATTGATCGTAGTTGACGGGATGCCGGGTATCGACCCATCCAGCTTAAGTCCGGATGATATCGAATCCGTAGATATCCTCAAGGATGCCTCCGCGGCGGCTATTTACGGGACAAGGGCCGCAAACGGCGTGGTGTTGATCACCACCAAAAAGGGAAGATCGGGGCCTGTGATTGCCAAATATGACACGTATGTAGGCGTTCAGCAAATCACCAAAAAAATAGGGGTGCTTAATGGCCGGGAATATATGGAGGTGCTCAATGGCATCCGTGAGGATGCCGGGCGTGACCCCATTTTCACGGACGCTCAAATTGCCGAAGTTGGCACCGGGACAAACTGGCAAAACGAAGTGCTTCAGAAAAATCCGATCGTTCAAAACCATCAATTGAGCTTCTCGGGAGGAGGTGAAAAGAGTACGTTTTATTCGGCACTGAATTACTTCGATCAAGACGGATTGGTTACCAACTCGGGATTCAAGAAAATGAACTTCAGAACAAATCTCGAATTCAGACCCAAGGACTACATCAAATTCAACATCAATGGAAACTATACGCGGGGTGCCCAACAGGCCATCTATAGCTCCAATGCTGTCAATGAAAATGCAGGCCCGTTAAACTCGGCTATCCAGTTTGACCCGACGTTGCCCGCAGACAAGGACGCGAATGGGCGGTATTATTTGAATAATTTTATTGCATTGGACAACCCGCTGGCATTGGTAAACGGAATCGATAACCGCAACCTATCCAATACCTTCTATGGTTTGGCTGCCGCGGAAATAACCCCGCTTAAAGGCCTTACGGGCACCATTCGAGTAGGTGGGAGCACGGCAAACAGCATCGGCTCGAGTTATACGGACCGCTCCACGATCAATGGCTTAGCTAATGGCGGAATGGGTTCAAAATCGGCAAATTCGGGCTACCAATGGTTGGTGGAATTACTGGCTAATTACCAAAAAGATGTTGGCGACCATAGTTTTAATATCATGGCGGGCACTACGTTTGAAGAATTCGGTGCCGAAGGTGTTGGCGCGAGTTCCATGAAATTTTTATCGGACGTCACCTCCTACAACCTCTTACAAAGCGGGGACGGTGATAAAAGCGATAACGTGAACTCCTCGAAATCACGGAATCGCCTAAACGGTATTTTAGGCAGATTGAACTACAGCTACAAAGGAAAATACTTGGTGACGGCCTCCTTGAGAGCGGATGGTACCTCGCGTTTTTCAGACGAGCATAAATATGCACTCTTCCCCTCCGGCGCACTCGCCTGGAAAATCTCGGACGAGCCCTTCCTGTCCCCTTGGAGGGACCGGGGGAACAGCCTGAAGCTGCGCATTGGCTATGGCCAGCTGGGTAATCAGGGAATTTCTAACTACCAAACCATCAATACGTTAGTAGCTTCTGGGAATGCGGTATTCGGCAGCGACATCTACCAAGGTGTGGTACCCGCGCGCCTGCCCAATAAAAACCTACGCTGGGAAAACACCGAAGAAATCAACGTGGGGCTGGATTTTGAATTCCTCAACGGTATCTTAGCCGGGTCTGTCGATGCATTTAAGCGCAACACCAAGGACCAGCTTTTCAGCAAGCCCATCCCTTCGGTCGTAGGTTTCAGCAGCTATATGGTGAATTTCGGGAACGTTGAAAACCGCGGGATCGACTTTCAACTGCGTAGCCGGAACATGCAGCGGAATACCTTTCATTGGGAAAGCACACTCAACCTATCGCTGTTAAAGAATGAGGTAAAAGAGCTGCCCGACTTCATTCCGCAACTCATCACCGGTAGCATCGCCTCGTTTATCAACAACTATCAATTGGTCGAAAAAGGAGAGGCAATGCTGTCCTTCTATGGTTTCGAAACTGATGGGATCTTCCAAAATGCAGATGAGGTGGCCAGTTCTGCACAACCCAATGCCAAACCCGGTCACATCCGCTTTGTCGACCAGAACCACGATGGTAAACTCGATCTCAACGACCGCACCATTCTGGGTAAACCATTTCCTACTGTCAACATGAGTTTAGGTAATAATTTCAGGTTTCAGAAATTTTCGCTCGACTTTCTGTTGCAATATGTAGGTGGTATCAGTATGTTGGATGCGAACATCACGGAAACCCTCTACCCCACCAACGAGTATCGGAATAGATTATCCGAATACCTGCTGAACCGGTGGACCGTTGACAATCCGACCCATAAATATCCCAGCGGGGTCAACCCAACGGCTTATGGGGGCGACTACATCATCAACTCGATGACCGTGCAGGACGCGTCTTTCTTACGTCTTAAGAATGTCAACCTGAGTTACGAAATATTCAACAATGGCGCGAAGATAAACCGATTAAATGTGTTTTTAGCGATGGAGAACCTCGCAACGTGGACAAAATATAAGGGATATGATCCGGACGCAAGTGCAACGGGTACCGGTTCCACATCAAAAGTGAGCTACAACAGCTATCCGTTGGCGCGGACATTTCGCTTAGGAATTAATCTCACCCTTTAATCTTCATGATCATGTCAATAGTTAAATTAAAATATATTCTCCTACTAAGCCTCCCTTTTCTAACATCGGGATGCAAATCCTTTTTAGAAGAAGCGGTCTACACAGAATACGACCCGAATGGATTCCTGAAAGACGAGAGCGGAATTGATGCGCTGCTTACCGGTGCCTACGCGCGGTCCCGCATCATTGCGTACGACCACCGGAACTACGTGTATCTGATGAACGAGTTCAATACCGACATTGCCTTCGAAACAGGCGGCGGTTTAGAAGCGGATGCGGCGCCGTTCATCCAATTCAATTGGGCTGTAAACAACAGCATACTGAATTCCTTTTGGCAAAAAATGTATCAAGCCATCGCCAGTGCCAATTCGGTCTTGGTATTATCCGGCCAACTGACGGGGCTCGATCCTGACAAATCCAATCGGATCCAGGCCGAAGCAAGGTTTATCCGTGCATCGTCCTACTATTTCCTATATAACCTGTTCGGGCCTACTCCGCTGATTGACATTCCAAGTGATGCTACGCCCGAGGAAATTGAAGAAATAGGCAAAAATACACCCCGGGCCACACACGAGGAATTTGTCAGCTATTTAGTTGCCGATTTCGAGTTCGCCGCCCAATATCTTCCTTTGGAAGAGAACCCGATTGGCCGAGCAACCAAAGGGGCTGCCTGGGGATACCTGACGAAACTTTATCTCAAAGAAAAAAACTGGGAGAAAGTATTGGAAGTCAGTCAATCGATTATCGACAGTAAGGCGTACGAACTGTATGCTGATTACACCAATTTGTTCAACGTAAATGGTGAAACCAACCGTGAATTCATTTTCCGGGCACCGTGTTTGCCGCAAAGCGGCTACCACAACAATTACATGGCTCATGCTTTCCCGCCGAACTACCCCATTCTAACAAACCAGGTAAATTTCGGAGCCCAATTTCGTACCTACTCGGCCTTTTACAAAACGTTCGAGGCTGAAGACAAACGAAGGGAGTTACTCATCCGGTCGTATACCGATAATACCGGCAACACCATTGAATTGTTGGAAGGCGGTAGTGGAAAAGCCCTGGATGATGTGCGTAGTTTCAAGTATTGGCCCGACCCGAATGCTGTGGGCGAAGCGATGGGCAATGACATCGTCTACATCCGCTATGCCGATATTCTTTTGAGTAGAGCCGAGGCTATCAATGAATTATCCGGTCCTACCCAGGAGTGTATCGACCTCATCAATGCCGTGCGGCAACGGGCCAATGCGTCGCTGCTCGCCCTTGCCGACTACCCCACCCAAGCAAGCCTGCGCGATTTTCTGCTGGCCGAGCGGGGACGCGAATTCTATTCCGAGGGTCTACGCCGGGAAGACCTCATCCGCCACGGGAAGTTCATCAACTCCGGCCGTGAACGGAGGTATCCGGCAGAAGACTACCAGGTTTTGTACCCCATTCCGCTACAGCAGATCGATGCAAACCCGAATCTGGAGCAAAATGAGGGATATCATTAGTCGACTCGGACGGCGATGCATGTTGTGGGCTATCTGCTGGTTGCCCACAACGATGCTTTCGCAGGAACTACCCAAGCCCAATGCGGCACAGCTAGCTTGGCAGCAGGCCGAATTAGGCATTATTTTCCACTACGACCTCCACGTGTTCGACGGGAAGGCATACCAGCAGCAGCAGAATCGGATAACTCCCGTGGCTAACATCCATCTATTCGACCCGACACAGCTGGATGTCGAGCAATGGGTAATTTCGGCAAAAGAAGCGGGTGCCAGGTTTGCGTTCATAACGGCAACCCACGAAACCGGATTCGCGCTTTACCCATCGCGTGCAAATCCATACAACACCCGGGCGTTGGGTTGGACCAACGGGAAGGAGGACCTCGTGGGCGATTTTATCCGGGCGTGTCGCAAGCATGGTCTCAAGCCCGGCGTATACCTCGGTATCCGTTGGAATTCCTTTTTGGGCGTTCATGATTTTAAGGTTGCCGGAGAGGGCGAAATGCAGGTACAGCGGCAAAAATTCTACAACCGGATGGTAGAGGAAATGGTGAAGGAGCTGTGTACCTGGTATGGACCCTTGGCAGAAATCTGGTTCGACGGCGGAGCCAGTGACCCCAGCAAGGGGGCGCCTGATGTTTTACCCATCGTTCAGAAATACCAACCCAACTGCCTGTTCTATCACAATGATCAGCTAGCCGAAGCCCGGTGGGGCGGGTCCGAATCGGGTACGGTGGCTTACCCCTGCTGGTCTACCTTTCCGTATCCGTTTACCGGAAGTGGCGAAAGCGCTCCTCCCGAAATCCGGCAAAATAATTATCAGTTGTTGAAAAGCGGCGATCCGGACGGGAAGTATTTTATGCCGGCGATGGCCGATGCTCCGCTACGTGGTGACAACGGCCGGCATGAATGGCTTTGGGAACCGAACGACGAAAACAGCATCACCAGCCTGGAGAAACTGGTCGCTATGTATCATCAATCGGTGGGGCGCAATGCGACACTCATCCTTGGCGTAACGCCCGACACATCCGGGTTGGTACCCGAGGCCGACCGGACGAGGCTACGGGAGTTTGGCACGGAGATAAAGGCGCTCTATGGGTCGCCCGTAGTGCCGGAGGAACGGCAGGAAACGCTGTTACGATTTAAACAGCACCAACGGATCGACCGGATTGTGCTTGGTGAGGACATAGAACAGGGTCAGCGGATACGGTCTTTCCGCATCCAGGTACAAACCGAAGGAAACTGGCGGAACCTTTATACCGGAACGTCCATTGGCAATAAACACATTGTTGTTTTGGACAGCCCGATATCATGCAAGGCGATCTGGGTGCTGATTGAGCGAGCGATTGGAGAACCTAAGCTTTTAACGTTTAATGTTTATGAGACACGAAAAAAAATTTAACTGCACATTGCTTCTGTTGGGAAGCCTGTTACTGGGTTTTCCTGTTTTTTCACAGCAAAACGAAAAACCCAATATTGTTGTGTTCTTTGTTGATGATTTAGGATGGCAGGATATTTCCGAGCCTTTTTACAAGGAGGTTACTCCGTTAAATAAGCGGTTCCATACGCCCAATCTGGAAATTTTGGCGAAAGAAGCCACGAAGTTTACCAATGCCTATGCGGCACCGGTGTGTACGCCCTCCCGGGTGAGTATGCTAACGGGATTAAATGCTGCCCATCACCGGGTGACCAATTGGACCCACCCCGTGGCAAATAAAACGACAGATAATCCGGATGACCTATTGACACCGCCGGATTGGAACATCAATGGGATGAGTCCCAAACCGGATATTCCCAGAACAGTATATGCCACCCCGTTTCCAAAAATTCTGAAAGATCACGGGTATTATACCATTCATGTCGGAAAAGCACATTGGGGGTCGGCCGGTACCCCTGCTTCCAGCCCCTTAAATTTAGGGTTTATGGTCAATATTGCCGGGCATGCGGCCGGGCACCCGCAGAGTTATTACGGCAGCGAAAATTACGGCAATATTCCGGGCAAAGCGACCTACCAGGCTGTACCGGATCTTATGGAGTATCACGGAACGGATACCTTCCTTACGGAGGCACTGACGCAGGAAGCGCTCAAAGCACTGGAAGAGCCGATCAAGCGGGGAGAACCGTTTTTTCTCAATTTCTCCAATTATGCGGTGCATGTTCCGATTCAACCGGATCCGCGTTTTGTCCAGAAATATCTGGATAATGGACTGGATGAGGTGGAAGCGGCCTACGCCTCGCTGGTGGAGGGCTTTGATAAAAGTATGGGCGATATTGTTCAGTATCTGAAAAAGAAAGGGGTTTATGAACGCACCGTCATCATCTTCCTGAGTGATAATGGTGGACTCAGTCTACAACCGATGCGCTCGGGGCCTAACCATACCCAGAATCTGCCGCTCAGGGCCGGAAAGGGTTCGGTTTATGAAGGTGGGATTCGGATCCCCTTATTGATAAAAAATGCGGATAACCCGCAAGCACAGACCATCGACCAGCCGGTCATTATTGAGGATCTTTTTCCGACTATTCTTGACCTCGCTCATCTTACTGATTATCCGCTGGTTCAAAAATCGATCGATGGCAAAAGTCTGATTCCGCTCCTAGCGGGCAAAACCGACGATAGCTGGAACACCCGGTGCCTGATCTGGAACATCCCCAATAAGTGGGTACAGCAGGATGGGCCGGGTATTAATTTCTTTTCGGCCATACGCCGAGGAGATTACAAACTCGTATATGACATGAAAAAATCCAAATTGGAACTGTATAACCTTCGTGAAGATATTGGAGAAACAAGGGACCTTTCTGCAACAAACAAGGAAAAGGTTCGGGAGTTGAGTGAGCGGCTTACCGAACAGTTTAAACGGTGGGATGCACAGTTGCCTACGTATAAATCCAACCAACGGGTTATCCCGTATCCAAATGAACTTTAGTTCAAAGAGGTTTGCGGATTGTGGTCACTTTTTTGTCGAATATTTTTAGTAATTTTTTAGTAGTTTTGCGTACCACATGATTATTGATAGGGTACATGACGAAACAATTGACACCCGATGCGGGTGAGATCCACGAAGGTGGAGAAATACAGGTATTCGGAGCGCGCGTACATAATCTCAGAGACATTGATGTAAGTTTTCCACGGAATGAACTGGTGGTCATTACGGGGCTGAGTGGCAGCGGAAAATCTTCGCTGGCATTCGATACGATCTATGCCGAAGGACAGCGCCGCTATATGGAGACGTTCAGTGCGTACAGCCGCCAGTTCCTCGGGGGCATGGAACGCCCGGACGTCGACAAGATTTCGGGGCTCAGTCCGGTGATTTCTATTGAGCAGAAGACGACGAGCAAGAACCCGCGGTCTACCGTAGGGACGATCACGGAAGTATATGATTTTATGCGGCTGCTCTTCGCCCGTGCGGGAGAAGCGTTTTCGTATGTGACGGGCAAAAAAATGGAGCGGATGTCGGAAGACCAGGTGGTGGACCGCATCATCCAGCAATTTGACGGACAGGCTATCAATGTACTGGCACCGGTGGTGAAAGGGCGCAAAGGCCATTACCGGGAGCTGTTTGAACAGATCCGTAAACAGGGATATGTGAAGGTACGGGTAGACGGAGAAGTACTGGATCTGGTGCCAAAAATGCAGGTAGACCGCTACAAAATCCACGACATCGAGATGGTCATCGACCGGCTGCTGGTGTCGGAGAAGGACCGCAAGCGGCTGTACGCTTCGGTGATGCAGGCGATGAAAGCCGCCAAAGGGATCATCAAAATCAGCGACAAAGCCAACAACGAACATTTCTATAGCCGCTATCTGATGGATGCGGAATCAGGCATTTCTTACGACGAGCCACAGCCGAATACGTTTTCCTTTAATTCGCCCTATGGGGCGTGCGAACAGTGTGACGGACTGGGATACGTATATGAAATCGACCGCCATGCGGTGATCCCCGACCCGAAACTCAGCATTCAAAAAGGAGGACTGGCGCCGTTGGGCGAATACCGGGATACGTGGAACTTTCAGGTACTCAAGGCAGTTGCCAAGAAGTTTAATTTTTCACTGACGACACCCATCGAGAAACTGACGGACGAACAGCTGGATATCCTGCTCAACGGTTCGGAGGAGGATGTGGTGGTGCCGGTGACATACAGCAGCTGGAATACGAAGGACTACAAGATTTCCTTTGAAGGAT
>Ga0206119_100483_pt1 | contig 12754 bp, 5 predicted proteins | sample 3A50Ametagenome_FD_148608 | JGI IMG/M metagenome (GOLD analysis project Ga0206119, IMG submission 148608) | Enriched microbial communities from leaf-cutter ant dump, University of Wisconsin, Madison, United States - 3A50A | ecosystem: Environmental > Terrestrial > Nest > Insects nest > Nest dump...
ATACACTATATCTAAAATGGTTTGATACTGTTCATTTGGGGAGCGATATAAAAAGCCATTCTGTGAAAGGAGGGTTTAATACGCTCGTCGCCCAAGGGTCGACATTTCTCATGACAATATTGTCTACCACAATCATGGCCAGGCTAGTGACGCCTGAAGGCTTCGGAGTAGTCGCTATGGTAAACGCGTTTACAGGTTTTGTGTTGATTTTTAGCGACTTAGGTGTCTCGTCTGCGGTGATTCAGACAAAGGAAATTAACCAAAGGCAGGTAAGTACACTATTTTGGATCAATGTGATGGCCTGTTCCTTGATTGCGTTGACCGTATTTGCCCTGGCACCTCTAATAGCTAGATTTTACAATGAACCACGGTTATTTGGCATTACCGTCACGTTGGCTAGCGGTATCTTTGTAACGGGATTCTCTATTCAGCATAATGCGTTACTGAAGCGACAGATGAAGTTTAAGCGAATATCTGTCATCCACATTATAAGTACTTTGACAAGTATCGGAATAGGTGTCGGCATGGCTTGGTTCGGATTAGATTATTGGGCTGTAGTTTCCATAACGGTTTCTTATTTGGTTATCCACACTTTTCTTAACTGGCTTTTTTGTGACTGGAGACCAAGTATGGTGTTCGACATTCGCGCAGTCAAGTCTTTTATCCGATTTGGCATGGGGGTAGCCGGATTTGATGTCATCAATTATTTTTCACGGAATGCAGATAGTATTTTAATCGGAAAATATATAGGGTCTATCGCACTCGGGCTCTATAGCAAATCGTACCAATTGCTGATGCTGCCTATCACTCAATTACGAAACCCTTTGAACACAGTTGCTATTCCTGCATTGGGAACGATGCAGCACGATGACCATAAATACAGGCAATTTTACCGTCGTTATCTTTTTATCCTCGCTTTTTTTTCTATGCCTTTGGTTGTAACACTCGGTGTTTTTTCAGAGGAAGTGATTTCGGTTGTACTGGGCAATCAATGGTATGAGGCAGCTTCTATATTCAAGATACTGGCGGTTTGTTCCTTTGTTCAACCGTTGACCGGTACGGTCGGATTGGTCATGATTTCGAGAGGAGAGACTAAAAAATATTTTATCTATGGTGTGGTTAACGCGGTGTTCACGATTATGGGTTTTACCATTGGGTTAAATTGGGGAATCGAAGGGGTTGCGACATCATATGTACTGGTTAACTACCTACTCTTACTGCCTTTTCTAAAGTATGGATACGCTGGCAGCCCGGTTTCCATTTCACTGTTTTTCCAGGAAATTGCCTATCCTGCGATATTTTCCGTACTTGCGGCATTGGTATGTGTGGTGTTCAAATCTCAGTTTCAAGGGTATCTTTCAGATATGGGAATGCTATTTTCCGGTGTATTACTTGCAGTAATATGCTATTTGGCACCCTGGTTTTTTTTTAAAGAAGGTAAAACCCGGTTGAATTACATTTGGGAAATAAAATCGTTTATCGGTAAACAATAGATAATCAATCAACTAATCAGGGAGCATGAAACAGCTGAATTTTGTTTTTGTAAGCTTGCAGCGAATACATACCGAGCGAGATTCGACATCCACAAATATTGCCAAAGAGTTAGCAAAAGAACATCGTGTACTATATATCAATTCACCTGTCGACAGGCGAACGCTGCTTTTAGAGGGCTGTAATCCGGATTTCCAGGATCATTTTCGACTGATAAAAAATAAGAATATCCCTAACCTGGAAAACACCCAGGATAACCTTTGGGTACTTAATCCGAGAAAAATAATAGAATCGATCAATTGGGTTCCCTTCACCAGTATTTTTCGGTTGTTTAACCGGCGCAACAATCGGATATTTGCTGGAGAAATCCAGACGGCTATCCGAGAACTCGGCTTTGACGAATTCATCTTGGTAAACGACAAAGATATATTTCGGAGCTTTCATCTGAAAGAGTTGTTAAAACCCCGGTTGGAGATCTATCTCGACCGAGATTATATCATTGGAATGGATTATTGGAAAAAACATGGTTCAGTACTTGAGCCTGAGCTGATGAGGTCGGCAGACTTGGTCCTCTGCAATTCCGAGGGATTCCGGAAAAGAGCAGCTACCTATAACAAAGCCTCTTATTACATTGGTAACGGATGTAATATCGATAGGTTCGACATCAGCAAACAATTTGATCTTCCGGAAGATCTAAAGCGCATCCCTGGACGTCCTATTATCGGATACATAGGTGCATTACTGTCCATGCGGTTAGACATAGCACTGCTGTTGTTTTTGGCTGAATCTAAGCCCAATTGGGATGTCGTTTTAATTGGTCAGGAAGACGATGATTTCCGACAAAGTCAGTTACACCAACTTGGTAACGTTCATTTTTTAGGGAAACGGGATACAGCATTGGCTCCCGCCTATATTCAGTGGTTCGATGTTTGCATTAATCCGCAAATAGTCAACGCAATTACCAATGACAACTATCCGCTCAAGATTGACGAATACCTCGCCATGGGCAAGCCAATAGTGGCTACCAAAACCAACCTTATGGAAGAGGTGTTTGCTTCGGTGGTGAGTTTAGCAACTAGCCCGGTGGATTTCGTTGTGAAAATCGAACGTATTTTGGATATGCAACCAGATTTATATCAAACTAACCGTAGAATCGAATTAGCCCATTCACATAGCTGGTCGGCAATCTGCGCCGACATGCTTGAAATCATTTATCAAAAATTGAAATGAATATCAACGGCAAAATAAATTCAACACTGACGTATGATGCGATTGTCATTGGATCGGGTATTAGCGGTGGATGGGCGGCCAAAGAGTTATGTGAACGAGGCTTAAAGACCTTATTACTGGATAGGGGGAGGGATGTAAAACACGGTAGTGACTATCCCACAGCCACGCTAAATCCCTGGGATTTTGAAATGCGTCTCCGAAATACTACCCAAGATCGCATCGAAAATCCGATTCAGAGTTTGGGTTATGATGCTGGAAACAAGCATTTTTATGTGAATGATACCGAACACCCATACATTCAGGAGAAGCCTTTCAATTGGTTTAGAGGATACCAAGTAGGGGGAAGATCGTTGATATGGGGCAGGCAATGTTACCGGCTAAGTGATTTGGATTTCGAAGCGAATGCCCGTGAAGGTATTGGTATTGACTGGCCCATTCGGTATCGTGATCTTGAACCGTGGTATGACCATGTGGAATCTTATGTTGGTGTGAGTGGCCAACCAGAAGGGCTAGCACACTTACCGGATGGACAGTTTCTTCCGCCCATGGATCTGAATTGCATAGAAACACATGTAAAAGATAGTATCAAGAACGTTGGGAGGATATTGACCATTGCCAGAGTGGCCAATCTGACCAAGGGATGGAAGGGTAGAGGAGCTTGTAATTATCGTAATCTATGCTCTAGGGGATGCCCTTATGGAGGCTATTTCAGTAGTAATAGTGCGACGATACCAGCGGCGTTTGCTACCGGAAATCTGACTTTGAGACCGTTTTCTGTTGTTATTTCCATTATTTTTGACGAGCATACCGGCAAAGCTTTGGGGGTTCGCGTGAAAGATGCCATTACATTAGATGAATACGAGTTTTACGCTCGTGTCATCTTTCTTAATGCGTCAACGATTGCGACAGCGGCGATATTGCTGAACTCAACGTCTCCACGTTTTCCTGATGGACTAGGAAACGATAGTGGACAGGTAGGACGCAACCTAATGGACCATCATTCGTCAAGTGGAGCGACAGGTATTCATGAGGGATTTACTAAGTATTACTATAAAGGAAGAAGGCCCTGTGGATTTCTTATTCCGCGGTTTCGGAACTTAAATAGCAGCAAGCGTTCTTTGTCATTTCTACGGGGCTATCAGGTACAGGGTACTGGATATAGGACTGGTTGGCAAGAATATGGTAAACATACTTCAGGTTTTGGTGTTGATTTTAAAAGACAACTGACACAGCCTGGCCCTTGGTCCGTGTGGATGGGAGGCTGGGGTGAATGCCTTCCTTACCAGGACAATCGTGTTACATTGGATCGAAATCAGTCAGACAAATGGGGGATGCCATTAATTTCAATCCGGTTTTCATTTCGCGAAAATGAAGCGGCTATGCGGAGAGACATCCAGGAAAGCTGTGCGGAAATGCTTGAAAGTTCTGGATTTAAAGAAATCGAGTCATTCGATTACGATGGTCCCGGAGGTAACACCGTCCACGAAATGGGAACAGCTAGGATGGGAACTGATCCTAGTACGTCGGTACTGAATGAGCATAATCAGATACATGCTGTGAAAAATGTTTTTATAACGGATGGTAGTTGCATGACTTCCTCGGCTTGCCAGAATCCATCTCTCACGTATATGGCGCTCACGGCCCGAGCCTGTGAGTATGCTGTAAACCAAGTAAAAAAAGGGGAACTTTGATTCGCATTTAGTGCTTGGCTTCTTCCGTCCCTTTGTTTCCCATAAACCGATAATATATTTCCCCATAGCTTCTAAAAGCGTAAATCCAAACCGCAGAAAAACTAATATCGAGTGTCCTTTTTAGAATAATCTGAGTAGTAATAAATAGAAGAAAATAAGAAAATAAGGTAGCAGTAGCAGCGCCGATAATTCCCCATTGCCGGATGAAAAGATAATTTAGTGCCACATTGAATGTTACTGAAATCAATGTAATATAGAAATTTAATTTTACTCTTCCAATCGATTCCAAGATCGTACCGAATTGTTTCGTATAAGGGACAAATAATACTGAAAACAGCGTGATTTGGAGTAAAGGAATAGTTTCCGGGTACCGATTATCACCGATGAAATGAACAATAGGTTCTGCTAAGAAAAAGGCAAAAGTCGCAACAGGTAAGAGCATAGCCAACACAGTTCCAACAGATTTTTCATATAAGTATTTTACAGCCCAATCTCCTTGATCTTCCAGCCTTCGGGCACTTTGGGGAAAAACAATGGTCGCCATAGCGTTGGTGGGGACGTTGATCATATTCGTAATCCGGACGGCAATGTTATAGATTCCTGCCGATACGGGTGAAACCAGTCCGCCGATCATCATTTGGTCTACTGAGCCGGAAATCACCGCAGCCATATTCGTTCCAAATGAGTATTTACCGTAATGAAGCAACTGCTTCATCCAACGCTTGTCCAATTTCCCAAACAACAAGAACGAGCGATTTACAAAAAGGATAGACACCAGTGTAGCCGCTGCCCCTCCCACAATCATCACCTGCACCAGGGTAATCAAAGTCGTTTCTTGGGCCATAAAAAACTTATATAAAATGAACCCCATGAGCACAAGTTGTTTGACTAAATTGGAGAGAAATACCCCGTTAAATTGTAGATAAGCCTGTTCAATTGCATTATACTGAACCATAAAAGCGGTCACTGCGAAAGCAATGAGATACAGATTGAATATTGGAATAAGTTGAGGAGCCCCCCATAAGTTGCAGAGAAAAGGGGCGCATAAATAGCAGGTAATAGAAAGGATTGCGGTCACTAATAGATTGATAATAAATGAGGTGGTAATGATGAAATTGTGCTCCTGAACAGCATTAGAAGACAAATAGGTGATAAGGCTCTTGCTAATCAGCCCTGTCCGTGCGAATTCCATGATCGAAACGGTTGACATAAATAGTACCCAAATGCCAAAGTCGCCCTTGTCGAGTATTCGAATCAAAAAATAAAAAGATCCGAAAGAGACAACTAATGTAACAAAATTTTGGAGTAAATTGATAATTCCGGACTTGAGCCAATAATTTCTGTTGAGTCTAGATAAAATCCTCATGAATATACGGAATTACGACCGGTTATTAAACCGGTGTTACCACAAAAGACGGGCCAAACGAGCATATTGTACTATTCTACCGCGCCAATAGAAGGATTGTTTTGCTTTCTAAGTTGATTATAAAAATCAGTAATCGAAAAGGGCAAGGCAATTCCTGCGTTTTTTACCGGCGAACTCTCTTGAAGTTTCAACGAGTGCATATCTAATATACCCGCATCCGCGGCCGACCGATAATACAGATTGTTTTCCTCCTTCAAGTCTGCTAGTTCAATGGACATGTAACTTACTATATAACTCTTTGGGTGAGGAGCCGGGAGATTGAAAGCTAAATTGTTGAACACCTCACATTTTCCTCCGAATAATCTGTAGGCATCTAAAACGACTCCGTACCAATCTTTGGAAGTATTCAGGTTACCGACGGTATTATTAAATACTTTTCCATTGGCAAACGTCGTTTTACCCGACATGAAGAACGACTGTACAGACTGGATCTCAAAGGCAGAATATTTTCGAGAGTTTAATACAATATTGTTATAAATATTGACTTCCTTGGGGCTTTTTCCTACGCTAAAAGCCCAAGCACGAATTGCATTTCCTTGGTGGTTGCTGATGAAATTGTTATAAAATTTGCCATTACCCATCATCAAAAACATAGCATTATGGTCGTTGTTTCCCATATTTACATTTGAAATTTCATTGTGGTGGATATCATAGTCTTCAACTGCAGCGAAATGTACGGCATTCTTTATAACCGGCGAGTTGGTGATTTCTATATGTGCAATTTCAACACCTTTAACAAGTCCCGTGATCTTGCCATTTCCGATGCTTCCCGGAAACTGTAGAAAAGTATGGACATTGTTAGCCTTTAGGTGTAGAAATTTTAACCCCTGAGTAAATGAAGAGGCATCTGAGGCAACGTATGTCGGATTGAAATTACTTGAAATTACGTAGTCACCAATATTCTCAAAAGACATGTGTTGCAGAGTTAAGTGGTTGACAGGGCCTTGAATGACAATTGCACGATAATCGTTATTCTTAAACTGAAACCCTTTAATAGAGGGCGATAGACTACTTCCGTCTCCCGTTATTATTACATGATCTAAGTTTTCCAAATTCAACTCGCTGCGGGCACCTGATAGTACGACAACGCCATCGTTCGTGATCGTGACCGGGCATCCGCTTTTTCCGGTAATATTCCGGATAACAATACCGGCATAGGCCCCGCCTTTGATAGCAATTTTTGCATTACATTTATAACTTTTTCCGGTTCCATCAATCACGAGCTTTTCGCCATTTCCCTTTCCTATAACAACGATCGTTGGATTATCCGCTTGATCTGGATCTGATTCCGGGTCCTCGTCGTCTGTAGCGTCTTGTTCATCTGGTACAGGTGTTTCTGCAGTTGGAGCATCAGGAAGTTTATTTTTTTCACATCCCCATAATGAGGTGATTCCCAAGATCAGTATACTTATAAAAATACTCATATTACCCCGAAAAAAATCAAATAGTGACCCTGCCCACATAAGTAAAATTTTTTTACAAATTTACTTAATTTGTAGTAACATTACTACAAAATTTTATTTTGTGGTTATAAAAGTTGCTTTTTTCGATCCCCGAATACGATTTGATTAATATAGGGAGACTTGAGAACTACCCATTTGATACACAGCGGAAAGAATAAACCTGCCAAAAGTTCCAGACAAATATGCAATACCGGGTGGATGATGTTCAAATGATAGAGTAACATCCGCATGATGACTACTCCGAAAATATGATAAAGGAAAATTTCGTAAGCGTAGTTTCCTAGTTTGGCAAACAGGTGGTTATGAAGCCGGAAGTGAATTAATAAAAACGTACCGCTCCCTCCGATAAGTAAGGTAAATAATTGGTCATAATTTTTAAGAAGATTCGGAAGGCGGAAATACATATATTGTTGCGCCAAAAAGCCTGCACCGAACAACAGGATCGTCAATATCAACAGACGGCTATTTTGTACGAGTTGGGGTTCGAAACGGTATAAACCAAGCCCGAAAAGAAAAAACATCAATAGAAAAGGTATATGATCAATAGCAAACAGGCTAGGTAGAGGTAGATTGAGGCTGTATATACCCACCACTCCGACGATAACCGCAAGCCATTGCCTGAAATCGGTAGACCATCCAAATCCGTCCAATATCGCCACTAAGAGGAAAACAAGAAAAATCCCCTGAATGAACCAATATTGCACATGACCATCGATGTATACATGCCAACTGTGTATAAAAATTTCTGACAGTCCCCGACCGTCCTTTAGTTCCTGGAAGAAAAAGAACAGTGACGCTGCGACCAAGAAAGGGATCAAAAGCCTTCGGGATTTCCTGATCAAAAATTTAGGGATAGTAGAAAAGTCATTTATTGGGCGCATCGCATACACATATCCGGATATTACAGTAAAAAGCGGCATCCGGATATGTATCAGCCAGTCGTATAAAAAATACCGATAGGCGCTATCTTCTGGCAACTGAAGACCATATTCCGGTTTTCCACCAATTACGTGGCCTAAAACTACGAGGATAATCGCAATTCCCCGTAGGCACTCTATGCCTTGATCTCGTTTGCTAGCGGTAGTAATCATCAATTAGACTTCATCAAGTGCCTTTTGCAAAATACGCCCAAAATCACGATCGTTAGGCGGTGCAAATATGCGATTGTGTTCACCAGGAATGTCATATACAATAACCCCTTTCTTTGCAAATTTTTTCCACCCCAGAAATTTCTTTTCTTTGATGTAAAACCGATGTACCGTTGCGCGGAACAAATGAATACTTACGTCAATGGGCTTCAGTATGTAATTGTCCAGCGCAATAGTATTCAATTTATCTATTTTATTGAGGTACCCGTAAAATCCAACCACTTCATCCTCTTTCCCCGTTACTTTCCAGTATTGCTTGATTGTCATCCGTTTAATCCGTCTATATTTGTATCGGAAAGTGTCTTTTGGAGATTTCGCTAATAGGTAAAGCGAATGACCGACCTTGATACTGATGTCCATTAATCGCTTCGGATATTTAATATAGGACGGGAGAAATTTATCAGTTTCGTATGTTTTGGTATCAAACATCGCTAACATCTTAATTTCTTTACCCATCGCTAACAATTGTCTAGCCATCTCGTAAGCTATGATCCCGCCCAGAGAGAAACCAGACAAGGCATAGGGGCCGTCGGGGTTTTGAGTCAGGATCTCGGAAATATAATGTGCTGCCATTTCTTCGATTGATGTGAACGGCTCATCTTCCCCATTCAACCCCCGTGCCTGTAGTCCATAAATAGGTTGATCTTCATCAAGATGGTCTGATAAGGTATTAAAAAGTAGTACGTTGAGACCAGCTCCGTGAACAATATATAAAGGGGTTTTAGTGCCTCCGATTTTTATGGGTACCAAACAATCCCATTTAACCTGTTTTTGATCACCGTCGATTAACCGAGCAAGCTTACTTATGGTCGGATTGTCGAAAAGGCTCGCTAGCGGCAACCGTTTTCCGATTTCCTTTTCTATTCGCGTCATCACTTTCACAGCTATCAGCGAGTGCCCGCCCAGATCAAAGAAATTATCATCCAGACCGATGTCGGTTAAGCCAAGGGAGTCTTCCCATATTTTGGCAACTTGCTTTTCAGTCTCTGTGTTGGGAGCCTTCCCGACGGTTGGGGTGGTGTGTTTTTGCGACGACACTTTCGGTAATGCATTTCGATCGATTTTATTGTTCGGTGTCAACGGGAAACGCTGTAATGCAATATACCGGTGTGGAACCATGTAATCCGGAATGGTGTTCCGGAGCACCGTCTTCCACGCATCTGTTTGACTACTTTCCAATAATACAGGCTTCATTTTCTGGGGCTCACGAACAAATTCATGTAATTTACCGGCAGAGATGGAGATTCCAACAGGGGCTCCCGGAAGTGTGTTTTCCAGCGCCTCGGGAATAAACACGGCTTCAAAGCAACCGTCTACACCATCGGTTCCCCAGCGGATGTGTACACGGTAGGGCAATCGATCTTCTAATTCCCACAACGTGTCCGGCAGAACACCGTGCGAAACATGCTGAATACGGTCCCGTATGTCGGCCAATCGTAACGATGGCGATTCCGACGCCAATGCCTCCATCAATGCAACATCCTCAGCGGTGCGCTGATTCGGGATGTTTGTAATCCGTATCGGTTGTTCCGGCTTTTTTTCAAGGAACCCGGCAATACGATCAACAGTGCCTAGTTCTTCCCAGTGGTAAGAGGCATCCGAAGCAGTGACGGTATGATCCGTTTGAATGTATAGCCAGATATCATAATGGTAATTCGTAGTTTCATTGAGCAAGACTCCTTTACGCAATTGAACATCAACCGCAGTGATTTCTGGAATCAGGTAGGGTAGGTTATAGAAAAACGCAGGGTCCGCCACAAACTCGTCTTCGATCCGCACACGGTTGGCCACCACTTCTTTAAACCGCGCCAAAGTGGTCTCGTCATTCGCACGGTGAAACTGATCGATAGCGTGACACATTTCCAATGAGCTTTTTCCCTGCATGTCGCCGATAAAGATACAGCCACCGGGTTTAGTGACTTTAACCGCTTCCCGGACGACTTTTAGCATGTATTCCGTGTCCGGAAAATATTGGGCAACGCTATTGATCAGTACCAAGTCCTGTGAATGCCTGGCTACCATACTGTAGTCGTCTGCGGGAGCTGTTTGGGTACTTACGTGTTTCCATTTCTGCGGATCTGTCATCAATTGCTCTTTGAGGTTCTCGATCGCAGTATGGGCGTAGTCTGTCGCGATGTAACCTTCCACCAAAGGAGCGAGTTCAAACAGAACCTGTCCGGCGCCACTACCTACTTCGATGATCTGCTTTGCACGTAATTTAGCGACCCGGTTCACGGTTTCGCTCAACCATTCTTTGGCTTGCAGCGTCAATTCATCGGCATTGTGCAATTGACGGTAGATGCTGCCATCTATTTTTTGCTCCTCCAGCGGCCGATCGCTATTGAGTTGTACACCGCTGTCATAAATATTGTCCCAACGGTCTTTCCATGAAACGGTATCGTTCTTGGATGCATCCTCCGGAATCACATAAGCCACCAAATGCATTTCACCAACTTCGTTTTCCTGCGCGGTTACTACGGATTCCTTGATGTCTGGCAAACTATTTAGGTGGTGCTCGATTTCACCGAGCTCTATCCGGTATCCGCGGATTTTCACCTGTTGGTCAATACGGCCAAGACATTGGATTTCTCCATTTGGCAATAGTTTACCTAAATCGCCCGTACGATACATCTTCGCTCCCTTTTCGGTCGAAAACGGATCGGCTAAAAAACGCTCTGCTGTCAGATCGGGTCGGTGCAGGTATCCGTTAGCAACGCCGTCTCCGGCAATAAAAATTTCGCCAACAGATCCCGAAGGGACCACCCGCTGAAACTCATCCAGCAAATAAATTGCTGTATTATCGATGGGACGTCCGATGGTAATGGGATCTTGGTTGTGCCGGGTTATTTGATTCACGGCCGACCAAATGGTCGTTTCCGTAGGACCGTACATGTTCCAGACCGACGAACAACGTTCCACAAGCTTTTCGGCAAGGTCGACCGGAAATGCCTCTCCTCCGCACAATGCTTTTAACACATAAACCTTGTCTTCATGAGCGGCAATGAGCATGCGCCACGATGACGGCGTTGCTTGTAAAATAGTGATCTGCTGGTCTTCGATTAGCTGACTAAGCGCAAAACCGTCCCGCACTGAATGAGAATCAGCAATAACCAATGTCGCACCGGAAATCAACGGCAGGTACAGTTCTAGTCCAGCGATATCAAACGAGATGGTGGTAATAGCCAGCAGCCGATCATCAGGAGATATTCCTGGTTCCCGCTGCATGCTTAACAAAAAGTTCGTCAGACTTGCATGAGAAACATTGACCCCTTTTGGTTTTCCGGTAGATCCGGAGGTATACAGTACATAGGCTAAATCTTTTCCATTAAATTCAGTAGCGGGATACTGAGTGGAAAAACCGGCCGCCTGTGTCAGCAATTCGTCAATCGTCACGGAAGAAGCGGCGTTAAACTTTCCCTCATGATGACGGTTGGTAATCAGCAAGACACTGTTAGCGTCCGCAATCATGAATGCAATACGGTCGGCGGGGAACTCCGGATCAAGGGGTAAATAGGCGGCACCTGATTTGGTAACCCCGAGCAAGGTAACCAGCATCTCAATGGAACGGTCTACAGCAACGGCCACGATATCGCCTTTTGTTATGCCACGGTCCATCAGACAATGTGCCAGCTGGTTGGAGGCACGCTCGAGATCTTTATAATTCCATGATTCTCCACCAAAACGAACCGCCTCTTTCTCTCCGAATTTCCCGGAAATTTCGCTGAATAGCTGAACAAACGTCTTGTCCTTCGGATAGTAAACCGCCCGGGGAAGGTCTACCCATTCGGGCGGAAGCGATTGCTTGATCAGTGAAGGGATTTCCTGAAATGGGACTTCGCTTTTATCAATCAATTCCTCCAGAAGATGTTCAAATGTCGCCATCATCGACTGTATTGTCTGATGGCTGAACAGATCGGAATTATAAGACCACTCCAAAATCAGCTCGTCATCTGAACGTGTAATATTGAGAAATAACTCAAAGGCTTCGTGCGTCCGAGGATTGGAAACAAGTGTAAATTCAAGGTCATCAAAGCGAACGGAATTATCCATTCCCATATCCACATTGAACATCACAGGCACCAATGGAATGCGCGAATTATCCCGGACAATATTCAGTTTTTTTACTAATTCACCGAAAGAAAATCGTTGGTGATCATATGCATCCAAAAAGGCTTTTCTACGATCTTTCAGATACGTGCGAAAAGTCATATTTGGATCGACTGTACTCTTTAGCGGCAAAAGATTTACACAGTGCCCCACCAGATTCAGATGGCCGGTTGCTGCCTGCCCGGCAGTGGGAAGGCC
>Ga0206119_100489_pt1 | contig 12617 bp, 12 predicted proteins | sample 3A50Ametagenome_FD_148608 | JGI IMG/M metagenome (GOLD analysis project Ga0206119, IMG submission 148608) | Enriched microbial communities from leaf-cutter ant dump, University of Wisconsin, Madison, United States - 3A50A | ecosystem: Environmental > Terrestrial > Nest > Insects nest > Nest dump...
CCACGTCATCCATGCTGTCCAGCTTTGGTTTTGCTTTGGGGGCCGCGTAGTAAGAAATATCCTGGAAATCCACCTCGGGATGCTCAAAATTCTGCCAGGTAGGCATATCCATTTGGAGAAAGTGACGCAGCGCCTTCAGGCGCCATTCCAACAACCACTCCGGTTCATTTTTTTTGGCCGAAATCAATCGAACGGTATCTTCACTGAGCCCTTTGGGGGCAATGTCCATCTCAATATCCGTCGAGAATCCGTATTTATATTCTTCGAGCGCCAGCTCTTTCAGTAATTCGTCATCTTTTGTACTCATAACACAACCTTCAGCCTTTCGAATGGCAAAGTTACAACTTAAGCGGCAATAAACCTTATGCCGAGGGGCTTCATTTCCACCTGTAGAGTTTCCCACAACTTTTTTTACAAATTGGTGATAATGAATCCTATTCGTAAGCAATCAGATAATCTGGAAAATAAATTGTATTATTGTCAAATCTAATTTTTTATTCAAAAATGCCTTTTCAACCCGATAAAACAGATTTTAAAATCCTGAAACTCTTACAGGAAAATGGGCGGATCACCAACCTGCAATTAGCTTCCAGCATCGGGCTTTCGCCAGCCCCCACGTTGGAGCGGGTGCGGAAGCTGGAGAATTCGGGCTATATCAAAAGTTATCACGCGTTTGTTGATGAAGAAAAGTTGGGATTAGGTATCAAATCATTTATTCAGGTGTCGCTCGACTTCCATACACATAACGCGATTCCTGAATTTGTAGAAGCGGTAAGAAAGATCGAAGAGGTGACGGAATGCCACCACGTAACCGGACAGTGTGACTTTATACTGAAAGTGTATGTCAAAGACATTAAGGCATATGAAGCAGTCATCATGGAGAAAATAAGCAAGATTCCCTACGTAAAGACTTTCCAGACCATGATGATCATGTCAACGAGTAAGAAGGAACCGATTGTTCCGATGGAATATTAGGTAGGGAATCAACGTGGTTATACCTGCCAGTCGATCGGGTCCAATCCTTGGTTCACCAGAAACGCGTTGGCCTTAGAGAAGTGCTTACAGCCAAAAAAGCCGTTGTAGGCTGAAAACGGAGATGGATGGGCCGCAGTGAGGATGTGATGGTCACGGTAGTTGATCAACGCTGCTTTGTTTTGGGCATAGCGACCCCACAGTAAGAAGACGATGCCTTTCCGGCGGCCGGATAACTCAGCAATGGCTTTATCGGTAAAAGCTTCCCAGCCCTTTCCCTGATGTGAACCTGCCGTATGAGCGCGTACCGTCAAGGTAGCGTTAAGCAAGAGTACGCCGCGGTTGGTCCAAGCGGTCAGATCACCGTGGGTAGGGGTTTGAAATCCAGGAATATCGGTACTTAGCTCTTGGTACATGTTTCGGAGAGAAGGTGGAATTGCTACCCCTTTTGGAACCGAAAAAGATAAGCCATGCGCCTGGCCCACATTGTGGTAGGGATCCTGCCCCAGGATAACGACTTTGACCTGGTCGAAAGGGGTGTGATTAAATGCATTGAAGATGAGATTGCTCGGAGGGAAGACCACATGATGCTTCTTTTCTTCTTGGAGAAACCCTTTGAGCCCGTGCATATAGGGTTTGGCAAACTCGGGTTCCAGCACGGCTTTCCAGCTGTTTTCTAACTGTATACTCATGAAGCAAACATACATTTATTTGGTGCAACAAGCGTCGACTTTTGGTAAAAAAAGCTAAATTTGCATCCTTATTGACAACGTAAAAATTAATTCAGATCAGTATGTCGAATATCGTCCGTATTATTATCTCGTCGCTGCTCCTCGTGGGTACGGTCGTCCTCTTTGTCTTTGGATACTGGGGATGGGGTATATTGGGAATATTTATCACGATTTTAGCGTTCGTGACGGTGTTTTTTAACGAAAACATGCTGATCGCCCAGTTTTACTTGCGGAAAGAAAAGATGGACAAAGCAGGTCAATGGCTAGGTCGTATCACAAATTACGAAAAGCAACTGATTCGTACACAACACGGGTATTATCATTTGCTACTGGGGCTGATGGAGTCACAAAAATCACCCCTGCAATCCGAAAAATTCTTTAAAAAGTCGCTGTCGTTGGGTCTGCATATGGGACATAATGTGGCCCTTGCCAAACTCAGCCTGGCAGGTATTGCCATGGCGAAACGGAATAAACGCGAAGCTACGAAGTACTTGCAGGAAGCGAAAAAGGCCGATAAAAATAAATTACTCGCCGATCAGATCAAAATGATGAAGGACCAGATGGGAATGATGGATCGGCAGCAGATCCGGTATCGGTAGTTGCAGCTACCTGATAGCTACGGTTACCGCAGCCGATCAGCAGACTTGATTAATTTTTCATCTTTTCGGATACCCCCCACGGCCATCAACAGAAAGATGATAGCGATAGGGAGTAAGAAAAGCCCCACACCGATATTACGCGCCGACAGAATTTGATTGGCTTCGGTGAGTGCCATGTTGGCCGCACCATATAACCACCCACCAAACAACAACACAAGTACGATCTCGATGGTGATCAGCAGAATCTGTCGCTTGCGGTTTCGAAACATAAAAATGATATAAAGCGGAAATATTCCAAGTAGGGCGGCCGTGAGGCTTTGAAGGATAAAAAATTCATCGCGTATCGCTTGGCCATCCAGGCTGTGATATTCGCCGGTTATCTTTAACGCTTTGCCCACCCCACCTATATCCGAATATTGGAGATATGGAAATAAAAATAGGGCAAACAATGTCGTCGAGGCTAAAAACAACCAAATACTTTGGATACGTTGAATCATGATCACAATGAGTTATCGGGCAAACTTACCCAAAGTTCGAGATTTATTCAAATTCAACGTTATCTTCAAAATCGTACACCAATCATTTCGTACATCAGCATTTTTGTTACGATTAGGGAGATTTTTCCGCTCATTTCTTCGAAATAGTACCTTACATTTGCGCCCTACAGACAGATACTTTTACATCCGGTTTTAAACTATGCGATTTACTATCCGCTATTCGCTGCTTTTTGCTTGCTTTGTGGTAAGCGTTCATCACGCATTGCAAGCCCAGGAATTCCTTTCGCTGAAACAGGCTGTACAGACCGCTACCGAGAATTACGGACGCATCAAAGCGAAAGCTGCGTATGCGGAAGCGGCAAATGCTGCGGTGGTGCAAGCACGGCGTGACTATTTGCCCAATGTGTCGTTGTCGGCGCAGCAGGTGTACGGAACCATCAACGGTCAAAGCGGACCCTCTTATGGCTTCGGTGGACTGGCGGCCGGTTCTTCCGGTCCTTCCCTCCCCGACCAAAACTGGAACTCGGCCTTTGGCGCACTGTATTTAGGCAACATCAACTGGGATGTATTTGCCTTCGGCCGCGCGCGGGAGCGGGTGAAAACCGCCGAGGCGACGGCAAAACGCGACGCCGACGACTACCGGCAGGAACTTTTTCAACATCAGGTGAAAGTAGCATCGGCTTACCTCAACTTGGTGGCGGCACAGCGCCTCACCGAATCTTACCGTAAAAACCTGGCCCGGGCGGATACGTTCCGGCAGGTGACAGTTACCCGGGCATTGAACGGACTGATTGCCGGAGTCGACTCCTCGCAAGCCAATGCGGAGGTTTCCAGTGCCCACATCGCGTTGGTTAAGGCACTCGACGTGCAACGGGAGCAAGCAAATCGACTGGCGGTGTTGATGGGGGTTGACCCCACCGAATTCCGACTAGATAGCTTTTTTGTTGCCCGCATTCCCAAGGTTTTGGATACGCCTGTCGGAGATTCGGCCTTCGCGACACACCCCGAATTACAGTGGTATAAAAGTCGCGTAGCGGTGAGCGACCGACAGGCTAAATACCTGAGGACACACAGCTTCCCCACCGTATCGCTTGTCGGTGTGTTGCAGACCCGGGCTTCGGGTTTCTCCAGTAACTACGCACAGGATTTATACGCCTATACGTCACGCTATTGGGATGGAATCCATCCTACACGCACAAATTATTTAGTGGGACTCGGCATTACCTGGAACATTACCCAGTTGTCACGCATTTCGGCGCAGGTAAAGGCTCAGCAATTGGTATCCAAAGGATTACAGGAAGAATATCAATTAGCAGACCAAACACTACGGGCACAAGCGAAATTATCTGAAGAACGGATTGCTAATGCGTTGGAAAACTATCGGGAAGCCCCTAATCAGGTATACGCATCGGCAGAAGCGTACCGGCAACGCAGTGTACTTTACCAGAACGGTCTGGCCAACCTGGTGGACGTTACGCAAGCCCTATATGCCTTGGTCCGTGCGGAAACTGACCGGGACATTGCCTATAACAATGTGTGGCAGGCATTCCTCCTCAAAGCGGCCGCCGCGGGCGATTTCAGTCTATTTACGAGCGAACTTTACTAACCATGAATTTAATCCGATTTGCACTCCGGAAACCCATCACTATCCTGGTTATCGTAGCCGGGCTCTTTTTCTTCGGCATCAAAGCGACGAGCACCGTCAAGGTGGATATTTTCCCGAAACTCGACCTGCCGGTAATTTACCTATCACACCCGTTTTCAGGCTATACGCCCGATCAGATGGAAGCGATGTTCGGCAAACGCTACGTCAACATCATGCTTTTCGTGGCCGGCATTAAAAGCATCGAAACCAAAAACATTCAGGGACTTACCCTGATGAAAATCAGTTTTTATCCAGGCACCAACATGGCCCAGGCGGCGGCAGAGCTGACGGCCTTTTCCAATCGTGCCCAAGCCGGTTTTCCCGACGGATCCAATCCGCCGTTCATCATCCGGTTTGATGCCTCCACGCTCCCCGTGGGCCAGCTGGTATTGAGCAGCGAAACCCGCAGCAACAACGAACTGTTAAACTTAGCAAACAACTATGTGCGCGCATCATTTACCCAGATTCCCGGCATCGTAGCTCCCTCGCCCTTCGGTGCGAATTCACGTACGATTGTCATCAAGGCGGATCCCGAACGCCTCCGGGCTCACAACCTGACGCCCGACCAACTAGTGGCAGCGCTGCGTGTGAATAACCACACCACCCCTTCGGGCAATGTACGGATTGGGGATAAAAATTACCTGGCTCCTACCAACACCATGATCGAAAGCATCCAAGATTTTGAGAACATTCCGTTGCTTAAGGGCGGCGGTGTGTCCAACCTGTATCTCCGCGATGTGGCTACGGTAGAAGACGGTGTTGATGCTACCTCCAGCTACGCACTGGTGAATGGCCGGCGGTCGATTTACCTCAACGTGGCCAAAACCGCAGATGCCTCCACGTGGGATGTTGTTCAAAGCCTGAAGAAATCGCTGCCAACGCTGCAAGAACAGCTTCCCGAAGATGTGAAATTGACCTATGAGTTTGACCAGTCCACCTATGTAATCAACTCGGTCAAAAGCCTGGTCACCGAAGGGATTATCGGAGCGATTCTAACGGGCTTAATGGTGGTTCTTTTCCTAGGGGATGTACGGGGTGCGCTCATCGTAATCCTCACCATCCCGACGTCGATTATATCGGGTGTATTGTTTCTCAGCCTTTTTGGGCAGACCATCAACATCATGACACTCAGTGGCCTTGCCCTAGCCATCGGTATCCTGGTCGACGAAAGTACCGTCACCATCGAAAACATCCACCAGCACCTGGATATGGGTAAGCCTAAAGCCTTGGCGATCTGGGATGCGTGTAAGGAAATTGCCTTCCCGAAATTACTGATCCTGCTTTGTATCCTTGCCGTGTTTGCACCGGCATTTACCATGGGTGGCATCCCGGGGTCACTCTTCTTACCCCTAGCGTTAGCGATTAGCTTCAGCATGGTGGTTTCGTATTTTTTGGCACAGACCTTTGTGCCCGTCATGGCCAACTGGATCATGAAAGTGAAGCACCACAAAAACAAAGAGGGTGAAGTGATGAGCGATGCGGAAGAGTTTGCTGCGTCGGGTTTGAATGCGGAAGGGGAGGATGATACCTGGAATCAAAAGAAAGTACTGGTGGAGCGCGAAGATAGTAACCGCGATGGCAAAGTCAGCTTTTTTGAACGCCTGCGGATGCGTTACCTTCGTTTCATTGAACGGATGATGCCCTACCGCAAGGTCATCGTCGTAGCATACATCGCGGTGGTATGCGGTGTAGCCGCTTTGCTGATGATGAGCATTGGCCGGGATGTGTTGCCCAAGGTAAACGGCCGCCAATTTCAGGTACGGCTGCGCACCGAAGAAGGTACCCGCATCGAGCGGACGGAAAAAATTACCCTCGGAGCCATCCAGGCCATTAACGAGATTGCCGGCCCGGAGAACATCGCCATCACGTCCTCATACGTTGGTACCCACCCCACAGTGTTTTCAATCAATCCGATTTTCCTGTGGATGGCGCAACCGCACGAATCGATCATCCAAGTGGCGCTGGCCGAGCATTACCATACAAACCTGGATGCCCTGAAAGAACGCATACGCCACCGGCTGAAGAAGGACTTTCCGACATTAAAGCTCTCTTTTGAGCCGATTGAGCTGACCGAAAAAATCCTCAGCCAGGGATCGCCCACACCCATTGAAGTACGGTTGTCGGGACGTGACAAAGCGGCTAGCCGCCGCTATGCGCAGAAAGTGATCGACAAACTTTCTGCGCTTTCTCATCTCCGGGACGTACAGTTGGGGCAGTCGATCAATTACCCCGCCATCAACATTGAATTAGATCGGGTACGCGCCGCACAGTTGGGGCTGGACGTGGTCGACATCAGCCGGTCGCTCATCGCGGCCACATCGTCGTCGCGTTTTACAGAAAGCAATACCTGGGTCGATACCAAAGCCGGTTTCAGCTATAATGTGCAAATACAGGTGCCCGAAAGCGATATGACCAGCATCAATGACATCAAGGAAATCCCCTTGAAGCCTAACAGCAACCGCCCCATTCTGGGCGATGTGGCGAACATTACGCTGGGCACGACCAATGGCGAAAACGACAACCTGGGGGCCATGCCGATGCTATCGGTAACAGCAAACCTCAACGACATTGATCTGAATACAGCATCTAAAGAGGTAAAATCGGCAATTGCTTCGTTGGGAGAACTGCCCCGTGGTCTCACGGTGGAACTCATTGGACTCAGCAATACGCTGGATGAAACGATGGGCAGTCTGGAAAATGGCTTGATAGTAGCCATTGTGGTGATCTTTCTAATGCTGGCCGCCAACTTCCAGTCGTTCAAAGTCTCCGGCATCATCCTTACCACCGTTCCAGCGGTTATTGTGGGGTCGTTGCTTTTGCTAATTGGTACCGGATCGACCCTAAACCTGCAATCGTATATGGGCATGATCATGTCGGTGGGTGTATCCATTTCCAATGCGGTGTTGTTGATTACCAATGCCGAGCAGCTGCGTAAGCACAGTGGAGATGCTCAGCTCGCCGCCCGCGAAGCGGCAGCATTGCGGATGCGGCCCATCCTGATGACCGCCTTGGCGATGGTTGTGGGAATGATCCCGATGGCTATTGGCCACGGAGAAGGCGGCGATCAATCTTCACCCCTGGGCCGGGCCGTGGTAGGCGGTCTGGCTGCTTCCACCATTGCAGCCCTCTTTATTCTACCGCTCGTATTTGGGTGGGGCCAAGGAAAAGCCACAACCCAAAGTATATCCCTAGACCCCGAAGATCACGAAAGCAAACATTATATTCCATCACAAAATGAAGATTAACATCCTTCCATTCTTTATGCTGATTGCTGCTACAGTCCTTTGGCAGGCCTGCAATTCCTCCCACGTGGAGCGGGAAACCAATAAAGAGACGTCGACCCCTGCGGACGCGCCAGCTTTGCCGGCTTTCGAATTGAAGTCGGAGCGACTGTCGTCGACCCTTAAAATCCCGGGCGAATTGATTGCCTATCAACAAGTGGATTTATATGCAAAGGTGAGCAGTTTCATCAAAACGCTGCATGCCGATGTTGGCAGTGAAGTCACTGCAGGCCAGCTCCTGGCCACCCTGGAAGCACCGGAACTCAACTCGCAATTACTGGGTGCTGCGTCGCGTCTCAAATCGCAAGAGGCCAAATATTTGGCTAGCAAATCCACCTATGAGCGCCTGCTCCAAACCAGCCAAACACCGGGTACCGTGTCGCAGAACGACCTCGACCTGGCGCTTGCACAGCAGAATGCAGATTTAGCAGAGTTAGAGGGGGCAAAAGCAGCCCATACAGAGGTCAGTGATATGCGCAACTATTTGGAGATTCGTGCTCCCTTCAGCGGTGTCATTACCGCGCGCAATGTCAGTACAGGTGCCTATGTAGGTCCCTCGGGCCGCGGATCGGAGGCTCCCATCTTTACCCTGCAGGATCACCAGCACCTCCGGTTGGTAGTGAGTGTACCCGAGACCTATATCCGGTATATGCAGAAAAATGATCGTGTATCCTTTTTTGTGAAATCATTCCCTAACCAGTCGTTTGCTGCCCAGGTAAACCGCCTCGCCGGTGCTCTGGACCCCCAGTTGCGCGCACAGCGCATCGAGATGGATGTAACCAACACCGACAAGCAGTTACTGCCCGGCATGGTGGCTGAGGTACAGATTCCTCTTGATGGGTTGGCCAACGGGTTTGCAGTTCCGACATCAGCCGTATTAAACACCATGCAAGGAGTCTACATCATCAAAGTAGAAAACAACCAGGCGATCTGGGTACCGATCACAACGGGCAACCGCACGATGGACAAGGTTGAGGTATTTGGCAATCTCCAAGTGGGAGACCACCTGATCCAACAGGTGAACGAAGAAATCCGGGATAGCTCGATGGTGACGGTCGCGCTTGCAAGCCCGTAAAAATTTATTATTTTTATGGCCATGATCGAACACCAATTATTGCTCGTTCTTGCGCTGTTTTTTGCCATGGCACTGTTGTATCTGCTCAGTCAGCGGATCAACATTTCGTATCCGATCTTTCTGGTGATCGGCGGGTTGGGCATCAGCTTTATCCCGGGGGTGCCAAACATTATCGTCGATCCGCAGTTAATTTTAACGATTTTCCTGCCTCCGCTCTTGTTTGAAGCAGCATGGTATACCTCCTGGAATAGCTTTTGGCGCTGGAAACGATCTATCCTCATGATGGGTTTCGGATTGGTGTTTTTTACATCGATCGCCATTGCTTATTTTTCGGTCAGCATCATTCCCGGTTTTACGTTAGCCTTGGGCTTTCTGTTAGGGGGTATCATTTCGCCACCGGATGCAGTAGCTGCCACATCGGTGTTAAAAGGGGTGAGCATGCCCCGCCGGGGCCTTACCATTCTGGAGGGCGAGAGCCTGATCAACGATGCTGCTTCACTGACCGTTTTTCGATTTGCTGTAGCAGCGATCCTTACCGGACAATTTGTCCTGCGGGAAGCCGTGACCGATTTCTTCGTATTGGCCGTGATGGGCGTATTCGTAGGGCTGGTTGTTGGCCACGTGCTGTACCTCATCCTCCGCTACTGGGCAAAATCATCGAGCATCACCACGCCGATTACACTCATCGCACCGTATATCATGTACATTATCGCGGAAGAGTTCGAGTGGTCGGGCGTTTTGGCGGTGGTCAGCGGCGGACTGTTTCTGTCCTTCCGGTCGAAAGATTACCTGAACTACCACACGCGTATGCAAACTAAGGAAGTCTGGGAAACGGTTGGTTTCCTGCTGAACGGTTTTGTGTTTATACTCATCGGTCTGGAACTCCCCGTGATTGTGGAAGGCTTGGGAAACTACTCAATGGAGGAGGCCATCCGATATGCGTTATTGATCTCCGCGTTGGTGATCGTTATCCGCATTGTGCTGGTGTATCTTACGTCCTTTATTCCCCGTTGGTTCAATCCACGGGTACGGGAAAGGGAACGAAGCCCCGGCCTGAAACTGCCCTTCATCATCGGCTGGGCAGGGATGCGGGGCGTGGTATCGTTAGCATCGGCATTAGCTATTCCGCTGGTACTTGACAATGGGGAAGTCTTTCCGCAGCGTAACCTTATTTTGTTTATCACGTTCGTGGTTATCCTCATTACGTTGGTTTTTCAAGGGCTTACATTACCTATTTTTCTGCGCCTTCTAAAGGTGAAAGAAATAGACGAGGTGGTTCCGATCGAGGAACAGATGGAAAACATCCGCTTGCAGCTGGCGAAAAGTTCGGTAGCGCATTTGGACAAAAAATACCAGGAAGAGATGGCCGCACACGAGACCATCGCCCGCATCAAAGAGCAGCTTGTCCGAAGTATCCACGCGACCGAGCTAGCCCTAAACGAGGATGGCAAGAAAGAAGAGGTTGCCTCTGTCCGCCGGTTGCAAAGGAAGATCTCACTGGAGCTGATGGCGCTAAGGCGTAACGAGTTGCATCGAATTGGTGAGGAGAAACGATACGACGACGAAGTGATCCGCAATTTGGAACATAACCTGGATCTGGAAGAAGCGCGACTGAATAAGCAATAAATCTGTATCTTTGTTCGAATAAACGTTGGTACCATGAGCACAGAAAGTAAGCGACAACAGCGATTTGCAGGGGTCATTCAGCAGGATTTGGGAGAACTTTTCCAACGGGAAGGGAGCGCGTGGGCCCCGGGCGCGTTTATTACAGTAACCCGTGTGCGGGTGACGCCCGACTTGGCGATTGCCCGGGTTTACCTGAGTTTCCTCAACATTCAAAAAGCACAGGCAGACATTGCCAGTGTCCGCTCCCATGCAAACGAAATCCGGTATAAGTTGGGTACGCGTATCAAAAATCAAGCGCGGATTGTCCCGCAATTGGAGTTTTTCCTGGATGATACCAACGAATACGTGGAGCACATGGACAAACTGTTTGATGAGATCAGTAAAGAACCCCGGCAACCGGAATAGTGCCGGATGATTTTCCGACTGGACGAACAAGACCTCCGTTTTCCCGACCCGGCGCTGGCCGACCCGGACGGACTATTGGCCGTTGGAGGAGACCTTCGGCCAGAGCGACTTCTATTAGCCTATCGACACGGTATTTTTCCTTGGTATAGCGACGAAACTCCTATTTTGTGGTACGCACCTCACGAGCGTTTTGTCCTTTTTCCAGCCGCGTTAAAAGTCAGCAAAAGCATGCGGCAGGTCATCCGCTCCGCACGTTTCCGTGTAACCTACAACCAAGCGTTTCCACAAGTCATTGCCGCCTGTGCGGCACAGCCCCGAGCCGGGCAGGAGGGCACCTGGATTACAGATAACATGCAGGAGGCGTACATCCGTTTGCACGCACTGGGCCATGCTCATTCTGTGGAAACATGGCATGACGACACACTCGTAGGTGGCCTTTATGGAGTGGCCGTGGGCAAGGTATTCTGTGGCGAAAGTATGTTTAGCCGGGAAGCCAATGCTTCCAAAACCGCCTTGATCTCGCTTTGTCAATCCGGCACCTACCGGTTGATCGACTGCCAGGTATACACGGACCACCTTGCTTCGTTGGGTGCTCGAATGATCCCTTTTGACACCTATCGGGCACTCCTCACTCAAGGCTAATCAAGTTTAGCTTTCAATTTTTCGCTCCGCCACCCAAAAATTGTTGAAACCCAAACCGCTTTGTATTTCCAGCAATTGTTGTTGCAGCATCTCAAGGATGGCTAAAAAGTTATATACAAACTGTACTTTATTTTCGGAGTTTTTGACGAGGGTATTGAAATCCAGTTTCTGGTTGATGGCAACCAACGAGGCAATGGCTTTTTTCTGCTGTTCGATGGTATAGGGATATTTTACCACCGTGTGCCGAACTTCGTTGCTACGCGAGGTGTAATGGTGTATCAGTCGCTCATAGACCAGCATCAGCTTATACAGGTCGAACGTCGCCAGCTCTTCCCCCTGTCCAACCTGCTCACCTGCGCGATGCAAGTCGGTGACGAGATTTCCCCGTTTCACCTGCAAAAGTCGGCGGTCTTCCAGCACACGCAGTTCTTCCGATACCTCCTTAAACTGCTTGTATAGCACCAATTTCTGGATGAGGTCCTGCTTTGGGTCGATTTCGTTTCCTTCTTCATCCAGCTCGGGCCTAGGCAGCAGGGTCTTTGCCTTGATGCGCATTAACGTAGCGGCTACGAAGATAAATTCGCTGGCCAGTTCGATGTTAAGCGCCTGCATATGCTGGATGTAGTCCAGGAAATCGTTGGTGATTCGAGCAATCGGAATATCGTGGATATTTAATTCATCACGTTCAATGAAAAACAGTAACAAATCAAAAGGCCCCTCAAATTGAGGGAGCCTTATTTCATATCCTTCGGATTCCGTCATGCCGTTTCAAATGTACATTAAATCCGTCGATTACACACAGGTGGATAAAAATTGAGGGGCGTGAGCCCCCCGAATCCTTCCCACTGCTTATCTTTATGTTGTCAAAAAAGTTATATGAAAACAGCGGGACTAAACGTACATAAAGATACGGTTTTTTGTGCCGTATTTGATGGGAAAAAGTATTGGGATGTGGAAGTCTTTGAGACTTTTACTCTCGGTATCCGTAAGCTTGGCGATTACTTAAAGGAATCGGATGTAAAGCGGGTGGCCATGGAGTATGCCGCCCCGGACAAAGGTACGGTCGTCGTTATTTACATTCCGGCATGAGGCCGGATTATGACGGTTCTGCCAGGTGTAGTGAATTTAAAAATGCATCGAGCTC
>Ga0206119_100490_pt1 | contig 12557 bp, 12 predicted proteins | sample 3A50Ametagenome_FD_148608 | JGI IMG/M metagenome (GOLD analysis project Ga0206119, IMG submission 148608) | Enriched microbial communities from leaf-cutter ant dump, University of Wisconsin, Madison, United States - 3A50A | ecosystem: Environmental > Terrestrial > Nest > Insects nest > Nest dump...
CGCCAAGCTCAAGGACTGGCGCCGTATCGCAACCCGATACGACCGATGCGCGCATACCTTCTTCTCAAGCATATGTATCGCCGCAACAGTCATCTTCTGGCTTTGATTTAAAGAGTCCTGAGCCTAGTTCCGCGCCCGCCTTGCGACCTAAAAGCCGGCTTGTTTAGTGCACTGCATTCCGGTCATCTATGTTCCGCTATGCTGTGAACCAGCCGAGCGGACGATGGAGACAGAGCAGGTGCGTGAGATCGAGGATTTTACAGATGATCGACTGAAGGCTTGGTGCATCCATTGCGGCGACGCGATTGCCGACATCCAGAGCAATCGCGACCATGTCCCGACCAAGTCACTCCTGACGAAGGCGCTTCGCGAACGCGGCGCCGACTATGATGGCGGCGCGGGTGATGAGTTGGACTATCTGCCACAGGTTATCGTCTGTCGGAGCTGCAACTCCAGCTTCTCGGCTGACGAGAACTACCTTCTCTGTGTGCTCCATGCGATCATGGCCGGCAGCCTCTATCCCGATCCGACGAAGCATCCCGAAGCGGCAACCATTCTGCGAAGCAACCGGCACGTGGTTCGCTCCCTCAAGAAAGGGCCAGACGGACAGCTTCTCCTGTTCGACGACCTGCAACCATTCACCCTCTTTCCCGACACCGACAAAGTACGGCGCGTCATCGTCAAGAACGCCCGGGGTCATGCCTATCACGAGATCGGCGAACCGCTGCTCAAAGCGCCTGACCATGTCGCGTTCATGCCGCTGGAGCGACTGAGTCCAGAGCAGCGCGCCGCATTCGAAGCTGCCGGCACCGGCGCGGAACTCGCCGTCTGGCCGGAGGTCGGAAGCCGTATGACCGTCCAACTGCTCGATGAGGAAGCCACGGTCGGCGGCTGGATCACGGTCGAACCCGGTCGCTACCGCTATTCAATCGACTGGTCCGACGCCGTGACGGTGAAAACCGTGATATGGGAGTATCTCGCTACGGAGACACGCTGGGAGCGATAGGCAAAGTCGTCGAGGCTCGCCGATTGCCGCCCCTATTCGTGCGTCCGCACTACGCCACCGAGCCCTTACGGCCCCGAGCTCCAAAGCCTTCTGACCGGCAGTCTTGCTACAGCCCCTCATGGGCATCAACTTCTGGCTTGCAGATGCCGTTAGATCGCAGGGATGGGAACGCGGTGCCAAAATATTGAGTTGCGCGTTGTCGGAGTCTTTTTCAGGACTTCAGCGGCAAAGTGGCTGCCCTTCGTGGCAAACGGTGACACGGGGTTGCTTATGCGGAAACAATTTCCGCATCGAACATCATGGCTGACGTTCCAATGTGGTCAGCCGCAGGCGAGTGCCGTCAGTCAGTACGGAACCGCAGGTCATAAGGCGTTGTATCCTATTGAAACGTGCAATTAGGAATCGCTGAATAGCGAACAGGCTCGCTCGAATGCTTCTAGGGCGGCTCGGATAGCTGGGCGTGACTTACTCCCTTTGGCAACAGCCGAGAACAATCGTCTCTGGGTGAGGGGACGCAAGTCTAAACAGCGAAAATCAGGATCAATCTTTATGTTGTGTGTGGCGAGGCCCGGAAGGACCGTGATGAAATTTCCGGTTCGAACAAACTCCAGTGTCGCTGCGATGTTACGACAGCTCGACATAATTCTTGGCGAATACCCTTCTGCATGGCACGCATTCACGATGAATGTCTGATAGCCTACGGCCGACTGATTCAACGCCCATTTTTCCTGTGCAAGCTCCCATAACTCCACGGAACGGCGGCCAGTGCCCGCCAAGCGATGATCGGTCGATACCACTGCCTTGAAGGGATCGATGTAGAGGGGCTCGAAATCCAGCTGGAGCGCAAAGTTCTCCGTTCCTGTCAGATCGTCCACGATTGAGATGTCAACCTGCTTGGCGGCGGTCGCCTTCAGGCCGTCCCCCGGCTCCATTTCATTGAACGAGATTTCAAGCGACGGATGATGCTTCGCCAGTTGGGTGATCGCCTGGGGAATGATGGTCGCGGCCGCCGAGCCGAATGCGGCGATGCGCAGCTCGCCGGTCACTGTTTGCGCGGTGCGCGCCAGGTCGGCCTCAACCTCGTTCACGGCCTGCAGGATGCCACCGACCCCGGCGAGAAGGCGCTCTCCAGCCGATGTCCATCGCACGCCCCTGCCGGAGCGCTCAAACAAGACGAGACCGACTTCCTTCTCCAGAAGCGAAAGCTGCTGGGAAACGGCAGGTCTCGTCAGATTCAGCGATCGAGCGACCGCCGATATCGTGCCGAGAACCGAGAGCTCATGAAGAAGCTGTAAGCGCGACAGATTGAGCACGATGATCGGGCCGTAAGTTTATCTTACATGGACTGTTAACAGGCGTCGTCTTTTCTTTCATCTCCTTTCTGCGTTCAATAGCGAAAAAAGGGGAACAAACCAAAGATAAAGGCTCGGCAGCGCGTGCTGCGAGATCGCTCTTCTTTGCCTTCCCCTTTTGGTCAAAGCGTTTTGGCACATCACAAGGAAGGTGCAGATGACTACGGTTGCATTCATTGGCGTTGGTCGCATGGGTTCGAGAATGGCGCTTCGCCTTATAGAGGCAGGCCACGTCGTTCACGTCTTCGATCCAAATACAGCCGCTACCGCTGCGCTTGCTGAAAAGGGCGCTATCGTGGAAGCCTCGGCAAGCGCCGCTGCCGCCCCGGCGATGTTTGTCCTCAGCAGCCTTCCGAGCCCGGCCACACTCCGCGACGCTATTGCAGGTGAGAGCGGCATCCTGAAGACCATTGCCGCCGGTGCAACAGTCATCGACTTCAGCACGGTCGATGCTTCAACGACCAAGGCTGTCGCGGCACTCTGCGAAGCCAAAGGCGTCCACTTTATGGATGCTCCGGTGAGCGGCGGTGTGGCGGGCGCCGGCGCTGGTACGCTTCTCATCATGGCTGGCGCCAGCCAGGAGGTTCTCGATGCGGCTCGCCCAGTCCTTGGCCCGATTGCCGGCCGTATCGTGCACTGCGGCCCCGTCGGTTCTGGCCAGTTGACCAAGCTCGCCCATAACCTCCTGACGGCGATCAATACGGTCGCCCTCGGCGAAGTCCTATCGGCAAGCGTCAAATCCGGTGCGAACCTTTCCGTCCTGACCGAGGTCCTCTCTGGCGGCCTCGCGGGTAGCAAGATGCTCGATTACCTGCCCAAGACTCTCTTCACCGAAGAACGGCCGGCCAACTTCGCCCTCGACCTGATGCACAAGGACATCTCGCTCTGCCTCGAGGAGTTCTCAGCCTATCCCATGCCGCTCGGTCAGATGGTCCGCCAAATCTACAACATGGCGCGTGCCGAAGGCCTTGGGGCCAAGGATTCCACTAGCGTCGCTGAAGTCTTCGAGAACCTTCTGAAGGTCGACCTGCGCCTGCCTGCAAGCGCCTGATCACCGGCAATCGAAACAAGGAAAAGTCAATGTCCCAGACAGCAGAAGCCGTGAACGGTAAGGCAGAGATCGCACTTCCGACCGCCGGCCTTTCGGGTCAACTGATCGACGGCGCGTGGGTCACGCCGGCCGCCGGCGCGACGCTCGACGTCACCAATCCGTGCCGAAGCAGCGTCATCACGACAATCGGTGCGGCCGACAGGCAGGACGTCGATGCCGCGGTCGCTGCCGCGAAGGCGGCTTTCCCCGCCTGGCGGCGTCTCGCATCGCGCTCGCGCGGCGCGCTCCTCACGGAGCTTGCCAATCGCGTCGCGGCGCATTCCGAGGAGATCGCCCGAATTCTCGCGGCCGAAACCGGCAATGCCCTGCGCACGCAGAGCCGTCCAGAAGTCATGAGCACCGTCGAAGTGCTTCGCTATTATGGCGGCACGGTCGCGGAGCAGAAGGGCGAGACGCTTCCGCTCGGCCCGGGCCTTTTCAGCTACACGACGCGCGAACCGCTCGGCGTCGTCGCCGCGATCATTCCCTGGAACTCGCCGCTGGTTCTGGCCGCCGTCAAGATCGGCATGGCGCTCGGCACCGGCAATACGCTGGTGCTCAAGCCGGCGGAGGATGCACCGCTCGCGGTCATCCGTGTTGCTGAACTTGCAGCCGACCTGTTCCCTAAGGGCGTGTTCAATGTCGTGACCGGCGTCGGTGAAGTCGCGGGTGCTGCGCTTTCCGGCCATCCGGATGTCGCGAAGATTTCCTTCACGGGCTCGGTGGAGGTCGGCAAACTGGTGGCGCACGCCGCTGCTGACCGCATCGCCCGCGCCACGCTGGAACTGGGCGGCAAGAGCCCGACCATCGTCTATCCGGATGCCGCGACCGATGACAGGATCGACGGGCTTGCCATGAACATCATCGGCGCGATGCGCTTTGCCCGGCAGGGCCAGTCCTGCACGGCCGGTTCGCGCCTTTATGTTCACCGGGATGTGTTCGAGCCGGTTCTGGCGAAGGTCGTCGAGAAACTGGCTGGGATGAAGATCGGCGACGCTCTCGACGAGACCACCGATATAGGCGCGATCATCAACGAGGAGCGCTACAGCGCGGTTCGGGATTTCATCGCCGAAGCCGTTGACGCGGGTGCCGAAGTCGTGACCGGCGAAATTCCGCCCGCCGCCGGCGAGAGCGTCGGCTTCTTCCCCAAGCCCACCGTTCTCAAGGGGCTCGGCAACGATTGGCGCATCGTGCAGGAGGAGGTGTTCGGGCCCGTTCTCGTCGCCATTCCGTGGAGCGATGAAGACGAGGTCATCGCCTGGGCCAACGACACCCACTATGGCCTCGCCGCCTACATCTTTGCGAACGACCTGACCACGGCGCTCAATGCTGCCGGCCGCATCGATGCGGGTTGGCTGCAGATCAATCGGGCCGGCGGGCAAATCCCAGGCATGTCCTACGGTGGCGTAAAGCAGAGCGGTATCGGCTCTGAATATTCCATTGAAGGGGCCCTTGAGGCTTATACGGCGCGTAAGAGCGTCACGGTCAACCTCTGAAAGCAAGGGTAAAGGCGGGTCGATGTCCAGGACGCTTCCCATCAATCGCGAGCTGACAGCAGCCGATATCGATCGACTGAGCGTCTTCGGTGAGCGTTTCGACCGGCTGATGACGCTGGAGGTCCGCCCCCTGACAGGTGGGCTTCCAGCCGGGATCGTCGTTCCGACCTATCAGGCTTGTCGGGAGGCCCAGGGCGAGCCGTCCTCGACGTTGGCGGCGCGGAAGCTGCTTTCGGCGATCCGCGTTGGCTCCGAAGTCGTGATCGCCACCGGGGCTGGCGTCTCGCCGAAGTTGCCGTTCGGTGAAACCGATGGCCCTCCCGGCGCAGTGGCGCTCGCACGGAGCCTGGCGCTCGGCTTCGGCGCGAAGGTGACGCTCGTCGCGCAGGAAGAGCACATGCCGGCCATCGACGCCTGCGTCCGCGTCATCGAGGACCTGGACTCGTCGCGGGGCATGATCGCAACGGCGATCTTCCCGAAGGGCGAGGCAGACGGGCTTGCAGCAGCCGCAGGCATATTCGACCGGCAGAACCCGGCGGCCGTGATCTTTGTCGAGCGCGACGGTCCGAACGAGGCGGGACATTATCACGGCGTTCGCGGCGATCGCCGTCCGCCTGGAACGGTCGCCGATATCTATCGCTTGGCGGACGAGGCAAAGCGGCGGAACGTCCTGACAGTCGGTATCGGGGATGGCGGGAACGAGATCGGCTTTGGCAAAATCCGGGAGGCCGTCGCCGGGCTGCTGCCCCGCGGCGGTCGATCGCAGCCCGACGAGACAGGTGTCGTGACTGTGGTCGGAACGGATGTCCTCGTCTGCGCTTCCGTCTCCAACTGGGGAGCCTATGCTATTTCCGGCGCGCTGGCGATTGCGCTTGGCGACGAGACGCTCGCTCATAGCGGCGACAGAGAGCATGCGTTCATCGTCGCCTGCATCGCGGCCGGTGCTCTCGACGGGGCGACCGCGCGTCCCGCCCTTGCCGTCGACGGTATTGACTGGCGCGGCCATTCGGGCGTTGCGGAGCTGATGCGCAGCATCGCGGTCGCCGCCAACTCGAAATCCGAAAACAAAAACGCGACCACTGCATCCAGCGAGACGGACCTGCCGATTTTCTCGGTGCTCGACGATGCACAGGCCACAGGAGGTTATCACACATGAATGCATCAGCGCATAAGGCCGAAACCCCGCCTGTTCGCATGGACAGCTTCGGCAACGCGATCGATCCCGTCGTCGGGTTCGCGCGTGGGCCGATCATCCGGTCCAGCATCGAGGAGGCCGCTCGCCTTCGCCGAGGTCAGGTCGTGGCCGCAAAACGCGTGCGTGAATGCGGACCGCAGTCAATCGGGGTCTTCACGGGTAACCAGCGCGACTTTCCGGTGCTTCCGGAAGACCTCGCGACGAATTGCGAGGAATGGGTCGGTCCCGGCCTCTACGCCGAGGAATTGCGTAAAGTAGCCGTTGAGCATCTCGGCGGACGCGACGACGACGGATGCGCCGTCTTCAACAGGACGAGCGCCGGGATCGTGGCGTCGATTGCAGCCCTTGCCGGCGGAAAGCCGGTCCTGTCCGTCGTGCCGGTCGGCGATCGGTCGCATGCTTCCGTCGTGCGCGGCAGCGCGCTTGCCAAGGTCGAACTCAGGGAGGTTCCGTCCGACAAGGACTGGCGCGTCCATATAGGCGACTGCCATCTGGTCATCGTCACGACGGTGACGAGCGCCCTGGCGCGGCTCGACGACGCGCTCGCCATCGCCGTGGTAGAGGAGGCGCACAAGGCCGGGGCCATCGTCCTTCTCGACGAAGCCTACGGCGCACGCCTTCGTCCGGTTCTTCATGGCGGGCAGAAGGCGCTTGCGCTCGGTGCGGACCTTGCGATCACCAATTGCGACAAGGCCGGGCTTTCGGGTCCGCGCGCCGGCGTGCTGGTGGGACGGCCCGGGCTGGTCATGGCCGCCGCCGCCAAGGCCGCCGAATATGGCATGGAAGCCCGTGCGCCGATTGCCGCAGGTGCCTTTCGTTCGCTCCAGAAGTTCGACCCCGATCATTTGACGCAGGAGGCGGCCGCCGGACAGGAGCTTGCCGCCGCGCTCGAGGCGAAAATGGGCGCGGGAATCGTCGTGCGCAGCGATCTCGGCCCGATGGTCGACGAGAACGCTGTGCTCGCGGTCATCCTCGAACGCGCATCTGTCTCGGCGGACGCAATCGCCGTCGTGCCCTGCGAGGCGACTGCCGCGCTCGGAATGTTGCTGCTGGCAGATCACGGCATCCTGACGGTCAACACCCACGGCCAGCCGGGCGCGCGCGTCTCACTGCGCCTCAAGCCGACGCTCGACGCCCTTGCAAGCGTCGGAGGCGTGAGTGCCGTCGTGGATGCAGTGGACGACTGCCTCGGCAAGGTCGCCGCCATCATCACGGATGAAAACACCATGAGAACGCTGATCCTGGGGGAATTCGCATGAGCGCTTCGAACCTTGCCGCAATCGACGAGCGCCTGGACCGGCTTGTCAATCTCGACCTCGGCGGCCGCGGTGTAGAGCATCTTCATGCCGCGAGCCGGCAGTCGCTCGGGGCATCGCCCGTCGGTGCGGCCGCCGAGCGTCTGGCGGCGCTGAAGCACGAGGATGTGGTCCTGGTGACGACGGGCTCCGTCTCCCGCGCTTGGATTTCGCCCGAGATCGGCGAGAACGACGGCCCTGCCGGATTGGCAGCCTTCGTCCGTGCCGTCAGCCTGTCTCGCCGGGCCTTGTGTGTCGTCCTTGCCGAGGCGACCCTGATCGAACCGATCGGCAAGCTCCTGACCGCAGCCGGCGTCACGGTCGTTCCGGTCGAGCAAGGGAAGATCGCCGCGCGCGACAAAAGCCTCACCGTCGTGTCGATCCTGCCCTTCACGACGCGGGACGAGGACGCTGGCGCTGAAGCCGCCCGCATCCTGGACGAGCTGAAGCCGGCTCTGCTTTTCTCGACCGAACGGGTCGGCCGCAATGCCGATGGCATCTATTGCAGCATGCGCGGCGTCGACTACGGCATGGATCGGGCGCGCATCGACTACGTGTTCGACGAGGCCGTCCGGCGTGGCCTGCCGACCGTGGCGGTCGGTGACGGTGGCAACGAGATCGGCATGGGCGCGGTGGCGGAGGCCGTCCGGGCGCATGTCCGCTTCGGTGATGCCCGTCCCGAGGGCGGGGCTGGCATCGGGGCGACCACCGGCGCCGACATCCTCGTCACGGCGGCGGTGTCGAACTGGGGCTGCTATGCCATCGTCGGGGCGCTTGCCGCGCGGCTGAAGGATGCGCGGCTGGTCCACACGGCCGAAATGGAAAACACGCTTTTGAAGCGGGGCGTCGAGATCGGCCTGATCAATTCGGTCGACGGCGTGATCGACGCGAATGTCGATGGCATCCCGCTTTCCACCCATCTTGCGATATCCGAGATCATCGAGGGCATCGTTAGGCCAGCACTGCGCTGACGCGCGGTCCCATCAAGCAAAAGGGGAATGAACATGAAGAACAGACTTCTCTCCGCAATGCGCGCGGTCGTTACAGGGGTTCTTTTCGCAGCCGGCGTCACGAGCGCCGTGCAGGCACAGGAAGCCTCGCGTCTCGACGAAATCTTGTCGCGCGGCAAGTTGATCGTCGGGGTATCGAGCGAATCCCCGCCGTTCGGCTTTGTCGATGAAAAAGGTGAACTCGTCGGCTTCGACATCGATATCGCCAAGCTGATCGCTAAAGCCACATTCGGCGACGAAACCAAGGTCGAGTTCGTGCGCCAGAGCGCCGCGCAGCGTTGGCCCAATGCGCAGAACGGCACGATCGACTTCGGCGCGCAGACGACCAGCATCTATGCGGACCGCGCCCAGAAGGTGGCTTTCACCCGCAGCTACATCGATGGCGGCGTGGTGATGATCGTGCGCAACGACTCTCCTTTCCAGACGCTCGCCGACTTCAACAAGTCCGACGTCACGATCGCCAACCTGACGACGCCGACGCAGGAAGAACGCGCCAAGCGCCTCTTCCCCGAGGCGCAGATAGCGACCTTCGACGGTATCGCGGCGCAGTTCAACGCCGTGAAGCTGGGACGTGCCAGCGGCGCGCAATTGGATGGCCCGGTCGCCGCCTGGTACGTCAAGCAGAACCCCGACATGCGCGTCGTCGAGGAACGCCTGACGGACGTGGTCAACACCGGTCTCTTCATGAAGCCGGGAGACTTCCGCCTCTGGCAATATCTCGACCTGACCGTCAGCGAGATGACCGGCGGCTACCTCTTCGCTGACTACAGCAACATCTACGAGAAGTGGTTCGGCGCAAAGCCCCTGAACACCAAGTGGTATCTCAACCCGCCGAAGCAGTGACCGGTCTTCGGGTTCGATAAATAAGGGGGAATTCCATTGGATGCGTTCATCGTCTTTTTTACAAGATATTTGCCAGCGTTTGCCGATGGCTTCCTCATTACGACATGGGTGGCGGCGCTTGCCGCCCCCGCAGCCATGCTCTGGGCACTGGTGCTGATCGTTCCTCGCCTGGCTCGCTGGACGTGGGCGACGGGCCTCGTCAGCGCCTATGTCGAGATCATGCGCAACTCGCCCCTGCTGGTGCAGATGTATCTCCTCTATTTCGGCCTGCCGCTCGTTGGTATTTTCTGGAGCAGCATCGCCTGCGGCGTCATCGCGATCGCCCTTCAGCACGGCGCGTTTCTTTCCGAAATCCTGCGATCCGGCATCCAGTCCCTCAGCCAGCGGCAATGGGAGGCAGGCAGCGCGATCGGGATGCGCAGGTCCGCGGTCATTCGGCTCGTCATCCTGCCGCAGGCTTTCATCAAGGTCCTTCCCGCGCTCGGGAACCAGCTCATCGTCCTCGTCAAGGATACGTCGCTGGTATCGGCCATCGGCGTTATGGACCTGACGCTCACAGGCAAGATGACGATCGAGCGCTCGGGCGCGTCGTTCGAGGCGTTCATCGCCGTCGCCGCGTTCTACCTCGTCCTCACCAGCGCGCTCGGCCTGGTTCTTCGCGTCATCGAAGCACGCGCCGCCCGGAGGTATGGCTGATGTTTCCCGTCCTTCAATCCAACCTGCCCTATCTCCTGCAAGGCGCGGTCTACACCGTCATCCTGTCGGTGATCGTGGTCTCCTGCGGCACGGTCCTCGGGGTCGGCGTCGGTGTCCTTGCGGCGGTCGGCGGCAATATCCTCCGCTCGCTCATCACGGCCTACATCTTCATCTTCCGCGGCGTTCCCGTGCTGGTCGTGATGTTCCTCGGTTTCTACAGCTTTCCCGCCGTGGGCCTGCGGCTGGATGCCTACACGGCCGTCGCCGTCTCGATGATCGTCTATGTCGGCGCCTTCGTCGCCGAGGCGACGCGCGGCGCGATCGCGGCCGTCGCCGCCGGCCAGACGGAAGCCGCCAAGAGCCTTGGTATGCGCAAGGGCATGATCATGCGGGAGATCGTCCTGCCGCAGGCGATGCGTCTGCTCATCGCGCCCGTCCTCAACATCGCGCTAATGGCGATCAAGCAGACCTCCTACGCATCCATCGTCGGGGCCTGGGAGCTTTCGTTCGCGGCGCGCGAGGTGGTGGAGCGCACTCTTGCGGCGTTCCAGATCTTCCTCGGCGTCATGATCATCTACTTCGTCATCTGCTACCCGCTCTCGCTCGCCGCCCGCGCCCTCGAAAAGCGCTTGGCCTTCGACCACTAAGGAGTCCGACATGAATCAGGCTGCCGCCCTCCCGCCCCAGAGCGACGAAATCGTCGCCATCAGGGGTCTGCGCAAGTCCTACGGAAAGCTCGAAGTCCTCAAGGGCATCGACATCTCGGTCCGGCGCGGCGAGGTTGTCGTCGTTCTCGGCCCGAGCGGCTCGGGCAAGTCGACGATGCTGCGCTGCGTGAACTTCCTCGAAACCTTCGAGCACGGCACCATCACGGTCGATGGCCGGCCGGTCGGCTACAAGACGGTGAACGGCACCCGCAAGCAGGTCAGCGAGACCGAGAACGCCAGCCTGCGCGAACATGTCGGCATGGTGTTCCAGAGCTACAACCTCTTCCCGCATCGCACTGTGCTTCAGAATGTGATGATGGGCCCGGTCAAGGTGAAGGGCATCGCCACCGCGACGGCGCGCGACATTGCCATGCGGCTGCTCGGCAAGGTCGGCATGGACCACAAGGCCGACGCCTATCCGGGGCGCCTGTCGGGCGGCCAGCAGCAGCGCGTCGCCATCGCCCGCGCGCTCGCCATGGAACCGTCCGTCATGCTCTTCGACGAGGTGACGTCGGCGCTTGACCCCGAACTCGTCGGCGAGGTGCTGAAGGTGATGCGGGAGCTGGCCGAGGAGGGGATGACGATGATCGTCGTCACCCACGAGATGGGCTTCGCACGCGGCGTCGCCGATCGCGTCGTCTTCATGGACGGCGGTGTCGTCGTTGAGGAAGGACCGCCGGGAGACATCATGGCCGCGCCGAAGACCGACCGCTTCCGCGGCTTCCTGTCGCGCCACCTTTCTGAGGAAGGGTGAACGATGGCCCCGATCCTTCAGTTCGACGATGTGCATCTCTCCTACGGCGCCAATCCCGTTCTGAGAGGCGTCAACCTCACCGTCGAGAAAGGCCAGGTGATCGTCATCATCGGGCCGAGCGGCGGGGGAAAGAGCTCGCTGCTTCGCACCGTGAACGTCCTGCAGCCGGTCCAGTCCGGCCGGATATTGCTGGAAGGCGAGGACATCGCCACGGGCAGGCAGGATGTGAACGCCATCCGCCAGCGCGTAGGGATGGTGTTCCAGCAATACCATCTCTTCCCGCATCTCACCGTCCTGCGCAACCTGACGCTCGCGCCGCGCCGCGTGCTGAAGGAAACGCGCGAGCAGGCGGAGGCGCGGGCTCTCGAGCTGTTGCGCAAGGTCGGCCTGTCGGAGCGGGCGAACCACTATCCCGAGCAGCTTTCGGGCGGCCAGCAGCAGCGCGTGGCCATCGCCCGCGCGCTGATGATGAAACCGCATCTGATGCTTTTCGACGAGGTGACGTCGGCGCTCGACCCGGAGCTTGTGGGCGAGGTGCTGAACGTCATGAAGGACCTCGCGCGCGACGGCATGACCATGCTGGTCGTGACCCATGAAATGGGTTTCGCCCGCGACGTCGGCGACAAGGTCATCTTCGTCGCCGACGGCGTGGTCGTCGAGGAGGGCCCGCCGGCCGAGGTGCTGAACAACCCGCAGCACAACCGAACGAAGCAGTTCCTGTCGCGAACCAGCGCGGCTTGATCGACAGACGTGAAACCAGAGGTGAACGACAATGAAAAAACTCTACGCAATGCTTGCCATCTCCTTCCTGACCCCGGCCGCGGCCTTTGCCCAGGCGACGAAGGTCGACGTGCCCGTGCCGACCGCGCTCGCCAATCCCGGCAAGCTGACGATCGGCATCAATTGCGCATATCCGCCGGCGGGCTTCGTCGACCTCGACGGCAAGCCGGCGGGCTATGAGGTGACCATCGTCAAGCGGATCGCCGAATATGCCTTCGGCAACGAGGCGGGCCTGGAGACGCAATGCGTCAACGACAGCAACCGCATCCCCTTCCTTCAGTCCGGCAAGGTCGACCTGGTCCTGGCCTCGCTCGCCTATACGGCCAAGCGCGC
>Ga0206119_100492_pt1 | contig 12543 bp, 8 predicted proteins | sample 3A50Ametagenome_FD_148608 | JGI IMG/M metagenome (GOLD analysis project Ga0206119, IMG submission 148608) | Enriched microbial communities from leaf-cutter ant dump, University of Wisconsin, Madison, United States - 3A50A | ecosystem: Environmental > Terrestrial > Nest > Insects nest > Nest dump...
GATTGGAATGCCTGCCCGTTCGCGGATCTTATTCAGGTAGCGTAAGGTCTCCGTTTGGTTGCCGGCAAAGTCATATTCGTTAAGTGCCTCGGCGTAGTTGAGATAGACTTCGCCCAATCGGAAGATAATATCTTGCAATTTTTCAACATTTACATTGGCCCAATTGGGATTCCAGATTGTACTAGGGTGAATGAACTTGCGGATAGCATAGCCCGTCTTGCTATAGTTATCACCCACCAAATCGGAACCTCCTGCCCAGAATTCGAACCGGTACGATTGATTGCCATCCTCGCCCCGATTTACCCACGATGATCCATTGAAGCTGATTGTAGCATAAAACCGCGGTTCACGCCCTACATACATCGTTGAAACACCTTCGTTCCAGTAAACATTGGTTTCTTCTGCAAATCCCTGCTCAGTATAGCCCGAACGAGGATTAATAATAGGACTGCCGTCGGTATTATACCCGATGATAGGACGTTCACCATTGGCCATGAAAAATGCGTCAACTTGCTGCTGTGTTGCTCCGTATACTGCTTCTCCACCGGCTTGATGTGGCGCACAGTGTTGCCACCAATGCCAATCCAGTAAATCACCTTTAGGCTGTCTGCCCCAGATGACTTCGCGGTTCCAGCGATCCAGAAATACGTCCCGGTAGGAACTAAGCGGATCGGGATTGCCGGCTTCATCAGTCTTAATCAACAGTCCGTTGGGCATCCGGTCAATGATTGCTTTGGCAGCGTCTGCCGCGATCTTCCATTTTTCGGCATCGTATGTCGTATTGATTAACGGTGTGCCGTCGGGGTTGACGAAGTTTCCATAATCTACATTTCCGTTAAATAAGGGACTCGCCGCATACAGCAGCATTCTTGCCTTGGCTGCCATAACGACCAATTGGTCAACCCTTCCCAATTGCCCTTGACTGGTAATCCGCGGTGGTAAATCGGAAATTGCTTGGTCAAATTCGGCTGAAATATAGTTGACGCAGGCATCGTAGGGAGTGCGCGGCAATTGCAGCGATTCAGGCGGGGTGTCAATTTCGAAGGGCGTTTCGGAAAGGATAACAACCGGGCCATATTGCCTTAATAATAAGGAATAGTAATACGCTCGAAGTGCCCTTGCTTCCGCCTTGCGCTGTTTGCGGAGTTCGGCAGACATTTCCAGACATTCGTCAACGCGAGCAATAAATACACTCGCCGAACGAATTCCCTGGTATAGATAGGTCCAGAAATCAAATACGGGAGTAGAAGGCCCCCAATTGCCAATGTTATGCAAGTGGTTGGCATACATAAACGACGCACCGAAATCAGCCTCATCTGCGATGCTCATGAAGTTACTTTCGAATCCTTGATTTCCGTCGCCCAACGGCGGTACGAAGGAATAGACATTGGCAAGATACCGTTCGGTCTCCAACGCTTGCGCGAATACATCATCTAGGTTCAGCATATCGTCGGGCTGTCGGTCCAGAAAGTTTTTGTTGCAACCGGTAACTAAGAGTCCAGAAATTCCTACAACTAGCAGCTGTAAGTGTCTTATGATTGTTTTCATGATTTGCGGCGATTAAAAATTTGCGTTGATACCCAGATTAAATGTTCGTTGTATGGGATATTTGGCACCCGTGTTGCCCGACGAACCCGCGCCTAGTTCGGGGTCCCAAAATGTAAAGTTGCTGAAGGTCAAAAGATTGAATCCGGATGCGAAAACGCGGAAGGCATCTATTTTGAGTTTCTGGCTTAGTTTTTTTGGTAACGTGTACCCCAATTCTGCAGTACGAAGCCTTAAATAGCTGGCGTCTCTTTGCCACCAGGTGGATGGCTGGACATTGTTGGTCATACCGCTGAAGCCGAGGTTAGGAAAGAGTACATCCTGACTTGGGTTTTCGGGTGTCCATCGATCCAAGCCGTGCACTTGTAAATTTCCGTTCAGGCCATCCATAAAGGGATACCAGCCACCGCCAAAGAGCATGAAGTCCATCATGCCGCTTCCTTGGAAAAAGACAGATAGATCGAAGCTTTTATATCCCAAGCTCATTCCAAATCCATAAATGATACTTGGATTTACGGGGTTGCCAATGGCCACGTAGTCATCGCTATTAACGAGTCCGTCTCCATTGACATCGCGGTACCGGATGTCACCGGGAGATACTTTGCCAAATGTATGGGCAGGAATACTCGGTAATAGGATTCCTTCTTCCGGGTTTACAAAGTCGGTTGCCGTGAATAGCCCTTCTGCAAGGAGTCCGAAAGGTTGTCCAAACCGTTTTCCTTTTTCAGTACGATAAGCCCACAGTGGTGTAGGTTGGTCGTTTTCGATAATTTGGTTCTTCGCAAAGGTGAAATTTCCACGGAATGTGACGTCAATATTTCCGAGTGTTCGACGGTATTCGAGGGAGGCATCTATTCCTTGATTCTCCATTTTTCCGATGTTTCCCCAAGGATTTTCCTTGACTCCGAAGATGGCAGGTAGCGAATTCCGCTGTAGAAATATATTGTGACGCTCTCGTCTGAAAAAGTCAGCTTGAAGATAGAAGCCATGAAGAAAGCGGGTTTCGATACCGGCATTCACTTCTTTCTCACGTTCCCAAGTGAGGTTGGCACCCCATTCGTCTTCACCTCTTCCGGGAATGGTAACTGTGTAATCCCTGCCAAAGGTCCAGCCCCCGTTTCCGCCGCCAACGGTGGTTAGGTAGGCAAATCGTCTTCCGCCGATTTGATCATTTCCCTTTTCACCGATGGATCCGCGGATTTTTAAGTATTCAAATGCGTCAGAAAAGAATCCCGTTTTATAAAATGGTTCTTCCGAAAGAATCCAGCCGGCTGCTACTGCAGGGAAGAGTCCAAACCGATGTCCTTTTGCAAAATTTTCCGACCCATTATATCCGGCACTTAGTTCGAGGTAGTATCGGTTTTTGAAGTTATAAGATAACCGGCCTACATATCCCTGAAGTCGAAAAGGAAGTGCGGAGATACTATTGCCCGCATCTGCATCGACGAAATCCTGTTGATTGTACAACAAGAGGCCGGCGAGACTGTGTTGTCCAAATTGTCGGTTATAGTTGAGGTTGGCCTGAAAATAGATGCGCCGGTTTCCGCCCGCTCCTTTGCTGAAGGCCAAATCCTTAATTCCAACGACCGTTTGCTGGAGCACCAGTTCGTTGTTGTCATCTCTCTCTTGGGCAATGTAAAGGTCTCCCATATCGCGAGTGCGTTCGATATTGTGCCAGTTGTAGGCATCAAATGAGAAGAGGCCCTGAACACTCAAACCCTTTACCAGGTAAGAAAGGTCATGCCGTGCGTTGACGTTTGATTGGATGGAACTATTCCACGTAGTTTGGAATCCACGATTTACTAGATCGTGGTATGGATTGCGTACTACACTACCTGTCCCTGCAAAGAGTTTGTCGTCTGGATGATTAGGATTGGGATACCACGCGGGAAAAGTAATGCCATTTGTTTTAGAGATCGATTCCCAAAGTTGATCACTGGATGTTCCGGGATAGTTTACTGTTACCAGATAACCACCAAGGTTGAGACCGACGTCTGTATAAGCTCCCAGTTTGACGTCCGTATTCGCTCTGAAATTATAACGATTGAGGTTCGTATTGGTGTGATATGCATTTAGGTTATCTTCTCTCCACATTCCTTCCTCGTTCAGCAGAGAACCGGAGATATAATATTTAGCAACCTCACCACCGCCGGTCACGTTCAAATTGGCTCGATTGCTAAATGTATGTTTTTTTGTCATTAGATCAAGCCAATTAACATCTGGATAGAGCAGCGGATCTTCTCCTGACCGTGTTTTGTCAATGCGATCTTGACTAAAATAGGGTTGCGCGTCTGGATTGGTAACTGAATAGGCCTCGTTATATAATTCCATAAACGTTGCACCGTCCGCATATTTGGGCCATCGGGTGGCCCCCTTGAGCATTGTTTCGTATTTGAAGTTGATGGAAGGAGCTTGGCTGGCGCCTCGTCTCGTGTTGACTAGAATGACACCGTTTGCTCCGCGGATACCATAGATGGCAGTGGCCGCAGCATCTTTTAAGACGGAAAATGTTTCGATATCTTCAGGTTCGATATTGTTGATTGGACGCTCAACACCGTCTACCAGTACGAGCGGATCAGATCCCGCCCCAAAAGTACTGATACCGCGGATCCAAAACTGCGCGTCGTCATTTCCTGGTTCGCCTGAGCGTTGTACGGCGATCACGCCCGCTACTTGTCCGGCCAGTGCATTGTTTAACGATCTCGGTACCGCCGACTTTAAACTTTTTACATTGACGGTGGAGATGGCGCCCACAACGCTTTCTTTTTTCTGTGTGCCATATCCTACGATCACCACCTCGTCGATGTCACTTACCTGCTCCACAAGGGTAACATTGATCGTAGATACTGATCCGATGACTGCTTCGGCCGGTTCGTAACCGACGGCGGTAAATATCAATATTCCTACATATTGCGGTGGGGTAATACCGAAACGCCCGTCGGCATCTGTAGTCGTGGCTAACGTTGTGTTTTTAAGGTTTACGGTAACGCCTTCTACCGGCTGTCCTTCGCTGTTGGTTACCCGTCCGGTAATTTCTTTTTGAACGGGAACCGGGGCACTTGAGTAAGATTTCTTTCTCCTGATTAAAACGGTCGTGTTTCGAATTTCATAATCCAAAGGTTGGTTTTCTAAACAGGCTTCAATTACCGATATGAGCTGTTTGTCTTTTATATCCAAGGTCACTGTATTCGCCTGTTTTAGATCTTCAGACGCATATAAGAAATCGTAGCCTGTTTGTTTTTTCAACAGGTTAAAAACAGATTTCAACGGTGCATGATTGACACGAATGCTTACTTCCTGAGCATCTGCCTCCGCGAAAACCTGCATAAATGTAAACAGCAACAGCAGTAGTGAAAGCTTCATGATAACTAAGATTCTGAAAAGCTTATGTTTGGTATCGTCAAGCAATACCATGATTTTTCTATACATTTGCATGTTAGGTTATTGGGATTGTTACTAGACAATTAGAACGCATGACCTAATCCGACAAATTTGCCGGTGTACCGGAAATGCCGCAAACATTTCCGGTCTTTTATTAGGTTAAAGATCAAAGTGAGATTACTTCATAACCGTTACCCTCCTTTCCGTATAGTTGAAGTGCATGCCGCCAAGCGATTCGAGGTGGCCTAATAATTCCCCGATACCTTTTGATCGGGTATATGTGCCGCCAAATTTTTTCGACGGGATGGTTCCCTCAAATGTCACATCTACATTATACCAGCGGGCAATATCTTTCATGATGGTTTGGATATCCTGATCTTCAAACAGAAAATCTCCATTTATCCAAGCTACGGCATAGTCGGTATCGATGTTCTTTATCTGGATGCTCGCATCCGGCGAGGAAACTGCTTGCTGGCCTGGATCCAATAAGATCCTGTCGGTTCCGTAGGCCACCTCAACCCGGCCTGATACTAATGTAGTCTTGACTTTTGTTTCATCAGGATAAGCTGTGACATTGAACGTTGTGCCGGTCACTAATACCGACGTTCCCTTTGTATTTACTCTAAAAGGCATTGATTTATTTTTTGTCACTTCGAAATAGGCTTCTCCAGTTAGTGAAACGGTACGTTCTTTCCCAGTAAATGCCACCGGGTACGTTAATGTCGTTGCAGAGTTGAGCCATACTTTGGTGCCATCGGGCAATACAATTTGATATTGCCCGCCCCGGGGCACACTTATGATATTGTTTCCTTGTTTCATTTCCTCGTCCTGCAATTGTTGGTCTACCTTGTAATCGATCCCACCGCCTGGATGTTTGGTGATTGCAATTCCTCCTTCATCGTATAAGGTACCTGTCGGTACATCGTCCAACCAGACAGTCTTGCCATTGGCCAGTGTTAGTCGGGCGACATTGCTTCCAGGGCTTACGGCTTGTGCGCTATAGAATTGCTCAACCGAAACCGTAGGATGGCGAAAGAAATAGATTCCGATCGCTGCTGCACAGGCGATTAGGAGTATGGCTGCGGCCATCCATTTCATTGAAGAGAGCGGCTTCACTTTTTTCATGAACAGTTGCTGCTCAATCTGGCGTTTCATGGCCTGTTTTATTAATTGGCGTTCTCTATCATTTTCCCAATTCCACGGATGTTTATGAAATTGGGTTGAAAGCCATTGGTCAAGCAGTGCTGTTTCCTTTTCGTTGCACTGGCCCGCTTCATGGCGCATGAGTAACTCCAATATTTTTTGTTTGTTCATTAGAACTTACGGTTTTTCATTGTTTTGTAAAGAAGTGTGTATTTTTGGTGTTTGGTAGTAGAAAAAAAGACAAAAACACACAAAATGTTGATTTTCAGCAAAAAAATTGTTGGGTAGGTTTTAAAGGCGAAGTCCCTGATGGGATAACAAAGTGAATGTAATTAATAGGATGGAATAGCTGCGGTCAGTTAGCTTCAGCCGCAGGATTTTCAATGAATTACTAATTTGTTTTTTGACGGTTTTGTCGGAGATATTTAGTTGGTCGGCAATTTCTTTATGGGAAAGGTTTTTGTCACGGCTTAGTATGAAGACTTCCCGCATTTTCGTCGGAAGATTCGCTACTTCGGTCTCAATGATGCTCTGCAATTCCTCTGAAAAAAACTGTGATTCTATGCTTTCGTCCTGTTCGTCGAAAAATTCAATAAGCGATGAGAGATAATCCCGTTTTTCTATGTTTAATCGGATATAACGTATTGCTTTATAACGAGCTATCGAAAACACATAGGACTTTATCGCATTTACACCGGTTAGCGAATTGCGCTGCTGCCACAAGTCAATAAACGTTTCTTGTACGACATCCATGGTATCATCCCGGTCGCGAAGTATCCGCATTACATAACCGAAAAGAGCTTCCCAAAGCATGTCGTATAGCAATGAGAAAGCTTTTTCATCACCCTGCTTAAGCAACCGAGTTATCACTGTGTTTTGCGCGATACCCATCTGTTTTTATTCGTTGCATTAATCTTTTTGAGCTGCTCGGTTTAATTGGTACAATTATCTCTTCCCGTTACCCAAGCAAACTTAGCTAAAATTGTATTACATACAAACTGATTATACGTACATTTACCTTTGTTGAGAAGAAAAGTTGGTTGAAAATGGATATTTCTTTAAAGCATAAATACGCCCTTGTTTGTGGCAGTTCTCAGGGTATCGGATTGGCGGTTGCCGAAGAACTAGCTTCGTTAGGTGCCACCTGTATTCTGTTGGCCCGGAATGCGGAACGACTTCAAAAAGCTGTCGACGAACTTCCGACACCCAATCAACAAACACACGCCTACGAAGTGGCTGATTTTAGCAACCCCGAGGCGGTCCGGATTGCAGCCAAAAAGATTGTTAAACGTTTTTCCGTGACAATTCTGATCAATAATACCGGTGGTCCGGCAGCAGGACCAATTGTGGGCGCTCCCATTCTAGATTTGGAACAGGCTTTTCAGCAGCACGTGGTTTGTAACCAGCTGTTGGTTGACGCGGTGCTTCCCGGAATGAAGGAAGCGGGTTACGGTCGGATTATTAACATCATTTCCACCTCGGTGAAGACGCCACTACCTAACCTTGGGGTCTCCAATACCATCCGTGCAGCGGTAGCCGCATGGGCAAAAACGATGGCAAATGAAATCGGTGTATTCGGAATAACGGTCAATAATGTGTTGCCGGGCTCGACCTGTACCGGTAGGCTGGAAGCCTTAATGAAACAAACGGCTCATGTGGGTGGACAATCTATGGATGAGGTTGAACGGCAGAACCTGAAGAGGTTGCTAATGTGGTCGCATTTCTGGCTTCACCCGCTGCGTCGTATGTCAGCGGAGTAAGCTTGCCCGTAGATGGAGGTAAGACGCCGAGTATTTAAACAAAAAAGGAGCTATTACAGCTCCTCTAGTTTTTCGGCAGTTACTTCCGCTTTGATTTTTGTTTCCAGCTCATCCATGAGGTCCGGGTTATCAAGCAGCAATGATTTCACCGCGTCACGTCCCTGGCCTAGTTTGGTATCACCGTAGCTGAACCATGACCCGGACTTTTTAATGATGTTGAAATCCACCCCTAAGTCGATGATTTCTCCTGCCTTGGAAATGCCTTCTCCAAAAAGGATGTCAAATTCAGCAATCCGGAAGGGAGGTGCTACTTTGTTCTTTACAATTTTGACTTTCACGCGGTTCCCAGCTACTTCGTCGGCGTCTTTAATTTGTGCCATACGACGGATGTCCAGCCGCACCGACGCGTAAAATTTCAGGGCATTACCACCGGTGGTGGTTTCCGGGTTGCCAAACATGACCCCGATTTTTTCGCGCAGCTGGTTGATGAAAATACAGCAGCAATTGGTTTTGGAAATCGTGCCGGTTAGTTTCCGCAGTGCCTGCGACATCAAGCGGGCCTGTAATCCCATCTTGGAGTCACCCATTTCGCCCTCAATTTCCCCTTTAGGGACTAACGCCGCTACGGAGTCGATCACGATCACGTCAATCGCTCCGGAACGGATCAGGTTGTCGGCAATTTCCAATGCCTGCTCACCGTTATCAGGTTGAGAAATGAGTAGATTTTCAATGTCAACCCCTAATTTCTTTGCATAATATTTGTCAAAAGCATGCTCCGCATCGATGATAGCGGCAATGCCTCCTTTTTTCTGGGCTTCTGCAATAATATGCGTGGCCAAGGTGGTTTTACCGGAAGACTCCGGACCGTAAATTTCGATGACCCGGCCTTTGGGGACACCGCCAATGCCTAAGGCAATATCTAATCCGAGAGAACCGGTAGAAATGGAATCGATGGGTTCAACCGCCGAATCCCCTAATTTCATGATGGTGCCTTTTCCGTAAGATTTTTCTAGTTTATCTAGGGTAAGCTGTAGAGCTTTTAATTTTTCTTGATTACTCATGGTTTTAGCTATTAAAGGTTCAAAGGTATGATAAAAATTTATAAATTACTAATTTTTTTCGTTTATTTAATTGCTTATTTGCTGCGACTTACGACTTTTTCGAAGTACTTACAAATTCCCGTAATTGGACATTCTTCGCATTTCGGTTTGCGGGCAACACAAATATAGCGACCGTGTAAAATTAGCCAATGATGGGCAATTGCCAAAGTATCCTGGGGTAAATATTTCACCAGTTGCTTTTCTACCGCCAACGGTGTTTTGGCATTGTCGGTAAGCCCAATGCGGTTGGCTACACGAAATACATGGGTGTCTACCGCAATGGCGGGTGCATGATAGACAACGGAAACAATTACATTAGCCGTTTTACGGCCCACGCCGGGCAACTTTTGCAGGTCGGCTACGGTTTCGGGCACGACACCGCCGAATTCTGCGATCAGCTTTTGCGCCATGCCAACCAGGTGCTTCGCTTTGTTGTTGGGATAACTTACACTCCGGATGTAATCGAATACTTCATCTGAAGAGCTGGCGGCTAAGGTTTCGGCGTCCGGAAAGCGACGAAACAACGCGGGGGTAACCTGATTGATCCGCTTGTCGGTGCATTGTGCAGAAAGAATAACCGCTACCAGTAACTCGAAGGGATTGCTGTAATTTAATTCGGTTTGGGCATCCGGGCTGTGCTTGGAAAAATAGTCGACAAAAGCCCGATATCGTTCCTTTTTGAGCATAACAATTCTTACATCAATGCGGTTTGTACGGCTTTTGAATACGATGTGATTCTGTGTATGCTGCTAGGAGAGGGTTGACGCAGCAACCCGTCCATCTCCGCTTTAAGAAAATCATAAAAGAGTTCATCGTCCATATCAAGGCGGATGGTTTCCTGTTCTACTAATTTCCGGATGATACCCTGTGAGGAATGTTTAGAAGTATACGTTTCTGTCATAAGCACGCGTGTTGTGTATATGATTTATAACGCGATCTGTAACAGATTAGTATGACTATCAGGTGTTTTGCAGTGTTTTTATTTTTTCTTAGCAGATTCGGATACTTTTTGTTCGGCCAGTTGCAATGCCTTGAACGCATTTACAATTCCGCCGCTTACACAGATGTTGTTCATAGAGACCCGCATATTCCGCCCGTCCGGACCTTTTACTTTTACCCGTTGGTCTACGCGCGTAACCGATTGCATAATGATGCGCTTTACTTCCATGGCGGGTAATTGAGGGTAGTAAGTACGGATTAAAGCGGCTAGGCCCGCTACCACGGGCGATGCCATACTGGTGCCTTGTTGATCTTTATAGGTAGATCCGGGCATCGTAGAATGGATGGATACACCAGGTGCAAATACATCGACGGAACGGCGACCATAGTTAGAAAAGGAGGCGACTAAGTCCCCGTCATTTTTCCAGGATGAAGCGCCTACTTCAATCCACGCACCGGCTTCACCCATGTTAATACCCAAGCTGTCTACGTAATTCCGATTCGGGAAGTTCGGGTTCGTGTCGTTGTCCTGACCATCGTTTCCGGCCGCATGAACAAGAAGGACATCGTGTTCTAAGGCAAATCGAACGGCATCGTCTACCGCCTGCTTGTCTTTGGCAAAGGGCTTACCGAAACTCATGTTGATCACTTTGGCGCCATTCTCCACCGCGTAGCGAATGGAATTGGCTACGTCTTTATCCCGTTCGTCGCCGTCAGGTACCGTCCGGATCGCCATGATGCGGACGTTATCGGCGACGCCCTTGATACCGATGCCGTTATCGCGAGAAGCACCGATAATACCGGCCACGTGCGTCCCGTGATCCGCGTCAGGCCCCGTTACGTCTGAATTTCCGTAATAGCGTTCACGACTATTTTCGTAGTCGTCGCCCACGGTGTCGCGCGAATCGAATTCCTTATTGAGATGATAATTAACCTGATTGTTAAAATGCGTAACCCCATCTTTCAGGTCTTCGTAGAATTTACTGAAATCAGGCTCGTCTTTTAGCTCTTTTTTTACAATTTTCAGGGCCATCTTTTCCAGGTCATCGGTTGGTTTATAGCGATCAAAATCAGCAAGTGTGGGGTTTTCTGTTCCCATGCTTGTCCGCATGGAATCCACCGCGCGCTTTAGTCCCATGTAATTGAGTTGGCCAAAACGGGCTTCCTGCATTTTCTGGGCGTAATAAGTGACCATCTCTTGGTATTCGGCAAATTCCCTGCGTTCTTCGCCATCCATGGGTGTCGACGGGAGAACGGATCGGTATTTTGGCTCGAGGTCCCTGACCAGCCGGGTTACCTCCATATTGTCGTAATGTACGTTCTCACCGTTGGCATTGCCCAGAAAGTTCCAGCCGTATTTATCGTTGATATAGCCGTTGCCATCCTCGTCTTTTCCGGTTGATGCACTGTCTTTTTCGTTGATCCACATCACGTCTTTGAGATCTTCGTGTTTTACATCCACACCGCCGTCAATCACCGCCACGATTACGGGGGTGCTTTTCTTATCTTTTAATAGAAGTTCGTATGCTTTTTCAGTGCTGATACCCATCACGCCATCGCGTTCATAATCGAGGTTAAACCAATTAGCGGGTGGTGTGTCTTTTTGAGCGAAGGATAATAAAGGCAGGAAAGCGACAAAGAGGGTATGAACGAATTTCCGGAACGTCATATATGCAATCATTTTGTGTGCAGGCAAATATACTGTTTATTGCCATGTGGCAATTGTTAAAGTTTGATAAATATCAGTAAGAAAGGTTTAACTGCTAGTCAGGTGCAATGGGGTAAGAAGGCTTGCCTAGGAAGACATTGCGGACGGAACTCAGATCCGTTTGCGAAAAAAATAAAGAGGGGCTGTAAAGGCCCCTCTTGCGCAATAAGGTTGTTCATATCAGACCGCAATGGAAGTATCCATCACGAAATCTTCGTCCCGAAGGTGCACAATCTCGGTCGCTTTCTCGTAGTTGGTCGATTTCTTGGAGAAGAAGTCGTGCTGGGTAGTTTCGACATTTAACCCGTTCAATACGATGGGGTTTACCCGCTTAACCTCGAAAATCGGTTCGAATCCCATGTTCATCAGGGCTTTGTTGGCGTTATAGCGCACGTATTCTTTTACTTCGGCCGTCAGCCCGACGTCGGTATAAATCTCTTCGGTATATTTCAATTCGTTTTCATACAGCTCATTCATGAGCTTGACCAATTTTTCTTTGGACGCTTCGGGGTTGGGGAGCTTCTTGTATACATCCTGTGCCAATAACCCCACGAATACGCCGTGGATGGACTCATCGGCAATGATTTTCTTGATGATGTCGGCGCTGGCAACCATATGTCCCTGTCCGCAAAGCCACAAAGGAATAAAGAAGCCGCTATAAAATAGAAAGGATTCCAGCAGCACGGAGGCACACAATCCCATGAATAAATCTTCCTTGCTGATGTCGGTGTCTGCCAACTTACGGTAGTATTTATCGATGGTCGACGCTTTGAATTGCAGGTATTTGTTCTGTTGAACCCAGTTGAAAATGTCTTCAATGTCCTGTGAGGTCGCAACTGTCGTGAAGATGGTCGAGTAAGATTTTGCGTGGATGGCTTCCATCATACACATGTAGGCCAATACCGATTTGTTCTGTAACGAATCGATGTGGTCCATGATCTTGGGCATCCCGGTATTGCTCTGAAGC
>Ga0206119_100496_pt1 | contig 12425 bp, 14 predicted proteins | sample 3A50Ametagenome_FD_148608 | JGI IMG/M metagenome (GOLD analysis project Ga0206119, IMG submission 148608) | Enriched microbial communities from leaf-cutter ant dump, University of Wisconsin, Madison, United States - 3A50A | ecosystem: Environmental > Terrestrial > Nest > Insects nest > Nest dump...
AGACTCCCAAATCCCAACCGGGGCCTATAAAGGACATTGACGGGGACCTCTACGTAGTTAACCGCTGCTCTGAATTCCTTATCGGGTGCAGCCAGCCAACCGCCGTTCTGTTTATACCCCCTCCCGAGATATAATACCGAAGGCTGCAGATAGAAATCGGCAACCAGCGGAATATCGGCAGCCAGTCCAGCCTGAAAACGCGGGATCGTCGCTGTATTCTCTTTTTTTCCATCCGGGTTTACCAGGTTTACACCGGAAAGGTTTGCACCAACCCGAACGTGTATACTGGTTTGTGCTTGGATCGTTCCAATAAGTCCAGTAATAAGCATCACTAAAATAGCAATCGGCAGTCTATTTTGTACCATCCATTAATTTTTTATATAATCGGGTTATTCCGGTTATCATACACAGTTAACGGAATTACTGAATGAATCGCGACAAATCGGTCGTCATCTGCTTGGTGACTGACCGTTGCCAAGGATCCAGGCAATAACGGACCTCATCGCATCAAACGTCTTTTACTGCAACCTAAAAAACCGAACGAAAAGTTATCCGCATATCATAAAAATACGTACCTTTGCATCCCGTACACAAACGTGATGGTTAAAGCTTTTTTTGCTTGAACAACGTATAAAAAGACACCCAAAATTTGTCATGACTAAATACATTTTTGTTACGGGCGGCGTCACCTCGTCGTTAGGAAAGGGTATTATTTCGGCATCCTTGGCCAAGTTGCTTCAGGCACGGGGCTATAGAGTCACCATCCAGAAATTTGATCCCTACATCAACATCGATCCAGGCACACTGAATCCTTATGAACACGGTGAATGCTACGTTACGGAAGACGGAGCAGAAACGGACCTCGACCTCGGACATTACGAACGATTTCTGAACACTCCTACTTCACAGGCCAACAACGTAACCACGGGGCGGATTTACCAGCACGTCATCGATAAAGAACGTGAGGGTGCTTACCTTGGTAAAACCGTACAGGTTGTCCCGCACATTACGGACGAGATCAAAAGGCGCATGTGCCTGTTGGGCAAGGACGGGAACTACGATATTATCATTACCGAACTTGGAGGTACCGTGGGGGACATCGAGTCTCTTCCTTTTATTGAAGCTGTGCGACAATTACGCTGGGAGCTGGGAAGCAACAGCTCTCTCGTTATTCACCTAACCCTCGTCCCTTTTTTAGCAGCAGCAGGCGAATTAAAAACCAAACCCACCCAACACTCGGTCAAAACTTTATTGGAATACGGTATCCAACCAGATATCTTGGTATGCCGGACCGAACACCACTTGAATTCCGACATCCGGAAAAAACTTGCCTTGTTTTGCAACGTACACATCAACGCGGTGATCGAATCCATCGATGCACCTTCCATCTACGATGTTCCGCTGCTCATGCTGAAAGAACAACTTGACAAGACGGTGTTGACCAAACTCAAGCTTTCGACCAAAAACGAGCCGGATTTGGCCAACTGGAAAGTCTTCCTTGGCAAACTGAAAAACCCGACTGCCGAGGTAACGGTTGCTCTCGTAGGAAAATACGTAGAGCTTCCCGATGCGTATAAGTCCATCAATGAAGCGTTCGTGCAGGCCGGTGCCCTCAATGAGTGTAAGGTAAAAGTAACCTACATTGCTGCAGAAAGCATCAACGAAGCGAACGTTGCTGAAAAACTCAAACGGGTATGCGGTGTATTGGTGGCACCGGGGTTTGGCGAACGTGGATTGGAAGGCAAATTAGCCGCTATCCGTTATGTTCGGGAAAATAACATTCCTTTTTTTGGTATTTGTCTAGGCATGCAATGTGCTGTGGTCGAGTTTGGACGCAATGTGTTGAACCTGAAAGACGCGAACAGCTACGAGATGGATCCGAAAACAAAACATCCGGTCATCCACCTCATGGAAGACCAAAAGCAGATAAAAAATATGGGGGGCACCATGCGATTGGGCGCTTACGACTGCGAGATAAAAAAAGGAACAAAAGCTGCATCCATCTACGGAAAAACCAAAATATCAGAACGTCACCGACACCGGTACGAGTTCAATAACAAGTATTTGGCGCAATATGAAGCAGCGGGCATGATTGCTTCGGGCATCAACCCGACCAATAACCTGGTGGAAATCGTCGAACTTAAAAACCATCCTTTTTTTGTTGCTGGGCAGTTCCACCCCGAATTAAAATCAACAGTTGCAAATCCTCACCCACTTTTTGTTAGCTTTGTGGCCGCTTCTTTGGCCCACAGCAAAGCAGTGAAGCAGAAATAGCGTACATAAAAATGGATAAAAACTCAATAACCGGTCTCGTTCTAATCTTTGTCATCATTGCTGGCTCCTTCTATTTAATGAAGCCTTCCGATGAAGAACTCAAACGTGAGCGCCAATTGCAGGACTCAATTGCCCGCGCAAAAACCGGTACAGCACAGGTAGACACGATTAAAAACACAGCGGAAGCTGCCGCCCCCGTAGTCGACTCTGCCCTCCTAAATAGTCCGTTCGGTCCAGCCACCATCGGTGAAGAAAAAACGCTGACGCTGGAAAACGAGTACATCCGTGCGAACATCAGCACCAGGGGAGCACGCGTGAAATCTGTTGAACTCAAGGATCAAAAAACATACGACGGCCTGCCTTTAATCCTTTTTGATGGGGAACACAGCAAATTTGGTCTATTTTTCTCAGCGGCCGGCAAGAACATTATCACGAATGATTTGTTTTTTTCCACCGAGGGACACGATATACAGGTAATAGGGCAAGATTCCGCCTCGGTTGCGTTCCGTTTAACCTATGCGCCCGAAAAATACATCGATTACATCTACTCCATCAAGGGTGGTGATCACAATCTGGGCTTCACCATCGTCACCAAAGGCATGCAGGATGTCGTCGCTCCTACCGACAACCAATTGGTACTTAACTGGGAAACTCCTCTTTTCCAACAGGAAAGGGACATGAAAAACGAACGCCAACGTTCGACGTTATATTACGCGTCGACCGAAGGCAATGTGGATCACTTGAGCACCGCGAAAGACGATGAAGAGGACCTAAAAGACAAGATAGAATGGGTATCCTTCAAACAACATTACTTTTCCAATGTATTGGTTTCCGAACAAGGGTTCGCCGGCGGAAAAATGAATGTGTATACCAGTCCAGAAGATCGCATTGTCAAGCTTTTTTCGGCCAACCTCAATTTGACGTTCAACCGGCAGGATATCAACACCTATCCGATGCACTTTTTCTTCGGACCCAATCAGTACAAGGTACTCAAAGCCCATGGCTATGGATTAGAGAAACAAATCGACATGGGCTGGGGCCCGATGAAGTGGATCAACCGTTTTATCACCATTCCGGTGTTCAACTTTTTGGATAGCTTCAATTGGAGTTACGGATTGGTCATCCTGATTCTGACTATTATGCTGAAACTGGTCCTCTCTCCGCTCACCTACCGGTCGTATGTTTCCATGGCCAAAATGCGGGTACTCAAACCGGAGATGGATCAGATTAAAGAAAAAGTAGGACAGGACAATCCAACGTTGCTACAGCAGGAATACCTCAAATTATACAAGCAAGCGGGGGTTAATCCGTTGGGGGGATGTATCCCGATGCTGTTACAGATGCCGTTTACCATTGCTTTCTTTTTCTTCTTTCCCAACCTGTTTGAATTGCGTGGGGAAAGTTTCTTATGGGTACACGACTTATCTACTTACGACTCCCCCATCACGTTTGCCCCGTTACCCATTATCGGCATCGATCACATTAGTTTCATGTGTATCCTCATGACGCTCACTACGTTGACTTCCACCTGGTACAACAATTCGATCTCAGGCGCGGCCAATGCGCAGATGAAATACGTCGGTTATTTTATGCCATTAATCTTCCTCTTTGTATTGAATAGTTATCCGGCAGGGTTGAATTATTACTATTTCCTTTCCACGCTTTTCACATTCGGTCAACAAGTGGTGATCCGCAAGATGATCAACGACGACAAAATCCTCGCCATCATTGAGGGCAATAAAAAGAAGCCGGAATCAAAGAAGAAAAAATCGAAATTCCAGCAACGCATGGAAGACTACATGCGCCAGCAGCAACAAATACAGGGAAAAGGAAAAAAATAAATTCAACAGAAATAAACAACGCGGCCGGACATGTGTTCCGGCCGCGTTGTTTATTAACGATATAAAGGACTACACGCTACTTAAAAGTCTATACAAATGCACTGAACCCTGTAATGGACCGTCCAACAATCAAGGAATTGATTTCTTTCGTTCCTTCATAGGAATAAATAGCCTCTGCATCCGCCAGAAAACGTGCTACATCGTACTCCAGGAGAATACCGTTCCCTCCCATCACTTCCCGCGCCCGGCCTACAATATCCCGTGTTCGGAGTGTACAAAACACTTTTGCCAGCGATGCATGTTCATCGCGCAGCATGCCGCCATCCTGCAATTCAGAAAGGCGGTACACCAAGGTTTGCATGGCGGTAAGGTTCGAAAGCATCTCCACCAAGTGATTCTGGATCAGCTGGAAGGACGAAATCGGCTTACCAAATTGCTTCCGTTTCCGGGTGTAGTCGAGCGCGCTTTCATAAGCGCCACGTGCGCAGCCCACCGCCATCCACGCCACGCCGGCCCGGGTTAGCTGCAGCACCTTAGCCGTGTCTTTGAATGAATTAGCCTGCTGTAAGCGATCGCTTTCCTCCACCACGCAATCCGTGAGTGTAATCAATCCGTTCTGCACAATCCGCAGTGCCATCTTCCCTTTGATCTTCTCCACAGCAAAACCGGGTATCCCCTTCCTTACTAGGAATCCCTTTACTTCTCCATCCGCTACATCCCGTGCCCAGATCACCGTTACGTCTGCAAACGGTGCATTACCAATCCATTTCTTCTGCCCGTTAAGTACCCATCCGGATTCCGTCTTCTTTGCCGTGACGGTAAGTCCACCGGCAGCCCCCGAGCCGACCTCCGGTTCGGTAAGCCCAAACGCCCCAATCAGCTTCATTTGCTGCAAGGCGGGCAACCATTCCTGCTTCTGGGCATCCGACCCACATAGGTAAATAGAGCCCATCACCAACCCGCTTTGTACCCCAAAAAATGTAGCCACCGAAGCATCTACCCGCGCCATTTCCATGGCAACAATGCCTTCCATCAAGGATGATCGGCCGGCACAGCCGTATCCCTCGTAGGTAAGTCCGCAGATATTCAATTCAGCAAACTTCGGAATAATTTCAAAGGGGAACTCATCACGTAGCCAATACGAATTGACCAAGGGCTTGATTTCCAGTTCCATAAAATCCCGCACCTTTAATTGGAGTGCGCGATCTTCCTCGTTCAACCGAAGGTGCAACTCATAGAAATCCCCATTGATAGGCGGAAGTTCCCTTTTGGGCTTTCCTCCGTCCAACATTTTCATCAACCCGTTAAGTTGCTTTTCATCCAACTTGGAAAAAGACTGCATTACTTTCGGCAAATCCACTTTCTGAGCGAGTTTATCCAGTTGATCAAGATCTACGCTTTTAAACAGCTGATAGGCTTTTTTAATTTTCGAAAACATAGCTTTATTTTTATCTACTGATGATGTCTGTACGTCCGTGGTTCACAAGATACGGCTTTCTTTTTTTATTTTTTTTGGGTTACCTTTTGAGAACCTCCGTATTAAGGAGTAAAATAAACAAACTTGTTTTTAAACAAAAAAGGAAATTAACGATGAAAAACGCATTAAAATTCGGTTTTTTAGGATTAGCTCTTTCAGTAGCAATCGCAGCTTGTAACAACACTCCTTCTCAAAGTGAAGAAACTGCTGATTCATTAACGAACGAAATTGAATCACAAGTTGACGCAGCTACTGACTCGATCGATTCGATAGGCGCTGCTGCAATCGACTCATTGGATTCATTGGCTCAATAATCGACTGTACGTAAGTTAACTTACAAAACCGGAGGTGAAAATCTCAAAAAAAGGGTGTTCAATTGAGCACCTTTTTTTTGAGTGAAACTCATGAAATCACGAAATAAATACTAAACAAAACCTGTTTAATCAGCCTGTTATCCGTCCACTCCCCGGGGATACCGATGACATCACCGGAAACCCAACATTTTATCCCGTTGTTGCAGACATGGACGGATCATTTACCTGCCCAATAAATATAATCAACCCCATTCCCATTTCACGAATTGCAAAGAGAAAAGGACGGTCAACCATCAAAACATACGGTTTTATGGGTACTGACGTTGTAACAATCCCACGGATGTCATCGCTGCTTAACATACCATATCGCTACTGCCGATAGCGAGACCTTAAGTAACGAGTCAATTCATAAGTTGGTTTCCTTTGTCTGTACAATGTATAACGCTATGAACGCATGAAATACGACACGAGAAAAACCGAACGGGATACATAATGGATTCGGCTGGTCGATCGGTACGAGGATTAACGTACGAGTTAATCCTCAATGTTCAGTTCAGATTTCAGCTTTTTGATTACTTCAACCCCTTTATAATGGCCATTTACCGTATTGGTCAACACTTCTCGGCTAATGCCTATCTTCTCTGCGATTTCTTTGATTGTCCGTCTGGATTTTACGATTTCAAGCTTGAATAACAAATTGTCAGGATACCTTGGTTTCTTCATTTTTTATTACTTTTGTGAATACATTCATCACCTTTGTGAGTATATAAGCAAAATTTGTGAAATATTTTATCTTTTCAAAACATTTTGTGATTTAAATTAACAAATGAATTACTTTTCTAAGAATCTGAAGTGGTTCCGAGAGAACAAAGACATGGGGCAGGCCGAATTGGCAAAAGTGTTGGAAGTAACACGTGATAATGTAGCTTCCTATGAACGGGGCTCCGTTCCGAAGCTGGAGATCCTGCTTAAAATCGTGAAATTATTTCACGTGCCTTTGGAAGAGATGATCGAGAAGGATTTCGAGTCCATTCCGTTACCGGAAAACAACGATGCGGTGAATACCGGAAGGGACCGACAAACACCGCAAAGTGACGACACGACCGTGGAATCTTTACAGAAGTTGGTCAAAGTTCAAGAAAAATATATCAAATCATTGGAAGAAAAACTGAAGACGGGTTCTAAATCGGAAGGATAATTTTCATCCACCCGGTGATCCCTCATCGTTTTTTTCATCGCAACATCCTTTTAAACCTTGTACGATTTATCGCCCAACCGTCCCCAAAAATGATCATTTATTGGTTAAGTTCCAGGTTTCGGATTGCCGGATTCAACTTTCCTTTTTTGCCTTACAGGGAATCGATAAATAAAACGTAGACCCTTTTCCCAGTTCACTGTTCAAGCCGATATGGCCACCATATGCCGCTCCACAATTTCCTTGCTCAGATACAGTCCCAGGCCCAAACCGGTCATCTTCGAAGTGCCTTCCTCCTGGTAAAACCTGGCAAAGAAGATACCCCCAAATCCAAGAATTGATCGAATATCTCTTAGAATATCATCAAATTGAGGTCATCTCTTTTGCGAACACCCAAAGAATGTGGTGCCACCGATTTTATCGCAAAGCGGTTCGACATCGAAAATTTCGTTACCCGCGTTTAACAGCACTTACACCAATAACAGCGACCAACATGCGCAAATTTTATCTCCGCCCGCAAACAAAGCCGTATCGTTAACTGTTTACCCTTAAAAGAGGAGTTGCTATGAAAACGCTGGACAGATATCAGCTTGAATTGATGGGATTTAATCCACCTGAAGGACCGTGTATTTCCAATGGACGGAGGTTCCGTTACTTTATCTTGCGGAGCAAACCCTGGCTGGGGGTGGAAGAATATTTACCGGACAGTACACATCCGGCGGATACCTCTGAAGTATATGCAATCAACTATGGTACGCATCTGCTGAAGCAGATCCAGACCATCGAGGAGTTGCAGTATTTCTTACACGAACAGGCCTAAAATCAACGGGCCAACCCGTCCTTGCTCATCTGACATTGCACCTGACAGAAAAACAGGGCGATTTTTAAGTTATCCAACATCCGTGTACTCGGCGTGTTAATCGGTTGGTCCTCACCGCGGACAGACTCTCGGTCAAAAGACACTTCCTGACGTGAGTCGGGGACGCACACCAAAATCCGATCTTCTTTATTTCTTTTCATATGTGTTTCGTTATTGATGTTCATTTTAATCTAAGACAATAGGCCGGAATCTTGTAGGCAATTAAACAGCAACTAAAAAGAGCCTCGGATTTATAATAATAACGTCATAATCCCGATAAAGATTGCATCCACGGGATTATATTTATTAACAACCGTTATTTTCGCCATCCTCCAACCACCGGCCTAGCCAATTCCACTTCGCGCTTCGCATTGGTCGCGCAAATCCCTACCTTTGCAGAAAACGAGTTTAGTATGACATTATCAGCGCTCACGGCTGTCTCTCCGGTAGACGGTCGTTATCATCAGGCGACACGCGAGTTAGCAGACTTCTTTTCTGAATATGCCTTGATCAAATACCGGGTATTTGTAGAGGTCGAATATTTCATCAGCCTCAGTCAGTCCGGTATCCCGCAGTTGGCTCATTTTGATGGCAGCCTGAACGATAACCTGCGGAAGATATATCAACACTTTTCTCCGGAAGACGCACAATGGATTAAGGAAAAAGAAAAAGAAACCAACCACGACGTAAAAGCCGTGGAATATTTCCTGAAAGATCGGTTTGAAAGCCTCGGATTAACCGATTCGCTGGAGTTTATACACTTTGGACTAACCTCGCAGGATATTAACAATACGGCCATTCCGTATTCTTGGAAAGCCGCGATCGACCACGTATACCTCCCGCAATTGGAAAACGTGATTGCTGAACTGGCACTACTGGCCACGGAATGGGCAGAAATCCCCATGCTGGCCCGCACCCATGGGCAACCGGCATCCCCAACGCGCCTCGGCAAGGAAATCCGGGTATTTACGGAACGGCTCAACAACCAACTTGCACTGCTTAAGGCCATCCCGAATGCAGCCAAATTCGGTGGTGCTACCGGCAATTTCAACGCGCATAAAGTGGCTTATCCGGCGCAGGACTGGGTGGCTTTCGGTAACGCTTTTGTAAACGAAACCCTGGGACTGAACCGTTCCCAAACCACCACCCAGATTGAACATTACGATCACTTTGCCGCGCAGTGCGATGCACTGAAGCGCATCAACAACGTGCTGATCGATCTGTGCCGCGACATCTGGACGTATATCTCCATGGATTACTTTAAGCAGAAAATCACGAAGGGACAGATCGGGTCTTCGGCCATGCCGCACAAAGTGAACCCGATCGACTTTGAAAATGCGGAGGGCAACCTGGGTATTGCCAATGCCCTGTATGAACATTTAGCCGCGAAACTGCCCATATCGCGGTTGCAACGCGACCTGACGGATTCCACGGTGCTGCGCAACATCGGCGTACCGATGGCTCACTCACTGATTGCGTTTAAGTCGACCATCCGGGGACTGAAAAAACTGATTCTCAATGAATCAGCCTTAAAAGCCGACCTGGAACAGAATTGGGCTGTCGTAGCGGAAGCCATTCAGACCATCCTCCGGCGGGAAGGGTACCCCAAACCGTACGAAGCACTCAAAGAGCTGACCCGGACCAACGAAGCCATCACGGAAGTCACCATCGGAACATTTATCGAAACGTTAAATGTAAACGAGGCTGTCAAAGCGGAACTGAAAGCAATCACCCCGTGGAATTATACCGGAGTATAAGAGATGAGCGTAAAATATGTGGTTGTCAAGCAGCACAACATTCACCAGCCAGACGTTCCCCGGTACATTGCGCAGGCGAAAAGCCGCGGCGAACGTGATATCAACGCTATTGCGGAAGACATTTCGGATGCGACTTCACTCAACCATGCCGATGTCGTCGCGATGACGGAAGCACTGCTCCAAACCCTTAGCAAGGATCTGGCGGCAGGGCACATCGTCAAACTTGGCGATTTCGGATCGTTTAGCCTATCGTTGTCCGTCACTCCACAACCCGATCAAAAATCGGTTACCCCAAACAGTATCCGCGGATGCAACATCAAATTCCGCCCGGGGAAAAGGCTCCTCAAGCAGCTTAAGAGCGTCAAATACGTCAAAAAATAAAACACAACAAACCGATTTTTCAAAAAGCCCACGGGCTTTATACAAATACCCCATGGCCTTTTCACAAAAAGCCCACGGGCTTTTTGTGAAAAGGCCATGGGGTATTTAACAGACCGACGAATTCGTTTTACAAAACGAACCCTACCTTGACGAAATCCTGACGAACCGAATCACAAATAATTAATACCTTTGTAAAAAAACGAAGAGAAAATGGCAACGATCAACGTTTATACGGAATACACCCCGAATCCGGCAACCATGAAATTTTTGGTCAACAAACTATTGATCAACGGCAGTCTGGATTATCCCGACCGTGAAAAGGCTCAGGAATCTCCGTTTGCGCGGGAACTTTTTAAGTTCAACTTTGTGAATGGCGTGTTCTTCGCCAGCAATTTTGTGACGGTTACCAAAACTGACGATGCAGAATGGGAAGATATCGAGGGGCTCCTGAAAGAGTTCGTGAAAGGCGCGGTGGAATCGGAACTCAAGGTGCAAGACATCGCCAAAGACGATGAAGTTACCTTTGAGGGAACCGAAGCCGAAATTAAAATACAGCAAATTTTACACGACTATGTACGTCCGGCGGTAGAACAAGATGGAGGGGCCATCCACTACAAATCGTTCGAGGAAGGAACTGTTGTGGTAGAGTTAAAGGGTTCGTGCAGCGGATGTCCGTCTTCAACCATCACCCTCAAAGCCGGTATTGAAGGCTTATTGAAGCGTATGGTACCGGAAGTGCAGGAAGTGATAGCGGAGGCAATGTAGGGATTGATTTTCGGCATGATGTGGATCAGGATATTGGCTGTTTTTGGACTTTTTGTGATCGTGGCTTGTGGTGGAAACGTTTCCTCATCTGGCCATAACCACACAGCTGCAGACACACCGTCGGATACTGCTTCCGTTTCATCACCTACCCAAAACATCTTATTTTTCGGCAACAGTTTAACCGCAGGGATGGGATTAGAAAGTCAGAACCTGGCTTTTCCGGGTATCATTGCGCATTGGATCGATTCCCTCGATCTCCCCTATCGGGTGATTAACGGGGGACTCAGCGGCGAAACCTCGGCCGCCGGTAACGAGCGGATCGACTGGATGCTGAACGAAAAACCGGATGTATTTGTTTTGGAATTGGGCGCTAACGATGGCTTGCGCGGGATTCCTACGGAAGAAACCCGGAAGAACCTACAAAGCATCATCGATAAAGTGACGGCCAAGTATCCCGAATGCCAATTGGTACTGACCGGCATGCTCGTCCCCCCCAATATGGGAGCGGATTACGGCAAAGCTTTCACGGCAATTTTCCCCGCCTTAGCCGAAAAAAACCACATGGCGTTCATCCCTTTTCTATTGGAAGGGGTAGCCGGTGAGCCGAAGCTGAATCAGGAAGATGGCGTCCATCCCACTGCTGAAGGCCATAAAATTCTCGCCGAAAACGTTTGGAAAGTATTAAAACCGCTTCTATAGCGGAGAAGTTGCGGTAAAAGCTTAACTTCGCAGCGAATTGAATAACAACCAGTATAATGAACGAAGACATCACGAAACTAGAAAAAATCGCCTCGCAGGTACGGCGAGACATCGTGCGGATGGTGCACGCTTGCCAGTCAGGACACCCGGGTGGATCATTGGGCTGTACAGAATATTTTGTTGCCCTTTATTTCAATGCGCTGAAACGAAAAGAAGGGTTTGATATAGACGGTGTGGGAGAAGACCTTTTCTTTCTCTCGAACGGCCACATTTCGCCGGTATTCTACAGCACACTGGCTCACGCAGGTTACTTTGAGGTCAGCGAGCTCGCTACGTTCCGCAAGATCAATTCACGACTGCAGGGCCACCCTACTACCCACGAAGGTTTACCCGGCATCCGGATTGCATCCGGTTCTTTGGGACAGGGACTCTCGGTAGCGATCGGTGCCGCTCGGGCTAAGAAACTGAATAACGACGACAACCTCGTGTATGTATTGATGGGTGACGGCGAACAACAGGAAGGACAAATCTGGGAAGCCGCGATGTACGCTCCGTTTAATAAAGTAGACAACCTCATCGCAACCATCGATTACAACGGCCAGCAAATTGACGGATCAACCGAGCAAGTATTGTCATTGGGCAATCTAAAGGCTAAATGGGAAGCATTCGGTTGGGATGTGATGGAAATGAACGGCAACGTCATGAGTGATGTGGTTGCGGGTCTGGCAGAAGCAAAATCGCGCACCGGAAAGGGAAAACCCGTAATGATCCTCATGAAAACAGAAATGGGAGCCGGCGTAGACTTCATGATGGGCTCGCACAAATGGCATGGCGTAGCACCCAACGACGAACAGCTGGCCGCC
>Ga0206119_100498_pt1 | contig 12387 bp, 10 predicted proteins | sample 3A50Ametagenome_FD_148608 | JGI IMG/M metagenome (GOLD analysis project Ga0206119, IMG submission 148608) | Enriched microbial communities from leaf-cutter ant dump, University of Wisconsin, Madison, United States - 3A50A | ecosystem: Environmental > Terrestrial > Nest > Insects nest > Nest dump...
AATATCACCTTTAAATTCGGGTATTTCATCCAGCCATTGAATAAACTTCCGTAGTTGATGGTTTCGCGCTGGAAGAAATACCCGAATTTAAAGGTGATATTGAAAGAAAGGTCAAAGCGCTTATACGAAAAGTTATTGCGCAGAAACCCATAGAAAAGCGGCAATCCGGATCCGTGGTAGTTGAGATGCTGTAACGAATCGGTCAGAATTTTGGTGTAATCTGTCGAAGGTTCACCGTTGAGCATGCCGATGGGTGCCCCATTTTCGGGGTCAAGCCCTACAAACTTATAGGAAAACACCGGATACAATACCTTATCGCGTAGGGGTGTAAAGTTCTTTCCTGAACTGGCCACATAGCGGGAGGTTGCCGAGACGGTTCCATTAAATTTGGTCACAATATCCCGAACATGCGAAAGAGAGACACTGCTTCCCCACTTTACCTGTCCGTTCGTATTTCGCGAATTTAATTGCAGATCGAACCCTTTACTTCGTATCTCGGCGACGTTCCTATTGGCGACATTGAATCCCGTTGTTGGATCAATCGGATCCGATGTAATCAGATCGGACGCCTTTTTGGTGAAATATTCCAACGATCCACTCAATATGGCGTCAAATACGGAAAAATCCAATCCATAGTTGATCATCCGGACGTCCTCCCATTTGAGATAGGGATTAGGGGGAGTGCTGATGTTTGCATAGGGCAGATTGGTATAGGGTGCATTGGAAGAATAGAGGATGATCGGCTTTGCACTTCCGCCCCCCGCATTCCCACTGTGGCCGTACGTTGCACGGAGTTTCAGAAGGTTTAACCAAGTGGCGTCTTGCAAGAATCCTTCGTTTGAAGCAATCCATGCCCATCCGGACGACCAGATCGGGTTCCACTTATCGTTGGTTTTAACACCAAAAAGATTAGCAGCGTCTTTTCGAGCAGAAAAGGAGACGATGTATTTGTGGTTGTAGGTATATGCGGCGTTACCAAAGAAGGAGACAAATCGTCTGACGGATCCACCAAATCCACCGTAGCTTTGAATCGTTGAGGCAGATTTGAGGCCATCGTAGATAGGGTAACGATTTATGTAATCCACGTTGACGTTTGTGAGAATATTCTCGTCGTAGCCATACGTCTGAAAACCGTAGGTATCTGTCGAACGATGAGACACCTCTGCTCCACCAAAAGCGGCAACTTCATGCCGCTGGCTGAATGTCTGTTGAAAACTCAGCTGTGCGCGTGCGCGATGCGATTGCATGGTGCTGTTATCTTTCCTGAGAATCGCCCCTAAGGGAATAATGTGTTTTACCGCATCATCGTTCACTTGGGTATAGAGGTTGATGAGTTCGCGGGTACTGAATGCATCGTGTCCTGCCAAATTTGAATGGTTGTTGACCTCACGCTCGTGGGAATATTGCAGTTCAGCCTTCAAGCCCTTAAAAATCTCATAATTCAAGATGAGGCCTGCACCAAAATGCTGTGTATTGTTGTGATTGTGTGTCCGATCCATTTCTGCAAGAGGTCGATACGACCAATCCAACAGCAGCCCGTGTCCGGCGGTATCCGTATAATTCAGGTTGTAGTTTTTGGGGATTTTCAGCAACGTACCTTCATCGTCGATCAGCCTCGCATACGGATACAGGTTGCTCTTTCCGCCGCCGGGATTTATCGGGTAAGGTATCGGTTCTCCGGCTTGCGTAACTGCATTAGAAAACGTCAATCGGGTTTCGATATTCAATTTGGAGGTGGGTTTAAAAACATTGACAGACCGAATGGTAAGCCGGTTGTCGGAAAAACCTTTCATTGATTGAGTATTGTCGTCGTACCCCACCGACAGAAAGTGGTTGAGGTACTTCGCCGATCCGTCCATCCGCAACTGATACTGTTGGTTTAGGCTGGATCGGTATACATATTTCATCAGGTCATTCCGGTAGTCGTGGTTACGGAGCGCATTGATCTGCTGTGTAACGTCACTTTCCGAGATCAGTCCGTTGGATTGCTTATCCAGCAACGTGATCACAGGCGAAAACACTAACTTGTGAGCATTGGGTCCGTTTAGAGTAGCGGTATAGTACCCCCTTTCAAACAGCATCTTTTCCACGTCAATAAAATCGCTGCTGTTCATGACTTGGTTATAGAATAGGTCCGGTTTTTCGGTTATGGACGTGTTGGCGGTCAGCGACAACCGGAAGGGGATTCCTTCTTTCGGTTTCTTGAGGTTGATCACGATAACCCCGTTTCCGGCGCGTGCTCCCCAAATAGACGTGGCTGCTGCATCTTTCAGAATAGATACCGATGCCACATCATTGGGGTTAATGTTTGCAAGGCCGCCCTCGTATGGAAAATTATCGACCACAATCAACGGGTCCATCAAGCCGCTGTTTAGCGTATTGATTCCCCGGATGTTCAGTTTGGATGTACCCGTCCGGTTGTCGAACTGTAGTCCCGGAGCAACGCCGTCCAATTTTTCTATGATTGTAGCCGCTACCCGTCGCTCAAGCAATTCGTTGTCAATCTGTACGAAGCTACCGGTGGCACGTTCTCTGGGTATCGTTTGGTATCCGGTACTTATCTCTACTTCTTCCAGGACGTTTTCTACCGGACTGAGTCTGAAACGAAACCGTTTCGCACTTTTTTCGTTAAACTTTTCGTGAATGGTCTGGTAACCCAAATAGGTGATTTCCAGCGTACCCGATGGGTTTGGTGCGCGAATCATAAATTCGCCTTGGTCGTTGGTGATGGTTTTAGTCGGCCTACCCTTGACTACAATTGTCGCGCCCGATATCGCGTTTCCGGCAGTATCGATGACAACACCCGACAACACAGGTCCCGACAAATCGGGACGCTGTGCGCGGGCTTCCAAACACATGATCGTTAGTACAGCGACTAGGCTGAGACATGTTATGGCTAGGGCATAGTACTCCCCTAAGCGTAAAAGTTGTTTCATTTATTCACTGTTTTTAAGTGGTTTATAAAAAATAAATCACAAACCGACGTCTGAACCAATCAGAAAAACCAGCAATAGCTTGCAAAAGTGGGGCTGAGTATCTACCTTTAGCGTGAGAATTTATAAACCGAGGTAAACAACCGCTCCTCCCTCAAGTAAACCATGGAGTTTCCTGATGGTGCAGGGTCGGTGCTACCGGGTATCCCAGTGGCCCTTTTTATGCCATCGGCTGACTAGAGTTTTCACTCTGGCCTTTTTCAACCCGGTATCTCCTTCGGTCATACTTAGTCCGGAGGACAGATAACGTTCTTATTAATGGATTTAAAAGAGGAGTTACGTAGCCGTGAGGCAGCGTAAGATCGCACGGGCCGGGCAACGGTGCTATCGCGGTAATGGGTTTTGAAGTTTAGTTTCCTCATTTTCATAATTTATGGTTTTGAAAACAAGCCCAACTAATTCAGGAAAACCGATAAAAAGGAGAACCAGCGGTTACGACCCTCACTCCTCTTGTCTGGCTGGAAAATCCGGCTAAAGAAAAACCACTTTGGTAATGGCAAACCATTACTGCACCCCCAAGAGTACAAGCGCGAGGATCGTCCTGCTGGTATATGATCAACGAAGATACAATATTCCAGCATGAAATAGACGATCCAAGGCACTCTCTAGGGGTTATTCTAGCCGGATTTATTCCCAAATAGAGAGACTCGTTTCGTTCAGCCTTATAACTGAACTATTACTGTCGCTATTATTTCATATCACAAATATAGTTGTTTGACTTTTATCGTCAAACTTTTTTTAATAAAAAAATTGATTTTATGCAGTTGAACAGGTTAGACGAAGTATTTAAAAAGAGAAAAGTTCAAAATAGAGTACTGGCAAAATACTTTAAAAACGACGAAGCAACCGTTTCGAGGTGGAGAAATAACGTTCGGCAACCTTCCGTCACGCAATTAAATGAAATTGCCAAACTCTTACGAATGAACATAAAAGATTTACTCCACGATAGCGACTGGGTAAAAGAAACTTCACCGACCTACGAAGAATTCAAGCAAAACAATTGAGGTTGTTCGGGTTGATTGGTTGGATGATATTGACCGGGAATAAAATGGATGGCAAAATCGGTTTTAGAAATTTCAGTATCTAATGGTATTCGAAAGCAGGACAGGCCTATTTTTACAGCGGTAGTTTTTGACACAATAGCACTGCCCATTGGATTGCCAGCACACCACTACCTAGATTCAGGCTCAACTGGCGGTAGCATCGCCAAACTTTTTAGTAAAATACGGCAACATCGCATCTATCCCCCCTGATCTGTTGGAGTAGTGGCGTAAATAGGCTATAGGCATTCTTACCAAAAACTTTGTATTATTAATTACCGTTCACCGGAAGACGGAACTATCAAGCATTTTTGTTGGAAAACAAATAATTAACTATCTTTGACTGACAGAGAAAATGTTATCATGGGAACAATAACAGTTAAAAAAGGTATCCCAAAAAAAGGAATAACTGACGAGGAGCGCTTTTTGCTTGCTACCCAGTCTCCGTTTTTCCTAAAGAAAAAGAAAGATGCCGAAGACCTCATCAAAAAAGTTGGGTTACCCGATAGTGTGACAAAGCGGCTGAAGAAGTAAATCTTCAAACGGAAACCACGGTAATTAAAAAGTCGGAGTATACCGTAACCAATTTTTCAAAAGCTATTTTAATTTCTAAAAGTATATGGGCTCATTATTATTATTTCGATCAGATTTAGAGCATGGCAAGTATCCTACAGACGTAAATATTCTATCCGTCTTTAGGCAACAGCATAGAAAGCCTTTAGAAATAGAACAGGGTATGTCTTCGGGTGACATATCCGATGTCGTTTCAGATAACATTATGGCATCGGTGAAGGAGCAATTCAAGAAGGCCAAGAGAGATTTTAACAAACAAGCTAAAACAACTAAGAAATAGTGTGAGGAGGCGCGGTCGGTTTTCTTACAGTTTCTCGATGACTTCGATCGGTAGTTTTGTAAACCTGGCAATCTGCTCGTCCGAAATGCCATCCTTTTTCATTTCACGGGCAGATTCAAGCTTTTCAGCATAAGCCTCAGCTTGTGCTTTCTCGACACCTTTTTGGATACCTTTCTCAATACCTTTTTGGATACCTTTCTCAATACCTTCCCGGCGTGCATATTCCAAGGCTCCGGCCGTATCCCACTTACGTTTCAAACTCGTATCGTACATTTGCTTCTCCTCCTTCGTCAGTCTGCTGTATTCTGCAATATCAAATAGCTTTTCGAATACCGGCTTCCGCAGGTACAGGGGTATCCGGTTCAGCCTGCTCATATTCTTCAGCACATACAGCCAACCGTCTAAATCCGTCTCCAACTCGGACTCCGCTTTAACAAAGTTACACAACTCCAAGTAAATAAAACCCAGATCATCGTAAAAAACTTCACCCGTATCCCGGTTGCATAGGCAAATATCGTGCAGGAAACGGTCGCTCGCATTGCTCGCCGGCATCCGAAAGCCGTCCATCAGCACGATGACATATACCTCGGGAATCGCATAATCCCATTCCTTCCGTTTGCCTTTGGGGGCCTCGTCAGCGATACGCTTACTGCCGTAATACAGCATCCGCCGCTTGAGGTTGACCTGCCCGCTCCGTTGCACCTCGATGATGAATATCTCGCCGTCGATGGACGTGCAGGTGAGGTCGAATATCACACTGCCCAGCTCCGCCGTATCGCCCACGTGTTCGTGCTTGTTGTACACCAGGTCCACGATATGCTTCCGCCCACGGAAGATGCCATTCAGCAGAGCGATCAGCAGGTCCTTGTTGGGTTCCGTGCCGAATATCCGCTTAAACGAGAAATCCAATAACGGGTCGATGAATTTACTAACAGCAGGTCGATTTTCTTTCATAATCAGCTTGTTTAGATATTCATCAAAGGTAAATAAAAAAATCAGAATACTAATTTTTTTATCAATTTATTTAACGCAGCTCGCCTCCCAACAAAAGGTACATCAGGCTTTCGTAACACTGGACTAAATTTTCTGCATTTGCCGAACAGCTGACGATGACGTCTCAATTGAGTGGATAAGATTACGACTGCTTACAAAAAAACTGTGTAGTCCTGATTACCAAAAACTCTGTACTTTTATTTACCGATTACAACCCTGAGGAACCATGCCTGGCGCACTAAAAAACCCGTTGCTCGTAAGCAACGGGTCCACCCCAAGGGATTGGGGTTATCAACCTAAACCTGGCCTAATATCGGAATTTCTGAGCGTTCTCCGAAAAAAAAAGTAAAAAAAGTGAATTCTACTATGAAAATATAATCTTAACTAATTTTATTTTCTATTGGTTTATTCCGAGGCCTTCCTCAACAATTTCTTGCCTACTACAGCATAGCTAAAAATTCTATCAGGCCGATTACTTCCGTATCGCGGGTTATGGGATAACGCTTGCCCCGACGATTAGGTTGCCCAGTAACGCCTCAAAATCGGAAATATTCAAGAGCCGGTGCAATAACCCCCCACTTCACCTCGACATCAACAACAGTCTGCTGACGCTACACTATGAAACGTTCCAATTTGTCGTCACGCAGCAAGGTCAGCCTATTGAACCGTCTTCGATCAAATGGTCTTCGTCTGATCCGATGACGGGCACGCTCAATCCCACGGGTCTATTCAAAGCAGGTTTTACAGCAGACCAGCTCGACCGGATTTCGGTTACATAACATGAAGATCACACTATCTCAATTCATTATAACCCAATCTGTTTCATTTTGTTAACGACAATCTCAGCGTATACTTTTTGGTATTCATGTGTCAAAAAACTTCGATTGATCCATTCTTGTACTTTATCAAGCTGTTTTGAGAAGTCCTTATAAATGTTATCCCGAACCAATTCAGCAATCCCTAAACTCATTGCAAACTGATCAAAATCTGATCGCTTCACTTTTCGTTTTCGCCCTCCTAAAGTCAAGGCCAAATCCTCCTGATCCTTCGGAAAAATAAGATTCACATTCAATAAATCATAAGCTGGAGAAAGCAGAACACCCTTTTCAGTATGCATTAATGAAAAGTTCTTCAAATGCATATCATTATTTCCGGTCAGAAAACTGAATAAGACCAACCTAAAATAGTTGATCACATCCAAACCTGAATTTGTTGTAAATTGTTTAATGATTTTACCAACACGTTCATACGAACTTTTATACTTCTGCTCCGTCATTAATTCAGATAATTGGCATAGATCTTCCACATGAATTTTAGTTCCCTTCAGACGATCAAAACGTTTGGTGATATAAGCTAATTCACCAGTAGAAGTACGCATCAAGGTATGTTTAGCCGTTGAAATTCTAAATAAACTGGCAAGATGCATCGTTAAATCTTCCACTTCAGGCATAAATGGAAATTCGGTAGACTGCGGTTTTAGAATATAATCGCCCCAAAGTCCTACTAAAGTTAATCGCTTATTTCCTTTTTCCCCTTCTAAACTCAAGGATAACTTTGGCTGAACACCCGTGACAGCTAATCTTTCGCTTACCGTAAACTGGGCCAATTGGGCTAATTTTTCTTTGTCCAGCTCCAATTTGGGCACAACAGTTGTTCCGAAAAATTTCCTTGAACAGGTAGCATGGTATTCCCCTGTTTCTACCGGTTGATAACAAAACAAACAATTAGTCATTTTGCACCTCCTCAACCGGATGTACAGACACAGCACCTATTGTATCTCTACACAGATTAATCAACAATTCGAAACGATCACGTGGATTCAATTTCCAATACTTTTCTCCAATATCCAGCAACCAACCCTCCGGAATTAATCCGTCAAAAAAAGGAAATAAAACTTTGCTGTGATAACCGGTCTTTGACAAAGGGATGGTTAAACTGATCGGTTTAGCTTGATCACTTTGTAGATAAAAAGTGTCGTAGTGAAATGAATATCCATTATCAGTTTCTGATAAATAGCCTGCCAATTTATCTTGATAAAATATTTTCGCTCGACGATCCATCATTCAGTAGGTTTATCAACAACTCCGACTTCTTTTCCAAACAAGGCCAATACATCGTTAACTTTATCCAAACGAAGTGTTTTTTTACCTTGCTCCAGATCACGGACAAAACGTAAACCAACGCCTGCATTCAGGGCCAAATCTTCTTGCGTAAGTCTTAATTCCTTGCGTTTTTTCTTTATGAACAATCGTAATGAATCCATATCTATACCTTTTCTGGTATAAAGATATTAAATTTATTAAAATAATACCACTTCGGGTATAAAAATAGGGTTAAAAAGCATATTATACCCTATAAGGTATAAAATGATCTGCCGGCCAGGTGTAATCGTCCTCCTTGGCATGCCCGATGCCATAATCTGCGAATACCAACAGTCTGCTGCCTGCACCCTTAAAAAATTTATCTTTGCACCGTGATCTATCCGTTGCGATTACTATGACAAACAATTTTCCATCGAGCAAAGTCGGTAACGTCCACCCATAAGTCCCTATCCCAAATAAAATTTACCTTAAAAAAACAATATTACAACATTTTTGTTGTAATATTGCGAGACACTAAATTAACGCCCTTGGAAAAATGAAAATCGTTTTTGATGAAGAAACAGGGCTTCTGATACCAGGGGAACACAAGTTGAGCATTGAGGAGTTTGAAGAAGCATTTGTATACAATTCCAAACGGAAAACAATATTTAACGGATTTCAAAAATTATTAAAAATCTTTCGAGAAATAGCATGCAGCCACATATATGCAGATGGCAGTTTTGTTACCCAAAAACCACTCCCGGGCGATATAGATGTATGCTGGCACATGGATACAGATTCTACAATACGGCAAAAGCAGCTGGAAACGTTATTCAAATTATGTCCGCCACTTTTGCTACTAAATGAGAAAAAAAATAGAGATTATATTCAACAGGAGTTTTGTGCGGATGTATTTCCTGCTAATATGCAAGAAGGAGGTTCGGGCTTACTGTTTAAAGATTTTTTCCAAAAGGATAAATACACAGACACTCCCAAAGGTATCATCGTCATTGATTTAATATGATCAAAAACAAAAAACAGGAATCTTTAACAAAGGAACGGCTCGCCGAACTCACTCAATTACGCGATAAGGCGTCCAAAAACGTAGAAATAAGTGATATCGAAAAATCCTATACATTGAATTCTTTCGACGGCATGATTGCTACGTTACAAGAGGAACTGGACGAATACATCGCGTTAAAGCAAGGGAATCTAAAAATTCTCGAAGCAAAGGCACTGGAAGACCTTCCAATACTCCTCATCAAAGCGAGAATAGCTGTCAATATGTCTCAAACGAGGCTGGCAACGGAGCTAAATATACAGCCTCAACAAATACAACGTTATGAAGCGAACGATTATCAAAGCGTTTCTTTCGACCGGCTACTTCAAATCGCTCAAATCCTCGGCGTATGTGTCCGTTTTGAAAACACGGTCATTATCGGAACGGGACCAAAATTTGAAACACCAGAAAACGTGACGGAGGCCGATATTATTAAAGCCGAGAAGTTCGTCAAAGAAAAACGTTCGCTCGTCATCTCATAAAAAAATGAAGACTATTACATTTTACTCATACAAGGGTGGCGTAGGAAGGTCATTAGCACTGAGCAATATTGCGATCAAACTTTCCCAATTAAAGAAAAAGGTCGTTGTTGTGGATTTTGATCTGGAAGCGCCCGGACTGCAATTTAAATTTGAGGAAGATTATCTGTTACACGAAAACGAGCACAAACAAGGTCTTGTTGACTACATCTATCGCTTTGCCAATGAAAATGTGCTGCCAGAGAAGTTGACCGACTATATGGATACTTTGGAAGCAAAGAATGTAAATGACACGAATATTGACTTCCTATCCGCTGGTAATTTCAAAAATAATGACTACTGGCGCAAACTGGCTACAACGAAGTGGTCTCATTTATTTTATTCGCAAACCTCATTTGGCATACGTTTTTTTTTAGACCTTAAAGCCAAGATCCAGAAAGCGTTTAAACCGGATTATCTACTGATCGACTCTCGCACGGGGATCACGGATATCTCTGGAATTACACTGAGAGTTTTGGCAGATGAAATTGTCATCCTCGCCGTGAATAACGCCGAAAATCTATTTGGAACAAAAAAAATTATTGAAAGCTTAACGACGCCCGAAAATGATCTTTTAAATCACCACCCTAAACTCCATTTTATCCTAACTAGACTTCCTTTCCCGGAAGAAGCCGAAGATAGAGCAAAAGAATACAGCATCCTCAAGCGTTGGGAGAAAGAGCTACGGGAAATCAGCAACGGCCATATCACCGGAGCTTCTATTATCCACACAGACAAACAAATTCACCAAAAAGAAATTGTTAAAATAGGTTCTACAGGGAATACAAACACCATCACCTACGATTACCTTAAATTGTTTGAGAAACTAATCGAGGGGAATGTCAAGGACAGCAAATTTGAGTCGGTTAAAGAGGCTGAAAAATTATTCAATCAAGCACTTACGGAAAAAGATTCACTCAAAAAACTTAATATTCTTAATCAGGCTATTACCTTGGATCCTTCCAGACACGAATATTTTAAGGAAAGAGGGACATTGTATTATATAAACCACCAAGCTGATCTGGCTATCGCTGATTTTCTTAAAGCGTTGGACATTAAACCAAAAGATGAATTCGTCACGCTTTATTTAGGCAACTTATATTACAACAAGGGGCTATACGAAAAGGCATTAGATTACCTTAACAAAATAGATATATCCATCGAGTGGTTATATTACCTCAAAGGAATCACCAATTACAACCTGGGCAATGTTCAACTTGCGGAACAAATTTTTACGGAAGGCATTGATCATTTCCCTGAATCCGTTGAATTGCTAAACGTTAGGGCAGACTTCTATCGAAAGGAGAAACGATATGATGCGGCATTTGTTGATATATACAAAGCAATCGAGTTTGAACCGGATAAAGGTCATCTTTTTGCAACACTGGCGGAAATTTGTTTTGAGGCAGGCAGGATTGAAGACTTCTATCTTAACCTGAATGTTGCGTTATCTAAAAATGTAACTGCTAAGCAACTTAATTCAGCCAAAGAAGTTTATTTTAAGGTAAAAGAGGACTCTCGCTTCTTACAGTTGCTAGAAAAATATCAAATAAAACTGGAAGATATTCTCTAGCTGTAATCGGTAAATAAGACTACACAACTATTGGCAATTAAGGGTACACAATAAACGGCACCAATCGCTACACAACTTTGGCAACAAATAGTGCAGAATGATTACGGGCAATCCCGTGTTTAAAGAAGCACCTTTGCGATAAAAAAGCGAAGGTTATCATGAATCATTATCTGCAGAAAACTATGTTGTACCATTTGATCCACCAGATGTCCCGCGAAGGGCGTTCCACGAAGTGGATATCGGAGCATTTCGGGCTGAACTGGCGTACGGTGAAGCGATTGTTAACGATGGATGAGCGTACGTTCAGCGAGGAGCTGGAAGGTGTCCGTACCCGGGGGAAAGTATTGGACCGGTATGAGGATTTCGTCCGAGAAAAGCTGACGCTGTATCCGGAGACCCCTGCCGCGCAGCTGCACGACTGGCTGAAGGAACACCACGCGGACTTTCCTCATGTCAACCCGAAAACGGTTTTCAATTTTGTCCAGTACATCCGCGACAGATACAATATCCCGCGCAGCGATGAACCGGGGCGTGCTTACATGGCCGTGGAGGAATTGCCCTACGGCCTTCAGGGGCAGGCCGATTTCGGGTTCTATAACATGCGTACCACCACGGGCGGGTCAAAAAAGGTGCAGTTCTTCACCTTCGTACTTTCGCGCTCGCGCTACAAATATATCTTCTTCTCGGATGTCCCGTTCACCTGTGAGCTGCTGGTGGCAGCCCACGAGCAGGCCTTCCGGTTCCTTGGCGGCATTCCCACCGAAGTGGTCTACGACCAGGACAGGCTGATGATAGTCTCTGAAAACCTGGGGGATATCATCCTGACCGGAGCGTTCAGGAGCTATGTCAGCCAGCGTGGCATCACCACCTGGTTCTGCCGCAGGGCAGATCCCGAGAGCAAGGGCAAGGTGGAGAACGTGGTCAAATACGTAAAGCGCAATTTCCTGTATAACCGGTATTACCGGGATCTGGAAACGCTCAACGACGAGGCGGAGGCCTGGCTGCACCGCACGGCCAACAACCTTCCCCATGGCACCACGGGAAAGGTGCCGCGGGATGAACTGCAGACCGAGCGGGGGCATCTCGCCCCGTTCTACCCGGTCGCCGTCCCGAAGCAGGAATACCCCGTTCACGCCGTCAGGCGCGACAATACCATCAGCTGGAAGGGGAACCTCTACAGCGTGCCGCTGGGTACCTACGCCGGACCGGGGACGACCGTGACGGTGAAACCCTCCGATGGCATCATCACCGTACTGGACACAGCCGGCAATACGCT